>Ga0265332_10001272_pt1 | contig 14419 bp, 11 predicted proteins | sample 41926metaG_FD_202084 | JGI IMG/M metagenome (GOLD analysis project Ga0265332, IMG submission 202084) | Rhizosphere microbial communities from Carex aquatilis grown in University of Washington, Seatle, WA, United States - 4-19-26 metaG | ecosystem: Host-associated > Plants > Roots > Rhizosphere...
TCGACGAGTTCCACCGGCTCGACGAGTTCCACCGGCTCGACCGGCAGCACCGGCTCGACCGGCACGACCGGGAGCAGTGCCACGCACGGAGCGACGTCCGGCGCTACCGGGACCACTGGCACCGGGGCGAACTGTGACGCGAACACCGGAATCTGCTCCACGCCCAGCGGGTCGACGGCCGGCACTTCCGGTACCACCGGCACTCCCGGTGCTTCTGGCACTTCTGCCACTTCTGGTAGCACCGGCAGCACCGGTACCTCGGGCGGCGGCGAGATCGCCGCTGGAGTTACGGGCTCGCAAGGTTCCGGCCAGTCGGCGAACGACACCCCGATCACGCTCGCGGGGAGCAATGACAGCGGCCTCGAGGTGACGCTGATGGCCCTCGCGGCCGGCATGATGTTCCTGCTCAGCGTGGTGCCGCCGCTGCTCGCACAGGCGGGCAAGCGCAGTCGGCAGCGGCGCGGGATCGACGAGTTCTACGACGACAACGACTGGCCGGGGGACCGCCGATGATCGCGTACCGGCGCCGCCGCCACCGGAGCCTGCTGACCGCCACGTCGTGGGGCAGCGCGCTCACCGCCGCCTTGGCGCTCATCGGCCTCGTGGTGATCACCGGCGCGCCCGGCTCGCCTCGGGTTGCGTTGCGAGCCGACAGCTACAACCAGATGACCGGGATCGGCTCGACGGCCTCCGCCGTCACCGTGAACTGGACCAGCGGGCTGCTTGACTCGACCAACACCCCGATTACCAGCACGACGGCGGGCACGGACGGCGGCCCTGAGCTGAACCCGAACTCGGCCCGGGCGGCGGGCAGCGGATCGTTGTCCTTCTACGACAACGACTTCAAGAGCCTGCAGGTGACGGTCAGCCAGACGCAGAACATCACGCAGCAGGGCATCACCGTCAGCTGGACCGGTGCGCCGGCCTCGGTCCCCGCCGACCCATTCGGCGACTTCATGCAGATGATGGAGTGCTACGGCGACTCCGCCTCCGGCCCGAGCCCGGAGGGCTGCGAGTACGGCAGCCCGGGCATGCTGGGTACCCAAATCCAGAACCTGTCGATCACTAGCCGCGTCGGCTCCCTGTGCGTAGCTGGTTCGGCCCCGAACGCCGGCTCGCCTCCGTTCGCTTTGAATGGAGGAGGACCGGCGCAAGGCTGTGACCCCAATGAGCCGACCGCCGACACACTGACGCACTGCGACCCCAGCACCGGATCCCCTGATACGTGCGCGGCTGGAGACTACACCGTGCCCTTTGTGCCGGCCGACGACACGACGCATCCGCTCTGGGGAACAGGATCGACGGGCACGGGGACGGGCACGCTGTTCAACCAGTTTGACACCAACGAGGTGCAGGCGGCGTACAGCGATGGCAACGGGAACGGCACTCGCCAGTTCGAGACGCTGACGGCGACCCAGGCACCCGGCCTCGGGTGCGGTGAGGCGGAGAGCAACGGCCAGACCCGCAGCTGCTGGCTCGTCATCGTGCCCCGTGGCAGTTATGGGCCGAACGGCTTCAAGTCGAGCACCTCGGTGCCGCTCTTCTCTTCGCCGCTGAGCGCGGACAACTGGGCGCAGCGGATCCAGATCCATCTCGGCTACGCGCCGCTGGCCGCCAACTGCCCGCCGACCGTCCTGCCCAACGCGATGGTCGGCACCCAGGTGGCCTTCCGGGCCGTGACCTCCTGGCAGTCGGCTCTCAACCAGGCCGCCAGCTGCGCCAAGGTTTATTCCTACACGGCGACGACGGAGAACGAGGCCACGACCGACCTCATCGGCGCGAGCGGCGGCGGGTCGGCGGGGCTAGCGTTCACCACGGTCCCCATCGGCAGCGAGGCCACCAGAGACGGCCTGACGACCCCCACCTTGCCGACGATCTTGTACGCGCCGGTGGCGGTCACGGCCCTTGGCTTCGGCTTCAACATCAACCTGGTCAACGGCGGCCAGGTAACCACTCCGGTGAATATCACTCCCTCGCTGCTCGCCAAGGCACTCACCCAGGTGTACAAGCCTGACCTGCCCGACAACTCTCCGGGCCCGGCGTGGGTACAGGGGAACCCGACGGGCTGGGTGAAGGACCCGACGTTCCAGGCGCTCAATTCGGAAATTTCTGATCCAAATAACGGAGCTCCGGACTTCCCGCTGATCACCGGCGACCACTCGGGTGTCAACCAGCAGCTCTGGCAGTGGGTCCAGTCAGACTCGGCCACCGCCACCTGGCTCGACGGCGGGACAGATCCCAACAACCCGGTGACTCCCGATCCCGGCTACGTCGCACTCAACCTGGGCAAGTCGCCCGCGTCCGACAATTTCGACGAGGCCTACGCCGGCACGCTCACCTGCGCCGTGGCCGTGGGCATCACCGCGACCTCGCAGCCAACCCCAGACAACTGCAACGGCCCCCTAGACCCCAATCCCGTACCACCGAACACGCTGCAACCACAGTCGTGCACTGTTCCCCAAGGGGACACGCCTAATCCAAAGTCAAAAGCGTGTGACGTCCTGAACAGCGAGGACCTGCTGCCGGTCGAGAACAACTTCGACCAGGCCGCCGCGGTGGTCCTGTCGGGGGTTGACCCGTCAAACACCAGGCAGTGGGTTGGCCAAAACAAGGGACCGGACGGCACCGACGGATGGTGGAACTCGGTCGGCACCGAGTTGCCCGGTCACACGTTCATGTGGGCCGTGAACGACATGCCCGACCTGGCGGCCTACGGGCTGATCTCAGCCGCACTGTGCCTCCCCGCGGCCACGGCTGCCACGACCAGTACGGCCTGCGTTCAGCCGAGCACCGCCAGCGTGACCACGGCGCTTAACTCAGCCACCGCCGACAGCGCCGGCCTGCTCGAGGTCAACCCGGCCACGGTGCCGGCCGGCGGGTACCCGCTGACCGATGTCGTCTACGCGGCCGTGCCGACCAACCAGTCGGCCTCCCTGCTCACCGACTACGCGAACTTTATCTCCTACGCCGCCGGGCAGGGCCAGACCGCCGGGACCGCCCCCGGTGACCTGCCGCCCGGCTACCTGCCGCTCCCGGCCAGCCTGCAGACCCAGGCCCAGTCCGTCGTCACGCAACTGAAGGCCCTCGCGGCGGCGAGCGCCTCGCCCACCGCGAGTCCGACCGCCTCCGCGACCTCGAGCGCGACGACCACCCAGACCACCTCGACCGGCGGAAGCACCACCACCGGCGGAAGCACCACCACCACGGGCGGAAGCACCACCACCACGGGCGGAAGCACCACCGCCGGCGGAAGCACCACCACCGGCGGGACCACCACCACCGGCGGGACCACCACCACCGGCGGGACCACCACGACGGGCGGGACCAGCACCGGCGGCACCCCGACAACCGGCGCGACCGCGACCCGGTCGGCCGCTACCGCAACCTGCACCCCGGCCGCAGCCGCGAGCGCATCCCCGTCCCACACCGCGGCCGACACCGCGGCGCCGGCCAGCACCGGCTGTGCTTCCCCCACGCCGCAGGCCTTCGATGTCCTCCCCGGCACGGCGCGGGCCGCCGCCGCCGGGACGACGCCGGCCACCACGGTGGGATCGGTACGGGGCGTTCTCATCATCGTGCTGATCATCGGCGCCGCGGGCGGCCTCAGCGGCTTCCTGCTCCGCTACGGCCGCGCGCCGCGACGCGGCCGCCCCCGCGAGCGGCGTGACGGCCCATGACAAGGGACAGGGTGCCGCACCAATTGACCGGTCCGCTGCCAGAACTCGGTCCCGCCCCCAAAGGCTTGGCCGGCGAATTGTGGGTTCGCCGGCCAAGGAACACCCGGCCCTGCCAGTACCAAACTGCGGGCTACACCTGGGCGTCGCCTTCAGGCTACGTCCTGAGGCAAGGAGAGTGAAAACCTCTATGCGATTCAAACCCCCCACGATGCTGCGGAAACACAAACTCCGCAGCCTGATCATCGCGGGCACGGTGCTCGCGGTGGTCAGCGGCACGACACTCGCGCAATCCTCCCCGGCCAAGGCCGACCCGCAGACCGCCCTGGTCGTGGTCGGATCCGACACCATCCAGGATGTCTGGAACGGGTTCACCAACGGCTCGCCCGCAGCCACCGGGTTCGCCGCGATCCCCGCCGCGCTCGGCGCTGGCACGGCCGCCTCGTACAACGCGACCAACCCGGCGGACGGCACCTTCCACCAGATCATCACGCCGCAGGACGGCTGGGCGCTTCAGAACGGCATCGTGCCCAACCCCAACGCTAACTTCCCGCTAGCCCCCGGCGACTGCAACTTCGCCCGCCCGAACGGCTCCGGCGAGGGTGTCGCGAACCTGCGGCTCGCGCTCAACGCGAACAGCACTCACGCCACCGCGGCCTTCGCCCCGGCGGCGGGGCTGGGCTGCGTTGACATCGCCCGCTCGTCGAGCGGTGTGGACACCACCGACAACAACGCGGCCGTCGACATCCAGTGGGTTCCGTTCGCGATCGACGCGGTGACCATGGCGACCGGTCCGTCCACCTGCTCGGGCACGCCCAACCCCTGCCCGAGCTTCACCGCTGACCTCGGCAACGGCACCACGATGAACGTCAACTCGGTGGCGAATACGCTTGGCTCCGCCATCGGCAACATGACGGTGGCGCAGATCAGCTCGCTTTACAACTGCAACCCGGTCCCCGTCACCGTGGGCGGCACGACGACCACCTACATCGGCACCGTCATCGGCCAGTCCGTGCCGGCCGGCGACGTGGGGGTCGACCTGTACGTGCCGCAGTCCGGCTCGGGCACCCGGAAGTTCTGGGAGGGCAGCTCCGCGGCTAACTTCCTCGACAGCACGGTTGACACCGCCACCGGCTGCGTCCACGACTTCATCGTGGGCGGCCCGCTGGCGCAGTCGGGGACGCAGACCGTTAAGGTCCCGGTCGAAGAGCACGACGGCACCGCCGTGTCCACCGACCCGATCGGCGTGGGCCCGTTCTCCATCGCCCAGTGGATCTCACAGCAGAACCCGTCGCACAACCCGCGGTTCCACGCCGCGGTCCTGCAGCCCATCGTGGTCGGCGGCGTGGTCACGCCTCCGTTCACGGTCTCCGGGACGACGGACTCGCTGAACACCAGCTTCCCCATCCTCCGCTATGTCTACGACGTGGTTAAGCTCTCCCGGCTAACCGCCGCAGGCGACCCGATCGGCACCCTGCTCAATGGCGTCGGCTCGACGATCTGCCATGCGCATGCCCTCATCACGGGCTACGGCTTCGCGCTCATGAGCACCTCGGTCTTCCAGGACGTGGCCTGTGGCGCGATCCTGACGGCCAATGAGGGCGCGCCGTAACCAGTTAGCCCGGCTCGCCGGCTAACTCCCTCAGCGTCCTGGGGCCTGCCCGGACCCGCAGTGCCCGGGCAGGCATCCAGGGCTCTGCCCCGTACGGGGTCTCGGTCCCGTACGGGGGCAACCCGCCACCGGGCACGCCAGCCGGCGTGCCCCTCTCAAGAGGAAGTGGAAAGGAACCCTTCCATGAAAGGTACCTTGAGCCTGCAGCGGCTCAAACGGGCCATCGCTGTCGCCGGTGTCGGCGCGCTTGTGGTGGGGGGCGCCGTACTTGGCACCACCCTGAGCACCACCCAGGCACACGCCGCCGTCGGCACGCTCGGGCAAGGCACCGGGCTGACCCTCTCCCCGGCGACGGGCGGCGCGGGCAGCGCGGCCACCACCACCCCGACCTTCTCGTCGGCGGGCTGCCCGACCGGGCACAACGGTTCGGCGGCCCTCCTGGCCGTCGACCCGACGACGGCCGCCGGGACGCCGGTCAACCAGGTGAACGGCTCCCAGGTCACCGGGGTCATCGCGCCTGCTAGCGGGACGTTCACCGGCTCGTGGGGCCAGACCCTCGCAAGCCTGGAGGGCGCAGCCGCGGGCAACAACATCAACGCCGGCGTGCAGTTCGAAGTGACGGACATCTGCTACTCAGATGCGGGGGCGACCCAGAACCCCGTGTTCGGTCCGAGCACCTTCGTGACTATCAACGCCGACGGCTCATTCGCCGCTAACCAGACGTTCGTCGGCGCGGCGCAGAGCGTCAACCTGACGCTGACGGCCAACCCGAACCCCGCCACCAGCGGGCAGTCGGTCACCCTGACCGCCACCGCTTCGGTGGCGGGCGCGACTGGCACGGTGACGTTCCTCAACGGAGCGACCTCGCTTGGCAGCGCGCCGCTCTCGGGCGGCTCGCCGGACACGGCCAGTCTGCCGTTCACGGCCCCGACTGAGACCGCCACGACAAATGTGAACCTGACGGCGACTTACAACCCGACAGGCAACTTCACCGCGGGAACCGGCGGCGCGCTGTCGTTGCCGGTCCAGCCCGCGCCGGTGAACCCCGTCTCCGCGACCGGGACCATCCCCCTCGCGGTGACCGTCCCGCTGAGCGGTACCTTCACGCTCAGCGTCAACTCCACCACCTGGGTCGTGCTCAGCGTTAACAGCGCCGGGACCACCGGGACCGCCGCGACGACCCCCGTCGTCGTGACGGACACCTACAACTCCTACCCGGGCTGGTCGGTCACCGGGGAGGCGACGCAGTGGCACGGCGTCACCAACCCGTCGGCCGAGACGCCTAGCGGCTACCCGGCCGCGACCGACATCCCGGCTGACCACGGCTCGCAGCACATTGCGGCCGACCAGCTGGGCTGGGCGCCGACCAACACCGGCACGCTCCCCACGGGCGTGACGCTCGGCAGCCCGATCACCGCTGGCACCACCGGCACCGGTCTTGGGGATGCCTTCCAGCCCCTGGCGACTGGCGCCCCCGGTATCGGCAGCTTCACCGGCGCCGGCGGGGTTACCCTCGGCGCGAACCTCACCCTGGCCATCCCGGCCGGGCAGGAGGAAGGCCCGTACGCCGCGTTCCTGAACATCGACGCGATGAGCGGCACGCCGTAACGGGTTAGCTGAACGGGCTCGCGCCGGAGACGACCTTGGCGGGTTGCCGTCTCCGGCGCGGGACCTAACCCCGGCCGCGGGCTCCGGCGGCGTACCGCCGCCCCGGTGGAGCCGGGTTGTTTCAAGTGGTTATGGACTATTTCCCCCTGATTAATGCGGAAATCGCCAGTTAGACACTGCACCAGTGGAAGTTTGCCTCTTGTTGGGATCCAGCCGCCGGTGCGTCGGTCCGCCGAGTCCGGAGGGGGCCGCTGTGGATGGAGTCTGCACCGATGAAAGTTCTTCCCCCGGGCACCGCCCGGCCCCGTACCAGGTTCGGCCGCCGTGCCATGGCCGGCGGGCTGCTGCTCGCGCTGGCCGGCACGACCGCGACGGCGGTACCCGCCGCGGCCGCGCCGTTGTCCGGCACCGCGGCCGTGCGACAGGCCACCGGGGCCGGCACCGCGGCGAGCACGCCCCCGTCGTCGTCGCTCAAGATCACCTGGTCCATCTTGCCGGCCACCGCCACCGGGCCGGACAAGGCCCGGCAGCGGTTCGACTACGGCGTGCTGAAGCCGGGATCGACGGTCATCGACCACGTTGAGATCGTCAACGACAGCACCCAGTCCGCGGCCTTCTCCATTTACGGCACCGACGCGGCGGGGACCACGGCGAAGGGCGCACTACTCCTGCTGGCCCCGCAGAAGAAGCCGACGGACATAGGCTCCTGGGTGCGCTTCCCCGGCGGGGCGGCCCAGCTGACGACCATCATCAACGCCAATCAGGCCATCGTCGTCCAGTTCAGCGTCAAGGTACCGCCGCAGGGGACCCCCGGCGACCACACCGGCGCGGTCGTCGCTCAGGTCGCCATCCCGAACAAGAACGGCGGGGTCACGGTAACGGAGAACTACCGGATCGCGGTGCCGCTTGAACTGCGGGTGACCGGGGCGCTGCGGGCCGGCCTACAGGTACAGTCGGTCTCGACCGGGTTCAGCGACCCGCTCAACCCGTTCGGCACCGGCACGGCGACGGTCTCATACAGCGTCGTCAACACCGGGAACGTCCGCCAGGCGGGCACGCAGACGGTGACCGTCACCGGCCCCTTCGGCCAGAAGGTCGTCATCCATCAGCCGCCATTGCCGACGATCCTGCCCGGTGACTCGATCCGGGTCACCGCCCAGGCCCCCGGGCTGTTCCCGGCCGGCCCGATGACGGCGCACGTGGACATCAAGGCCGGCTGGCCGACGGATACCATCGCGCTGGCCCACGCCGCACCGGAGGTCGCCGCCAACGCGTCACTGTTCGCGTTCCCGTGGACCCTCCTCGGCCTGATCCTGCTGCTCGCGGCCATCGGCGTGGGCATCTGGTTCTACCTCCGCTGGCGTGGCCGGCTCCGCCGGGCCGAACTGGCGGCGGTCGCCGCGCGGGCCAGCCGCGACACCGAGCGCCGGCTGCTCGGCGGGCGGGCGGCGGCCAACGGCCACGCGGCCAAGGACAATGGCGCCACGCCGCCGACGGCATCAGCGAAGAGCGCGACCGCGACCGCGGCCGCCGAGGCGACGGCGCCGGGCGGGATGCCGGACGGCGGTGGCCCGGCGGCCGAGGGTACAACTGAGTAAATGCCGGTTAATATGGGTAACCAACTAGGTACTCAGCAACCTGACCAACTCTGGTGGGCCCTATGACCGCGGTGCGCGAATCAGCCGCCGAGTCGGCCCCGCCACCACCACCGCCACCGGCGCCGGAGAGCCAGGAGGCGGCGAACTCGGCAGCGGAGGCGGGTGCGGCGGGGGGCGGTGCGGCGACAAGGCGGCCGCCTCCAGGTGGCTACCGGCGCCGGCCGCCGGTGACCCCGGGGCGCCTGGCCGCCGGGACGCTTGGTGCCTCGCTGCTGATCGTGGCGGTCACCGCGCTCGGCTTCACCGCGTGGGTCGGCCTGTTCTCCCAGCTGCATTACGACAAGGCGCAGCTGAACGCCTACGACGCGCTGCGGGTCGAGCTGGCCGCGGGAACGGCGCCAAACGGGCCGACCGTGCCCAACAACCCGGCCAAGCTGCTGCCGCTTGGCGCGCCCGTGGCGGTGCTCAGCATCCCGGCGATTGGGCTGCGCACCGTGGTCTTGCAAGGCACCACCGGCGCGGTGCTCGAAAACGGCCCGGGCCACCTGCGGACCTCCGTGATGCCCGGCCAGGCCGGGACCAGCGTGATCCTGGGCCGCCAGACCGCCTACGGCGGCCCGTTCGGCCACCTGTCTAGCCTGGTGCCTGGTGACTCCATCAAGGTCGTCACCGGGCAGACCGTCGCCAGCTACAAGGTGATCGACCTGCGCAGGGCCGGGGACCCGCTGCCGCCCGCGCCCGCCAGCGGAGCGGGCCGGATAATCCTCGTCACCGCCGACGGCGCGCCGCTCGAGCCATCCGGCGTCCTGCGCGTCGATGCCGACGAGACATCCAAGCCGGTGCCGTCCCCCGGCGTGCTGCTGCAGTCCTACCTGTCGCCGACCGAGAACGCGATGGCCACCGACCCGCAGGCCTGGCTGCCGATCGTGCTGTGGGGCCAGCTGCTCGTGCTGATCGCCTTCGCGCTGAGCTGGCTATGGACCGCCTGGGGCAAATGGCAGACGTGGGTCATCGCCGTTCCCGCCATCGGCTTCCTCGTGCTCTCCATCGCAGACCAGGCGACCCGCCTGCTGCCGAACCTGATGTGAGCGGTGATGAAGGCGACCATCCCCCAGCCCCCGAGGCGAAAGACCCGATCCGTGCGGAAGACGGCCCGCGAAGCCGACACGACGGTGGACGAGATCGGCACGGTGGACCCGGACGATCTCTCGGACCTGCTGCCCGAGGGCGAGCAGCCCACGATGGCGATGTCCTGGCGCGAGCCCGCGCAGCTGGCCACGCTTGAGGCGCGCGACATCACGGCCTGGTTCGGTGATCACACGGTCCTGGACCAGGTCTCGCTGACCATGCAGGCCGGCGAGGTGACGGCGCTGATCGGGCCGTCCGGCTGCGGCAAGTCGACGTTCCTGCGGATTCTCAACCGGATGCACCAGCTCGTCCCCAGCGCCTCGCTGGCCGGCGAGGTGCTCCTCGATGGGGTCGACATTTATAACCCGTCGGTCCGGCTCACCCAGGCCCGCCGTGACATCGGCATGGTGTTCCAGAAGCCCAACCCGTTCCCGGCGATGTCCATCTACGACAACGTGGTGGCGGGCCTCAAGCTGACCGGCGTCCGGATGAGCCGCAGCACGCGGGACAACGTGGTGGAAGAGTGCCTCATCAAGGCCGGGCTCTGGAAGGAGGTCCGCAGCAGGCTGCGGCAGCCCGGCGGGGCCCTGTCCGGCGGCCAGCAGCAGCGGCTGTGCATCGCCCGTTCGCTGGCCGTGCGGCCGCGGGTGCTGCTGATGGACGAGCCGTGCTCCGCGCTTGACCCCACCTCCACCCGGGTGATCGAGGAGACCATGACCGACCTGGTCCGCGAGGTGACGATCGTGATCGTCACGCACAACATGCAGCAGGCGCAGCGGGTTTCCAACCAGTGCGCGTTCTTCCTCGCCGCGCAGGGCGAGCCCGGCCACATCGTCGAGCACGGCCCCACCGACGCGATGTTCGGCGCGCCGCAAGATCCCCGGACCGCCGACTACGTGGGCGGCCGCTTCGGCTAAGGCCACCGGTGCCGCTCGCCCGCGCTGGCCTTGCGGCCGCGGGCGGCGCCAGGGGCCCGGGGCGTCACTTCGCGACGATGCCCGCCAGGTGGGCGTAGACGACGATGCTGTCCAGATACTGGCCGGTCTTCGCGTCGAACGGGCCGCCGCAGGTGACCAGGCGCAGAGCGGGGTACGGGACGTTGCCGTAGACGTCACTCGACGGGAAATTGGTCTTGGCCGCCTTCTGCACGCCGTCGACGGAGAACGCCGCCGTGGTGCCGTCCGCCCGGGTGACGTAGACCGCATCACCCTTGCGCAGGTTCTTGATGTTGAAGAAGACCGAGGCCCCCTCGTAGTCGTCTACGTGCCCGAGGATGACGGAGGTGCCCTTGGCCCCCGGCATGACGGACCGGTCGTACCAGCCGGCCAGGTTGTGGTTGCTGAGCGGCGGCACCTGGACGGTCCCGTCGGCATTGAGGTCGAGGCGCGTCACGGGCGCGTTCACCTTGATCACGGGTATCTCGATCGTCATCGGCGTCGAGGCCGCCAGCGGAGCCGCGACGCTCGCCGGGTTGGGGGCGAAGGGCACCGTCGTGCCGACCGTGCGCGGGATGTCCTGGGCGGCGGCGGGCGGCAGCTTCGACCCGGCGCCCAGCGCGTGCGCCACGACGAAGGCGCCGACGGCCACCAAGACGAGGCCCACGATGAGGATCGTGCGCAGCTCGATGCCCTGGGGGCCCTCGTCGGCGTACTCTCTCCGGTAGTCCCCGGACGACATAAGGCGATCTTAAGCCGATCTCGCGCGGGCCGGCTCATGCCCCGCGGGCCCCGCGGACCCCGCGACGCCGGCGCCACCGCGCCAGCAGGACGAGCCCGCCGCCCGCGGCCATGACGGCGCCCCCGGCCGCGACCGCCAGCCCGTTGACTCCCGGCCCCGTGCCGCCGCCCGTCGCGGGCGCGCCCGCCGGGAGGCCCGAGCTTGTGGTCCCGGTCGAGGTCGAGGCGGGAGTCGAGGTGGAGGTCCCGCTCGTACTGGTCCCCGACCCGTCACTCGTCGACTGGCTGGTCGCCGTGCCGGTGGCGGTGGCGGTGCACGTCGGGGTGGCCGTCGCCGTGGTGGTGGAGGTCGGGGTGACGGTGGTGGTGGCGGTCACCGTCACGGTGACGGTCACCGTGACGGCAGGCGCTGCCGTCGCCGTGCTCGTGACGCAGGGCGTGGGGGTGCACGTGGTGGTAGGAGTGGCCGTCGCCGTGGTCGTCGGGGTCACCGTGGTGCTTGGCGTCACCGTGGTGCTCGGCGTCACCGTGGCCGTCGCGGAAGGAGTGGAGCAATTGGTCGTGGCCGCGACCGCCGCGCCGGCCAGCGGCGCGGTCAGCGCCGCGAGCGCGAGCGAGGCCAGCAGGGCGGCCGCCCCCACCGCGACGCCGGCTTCCCCAACGCGCTGTAGTTTCAGCCAGTTGATCGGCCGTGATCGGCGCAAGATCGTCTCCATCCCTTCGATAGCCAGGCTATTAGGTAGCCAGGTGCCCAGGTCATTAGATCAAGGCCCGGTAACTCCATGGCCCTTTACCTCGACGCCTACCGTGATTCCTGGTGAACACTGCACAAAGAACTCCCTTCCCATCCGTCACAACAGGTCAGACCGGTCTCTCCGGTGACGAGTACGCTCGGCTGGCTCTGCCGCCCGGGACGCCGCCGGGCCGCCGGCGCTGGCCGCGTGCCGGGGAGCGGGGCGGGCCGCGGGGCGGCGGAACGACAGGCGGGTGATCGCCAGGAGCATGGCCATGGCCACCGCGACCAGGCCTCCGATCTCCGCGACCGTTGAACCGAGCGGGGTGCCGCCGCCGAGCGGGGACACGTTGGCGACCGGAGTCGACCCTGAACCCGGGCCGACGGTGGGAAACAGTCCGGCGGCGCTGCCTCCGGGGCTCGCCGTCGTGGTCGGGGCCGCGACGCCGATCGGTGCGGTCGCTGGCGTCAAGTTGGCGCCGACCGGGCTCGACGGGGCCAGGACGGCGACGGAGGCGCTCGCCGCCGGGGCCAGCGTCAGGCTGGCCGCGGTGCCGGTCACCGTCAGGCTGAGCGCCGTGATGGTCGTCGCCGTGGCCGGGACGGTGACCTCCGCCTGTAGCTGCCGCTGGGCCGAGCTCGCGTCCACCGCGCCCAGGTCGCACACGGACGTGCCGTTACCGGTCCCTCAGCCAAAGGTGAAGGCGGGTCCGCCGGCGCCCGCGGTGGCCGCCAGCTGGATCTTGGCGTCCGGCACGTTGCCGCCCACCGTCCAGGCCCCCACGGCCCACTGGGATGCCTGCCCGCGCTGGATGCTCTGCTGCAGGGGCGCGACCCCGACGCACAAGCTGACCCCCGAGGTGGTCGCCGCCGCCGGCACCTGGTAGGCCAGCAGCACGACGGGCCGGCCGGAGAGGCCTTCCGTCAGGGCAGTGGTTGTCGCGGCGCTGGTTGTCGTCGTGCCGGTCGGCGCGGCAGTGGTCGGTGCGGCGGTCGTCGGCGCGGCAGTCGTCGGCGCGGCGGTCGTCGGCGCGGCGGTCGTCGGCGCGACGGTGGTCGGCGCGGCAGTCGTCGGCGTGGCCGTCGTCGGCGCGGCCGTCGTCGGCGCGGCGGTGGTCGGCGACGTATCCGACGCCGACGCTGACGGCGAGGTGGAGGCAGCCGCCGGCGAGGTGGAGGTGCTGGCGGCCGGGGCGGACGTCGACGTCGTGGCGCTCGCCGCCGCCGTAGCCGACGCGCTGACCGCCGACAAGGACTCGCAGGACTCGCTCGTCCCGGTCGCGGTAGCCGCCGCCGCGTTGCCGGCGATGATGGCGGCGACACCCCCGGAAGTCGCCGTGAGCAGGGCGCCGCCCGCGATCAGCGTCGCCGCCCTGCGCCTTCCCTGTGCCATCAATATCCCCAGACGAATTGATTGGTATCAATGTGAAAGAAATCGTGTGCCGCGCAAAGGTGCAAGTAACAGTTTCAACCAAGTCGGTACCGTACGCGGCCCTTTAGAAGCAAAACCTCACATTTAATGTCCGTTCGGTGAACGATAGGAGAACCGCTGTCCCGCAAAGGGCTTCGCCGTAATATCCGGCCAGGCCGGAGGCTATCCCCCGGTGCTGACCGGGACGGCCAGCCAGGCGGTGTAGGTCACCGGCCAGGTGCCGGTCGGGGCCCCGGTGAGGGACTCGGCATCGCCCGAGGTGTGCAGCGAGACCGCCAACCGCGGCGATGCCCCAGGCAGTGATACCGACGAACGCGACCGGCCGAGGAGCACCGGATGCCGCCCGGTCTGCTCGACCGAGCGAACCACCTGCGCGAGGGCCGCCGCGGACGCCGCGGCCGACGGCCCGGGAACCACGAGCGCGACCGGCTGCCCGCACATGCCCCGGATCACCGGGGCGAACGTCGCCGCCGTCGACGCGTCCGTGACCAGGACGCTCGCCGACGGCCCGATGGCGGCGCACAGCGCCGCGGCCGCCGCGGCCGAGCCGGCATACGTTGGCGACGCGCCGACGCCACGCAGTCGCACCCGGCTCATGAACCGCGACACCCTCGATGAGAGGGCCGAAGACGAGGCCGATGAGGACGCGGCAGGCGCATGTGACAGGCCCGGGTTCAGCGTCGTGATGAGCGGCGGCCCCGCCAGCGCGAGCACGCAGCAGGCGCCGACTACCACGACGGCGGCCCGCGAGGCACCGAACGCCCAGGCCCGGGACAGCAGCCACGACGACACCCACACCCCGAGCAGGAGGAGCCCGGGCAGCACCACGGGCACGAGCCGGTGGGATGCCATGGGCTGCCACGGCACCACGGACGGGTCCCACAGCACGGTCACTATCGACCAGGTGACGATCAGCAACGGAAGCCCCCACAGCCACACCACCGAGGTCGGGACAGCG
>Ga0265332_10001273_pt1 | contig 14416 bp, 13 predicted proteins | sample 41926metaG_FD_202084 | JGI IMG/M metagenome (GOLD analysis project Ga0265332, IMG submission 202084) | Rhizosphere microbial communities from Carex aquatilis grown in University of Washington, Seatle, WA, United States - 4-19-26 metaG | ecosystem: Host-associated > Plants > Roots > Rhizosphere...
GGCGGGCCTATCCCACATGGGCGAGCTCCAGGATTTTCACCACTAGGTCGTCGAACTCGATACCTGCAGCGCGCGCTGCGATTGGCACGAGCGAATGTCCGGTCATGCCGGGCGCTGTGTTCATTTCCAGCAGAAAAACATTTCCGTCGGCGCGCAGCATCAGGTCGGCGCGGCCCCACCCTTCGCAACCAAGCGCCGCCGCCGCGCGCATCACCATTTCCTGTAACGCACTTTCCTGCGCCGCCGGTAGCCCGCTAGGGCAGCGATATTTCACGTCGTCGGTGAAATATTTGTTCTGATAATCGTAATTACCCTCGGGCGCTTCGATGCATACGATCGGCAGAGCGCGGTCACCGAGAAACGCCGCCGTCAGCTCGCGCCCCGCCACGAACTCCTCGGCGAGGACCAGGGTGTCGCACTTCGCGGCGAGTTCGTACGCGGCCTCGATCTTTTCGATCGAGGCGACCTTGGTGAGCCCTATGCTCGACCCCTCATGGGCCGGCTTTACCACCAACGGCAGCCCGAGATCTTTCGCGACTTGCGTCCAGTCGCTCTGCGCGGTGAGCACAGCGTGACGCGGCGTCGGGATGTCGCTGGCTAGCCAGATCAACTTGGTGCGCAGTTTGTCAAGGCACAACGCGGACGCCATCACACCACTGCCGGTATACGGAATTTCCATCACCTCGAGCGCACCCTGCACCGTACCGTCTTCGCCATGGCGTCCGTGCAGCGCGAGAAACACCCGCGCATAACCGTCGCTTTTCAAATCGAACAGCGGGCGCTCGGCCGGGTCGAAGGCGTGCGCATCCACCCCCTTGCGGCGCAGTCCCGCAAGTACCGCATTGCCGGACAGTAGAGAGATCTCCCGTTCCGCCGAGCGACCGCCCATTAACACTGCGACTTTTCCAAAGGGTTGGGCGCTCATGCAGGCTCACCCACGATTCTGACTTCGCGCTCGAGGTCGATATTGAATTTCTCTTTCACTGCGCTATGCGCGAGTTCGATCAACGCTTCGATGTCGGCGGCGCACGCACCACCGGTATTGACGATGAAGTTGGCGTGCTTGCCGGAGATCATCGCGCCGCCCTCGACCCGCCCTTTCAGCCCGCAGGCTTCGATGAGGCGCGCGGCATGATCGTTGGGCGGATTGCGAAATACCGAGCCGGCGTTCGGCAGGTTGAGTGGCTGCGCAGCGATGCGCCGTTCGAGCAGTTGCTTGATCGTGGCGCGCGACTTGGCGCCATCGCCGCGCGGAAGCTTGAAGCGCGCCGCGGCGAACCATTCCTCGTTGCCGTCGCGCAATTTGACGTGGCGATAGCCGATTTCGTAGTTCGCGGGCGTACGCTGGCGCAACTGGCCCGTGCGGTCGAGCGTGGTGACGCTCTCGATGATGCCCCACGTGTCTCCGCCATAACAGCCGGCGTTCATCGCGAGCGCGCCGCCTATGGTACCGGGTATGCCCGCCATGAATTCGGCGCCGACCAATTCATGCAACGCGGCGAAACGTGCGAGTTTCGGGCTCGGCACGCCGCTTTCCGCGTAAATTGCGTTGCCTTCGAAGCGGATCTCATTCAGCGCGCCGTGCGTGAAGATGACCGTGCCGCGCAGACCGCCGTCGCGCACCAGCAGATTGCTGCCGAGGCCGACCACGATGACGGGCTCGTTGCGCGGCAACGACGCGATGAACAAGCGCATGTCTTCGAGATCGACCGGCACATAGGCGCGCTCCGCACTGCCGCCGGCGCGCCAACTGGTATGGCGGGCCATCGGCTCGTCGCGCCGCAGCTCGCCCCACAGCAGATTTTTCTGGGCCGCCATGTTCATCGTGTTCGCATCACGTTTGCCCGCCGCTCAACATCGCAGGAACCGATCCGATCGAACCCGCGCCCATCGTCAGCACTACGTCGCCGTCACGGGCCGCATTCGCAAGCGCACCCGGAAAATCCGCCACGCGCTCGACGAATATCGGTTCGACCTTGCCCTGCACGCGCACCGCGCGCACGAGCGCCCGGCCGTCCGCAGCGACTATCGGCGTCTCGCCCGCGGCATACACTTCGGTCAGCAACAGCACGTCGACGGTGGAGAGCACGCGGGCGAAATCCTCGAAACAATCGCGCGTGCGCGTATAGCGATGCGGCTGGAATGCGAGCACGAGACGGCGACCGGGAAACGCGCCGCGTGCGGCGGCGAGTGTGGCCGCCATTTCGGTTGGGTGATGGCCGTAATCGTCGATCAGGGTGTAATGCCCGCCAGCGGGCAAAGCGATCTCGCCATAACGCTGAAAGCGCCGGCCCACGCCCTTGAAATCGGCCAGTGCCCGCACGATCGCGGCGTCCGGCGCGCCCACTTCCGTGCCGACCGCGATTGCTGCGAGGGCGTTGAGCACGTTGTGCGCGCCGGCGAGATTGAGCGTAACGTCGAGATCAGGCAGCTTCTTTCCGCGCGTATCTGTGCGCCGCACCCGGAAATGCATGCGCCCGCCATCGGCTTTCAAATCGACCGCGCGAACCTGCGCCGCCTCCGACAACCCGTAAGTCGTAATCGGCTTGGTGACGGCGGGCATGATTTCGCGCACGTTCGGATCGTCGACGCACAACACCGCGGTGCCGTAGAACGGCAGGCGCTGCACGAAATCGAGGAACGCCTGGCGCAGGCGGCCGAAATAGTGACCGTAGGTTTCCATGTGGTCGGCGTCGATATTCGTGACCACCGCGAGCACCGGCGCCAGGTACAGAAACGACGCGTCCGATTCGTCGGCCTCGACCACGATGAATTCGCCGCTGCCGAGCTTCGCGTGCGAACCCGCCGCCTCGAGCCGGCCGCCGATCACGAATGTCGGGTCCATGCCCGCTTCGGCCAGCACGCTCGCGACCAGACTGGTCGTCGTCGTCTTGCCGTGCGTGCCCGCCACCGCGATGCCCTGCTTCAAGCGCATCAGCTCGGCAAGCATCATCGCGCGCGGCACCACGGGAATCTTGTTCGCGCGCGCCGCCACTACCTCGGGGTTGTCGTCCTTGACTGCGCTCGACACCACGACGGCATCGGCGGCGGCGATATTCCCCGCAGCATGGCCTTGCGTCACGTTGGCGCCCAGCTTTTTCAGGCGCTGCGTAACCGCGTTGTCGTTCAAGTCCGAGCCGCTCACGTCAAAGCCCAGATTGAACAGCACTTCGGCGATGCCGCTCATCCCGGAGCCGCCGATGCCGACGAAGTGAACGCGTTTGACCTTGTATTTCATGCCGCCAACCTCATGCATTCAGTGGCGACCGCCAGCGTGGCATCAGGCTTGGCAACGCTGCGTGCCTTCTGCGCCATGACAAACAACGCCTCGCGCGTGAAACCGCGCAGCAAATGCGCGAGCTTCTGCGGCGTCAATTCATCCTGCGGCACAAGCACGGCCGCGCCGCGTTCGGAGAGGAAGCGCGCGTTATGCGTCTGGTGGTCGTCGACGGCATGCGGAAATGGCACTAGCACACTGGCGACCCCGGCGACCGCAAGTTCGGCGACGGTCGATGCGCCCGCGCGGCAAATAACCAGATCCGCAGCGGCGAACTGCGCCGCCATGTCGGTGATAAACGCCACAGCTGTCACGGCAACTCCCGCGCGTTGATAGTTGGCCTCGACTGCCGCGAGATGGCGCGCGCCGGATTGATGGGTAATTTGCGGGCGCTCCGTTTCCGGTATGAGGGCCAAAGCCTGCGGCACCGTCTCGTTCAGCGCCTGCGCACCGAGGCTGCCGCCGATGACCGTGAGCCGCAGTACGCCGGAGCGCCCGCGGTAGCGTGCCGCGGGATCTGCAATCGCCGCGATTTCGTCGCGTACCGGATTGCCGGTCCAGATCACGGCGGTCGAATTGCCGAGCGGCGAAGGAAAGCCGCCCAGCACGCGGTCGGCGACTTTCGCGAGGATTTTATTCGCGAGACCGGCGATCGAATTCTGTTCGTGTATCGCGAGCGGCCGGTTCAGAAGGCAGGCCATCATGCCGCCCGGAAACGAAACGTAGCCGCCCATGCCCAGTACGACGTCGGGCCGGTGCACGAAGATTGCGCACGCGCTCTGCCAGAATGCAATCAGCAACTGTAACGGCAGCAGCGCAAAGCGCAGCACGCTTTTGCCGCGCACCCCGGTCATGCTGATCCACGCCATCGTGTAGCCTTTGGGCGTTACGAGTGTGGCTTCCATGCCGGTCTTCGCGCCCAGCCACACGATTTTCCAGCCGTGCTCGCGCAGATATTCGGCGACCGACAGCGCAGGAAAAATATGACCGCCGGTGCCGCCGGCCATGATCATGATCGTGCGCGAAGCATGAGGACTGTTCATACCGTCACCCCGCGCAAAAGCTGGCGCCACTTCGAATTTCACCGTGGGAATGAACGTCATACTTTCACCCCGCGAAGTAGCTGCCTGTTTTCCCAATCCACGCGCAGCAACACGGCGAGCGCGCAGCAATTCGCGGCAATTCCGCTGCCGCCGAACGACAACAGCGGCAGGGTGAGGCCTTTGGTGGGCAACACGCCCATGTTCACGCCCATATTGATGATCGTCTGCACACCGAGCCACAGGCCGATGCCCTGCGCGACAAGTGCGGGAAACGCGCGATCGAGCGACGCAGCCTGGCGGCCGATTGCGAAGGCGCGCATGATCATGATCACGAACAAAGCAATCACGAGCGCGACGCCGGCGAAGCCGAGTTCCTCGGCGATCACCGCAAGGAGAAAATCGGTATGGGCCTCGGGCAGATAAAAGAGCTTCTCGACGCTCGCTCCCAAGCCGACGCCGAACCATTCCCCGCGGCCGAATGCGATCAGCGCGTGCGACAACTGGTAACCCTTGCCGAACGGATCCGCCCACGGATCCATGAACCCGACCACGCGCTGCATCCGATACGGCGACAACCAGATCAGCAGCACGAAGCCCACGATCAACAGGACGATCAGCCCCGCAAAAGGCTTCCAGTTGACGCCGCCCAGGAACAGAATGCCCATCGCGATGACCGTGATGACCGCGAACGCGCCGAAATCCGGTTCGCGCAGCAATAGTCCGCCCACCAGCAACATGACAATGAAGAGCGGCAGAAATCCCTTGGTGAGACTGTGCATGTGCGCCGACTTGCGCACCGTGTAGTCCGCCGCATAGAGCACCGCGAACAATTTCATCAGTTCGGACGGCTGCAGATTGAAGAAGAACAATGACAGCCAGCGCTGGCTCCCGTTGACTTCGCGTCCCACGCCCGGTATGAGCACGATCACCAACAAGCCCGCACCGAACAGAAACAGGAACGGCGCCGCCTTCTGCCATACTCGGGTCGGCAACTGAAACGCGATCGTCGCCATAAAGAGGCTCAACGCGAGAAACACGCTGTGGCGCATCAGGTAGTACGCGGGTTGCTGGCCCGTGACGCGGCTGCCTTCGGCGATCGCGATCGACGACGAATAAACCATCACGAGTCCGAGTGCGAGCAGCGCGATGGCGCTCCAGGCGAGCGCCTGGTCGAATTCCGCCGGTGGCGGGCGGCTTTTGACGTCCGCATAGAACATCGTGTTAGCGACCGCCACGGGCCACCTCTTTTCTCACCGCGGCGGCGAACGCATCGCCGCGATGCCCGTAGTTTTTGAACATGTCGTAGCTGGCGCACGCGGGCGACAGCAATACGACGTCGCCATGGCGGCTCGCAGCGCGCGCAAGTTGAACGGCCTCATCCATGCTTTCAGCGCGTTCGACGGCCACCCCTGTGCCGTCGATTGCGCGGGCGATCTGTTCCCGATCGCGGCCGATCAACACCACCGCGCGCGCGTGGCTTCCAACCGGCTCGCGCAGCGGAGCAAAATCCTGGCCCTTGCCCTCCCCGCCGGCAATCAGCACCACCGGTTGCGTAAAACCATTCAGCGCCGCCACGGTGGAACCGACGTTGGTGCCTTTCGAGTCGTCGTAATAAGTGACGCCATCGATGACGGCGATTGTTTCGACGCGATGCGGCAATCCCTTGTAGGCACCCAGCGCCTTGACGATGGGCGCGTCGGCGATACCGATTGCATGGCAGAGCGCGCCCGCCGCCAATGCGTTCGCTGCGTTATGCAATCCGGCGACCGGCAATTCAGCGACCGACATCAACACGTGCGTGCCGTGCGCGAGCGCCGGTTGACCGTCACGCCGCGCAATTCCCCATGCGCGTTCCGTATCCGGGGCATCGGTCCCGAAACTCCACACTTCGCGCCCGCGCTGCGCCATCGCGGCGCTGCGAGTATCCTCGCGGTTGACGATCTGCGCGCCGCCGCCGTGAAATATTCGCGCCTTGGCCGCCGCGTAAGCATCGATGCCGTCGTAACGGTCGAGGTGATCTTCGGACAAATTGAGCATCGTCGCCGCATCGGCTTCGAGGCTCATGGTGGTTTCCAACTGGAAGCTCGATAACTCAAGCACGAATGCGTCGGGCCCGCGCCGCCCGTTCTCGATCTCGGTCAGCGCATCCAGCACCGGCGTACCGATGTTGCCGGCGACCATGGTGTCGTAGCCGGCGGCGACACAGATGTCGCCGGCCATGCGCGTGACCGTGCTCTTGCCGTTGGTGCCGGTGATGGCGACGACTTGCGGCATCTTCGATACGCTGTGCGGCAGCGCCTGCGCAAAGAGCTCGACGTCGCCGGCCAATGGCACACCGTGCGCGATTGCGGCGGCAATTGCCGGCGTGCGGCGATCGATGCCGGGACTGATCGCGATCAAGTCGGCGGCGCGCAGGGAAGCGTCGCGAAATTCGCCGCACTCGAGCTTAACCCCGGGCAGCTCGCGGCGCAGCTCGGCGGCATGCGGCGGCTCGGCGCGCGTATCGGCGGCCGATACGATGGCCCCGCGCCGCGCCAGCCAGCGCGTCATCGACAGCCCGGTGTCTCCGAGTCCGAGTACCAAGACCTTTTTACCCCTTACATCCATGCGTGTTCATCTGCATGCGTGTCCTAGCGCAACTTCAACGTCGACAATCCAACAAGCACCAGCATCATCGTGATGATCCAGAAGCGCACCACTACCTGGTTTTCTTTCCAGCCTTTTAATTCATAGTGGTGATGGAGCGGCGCCATGCGAAAAATGCGCTTCCCCGTCAGCTTGAACGACGCGACCTGCAACACCACCGAGAGCGTTTCGACGACGAACACGCCGCCCATGATGAAAAGCACGATTTCCTGGCGCACGATGACGGCAACGGTGCCAAGCGCCGCGCCGAGTGCCAGCGCGCCGACGTCCCCCATGAAAACTTCCGCCGGATAGGCGTTGAACCACAGAAACGCCAGGCCCGCGCCGGCGAGCGCGCCGCAGAAGACCGCGAGTTCGCCGGCGCCAGGTATATGCGGAAAGACGAGATATTTCGCGAACACCGCGTTACCGGCGACGTACGCGAAGACCCCGAGCGCGCTTGCGATCATCACGGTCGGCATGATTGCCAGGCCGTCGAGTCCGTCGGTCAGGTTCACCGCGTTGCTGGTGCCGACGATCACGAGATAGGTCAGCGTGATAAAGCCGAACACGCCGAGCGGATAAGCGATATTTTTGAAAAATGGCACGATAAACTCGGTCTGCGCCGGCAGGTTGGTGCTGAACGCAATGACGCACGCCGCGGTGAGGCCCACGACCGATTGCCAGAAAAATTTCGCGCGCGCCGACAGCCCCTTGGGATTGCGGTGCACGACTTTGCGGTAATCGTCGACCCAGCCGATCACGCCGAACCCTAGCGTTGACGCGAGCACCACCCACACGAAACGGTTTTCGAGGTCCGCCCACAACAGCGTCGTCACCACCACCGATACCAGGATCAGTGCGCCTCCCATCGTCGGTGTGCCCGCCTTCGGCAAATGCGACTGCGGGCCATCGTCGCGCACCGACTGGCCGATTTTGTACGACGTCAGCCGCCGGATCATCGTCGGACCGACCATGAACGTCATCAGCAAGGCGGTCAGGCACGCGAGCACCGCACGCAGCGTGATGTAGCCGAACACGTTGAACGCGCGGATGTCCTTGGCGAGCCACTGCGCGAGTTCTAGGAGCATTGGTGACCTCCGGTCAGCAATGCGACGCGGAGCACGCGGCGTTCAACTGCTAGTTTCAGGAGCATTCAGTTAACTCCCGCCGAAACCGCACTGGCGGCTGGTTCGAACGACTTGATCACGCGCTCCATCTGCATGAATCGCGACCCCTTCACGAGCATCGTCACGTCGGGTGCGAGCACGTTTTCGATTTGCACCAGCAAATCTTCGATGCGTTCGAAATGGCGCGCGCCGGCGCCGAATGCCTGCGTGGCGTGCGCCGACAGTTCGCCGAGCGTGAATAGCGTGCTGATGCCGGCGGCGCGCGCCAACTCACCGATTTGCGCGTGCATCGCGGCCGCAGCGGGCCCGAGTTCGCCCATATCGCCGATCACGAGCAGTTTTTTGCCGGCCGCGCACGCGAGCACGGTTATTGCCGCGCGCATCGAATCCGGATTCGCGTTGTAAGTGTCGTCGATCAGCGTCGCGCCGTGGAGGCCGCGCTTGCGCTGCAGCCGGCCCTTGATGCCGCCAAAGCGCGCGAGCCCCGCCGCGACCGTGGTCGCCGGCACTTCGAGGGCCGTGGCTGCGGCGCTCGCCGCGAGCGCATTCTTCACATTGTGCAAACCCGGCGCCGGCACGACCGCCTGCGCGGTTCCGAATGGCGTCTTGAGAACGATCTCGCTGTCGAGTTCGCGGATCCGATAAGTAGCGGTCACCGCGGCCTTCGCTTCAAGTGCGAACTCGAGTTGCCGTGCGCTCGCCGCCGACGCCCGCCACAGCGGTGCGTAGGGGTCGTCGGCGTTGATCACCGCGGTGCCGCCGGGCCTGAGTCCCTCGAAAATCTCGCCCTTGGCGCGTGCGATCGCCTCGGCGGAACCGAGGTTCTCCATGTGCGCGACACCCGCGTTGTTGATCACCGCCACCGACGGCTCCGCCATGCGCGTGATGTAACTGATCTCGCCGGCGTGATTCATGCCCATTTCGATGACCGCGTAGCGATGTTCGCTGCGCAGTTCGAGCAGCGTCAGCGGCACGCCGATGTGATTGTTGAGATTGCCGCGCGTCGCCAGCACGCCGGCGGCGGGGTCGTCGCCGCGCGCGTCGGCATTCACAGCTTCGCGCAATATCGACGCGAGCATCTCCTTGACGGTGGTCTTGCCGTTGCTGCCTGTCACTGCGATGAGCGGAATATCGAATTGCCGCCGCCAGTAATTGCCGAGACGGCCAAGCGCCTGCGTCGTGTCGTCGACCACGATTTGCGGAAGATCGACGTCGCCCGGCTGCTCCACGAGCAGTCCCGCCGCGCCGGCGGCTGCCGCTTGCGCGAGAAATGCATGCGCGTCATGGCGTTCACCCCGCAACGCAACGAACAGGTCGCCGGGCTTGACCGCGCGGCTATCCGTGCACACCGCGTTGAATTCCGCATCGGCGCCGGAGTACTGTGCGCCGAGCGCGCGCGCCGCTTCGGAGATTCGCATCATGCGATTCTCCTGCTCAACGCCGCGCGCGCGACGGCCGCGTCGCTGAAGGCATGCCGGACGCCGGCGATTTCCTGGTAGGTCTCGTGCCCCTTGCCGGCGACCAGCACGATGTCGCCGCGCCGCGCGCCGCGCAGCGCCAGCGCAATCGCGCGCCGGCGATCGGACTCAACTTCGCAGTCACCGCGGATGCCTTTGCGAATATCCGCAATTATTTTGAGCGGTTCCTCGCTGCGCGGATTGTCGCTGGTGATGACGATTCTGTCGGCGAACCGCGAGGCGACCGCCCCCATCAGCGGACGCTTGCCGCGATCGCGGTCGCCGCCGCAGCCGAATACGCAGACGATCCGCGCATCGCTGCCGGCGGCTGTTTCGCGCAGGCTCTTCAAAACCTGTTCAAGCGCATCGGGTGAATGCGCATAGTCGATCACGACGAGCGGCAAACGGCCGCCACCGAGTTTTTGCATGCGGCCCGGCACCGGTTTGAGCTTGCCGAGCGTCGCCACCGCGTCTTTCAGCCGGATGTCGCTGGCGAGCAGGATCGCAAGCGATCCAAGCAGGTTCGAAGCGTTATGCCGGCCGATCAGCGGGCTTCTTATCGTCGCGCGCCCCCACGGCGAACGCACATCGAACTGCATGCCAGCGGCACCCGCCGCCAGATTGCCGCCGAACACGCGCGGCAAGCGGCGCGCTTCCCTGCCGCGCGTCCCGAACCCGTAGCCGACCACGGCGAGACCGCGCCGCCGCACCTTTTGCGCGAGTTCGCCGCCAAAGTCGTCGTCGAGATTGACGATCGCGTGCGTGAGCGACTCGCATTCGAAGAGCCGCAGCTTGGTGCGGCGATAGCGTTGCATCGTCCGGTGGTAATCGAGATGGTCGCGGGTGAGGTTGGTAAATAACGCGGCATCGAACTCGACGCCCGCGACGCGTCCCTGATCGAGCCCGATCGAGGAAACTTCCATGCTGACGGCGCGCGCGCCGCGGCGTAAAAAATTCGCCAGCTGCGCGTGCAACCACACCGCATCGGGCGTGGTGTTGGCGAGCGGATGGAGCGTGCGGCGCAGGCCGTAACCGAGCGTGCCGATCACCGCAGCGCGCGTCCCGCATTGATTGAGGGCCTGGGCGATCCACTGGCTGCACGTGGTCTTGCCGTTGGTGCCGGTCACGCCGATCATCCACAGCTTCGAACTCGGTTCTCCGTTAACGCGGCTGGCGATGAGGCCCGCACGCGCGCGCAATTGCACCACCGCCAAGTTGGGAACGCGCCATTCCGGGTTCCATTGAAAGCCGCGCTTTTCCCACAGCACGGAACCCGCGCCGCGCTCGATTGCCTGCGCAATGTAGCGCCGCCCGTCCTGGGTTTCGCCGGGATAGGCGACAAATGTGTCGCCGCGTGACACGCGCCGGCTGTCCGTCGCGAGCCGCTTGATATTCAGCTGATCGAATGCGGTGAGGTTCATACTTCCTCGCGCACCTCCGGCGCGTCTGGCGGCGGCAGCACCACGTTGTTCAGCGGCGCATCGGGCTTGACTCCGAGCAGGCGCAGTGATCCGGCCATCACGCTGCTGAACACCGGTGCAGCGACCGTGCCGCCGTAGTACTGGCCGGTACCGGGCTCGTCGATCATCACCGCAACGATCAGGCGCGGGGCGGATGCCGGCGCAAAACCGATGAACGAAGACACGTATTTGTTGGGCGCGTAAGTCGCGCCGTCGAGCTTGTGCGCGGTACCGGTCTTGCCGGCCACGCGGTAGCCGGTGATTTGCGCGCGCGGGGCCGTGCCGCCAGGTTGCACAACAAGCTCGAGCATTTTGCGCACCTTCAACGCGGTGTCGGCCGAGATCACGCGTGTGGATTCGGCCGGTGCATCGAGTTTGACCACCGTTACCGGCTTGATCTCGCCATCGGTTGCAAATATGAGGTAAGCGCGCGCGAGTTGCAGCAGGCTCAGCGAGAGGCCGTGGCCATAGGCCATGGTTGCCTGCTCGATCGGCCGCCAGCTCGCGTACGCGCGCAGCTTGCCCGACACTTCGCCGGGAAATCCGGAGTGCGGTTGCGCGCCGAAACCGACTTTGCTGAACATGTCCCACATCTGCTCCGCCGGCAGCGAGAGCGCGATCTTGGCGGCGCCGACGTTGGACGATTTCTGAATGACCTGCGAAACGGTCAGCGCACCGTCCGGATGCGCGTCGTGGATCGTCGCGCTGCCGATCATGAGTTGTCCGGATCCGGTCTGGATGACGCTTTCCGGCTTGTAGGCGCCGGATTCGATAGCGGTGGCGACCGTGAACGGCTTGAGCGTCGAACCTGGCTCGAACAAGTCGGTTACCGCTCGGTTGCGCGTGCGGCGCGGTTCGAGCTTGCCGCGATTGTTCGGGTTGTACGACGGCAGGTTGGCCATCGCGAGAACTTCGCCGGTCTCAACGTCGAGCACGACTATGCCGCCCGCCTTGGCGTGATTTGCGTCAACCGCGTTCTTGAGTTCGCGGTAGGCGAGATACTGGATCTTGGCATCGACCGCCAGCGCGAGATCGCGTCCCTGCTGCGGCGCGCGCACGCTCTCGACGTCTTCGACGATGCGGCCCAGGCGGTCCTTGATCACGCGCCGGCTGCCCGCTTTGCCGGCGAGCTGGCTGTCGAACGCGAGTTCGAGCGCCTCCTGGCCCTGATCGTCGATATCGGTGAAACCGATCAGGTGTGCGAAGTACTCGCTGCCCGGATAGTAGCGGCGGTACTCGCGCTGCAGGAATATGCCGGTCACGTTGAGCTCGACGATTTTGGCGGCCTGCTCCGGCGGCAGATGGCGCTTGAGATAAACGAACTCGCGGCTGGAATCTGCGAGGTGCTTGTGGATTTCCCCGGCGTCGAGTTCGAGCAGTTGCGAAAGTCGCTTCATCTGCTCCGGCGAAATATCAACGTCCGCGGGACTCGCCCACACCGATTCGACCGGCGTCGAGATTGCCAGCGGCTCGCGGTTGCGATCGGTGATCATGCCGCGCGTCGCCGAGAGCTCGATCACGCGGCCGTAACGCGCGTCGCCCTTTTTCTGCAGGAAATCGTTGTTGAGTCCCTGCAGGTAGACCGCGCGCCCGACCAGCACGGCAAATCCGGCTAGCAGCAGCACGAGCAGTGTGCGCGACCGCCACCCCGGCAGGTTCAGTGCGCCGCCGGGTGCGGCGACCGCGCTCATTTGGCCGCCTCCGGCGCAACTACCTGCAGGCGCGACGCGGGCGGCACGTGCATCATCAGCTGGCCGCTCGCGATTTTCTCGATGCGTGCGTGCATTGCCCACGTGCTTTGCTCGAGCTGCAACTGCCCCCACTCGACCTCGAGCTGCTTCGCCAGTTCCTGCTCCTTCTGCAACTCGACGTAGAGCTTGCGCGCCTTGTTCTGCGACGTCACGACAGACAACGCACAGATGACCAGAATCGCGAGCAGGATCAGGTTCAGGCGCGCCATCACGCGGCAAACTCCGGATTGCGCTCCGCGACGCGCATTACGGCGCTGCGCGCGCGCGGATTGGCCGCGACCTCATCGTGCGAGGGGCGTTGCAGCTTGCCGACGAGGCTCAACTTCGGGTGTGGCAATTCGGCAGCGCGCAGCGGCAACCGCGCGGGCATTTGCGGCGGTTGCGACTGCTCGCGCAGGAAGCGCTTGACGATGCGGTCTTCGAGGGAGTGAAAGCTGATCACGACGAGCCGCCCTTCAGGCGCCAGTGCAGCGACGCATTGCGGCAGGACGCTCATCAACTCCTCAAGCTCCTGATTGATGTGAATCCGTAGAGCCTGAAAGGTGCGCGTCGCTGGATCCTGCCCCGGCTCGCGTGTGCGGACAGCCTTGGCCACGAGCCCGGCAAGCTCGCGTGTGGTAGTGACAGGGTGCCCCGCTCGTGCTGCAACAATCGCTGCTGCAATCTGCTTAGCAAACCGTTCTTCGCCATAGTTGCGGATAACCTCCCTTATTTCCTGCTCGTCCGCGTTGGCCAGCCAGCCGGCTGCCGTCGTACCGCCGCTCGTGTCCATGCGCATGTCGAGCGGTGCATCGCTGCGAAAACTGAAACCGCGCGCGGCCTCGTCGATTTGCGGCGACGACACGCCAAGATCGAGCAGGATGCCGTCGGCTTGCGCCACACCGAATTCGGCAAGCACTTCGCGTAAACCGCTGAAACTGCGATGCACGAGCTTGAGCCGCTCATCGTCGATACCCCCATGCACTGCGATTGCCGCCGGGTCCCGGTCCAGCGCAATCAAACGCCCGTGCTTCCCTAACCGCGCCAAAATCTCGCGGCTGTGTCCGCCGCGACCAAACGTGCAGTCGACATAAACGCCGTCTGCCCGCACTTTCAAACCTGCTACCGCCTCCTCCAGTAATACCGGGATATGTGAGCCCAGGCTCACAACGAGAAGCCCTCCAGTTCAGGCGGCAGATCGCCCTCGGTAAAACCCGCGCCGCGCGCCAGCACCTGGTCCCATTTTTCCTTGTCCCACAATTCGAATTTGTTGCCCTGGCCTACGAACACCACGTTTTTGTTCAACGACGCAAAGTCGCGCAACGCGGGCGACACGAGCACGCGGCCCGCCGCGTCCATGTCGATGTCTTCGGCGTAACCGATCAGCTGGCGCTGCAAATCACGGATGCGCGGATTCAGACTCGAGAGGCTCATCAGCTTTTGCTGGATAGGCTCCCAGTCGGGTTGCGGATAAATCAGCAGGCACTTGTCGACGTCGGCCGTGATCACGAGCCGGCCCGCGCAGCGCACGAGCAATGCCTCGCGATAGCGCGAGGGCACCGCCAGCCTGCCTTTGCTGTCCAGATTGAGCTGAGCCACACCGCGGAACACAGATCCCCCCGATTGAGACGCCGGAGTGAGATTTTTCCCACTTTTTCCCACCGTTGCCCACTATATGAAAAACCGATGGTGTG
>Ga0265332_10001283_pt1 | contig 14368 bp, 11 predicted proteins | sample 41926metaG_FD_202084 | JGI IMG/M metagenome (GOLD analysis project Ga0265332, IMG submission 202084) | Rhizosphere microbial communities from Carex aquatilis grown in University of Washington, Seatle, WA, United States - 4-19-26 metaG | ecosystem: Host-associated > Plants > Roots > Rhizosphere...
GCGACGCTCGCGCTCACTCCCACCCGTGCGCGCGCCGCCACACTTTGCGATCGAGTCGCCAGGCGCGCTTCACCGAGAACTCCTCGCTGCCCGGGAAGAGTTCGCCGTCTTCCATCGCGTCGTTGAAGTTGTTGCCGTTCGCCGACATCTGGTCGGCCCAGTGCAGCAGTTCGGCCTCGAGCGTCATCGGACGCACGGCCGCACCATGCTCAGGCAGTCCGTGATGCGACTGGATGAAATGGTGGAGCTCGAGTTCCTGCGCCTGCGTGAGCGTGCCGGCGGGGAGGGTGCGCAGGCGACGGTCGAGCATCAGCGAGCCGAGCACGATGTGCTGGAGGAGGTAGCCCGCCTGCGTGTAGTCGAAGCCGCCGGCGCCGATGGAGTACGTCTGCACCTTGCCGATGTCGTGCAGGAGCGCGCCGGCGGTGACGAGGTCGACGTTCCCTTCCATCGTCTTCGCGGCGGCGCGGGCCATCGTCGCGACCTCGACGACGTGTTCGAGGAGCCCGCCGACCACGGCGTGATGCCCGCGCGGCGCGCCGGGCGTGCGCTCGAACTCGGCGCGGAAGGCGTCGTCGGCGAAGAAGAGGTCGACCGCCGTGCGGAGCGGCTTCGACGCGATCGCCGCGCGCCATCCGTCGATGTCGGCCCAGAGGGCGGCGGTGCTGCCGCGGATGCGCGGAAGGAAGGCGTCGATGTCGACGGCCGTCGATGCCACGGCGCGCACCGAGGAGAGCTTGAGCTGGCGCGCGCCCTTGAACAGCTCCACGGTGCCGATCACCTGCACGATCGAGCCCGTCTTCACGCCCTCGAGGAGCGGGAGCTGTTCCTTCCAGACGTTCGCGGAGATGCTGCCCGAGGCGTTGCCGAGCGAGAGGGCGGCGAAGGGATCGCCGTTCTTCGTCGTCTTGTCTTCGCGCGTGCGCACCATGAGTTCATGCTGCACGCGGTCGCCGTCACGGAGCGCGGCTATGTCGAGGATGGCCATCGGTCGTCGGGGTGTGGGACGTGCTGATTGTACCGCCCGGCCGCCGCCGGCACAACGCAAAACGGCGCGCGCGCGGACCGTTTCCGCGCGCGCGCCGTCCGATCGTTCGCGCGACGGTCAGGGCTTCCAGTCGGCGATGAAGAGATTCGTCTCGTGTTCCTTGGCCGCGTACCGGTTGCTCGCCCAGATGATCTTGGTGCCGTCGGGGCTGAACATCGGGAAGCCGTCGAACTCCTCGTTGGTCGTGATCTGCTCGAGGCCGGAGCCGTCGAGGTTGACCATGTAGAGGTCGAAGTTGCGGCTCTTCGGGTTCTTGTAGTTGCTCGAGAAGATGAGCCGTTTGCCGTCGTGCGACCACGACGGGCCGAAGCTCGCGCCGCCCAGGTTCGTGATGCGGTGGTTGTTGCTGCCGTCGGCGTTCATGATCCAGAGGTCCATCTTGTTGGGGCGGATCATGCGCTGCTTGAGCAGGTCCTGATAGTCCTTGAGCTCGGCCGGGTCGGTCGGGTGATAGGCGCGGTAGACGATCTGCTTGCCGTCGGGCGACCACCACGGGCCGCCGTCGTAGCCCGGCAGGTTCGTGAGCTGCTTCACGTCGGTGCCGTCGACGTTCATCGTGTAGATGTCGAGATCGCCGCCCTTGAGCGACGTGAAGACGATGCGCTTGCCGTCGGGCGAGAGCACGCCTTCGGCGGTGTACACGCCGTAATTCGTGAGGCGCTTGAGGTCCGTGCCGTCGCGGTTGACGGTGAAGATGTCGAACGGGTCGATGCCCCAGACGTAGCCCTTCGAATAATCGGGCGGCGGCGGGCAGGCCATGTCGGCGGCGTGCGACGACCCGAAGAACAGACGCTTGCCGTCGGGGAGGAACCAGCCGCAGGTCGTCTTGCCGCCGAGCGGCGAGACGCGCTTGAGGGCGGTGCCGTCCGTCTTCATCACGTACTGGAGGTCGCACGCGTGGCCGTTGTCGACCGGCGTCCCCTGGAACGTGATCCACTGGCCGTCACGCGAGAAGTAGGCCTCGGCGTTCGTTCCGCCGTTGGTGATCTGATGGATGTTGGAGAGATGCCGTTCTTCGCCGGCATCCGGGGTGCGCGCGATGTTGACCGCCGCCTGGGCGTGCAACGAGGCCGCCGCGCAGAGCGCGGCGGCCAGGGTGGTGATGCGGTGTCGCATGGTCGGGGAGTGGGGAGTTTACTGATTCTTCTTTGCGGCGTCGCCGGCGGACGCCGTCGCGAGCGCGAGAAGCGCCTTGGTCGTCGGTCCCTTCTTGAGGTACTCGAGCGCCCGCACGAGCTGCTTGTCTTCGTCGATCTGGCGGCGCTTCGCCGTGGAGTCGCCGAAGGCGAGGCTCGAGATCTTGTTGTCGAGCACGCGGTCCACGTACTTGATGCCGGCGTCCCAGTCCTTCTTGTCGACCGTCACGCCGCGTTTCGCGAGGCGCTGGTAGAACTCCTCGCGGATGTCGGGCGTGATGGCGTAGTCGGCCTTCACCTTCTTCGAGAGCTCGAACGAGTAATCGTAGAGCGCGAGGTAGGTCTCCTGCTGCTTGGAGAGGAGGGCGCGGGCCAGCTTCTGCTCCGCCGAGCTGATGGTGTCGTACGGGACGATCACGTCGGGCGTGATGGCGCCGCCGCCGTAGACCACGCGGCCCATGTCGGACTTGTACTTCGGGCGCAGCGTGCGCACCGAATCGGTCTCGAGCGAATCGGGGCGCACTTCGACGAGCGAGCCGTCGTCGAGGAGCTTGCGCTCCTTCTGGATGGAGCGCCCGCTCGGCGTGTACCACTTGGCCGTCGTGAGCTTGATCGCGTAGCCGCCGTCGAGACGGTACATGGACTGCACGAGTCCCTTGCCGAACGACGTGGTGCCGATGATAAGCGCGCGGTCATGGTCCTGCAGCGAGCCCGCGACGATCTCCGACGCCGACGCCGTGTAGCCGTCGGTGAGGATGACGATGGGCAGCGTCGGGACGACCGGGTCGGACTCGGTGACGTGCACCTCGTCGGCCTGGCCGCGTCCCTTCACGCTCACGATCTCCTTCCCCTTGGGGAGGAAGAGATTGCTCATCACGATCGCCTGCTCGAGATACCCGCCCGGATTGCCGCGAAGGTCGAGGACGATCGACTTCGCGCCTTCCTTCACGAGGCGCTGCATGTTCTGCGCGACTTCTTCCGACGCCGTCTCGTTGAAGCCCGTGACCGGGATGTAGGCGGTCTTGTTCTCGAGCATCATCGCGTACGGCACGGCGGGGATGTGCACGACGCGCCGCGTGAAGCTCACCGCGAAACTCTCGGGCGAACCCGGGCGCGCGAACCGCGCCGACACCTTCGTGCCGGGCGTGCCCTTCAGCTTGCTCGAGACCTGGTCGATCTTCCAGCCGCGCGTGCTCTGCGAGTCGACGGCGACGATGTGATCGCCGATGCGGATGCCCGCTTCGTCGGCCGGCGTGTGCGGGAAGACCTTGGCGACGATGATCTGGTCGTCCTGCTTCTCGATCGACATGCCGACGCCGGCGTAGAAGCCGCCGGTGTTCTGGTTGAACGCCTCGAGCTGCTTGGGCGAATAGAGATCCGCATACGGATCCTTCAACTCGGCGACGAGGCCGCGCGCGGCCTTCTCGTAGAGCGTCCCCACGTCGACGGAATCGACGAACTTGTCGTTGACGATGGAGAGGACCTGACTGAACAGGCGCTCGCCCTGCTGCGCGGCACGTTCCTGGATGGCGAAGGCGCCGACGGCCAACGGGACGCCGACGAGGCCGAGAAGGAGCGCAACCTTGCGGGTGCTGAGCTTCATGCGGATAACCAGCCCACTATTAGAGGGGATGAGGAGAATACCCTGTCTCTACGCCGGAAGCAAAGGATCGTTCCGGACCGGCGGCGCCCGCCGGGTGGCGCCGAACGCCGTCTAACATGCAGTTGGACAACGAGCTACGCCGTTACGTTGCCTTGACGCCGAGGACGTACCTGACGAACCAGTTACGTCCCTCCTGCTCGAAGGCGGCCTCGCGCACCTGTCCGGAGGCGAGCAGCATCTCGTGCGCCGGCTGCAGCACGCGCTGCAGGTGCGAAGGAAATCGCTGGATGAGCGGCAGCTGCTCGGCGAGGCGGTCGAGCTCGACGCGCCAGGTGGCGCCCTCGGCCGCGCGCATGGCCTCGAGGAGACGATAGAGGCGGCGGGCCACCGGGTTGGCGAGAGCGAAGTAGCGCGGCGCCGAGAGGGTCGTCGTATGGCCGGCGGCGATGTTCGCGCGCATCGCCGCCGAGAGCACGACGCGCGCGTCGCCCGGCTCGTTGTTGGTGAGCGTCGAGAAGAGCGCGAGCTGGTCGCGGTCGGTCTCGCGCCGGCGATCGATCTGCACCGACGAGAGCACGGTGAGCCGCGTGGTCACGCCGGCCTGCGCCGTGGCGTCGTGGTAGCCGCCCGCGCTCTCGAGCAGGGTGCGGTGGAGCCGGGTGAGCGCGGCGCGGAGCTGCTCGTACGTGCGGCCGTCGACGCGGCGTCCCATCGAGCGGAGGAAGGCGTGGAGCGTGAAGCTGACGGCGCCGTCGGCGGGCATGCCCGACTCCTGATAGCGCCGCAGAAGTTCGACGTACACGTCCTGATCGAAGGTGCCCGGAAGGCGCTCGCCCGGCGACGGGAGGACGCGCCAGGGCGACGGCGTGCCGGCGCCGAAAACGATCGCCGAGTCGTCGGCGGAATCGCTCAGGCGGAACAGCGGCAATGCTTCGAGCGAGCGGTCGAGGACGACGAGGCGCGAGGGTTGGCGTCGTCCGGTCGTCATCACGCGAGTTCGATGACCTGGCCGTTCACGTTGCCGGCGGCCGGTGAACTGAGGAAGGCGACCATGTCGGCGAAGGCTTCTCTCTCCACGTACCGGAAGCCCGCTCCCATGGTTTCGAGGTTCGTCGCCGTGCGGATGGCGGTCGGCGCGAGCGCGTTGGCCCGCACGCCATGCGCCTTCTCCTCCTGCGCGACGGCCCGCATGAGAGCGACGACGGCGCTCTTCGACGCCGCGTACGCGCCGATGCCGGCGAGCTTGCCGCCCGGCAGCACGGCGGCCGCGGCGACGAAGACGACCGCGCCCTGCGCGGCACGGAGCGCGGGGAGGAAGGCGCGGGTGGCGCCGTACGCCGTCGCGACGTTGATCGTGAACATCTGCTGCAGCGCGGCGGCGTCGCCGTCGGCGACGGGGCCACCGCCGATGAAGCCGCCGGCGATGTTGGCGAGCGCGTCGACGCGTCCGCCGTTCGCGGCGGCGATCGTCGCGGCGACCGCGCCGATGGCGTGCGCGTCGGCGAGGTCGCAGGCGTAGGGCGTGGCGTCGATGCCGTCGCGACGGAGTTCGGCGGCGCGCGCGTCGGCGTCGTCGACGCTGCGCGCGAGGAGCGCGACCCGGGCGCCGAGTTCGCCGAAGCGGCGGGCGACGGCCTCACCGACCTGTCCGGCGCGGCCGACGCCGGTGACGACGGCGAGCTTGCCATCGAAGCGCGGCGCGGACGCGGGGGGCGTCACCTGACGTCCTCGCGTCCCAGCGCCGCCCGCACGGCTTCGCGCATCGCGACGACGGCGTCGTCGCGCGCGGCGGGGGAATCGTCGCGCACGTGGATCTCGATGCCGTCGGCGACGGGGACGCGGCGCCAGGTGACGGCGTCGTCGTCGTCGTGATGCACGGCGGTGTCGGCGCCCGCGCCAAGTGCCGGCGCGAGCGACTGCGCGACGCGCTTCTCCATCTGATCGCCGGTGACGCCGACCATTTCGGTGCGGATCGTGTCGAGGGTCTGCCCCTCGCGCTGGCGCACCTTGATGGCGAGGAGCTGGAGGAGATGGCGGTAGTGATAGGTGGCCGCCGTCCCCTTGCCCTCCGGATGGTCGAGGAGGCCGTTGGCGACGTAGAAGCGCACGGCGCGCGCGCTGAGCGCGGCGCGCGCGGAGGCGTTCGTCGGGCGCATGCCGGCCGCGTCGACGAGCGCCGTGGCGTGCGCGGCGAGACCGCGCGCATTCCACGGGGCGTGGCGCGCATGCGCGCGCAGCAGTGCGACGGAGGACTCGGCCATTGGCGTAGAATAACGCGCGCGGAGGGAAACTTCGAGCAACCCGAAGCGAAGCGGCGGCGAGGTGCCCATATGCACCCCGCCGCCGGTTTCGTGGAGCAGACGCCCGATCGTGCTACTTCTTGGGCTTCGCCTTCTTCATGGCCTTCTTCGGTGCGGGCTTCTTCTTCGCCTTCACCGCCTTCTTGGGCGCGGGCTTCTTCGCCTTGGCGACCTTCTTCGGCGCGGCCTTCTTGGTGGCCTTGGCCGCCTTCTTCGCGGCAGGCTTCGCGGCCTTCTTGGCTTTCACCGGCTTTGCCTTGGCCTTTGCGGCGGGCTTCGCCTTCGCGGCCGGTTTGGCCTTGGCCGCGGGCTTCGCCTTGGCGGCCGGCTTGGCTGCGGCCTTGGCAACCGGCTTCGCAGCCGGCTTGACCTTGGCGGCCGGCGCGGGCTTCGCGGCCGGCGCGGCCTTCACAGCCTTTGCAGCCTTCGCCGCAGGCGCCGCTTTCGCGGGCGCAGGGGCAGTGACCGGCACGGCGAACTCGGCCGTGTCGCTGCCCTTCGCCGATTCCGCGGCCGGGCGCCGCCCACGGCGGCGCGGAGCGCTCAGGCCACCTTCGAAGAGATCGGATTCCTCGTCCTCGGCGCCGTCGCCGGCATCGACCACGAGTTCCGTCGTCTCCTCGTCATCGTCATCGGAGTCCTCGGCGCTGTCCCACAGCGAATCGCTGTGGTCCTTGTTGATCGCCCAGCCCCCGTCTTCGTCGTCTTCGTCGTCGTAGGGAACGCCGCCGCCGCCGCCCCCACCTCCGCCACCGGAGTAGCCGCCGACTTCCTCGTCGTCGTCGCCCCCGTAGATGCGTTCGCTGCTATCACTCCCGCGCGCCATTGCTGCCTCCTGTCAGTGAACTAGGCCGCCAACCACCGCTGAATACACTGCTCGCCGCGCTACGTCAAGCGGGGAACGCGAATCACACGGTGACGAACGGTCTCTCCTTTCGTGTACGCCTACGGCAGGTCGTCGATGAAGAGCAGTGACTTGCGCCGGAGCACGAGCGGGCGCATCGCCTCGAAGACCGCCGGATCGAACCACGTTCCGGAGAGCGTCGCAAAGTAGTCGATTGCCTCGTGCGCAGTCATCGGATCGCGGTAGGCGCGCTTCGAGGTGACGGCGTCGAAGGCGTCGACGGCATGCAGGATGCGGCCGCCGAGCGTGATGTCGTCGCCGGCGAGCGCGCGGGGATAGCCCGAGCCGTCCCAGTGCTCGTGGTGGTCCTGGATGTACGGGAGGGCGCGGGCGACGGTCGGGAGCGGCTTGAGGATCTCGATGCCGATGCGCACGTGCTCCTTGATGAGCGCGTACTCGTCGTCGGTGAGCGGCCCCGGCTTGCGGGAGAGGGCTTCCGGGACGCCGATCTCGCCGACGTCGTGGAGCTGGCCGGCGAGGCGGATGTCCTCGACGTCGTCGTCGCTGAGTCCCATCGCTGCGGCGACGGCGGCGGCCATCGCCGCGACGCGCTGCGAGTGGCCACGAAGGTAGAGATCCTTGGCTTCCTGCGCGTTCACGAGGGCGCGCACGATGCCGACGGAGATGTCGACGATGCGCTGTTTCTCGCTCTCGACCTCCTCGGTGCGCTGCGCCACCTCTTCGCGGATGAGGCGCTCGACGTTGCGCTGCTGGATGGCGAGGTCGCGCTTGTGGAGGGCGCGGTCGATGGCGTGCGCCAGGTCGGGGAGTTCGACCGGCTTCATGAGGTAATCCATCGCGCCCTGCGCGAGGGCCTCGGTGGCCGTGGGCGCGTCGTTGACGGCGGTGAGCATGAGGATCGCGAGGTCGGGTTCGATCTCGAGGGCCCTCGGGACGACGTCGAGTCCCGACATCTCGGGCATGCGCACGTCGCAGAGCATGGCGTCGAAGCGCTCGCCTTGCATCCGTTCGATCGCGGCGGCGCCGCTGTCGGCGACGCTCACGTCGAAGCCGCGCGAGCGGAGAAAGCGGCTCATCGCGATGCGGATGTTCTCCTCGTCGTCGACGACGAGAATGCTGCGCGCCGCCGGGAGAGAGGAGGCTGTGAAGGCGCGCGTGATGCGTGCGGCGGCAGGAGTGGACTGAGTCATGACCCGTGCGGGTTTGCCGTGCGATCAGACGGCGTGGAACGGGGTGGAGTTCGGTGTCTTCTCTCTATGTGGTGTTTCTAAAGAATTGCCATAATGTCGCTATGCTGACGCTAAAATATGGCAGATCATGGCCATTTACTTGGATTTTCCACCTTTCGCTGCACTGAGAGCGGCGTCGATGTCCGGCTTGTGGTCTTCGTATTCCGGGATCTTCTTCGCCATCTCGGCGGGCTCGGCCGCGACGAAGCGCTGTTCGAACGCGGCGCGCGCCTTGGTGTCGTTGCGCAGCCCGGCGGCCTTCATCGCGAGGATGAGGCCGAGGAGGTGCGACTTGTCCGCCTTGAGGATAGTGTCGGCCTGTGCGGTGGCGATCGCCGCGTCGCCCGCGACGACGGCGATCATGCCGATGTCGTAGCGCGTGTGCGACGTGAGAGTTCCGAGCATCTCGTAGGCCTGCATGGCCATCGGCGCGAAGATCTTCGCGCTGTCCTGCTTGCCCTGTTCGCCGTAGCGCATGACGCGATCGAAGAGGCGCGAGGCGCGCTCTTCGGGGGACATCTTGGAGATGTCGACGGCGCCCGCACCGCCGCCGCCCGCCGCGCCACCGGCGAAGGGCGCGGCGGCGCCGCTACCGTCGAGCGGGGAGGCGCCGGCCGAGGCGTCGCCCTTGGACGAGTACTGCTGTCCGACGAAGAAGGCGATCACCGCGAGGATCGCGATGCCGGGCACGATCCACATGATCGGATTGCGCGCCCCGGCTCCCGCGGCGCGGGGCGCGGCGCCGGCCGGCGCGCCGCAGTCATTGCAGAAGCGGGCGCCCGCGGCGATCGCGCCGCCGCAGTCGGCGCATTTCGAGGATTGGAGCGCGGCACCGCAGTGGGCGCAGAACTTCCCGGATGCGGCTTTGCCGCAGCGGGGACAGTTGGAGGACGAGGCGTCGCTGGTCATAGGGGAGAAAACTATAGCGTCCGCGCGATTGCCGCGGGGTGCGGCGCTGACCGATATTACCCCCTGTGCCGGGGCGACGCCCCGGGGAACCATCGCGAGGAGTCGTACGTGGCGGGGAAATCACGTTCGTTGCTGTCGGATCTGTCGGGGGCGACCCGCAAGGACATCCTGGAGCTGGCGGCCGCGCATTCGGTGCGGTTCCTGCGCCTGACGTTCACCGACATCCTCGGCGTGAACAAGAACGTCGAGGTGCCCGCGAGCCAGTTCGCGAAGGCGCTCGACGGCGACATCATGTTCGACGGCTCGTCGATCGAGGGGTTCGTGCGCATCGAGGAGAGCGACATGCTCCTGACGCCGGACCTCGCGACATTCCGGATCTTTCCCGGCGGCGACGAGAAGAACCGCGTGGCGCGGCTGATCTGCGACATCACGACGCCCGACGGCGACCTGTTCGAGGGCGACCCGCGCGGCGCGCTGAAGCGCCAGGTGGCGCGGGCGAAGGCGAAGGGCTACGTGATGAACGCGGGGATGGAGGCGGAGTTCTTCCTCTTCAAGCGCGGGCCCGACGGCGCGCCGTCGACGGCGACGCACGACGTGGGGGCGTACTTCGACCTCACGCCGGTGGACCAGGGCGAAGACGCGCGGCGCGCGATCGTCGACGTGCTCGAGGAGATGGGGTTCGAGATCGAGGCGGCGCACCACGAGGTGGCGCACGGCCAGCACGAGATCGACTTCCGGTACGCCGACGCGCTGACGACGGCGGACAACCTCGCGACGTTCCGCTTCGTGGTGCGCGACGTGGCGACGAAGTTCGGGATGCACGCGTCGTTCATGCCGAAGCCGATCTTCGGACAGAACGGGAGCGGGATGCACACGCACCAGTCGCTCTTCCGCGACGGCGCGAACGCCTTCTACGACGCGAAGGGCGACTACGAACTCTCGAAGGTCGCGCATCACTACCTCGGCGGCCTGCTGACGCACGCGCGCGGCATGTGCGCGATCACGAACCCGCTGGTGAACTCGTACAAGCGGCTCGTGCCGGGATTCGAGGCGCCGGTGAACGTGGCGTGGAGCATGCGCAACCGTTCGCCGCTGATCCGCGTGCCGGCGCGCCGCGGCACGGGGACGCGCGTGGAGCTGCGTTCGCCGGACCCGAGCGCGAATCCGTATCTCGCGCTCGCCGTGATGCTCGCGGCGGGACTCGACGGGATCGAGACCGAGGCGAGTTCGCGCGAGCCGGTGAACGAGAACATCTGGGAGATGTCGCACCGCGAGAAGCGGCGGTTGCGCATCGACGACCTGCCGCACGACCTCAACGAGGCGTGCGACGAGCTCGAGAAGGACGACGTGATCCAGGCGGCGCTCGGACGGCACATCGCGACGCACTTCCTCGCGGCGAAGCGACAGGAATGGCGCGAGTACATCACGCAAGTGTCGACGTGGGAACTGGACAACTACCTCGCGAAGTATTGAGCGCCCGGTGACGACGGTCCTGCGCCGCGCGATCCGCCACGCGGTCACCGCCTCCTGTGTCGGCGCCGCGTGCGCCGGCGCGGCGTGGGCGCAGGGCGCGCCCTGCCGCACCGACACGCTGACGGCGGGATTCCCGAAAGAGTGGATCGGCGCGCGCGTGGGGCAACTGTCGGTGGATGCGACGACGGTGGAGGCGCCGGCGGGATTCGCGGGCAACGTCGTGCGATCGCTGCACTCGCGGACGCGGTTCTCGATCCCGATGTACGAGATGTCGATGACGCCGGGGGCGCCGGTCGACTCGCTGAACGTGCTCGAGTCGGTGCGCCGGCTGCGGCGGACGGGACTCTACAGCGAGGTGACGCTCACGGGTACGCGGTGCGGTGACGGGCCGCTCGACCTCGTCGCGCATACGCGCGACGCGTGGAGCCTGCGCACCGACCTGCGCTACGGGCGCACGTCGTCGCGCGTCTCCCTGTCGGAAGTGAATCTCTTCGGCCGCGCGGTGACGGCGTCGGTGACGGCGGAGAACGTCGACACGCGCAGCTCGGTGGCGGTGGGCGTGAGCGATCCGTACCTCTTCGGGTCGCACCTGCGCGGATCGGTGGTGATGCGCGCATACGACGACGGCCGGTCGTGGAGCTGGTTCGTGCGCTCCGCCGAGTATTCGCCGCGCGACCTCTGGCGCTTCTCGCTGCTGAGCGTGCAGTTGCGGCGCTACCGCAACGACGCGGTGACCGGGCTCGAGGACATCAGCCGCCGCACCGACGCGGCGAGCGCGGCGTGGCGGATCGACGAAGACGACCGGCGCGTGTATGCGCTCGTCTTCGGCGCGGAACACGAGACGGCGGAACTCCGGGTGCAGCACACGGGCTCGATGCTCGGGAAGACCGAGGTGAGCCGCGAGTTCACGGCGCCGCTGATCGGCATCACGCGCCGCTCGCTCGACGTCGGCTCCATCGACTGGCTGGTGCCGGGGCAGCCGGTGGCCGAACTCCCGCTCGGCTTCCAGGGCGAGATCGTCACGGGGCTCGGCTACGAGACGCACTCGAAGTCGACGATCGTGCATCTCGACGGCTGGCTCGGCCTCACGCTGAAGCCGACGCGCAGCACGGTGGTGACGGGCGACGTGTGGGCCTCGGGCTACTACCTGACGGATTCCCTCTCGAACGGCACGTTGCGCGCGTCGGCCTCGGTGTTCGAGCGCGGCCTGGGCGGCATCTGGGCGCTGCGCGTGGCGAGCGAGCGCCTCGTGAACCCGGATCCCGACGTGTACGCGCTCTCGACGAGCGATCCGGTGCTGCGCTCGCTCGCGCCGTCGACGCGCCTCGCCGAGAGCGCGGTGACGGTGTCGCTCGAGCGTTCGATCACCGTGTACAGCACGGAGGGACGGTGGGCGCTGGATGCGGTGCCGTTCGTGCAGTACAGCGAGCGTCACCGCAGCGTGGACATCACGCTGCCGGAGCCGACGAACCCGCAGGCGATGCTCATCGGCATCGGGTGGCGCCGGGTGCGGAACCAGCCGACGCAGGCGCCGCTGCGGCTGGACATCGCGAAGACGGTGTGGTTGAGCGGGGGGCTGCCGAACCGGTGGGTGTTCGTGTTGTCGACGCAGCCGTGGTTGGCGTTTGGGAGGAATCGGGATGGATTGCGCGAGATCGTGCGATAGGATGGAGGGGTGAGGGCGAGGGCAAGGATGGAGGGATGAGATCGAGTGGGAGGGCACGTGGGAGGGCGAGTGGGAGGCCACGTGGGAGGGCGAGTGGGAGGGGCCTATGAAAAAGGGAGCGCCGAAGCGCTCCCTTTTCGTTTCTCCTCGCACTCGCCCTCCCACGTGCCCTCGACCCTCGATCTCATCCCTCCATGCTTGCCCTCATGCCTGCCGTATCACACGGGGAATAGCATTTCGCGATAGCGGGGGAGCGGCCACTCGGAGTCGGCGATGGTGAGTTCGAGCTTGTCGCTGAGTTCACGCACGGCGGCCATCGAGTCGGCGCCGGTGGTGGTGAGGAATTCGGCCTGCTTGGCGAGTTCGTCGTGCATCCCTTCCGCCTTCGCGATGGCGGCGACGAGCGCCGTCGTCTTCTTCTGGAGATCGGCGACGAGCTTGCCGGAGGCGTTGGCGGCCTCGACCTGCGGGACGATCTTGATGCCCGCCTTCTGCGCGGAGGCGGCGGCGTTCTGGAGCGAGCCGAGGTACGCGTAGCAGGCCGGGAGCACCATCGTGTTCACCATCTCGGCGCACGTGTGGAGCTCGATGAGCATGTCCTTCACGTAGCGCTCGAGGCGCACGTGGTAGCGCGAGTCGACTTCCTCCTTGGTGAGGATGCCGAGTTCGGTGAAGAGCTGCACCGACTTCTTCGTGGTGAGCTGGGCGAGCGCCTCGGGGGAGCGGCGGTAATTCGGGAGGCCGCGCTTGGCGGCTTCGACGACCCAGGCGTCGGCGTAGTTGTTCCCCTCGAAGCGGACGGCCTTCGTCTGCCGGAAGGCGGCGCTGACGACCTTGAGCACCGCGTCGTCGCGGTTCTTGGTCTTCTTGAGCTCGGCCTTGAGCGCGACGGTGAGTTCCTCGACCGCCTCGGCGACCGTGGCGTTGAGGAGCATCACGGGGAAGGCGATCGACTGGCTCGACCCGACGGCGCGGAACTCGAACTTGGCGCCGGTGAACGCGAACGGCGACGTGCGGTTGCGGTCGGTGTTGTCCTTCGCGACTTCGGGGAGCTTGGCGACGCCGAGCTGGATCATGGCCTGCGCGGCGCCCTGCTTGCCGGTGCGGCCGGCGGCGATGTCGTCGATGACCTTCGTGAGCATGTCGCCCATGAAGACGGAGATGATCGCCGGCGGCGCTTCGTTGGCGCCGAGGCGGTGCTCGTTGCCGCTCGTGGCGATGCCCGAGCGGATGAGGCCCGCGTGCTTGTGCACGGCCTTGAGCGCGGCCGCGAGGAAGAGCAGGAAGCGGATGTTCTGGTGCGGCGTCTTGCCCGGCTTGAGGAGGTTCACGCCGTCGAGTTCGTTGTCGGCGGCGATGGCCATCGACCAGTTGCAGTGCTTGCCCGAGCCGTTGATGCCGGCGAAGGGCTTCTCGTGCAGGAGCGCCTGGAGGCCGTGCCGGAGCGCGACCTTCTTGAGGATCGTCATCACGAGCTGGTTGTGATCGACGGCGATGTCGGTCTCCTCGAACTGCGGCGCCATCTCGAACTGGCAGGGAGCGACTTCGTTGTGCCGCGTGACGATCGGCACGCCGAGCTTGTAGAGCTCGTACTCGACTTCGGCGATGCAGGCGAGGACGCGCTCGGGGATGCCGCCGAAGTAGTGGTCTTCGAGCTGCTGACCGCGCGGCGGGGCCGCGCCGAGGAGCGTGCGGCCGCCCATGACGAGGTCGGGGCGCATGGCGAAGTGGCCGCGGTCGATCAGGAAGTATTCCTGTTCCGGTCCGAGGGTCGTGTAGATGCGGAGCGCGCCCTTGTCGCCGATGAGTTCGAGGAGGGCCATCGCCTTCTGCGAGAGGACTTCGCTCGAGCGGAGGAGCGGCGTCATCTCGTCGAGCGCCTCACCGTGGTAGCCGATGAAGACGGACGGGATGCAGAGCGTCTTGGCGCCCGGCGATTCCATGATGAACACGGGCGACGCCGGGTTCCACGCGGTGTAGCCGCGCGCTTCCCAGGTCGCGCGCAGTCCGCCGCTCGGGAACGACGACGCGTCGGGCTCGCTCTGGATGAGCTGGTCGCCCGTGAACTGTTCGATCGCCGTCTTGTTCTCGTCGAAGTTGAGGAACGCGTCGTGCTTCTCGGCGGTGAGGCCGGTCTGC
>Ga0265332_10001284_pt1 | contig 14361 bp, 14 predicted proteins | sample 41926metaG_FD_202084 | JGI IMG/M metagenome (GOLD analysis project Ga0265332, IMG submission 202084) | Rhizosphere microbial communities from Carex aquatilis grown in University of Washington, Seatle, WA, United States - 4-19-26 metaG | ecosystem: Host-associated > Plants > Roots > Rhizosphere...
AAGTGCGCGCAGAATGTCCTGAAGTTTGCGCGCAGAAGTGGTCACCGCATATTTGTCAGCACCTTTCTGCGAATTCCCGAAACTTGTGGAGACTTGGATTTCCAGATCTGTCGCGAGCAAATGCAATCGATCATTGACTTGTTCGATCAAAACATTCGACAAGATCGGCAACGTATGACGTTTCTCTACGATGCCAGTCACGGCCTGCAGCGGTTTTAACAAGTTGTCCCGCTTGGTCTGTACTAGTTTCATAGTTTATATATCCTAATAGTAATAATTACAGTCGCCTTTTTTGTGGATAAGTCGATACACATAGGTTGACTGCGACTCTTCAGGCATTTTTGGTATCAATAAGGCGCGTGATACCGTGTGGATAATTTGTTGGTGAATATTGCAAAGTTTCTGAATCCGTTCTTATGCACAAGTTGAACGACAGTTATTAGCCGCGCAGAACCTTGAGCAGCGAATCAAAATCCCTGGTTATTTCGTGACTGGTGGTTTTCAATGCTGCAATTTTGCGGCACGCATGCAGCACGGTCGTATGGTCACGGCCGCCAAATGCCTCGCCGATATCCGGCAGGCTTAGATGGGTCAGTTCCTTAGCGAGGGCCATTGCAACCTGGCGTGGCCGTGCAATATTCCGGCTGCGTTTCTTGGAATACATTTCCGAGACCTTGATCTTGTAGTAATCGGCGACGGTCTTTTGAATATTGTCGATCGAAATTTGTCGGCTTTGGAGGGCAAGTAGGTCTTTCAGGGCATCGCGGCACAGGTCAACCGAAATGGGGCGGCCGGAAAAGCGCGAGTAGGCCAGTATCCGTTTCAAGGCGCCCTCAAGCTCGCGAATGTTGGATTGGCTGTGGGTCGCGATAAAGAATGCCACCGTTTCGTCGAGCACCACGTTTTCGGCCTCGGCTTTTTTGAGCAGAATGGCAACCCTCATCTCAAGTTCGGGTGGTTCCACTGCCACGGTCAGTCCCCACGCGAAACGTGAAATCAAGCGGTTTTCAATTCCGGGGATCTCGCGCGGGTAAGTATCGCAGGTGATCACGACCTGTTTGCGTGATTCAATCAGCGCGTTGAATGCGTAGAAAAACTCTTCCTGGGTGCGGCTTTTGCCGCTGAAAAACTGAATGTCGTCGATCAACAGCAAATCGAGCGAATGGTAGTAGCGCTTGAAATCGTCGAATGATTTGTGCTGGTATGCGCGCACCACGTCTGACACATATTGTTCGGCGTGGATATAACGTATCCGGCTTTGCGGATTGCGCTGCAGGAGCAGGTTGCCTATCGCGTGGATAAGATGGGTCTTGCCGAGTCCGACGCCGCCGTAGACGAATAAAGGGTTGTAGGCTTCCCCCGTGCGCTCGGCCACCTGGATTGCCGCGGCGCGGGCCAGCTCATTGGCTTTGCCCGTTACGAACGTGCCGAAATTGAATTCCGGATTAAGCCGCGAGATGTCGCGCGCGCTGGGTTTGGCGCCGCCACTCGCTGGAACCAGAGTTTTGGATGGAGCAGTGGTTTCCTTTTCCGCAAGGACCAGATTGACGGCAATCTCGTTGCCGAATTTTTCGCCGGCCAGACGCTCGATTTCAGCCAGAAAACGGTCGCGTATCCACTGCAAGACAAAGCGGTTGGGCGCCGTCAGCGTGAGCTCGTTTTCTGCGGCCTGAAACTTGAGTGGTTTTATCCAGGTCTTGAATTGCTGCGGTGGCAGCTGTTGTTCAAAATGCGTAAGACAAGAGCGCCAAAAGCTGTTCATCGTGAGGCAGACAATGTTGTTATGGGCGGGCAGGAAAAAGGGGCGACAACCAATGGGGGAGTTTAGCGTTTTTGGGCAAAGTTATCCACAACCGGAGGCAATCGAAAGGCGAGCTTCCATACAGAATCGGATTGACAGAAGCACTCGTTAACGGTTGTAATAGCGGGCTTTTCACACGAGCTTAGGCAGAGATCATGAAACGGACCTATCAACCGTCGACCACCCGCCGCAAGCGTACGCATGGATTTCGGGTGCGCATGAAAACTCGCGGCGGTCGCGCAGTACTGCGTACACGTCGCGCGAAAGGGCGCGCGCGTCTCGGCGTTTGACGGGCACCGGCGCCCGGTTTTCGTTTTCTCGGGTCCGCCGACTCGAGGGGCAACACGCGTTTGCCTCGGTGTTTGCCTATAAGTGTTCGGTGGCAGGTAAATTTTTTCAGGTTTATGCCAAGCCTAACAACCGCAGCGAGTCGCGGCTGGGGATTACGGTCAATAAACGGTATGTGCCGCAAGCGGTCGCTCGGAATTTTTGTAAGCGGCTGGCGCGTGAAACGTTTCGGGTCAATCGCGCCACGTTCGGCGGATTCGATCTCGTTGTTCGCGCGCGCACGTCGGTGTTGGCTGCTTCATCGGCGCAGGCGCGCGCCGAAATCCTGGAACTCATGCAGCGCGCAAGCCAGCAATGCGGCAATCGCGCCAATGCTGTGCAAAATCGCTAAAACGATCCAACCACCCGGTTAATTCATGGATACCCAGCGACTCATTTTGTTCATGCTGTTCACGTTCTCGTCGTTTTTTCTGATCGACGCATGGCAGAAAGATGCGCATCCGCCGCGGACGGTTCCTGCCGCCAGTGTGCCAGCCGGCACGCCCGCGGCGTCGCCCGTGCCTGCGGCAACCCAGCCGTTGGCGGTCGCGCCATCTGCCACCGCGCCGGTCGTCAGCGGTGAATTGCAAAAGGGCGAGCAGGTTCATGTGCAGACGGACATGTTCATCGCGGAAATCGACACGGCCGGCGGCGATTTGCGCCATCTCGAGCTTTTGAGTCAGCGCGATACGCTCGACAAGAAAAAGAATTTCACCTTGCTTGAATTGCAACCGGAGCGCACGTATATCGCCCAGTCTGGTTTGATCGGGAAGGACCTGCCGAATCATCGAACGCCTTATACGACGAGCGAACACGATGTGAAGTTGCCTGCGGGGGCATCCGGCGTCGCGGTTCGGCTGACGGCCGTGACTGCTGACGGCGTCAAGGTTACGAAGATTTACGGCTTTCGTCGCGACAGCTACGTAATCGACGTCAGTTACGAAATCGAAAATAAAACCGCGGCGCCTATCCAGGTCGATGGTTATTTTCAACTCGTGCGCGATGACAAGCCGCCAGTTGGCGATTCGTCCATGTTGCCGACATTCACTGGCATAGCTGTTTACACGGACAAAGAGAAGTTTCAGAAAGTCACTTTTAAGGATGTCGAAAAAGGCAAGGTCAGCTATCCAAAGAAGAGCAACGATGGCTGGATCGCGATGCTGCAGCATTATTTTCTCAGCGCGTGGTTGCCCGCGAACAACACCGCGCGCGAGTTTTATACCCGGCATCTCGACAATGGGCTTTACGCTGCCGGCGCCATCCTGCCCGTCGGCAACATCAATGCCGGCGCCAGCGCGACGCTGACCGTACCGCTGTATGCAGGGCCGCAGGAAGGGGAAAACCTCGCCAGCCTGGCACCCGGCCTCGATCTCACCATTGACTACGGCTGGCTGACGATCATCGCCAAGCCGTTATTCTGGTATCTGCAATGGTTGCATCACTGGGTCACCAACTGGGGTGTTGCCATCATCGTCCTGACGGTGACTCTGAAGGCGGTGTTTTACCCACTGTCGGCCGCGAGCTACCGCTCGATGGCGCGCATGCGGGTGCTTGCGCCCCGGCTGCAAAAATTGAAGGACCAATACGGCAACGACCGTCAGCGCATGAATCAGGCGATGATGGAATTGTATAAGACCGAAAAAATAAATCCGCTGGGAGGCTGTCTGCCAGTTGTTGTACAAATACCTGTTTTTATTGCACTTTATTGGGTGTTGTTGGCTAGCGTAGAGTTACGGCATGCGCCGTTTATCCTGTGGATAGACGATTTGTCGGTGGCCGATCCGTATTTCGTGTTGCCCATCCTGATGGGGGCGACGATGATATTTCAAACCTATCTGAATCCAGAACCGCCGGATCCCGTGCAAGCCAAGATTATGAAGATCATGCCGATCGCTTTCAGCGTGATGTTCTTCTTTTTTCCGGCCGGACTCGTGTTGTACTGGCTAATCAACAACATTCTTTCGATCGCGCAACAGTGGCAGATTACGCATTCCATGGAGCACGCTAAACCGGCGCATGGCAAATGAAGCCGTAGCGGCTATTGCCACGCCTCCTGGACGCGGCGGCATAGGAGTCGTACGCGTCTCTGGCCCAGCATTGCGGCCAATGTTGCAAGCTCTGACGGCGCTCAATGTAGTGCCTAGGCACGCAACGCGCGCCGATTTCCTAGACTCCGCCGGCAGCGTCATAGATCAAGGCTTGGTGCTTTATTTTCCCGCGCCGCATTCCTACACGGGCGAAGACATCATCGAATTGCAAGGCCATGGCGGACCTGTGGTACTCAATTTATTGTTGCAGCGCTGCCTGCAACTCGGTGCTCGCATAGCGGAGCCCGGCGAATTCACTAAACGCGCTTTCCTCAACGACAAGCTGGATTTGGCACAAGCGGAAAGCGTTGCGGATTTGATTGACGCTGCTACGACGCAGGCGGCACGTTGCGCGTTACGTTCGTTGCAAGGCGATTTCTCGCGCCAAATCGACGCGATGGTGGAGGAGTTAACCGACTTACGCATGTTGGTCGAGGCGACCCTTGATTTTCCGGAAGAAGATGTCGAGTTTCTGGATCGCGGAAATGTGCGCGGGAGGCTCGAGACCATACGCGGACAGGTGGCACAAATCATTGCAGCTTCGCAACAGGGCCGGTTGTTACGCGAAGGCATACATGTCGTGCTAACCGGGCATCCCAATGTCGGCAAATCGAGCCTCCTGAATGCGCTCGCAGGGGCCGAGCGTGCCATTGTCACCGAGATTCCGGGCACGACCCGCGACGCCATCCGGGAAACGATCAACCTCGACGGGGTACCTCTGCATGTGATCGATACGGCCGGTTTGCGCGAACCGCACGATCCGGTCGAAAAAATCGGCATTGAGAGAACATGGGAAACCATTGGAGCAGCTGATTTGGTGCTGTGGGTGAGTGACGTGATGCGCGCAGAAACCAGCGTAGCGGACACCGAACACGCGATCCGCTTGCCCGCTGGAGTTCCTCGTTTGCACGCCCTCAATAAAATCGATATCGCCGGGACTCAACCGTATCGGCGGACAGTCGGCGGGGTGATCGAAGTTGGCCTATCTGCTAAATCGGGCGCCGGCCTTGATCTCCTGAGATCGGCGATGTTGAATGCCATGGGCTGGGGTGGCACAAATGAAGGTGTTTATATGGCTCGGCAAAGGCATCTCGAAGCGTTAAATCTGGCCGCGAGCCATATCGCCCAAGCCGCGAAAAAAAGTGCGGAAATCGAATTGTTCGCTGAGGAGCTGAGACTTGCTCAGCACGCGCTGGGTGCCATTACCGGTGAAGTTACCGCCGATGACTTGCTGGGCCGAATTTTCTCGAGTTTTTGTATCGGCAAATAAATAGCCGTTGTTTCACGTGAAACATCGGGTGCGGTCGGCACCATCGGTCATGGCACGTTCCACGTGAAACAACTGTCGGGAAACGGTCTTCGTTTCGCTGTTATTTTCGGGTATCATTGCGACCCCGGTATCGTGTGGTCCTTGACGCGTGCATTTCCCTGAAAAATTTGACGTAATTGTGGTTGGCGGCGGTCACGCCGGCACCGAAGCGGCGCTTGCTAGCGCGCGTATCGGCCGCCGCACGTTGTTGCTCACGCATAACGTAGAAACGCTGGGTCAGATGTCGTGCAACCCGTCAATCGGCGGCATTGGCAAGGGCCACTTGGTCAAGGAGGTCGATGCGCTGGGTGGCGCGATGGCGTCGGCGACGGATGAGGCGGGGATACAGTTTCGGATACTCAACTCGAGCAAAGGGCACGCGGTTCGTGCCACGCGCGCCCAAGCCGACCGCATTTTGTACCGGAAAGCCATCCGTACGCGTCTGGAAAATCAAGATAATCTATTGATATTTCAACAGTCTGTAGATGATCTCACGATCGAAGGGGATACCGTAACCGGCGTAGTTACTCAACTGGGACTACGTTTCGCCGCAGGCGCCGTAGTGTTGACTACCGGCACGTTCCTCGCGGGATTGGTTCACGTCGGACTGAAGAATTATCGGGCCGGACGCGCCGGTGATCCGCCGGCGATTAGTTTGGCCGCGCGTTTGCGCGAGCTGCAACTGCCGGCCGGGAGGCTTAAGACCGGAACGCCACCGCGGCTCGACGGGCGCAGCATTAATTTTTCGCAATTGACCGAGCAGCCCGGAGACGATCCGCGCCCGTTGTTTTCGTTCCTGGGTTCGCGCGACCGGCATCCGCCGCAGTTGCCGTGCTGGATCACGCACACGAGCGCACGCACGCACGAAATCATCCGTGGCGGCCTGGATCGCTCGCCCATGTTCACCGGCGTCATCGAGGGTATCGGGCCGCGCTACTGTCCTTCGATCGAAGACAAGATCACGCGATTCGCCGACAAGTCTTCGCATCAGATTTTCCTTGAGCCCGAGGGTTTGACCGTCAACGAGTTTTATCCCAATGGCATATCGACGAGTTTGCCGTTCGACGTACAACTTGCGCTCGTGCGCTCAATCCCAGGTCTGGAAGCGGCGCACATCACGCGGCCGGGCTACGCGATCGAATATGATTATTACGATCCGCGCGGGCTGAAAAGTTCGCTTGAAACCAAGGCGATCAAAGGTCTCTTTTTCGCCGGGCAAATCAACGGCACCACCGGCTACGAAGAAGCGGCGGCGCAGGGATTGCTTGCCGGCATCAACGCCGCGCGTTTTGTCGCGGGCGACGAGGCGTGGTGCCCGCGGCGCAACGAGGCCTACCTCGGCGTGCTGGTCGACGACCTGATCACTCGCGGCGTTTCAGAGCCGTATCGCATGTTCACCAGCCGCGCCGAGTACCGGTTGAGCCTGCGCGAAGACAATGCGGATATGCGATTAACAGAGATGGGGCGCCGGTTGGGCGTGGTGGGAAACGAGCGGTGGCAACAGTTTGACCGCAAACGCGAAGCGGTGGCGCGCGAATTCGAACGCCTGAAATTGAGCTGGGTTAATCCCGGGGTCGTCGCGCGGCACGATTGCGAGCGGGTGCTCGGGCAGGCGATCGAACGCGAATACACTTTGCTGGATTTATTGCGGCGGCCCACTGTCACGTATGCGACGCTGATGACCTTGCCCGGCGCGGGTCCGGCCGTCACCGATGCACGAGTCGCCGAGCAAGTCGAAATTCAATGCAAATATCAGGGCTACATTACGCGCCAGCAAGATGAGATCACGCGTCAGGAAGCCTATGAAACGACGCGGCTGCCGGCCGAACTCGATTACCGGTGCGTGCACGGGTTGTCGATCGAGGTGCAGCAAAAGCTCAATCAATTTCGGCCCGAAACGCTGGGCCAGGCTGCACGAATTTCCGGTATCACGCCGGCGGCCATCTCATTGCTGCTCGTGCATTTGAAGCGGGGCTTCGGTGCTGCGCAAAAAACGGCATGAGTCCCGCCGAGCAGCTGGCGCAAGGCATAGCCGAGCTGGGTCTCGATATCCCGTCGAACATTCAGGCCAAACTCAACGATCACCTGGCGCTGATTGCGAAATGGAACCGGGTTCACAATCTCACTGCAGTGCGCGACAGTGCGAAGATGGTCAGCGTGCATGCGCTCGATTCCCTCGCAATCGTGCCGCATCTGCAAGCGGCGTCGGTAGTCGATGTCGGCAGTGGCGCCGGTTTGCCGGGAATTCCGCTCGCGCTCATGTGGCCGCACGCACGCGTGGTTCTTGTCGACAGCAATCACAAGAAAGCCGCGTTCCTGCGCCAGGCCGCCATCGAATTGGGGCTCAAGAATGTCGAGGTGGTGTGCGAGAGGGTCGAAATGTGGCAACCGCCGCAAAAGTTTGATCTCGTGATTTCGCGTGCTTTTTCCGACCTGCCTGAATTCCTCAAATTGGCGGGCAGATTGTGCGGCGACGCGGGCGTGGTTGCCGCCATGAAGGGGGTTTATCCAGACGAAGAAATCGCCCAATTGCCCGTCGCTTTCAAACTGCGTGCCGCGATCCCGCTCAAGGTGCCGGGACTCAGCGCGGAACGGCATCTGGTTTTGTTGAGTCCGGCGGGTGCGTAATATGGCCAGGATACTTGCAATCACGAATCAAAAAGGCGGTGTCGGCAAAACCACGACGGGGGTCAATCTGGCCGCGAGTCTGGCGGCGACCAAACAGCGCGTGCTGTTGATCGATTTGGATCCGCAGGGCAACGCGACCATGGGCAGCGGCGTGGACAAGCGTGCGCTGAAAGTGACTGTCTATCACTTGTTGCTCGGCGAAGCAGAAATCGGCGCGGTGCGTGTCAGATCAACCAGCGGCCATTACGATGTCATACCGGCCAATCGCGAGCTCGCCGGCGCCGAGATCGAATTGGTCGATATCGAGCACCGTGAAACGCGGCTGAAGTCGGCGCTGGCCACGATCGAAAGCGAATATGACTTCATCTTGATCGACTGCCCGCCGGCGTTGAACCTGCTGACGGTCAACGGGCTGTGCGCGGCGCACGCGGTGCTGATTCCGATGCAGTGCGAGTACTACGCTCTCGAAGGGCTCAGCGATCTCGTGCAGACGATCAAAAAAGTGCGCACCCATCTCAATCCGCAACTCCAGATCGAGGGCTTGCTGCGCACGATGTTCGATCCGCGCAACACGCTTGCGCAGCAGGTTTCGGCCCAGTTGCAGCAGCACTTCGGCGACAAACTGTATCGCACCGTGATTCCGCGCAACGTGCGTCTCGCCGAAGCGCCCAGTCACGGCGTGCCGGCGCTGGGACTTGACCAAAGTTCGAAAGGCGCGCAGGCGTATCTTGCACTCGCGGGCGAAATGCTGAACCGCGCAGCACCTGCCGCATAAAGGCGATGGACATGGCAAAGATCAAAGGATTGGGACGCGGACTGGATGCACTGCTCGGCGGCGACGAGCCAGCCGCCGAGAGGGCCAGTGGCGATCAACAGGCTGAATTGAGGATCGACCTTTTGCAGCCCGGCAAATATCAGCCGCGCACGCAGATGAGCGAAGCGGCGTTGAAGGAATTGGCGGACTCCATCAAGGTCCAGGGTGTTATGCAGCCGATACTCGTGCGTCCGGTTGGCAGCGGCCGGTATGAAATCATCGCCGGCGAGCGGCGATGGCGCGCCGCGCGGATAGCTGGATTGAGCGCAGTACCTGCGCTTGTGCGTGAAGTGCCGGACAACGCCGCGCTCGCCATGGCGTTGATCGAAAACATCCAGCGCGAAGACTTGAATCCGCTGGAAGAAGCGAACGGAATTCAACGCTTGGTCACCGAGTTCGCCATCACGCATGATAAAGCCGCCGAAATGGTCGGCCGCTCGCGCAGCGCGGTTACCAATTTGCTGCGCTTGTTGGCGCTGGCCGAACCGGTGCGCGAACTGCTGCAGCAAGGCAAGCTCGACATGGGACACGCGCGTGCTTTGCTGGCTTTGGCCGGCATGCAGCAAATCGAGACTGCGCGGCTGATAGCAGGGCGCGGGATGTCGGTGCGCGACACGGAAAAATTAGTCGGCCGCTTGTTGCGCGGAACGCCTGCCAAAAAACTGCGCAAGACAGCAGACCGCGATGTTTTACGCCTGCAGGAAGAGTTGGCGCAAAAACTGGGTACGAACGTGCAAATAAAAGCCGGCAACAAGGGCCGCGGATCGCTGCTGATCCAATATTCAAGCCTCGATCAACTTGACGCCATTTTGGCGCGTTTGAACCGGTGACCGCCCCGTGCTGCACCGCAAGACTGTTTGACGCCAGATGACGAAACTAAGTACAATCAACGTGTTGACTTGGGTCAATCTGGTCGCTGGGAAGTTACCGGATACTCTCCCGAGCCGGCCGTTACGCGTCGTTTTGCGTTTGCAGTTTCTAGTCACCATGGGAGTTGCGTTGGGTGCCGGCTGGTGGCTCGGTGCTGCCGGCGCGATATCCGCGATCCTCGGCGGCACAGTCATGATGGTTGCGTGCTGCGTTTACGCCGCTTTGACAGGACGCAACAAAGTGCGATCCGCAGGGGCGGTTCTGAGGATGCTGATTAGAGCCGAAGCTGCCAAGGTCGGTGTAATCGTGCTCCAGTTGTGGGTGGTATTGACGGCATATGAAGCAGTAGTGCCGGGGGTTTTTATCGGCACGTTTATCGTCGCTGTATTGATTTATCCGATCGCGTTGTTGGTACGCGATTGATCAGGATTTCAGGGATATGAAATGAGTGAAGCTGGCGAACTCACGCCAACCGAGTACATCGGTCACCACCTGACCAACCGCACAATTTCGCTCGGCGACAGCCCGTTCTGGACTTTGCATCTGGACACGTTTCTGACTGCGCTGATGCTGGGTGTCGTGGGATTCGGATTCCTGTGGTGGGTTGTGCGCGGCGCTACCGCCGGCGTGCCGAATCGCCGTCAGGCGTTCGTCGAATTGCTGGTCGAATTTGTCGATGAGCAGGTCAAAGGCATTTTTCACGGCAGCCGCGCTTTCGTGACCCCGCTTGCGCTGACCGTGTTTGTCTGGGTCCTGCTGATGAACGCGATGGATTTCATTCCGGTCGATCTTGCCGCCGCGGTTACCGAGCACGCGCTTGGCCAGCACGCCTGGAAGCCGGTGCCGACCTCCGACGTGAATACGACCTTCGCCCTCGCCCTGTCGGTTTGGGCGCTGATGATTTTCTATAATATCAAGATCAAAGGTATCGGCGGCTGGACTCACGAACTGTTTTGCACGCCGTTCGGTTCCAACCCACTGCTGTGGGCGTTTAATTTCCTGTTTAACGTGGTCGAATACATCTCCAAACCGCTGTCGCATTCGCTGCGGCTCTACGGCAACATCTATGCGGGCGAGATTATTTTCATGCTGTTGTGGATGTGGGCGGCGACCGGACTGATCGGCTCCGTGTTCGGCGGCGTGCTGGCATTCGGCTGGGCGATCTTTCATATTCTGATCGTCGTTCTGCAAGCCTACATATTCATGATGCTGACCGCCGTTTACATGGCGATGGCGCACGAAAGTCATTGAACAAACAATCCGTCGAAACGATTTTCCCTGAAAGGAGATAGTAATGGACAAGTTGCAATTGGTAGCGATGATTCAGGCCTACACCGGCATCGGCATCGGCCTGATGATCGGCTTGGGGGCCGCCGGCGCGTGTATCGGCGTGGGCATCATGTGCAGCCGCTTTCTCGAAGGCGCGGCACGCCAGCCCGAACTGATGCCGCAACTGCAGGCGAAAGTGTTCCTGCTGCTGGGCCTGATCGACGCCTCGTTCATTATCGGCGTCGGCCTTGCCCTGTGGTTCGCGACCGGCAATCCGCTGCTGGCCAGCCTCAAGTAATTTCCGGGAAATTTTCAGCAGGGGCAACGCATGAACCTAAACGTCACCATGGTTGCGCAAGCCATCACGTTCTTCGTGTTTATTTTCTTTTGCGCGAAGTTCATATGGCCGCCGTTGACCAACGCCATTTCAGCGCGCCAGAAACAGGTTGCAGAAGGGCTGGCCGCGGCCGAAGAAGGCAAGCAGTCGCTTGAGCGTTCCGCTTTGAAAGCGGAAGAAGAAATCGGCAAGGCGCGGTCCCGCGCTACCGAAATCGTTGCTCAGGCCGAAAAACGCGTCTCGCAAATGATCGAAGAAGCGAAGAACGCGGCGCGCGACGAGGGCAACCGCGAGAAAGCGGCCGCCAAGGCGGAAATCGCACAGGAGGTTTCGCGCGCGCGCGAAGCGTTGCGGCTGCAAGTTGCCGCGCTGGCGGTGGCGGGGGCGGAAAAAATCCTGCGGCGCGAAGTCGATGCCAAAACCCACGCCGATTTGCTGCAGGCAGTACAGGCCGAGCTGTAGAGCGAAACATGGCGGAAACAGTCACCATTGCGCGCCCCTATGCGGAAGCCGCATTCAAGCTCGCGCACGAGCAGAGCCGGCTCGAACCGTGGTCGCAGATGTTGGGACTGCTTGAAGCCGTCACGGCAGACGCGGACGTTGCGCGTTGTATCGGCGATCCCAATGTCAGCGCGCAGCAATTGGAAGGCTTGGTTCTCGGCGTTTGCGGCGAGCGGCTCGACGGTGCGGGACGCAACTTCGTGCAGGTGCTGGTGCATAACAACCGGCTCGCTTTGCTGCCTGAAATTCGCGCGATGTTCGAGCAATTGCGGCTGGAGCAGGAAGGCGTGCTGGAGGCGGAAATATATTCGGCATTTGCGATCGACGACGGCCAGGTCGCGCAACTGGTGAACAAACTTGAAAGCAAATATCAGCGCAAGGTGCGCGCGCAGGTCAGCGTCGATTCGACACTGATCGGCGGAATCAAGATTGTGGTCGGCGATAAGGTGGTAGACGCGACCGTTCGCGGCAAACTCGACGCGATGTCGGCCGCACTCATTCGTTAGGAGCTTCAGATGCAACTCAATCCGTCAGAAATCAGTGAACTGATCAAGAGCAGGATCCAGAACCTCGGCGCCACCACCGAGTCGCGTACCCAGGGCACGGTCATATCGGTGACTGACGGGATTTGCCGCATTCACGGGCTGGCCGATGTCATGCAGGGCGAGATGCTCGAGTTTCCAAAAAATACCTTCGGGCTCGCGCTGAACCTCGAGCGCGACTCGGTCGGCGCGGTCGTGCTCGGCGAATACGAGCATATTTCCGAAGGCGACACCGTCAAGTGTACCGGCCAGATTTTGTCGGTGCCGATCGGTCCGGAACTGATCGGGCGCGTGGTCAATTCGCTGGGCCAGCCGATCGACGGCAAGGGTCCGATCAACGCGAAGCTGACGGACGTAATTGAAAAAGTCGCACCGGGCGTGATCGCGCGCAAATCCGTGTCGCAACCGGTGCAGACGGGCCTCAAGTCGATCGACGCCATGGTTCCGGTCGGCCGCGGCCAGCGCGAACTGATCATCGGCGATCGCCAGACCGGCAAAACGGCGGTCGCGATCGACACCATCATCAATCAGAAGGGCAAGGATCTCTTCTGTATTTACGTGGCGATCGGGCAAAAAGCCTCGACCGTCGCCAACGTCGTGCGCAAGCTCGAAGAGCACGGCGCAATGGCGTACACGATAGTGGTGGCCGCGACGGCGTCGGAATCGGCGGCCATGCAGTACATCGCACCCTACTCCGGCTGCACCATGGGCGAATATTTCCGCGACCGCGGCCAGGACGCGCTGATCATTTATGACGACCTGACCAAGCAGGCGTGGGCCTATCGCCAGGTGTCGTTGCTGCTGCGCCGCCCGCCGGGCCGCGAAGCCTATCCCGGCGACGTTTTTTATCTGCACTCGCGTTTGCTTGAGCGCGCTGCGCGTGTCAACGAAGAGTACGTAGAAAAATTCACCAACGGCGCTGTCAAAGGGAAAACCGGTTCGCTGACCGCGTTGCCGGTGATCGAAACCCAGGCCGGCGACGTTTCGGCATTTGTCCCGACCAACGTGATCTCGATCACCGACGGCCAGATTTTTCTCGAGACCGACTTGTTCAACGCCGGTATCCGCCCCGCGATCAACGCCGGTATTTCGGTGTCGCGCGTCGGCGGCGCCGCGCAAACCAAGGCCATGAAGCGCAAAGACGTCGGCGCCGGCGTGCGTCTCTCGCTCGCCCAATACCGCGAACTCGCGGCTTTTGCGCAGTTTGCGTCCGACCTCGACGAATCGACCCGCAAGCAACTCGAGCGCGGACGCATGGTCACGGAGCTCATGAAGCAGGCGCAGTACCAGCCGATGCAGGTGAACGAAATGGCGCTAACGCTCTTTTCCGTCAATAACGGCTATTTCGACGATATCGAAATCAAGAAAGCGCTGGCCGCCGAGCGCAGCCTGCGCGACTACATCAAGTCCAAGTACGCGACGTTGTTCAACGGCATCGAAGAGAAAAAGGACATCAGCGCCGACGACGAGAAGGCATTGAAGGCCGCCGTCGAGGACTGGAAGAAAAATGGCACCTACTAGATTTGCGACGCGGTAATTTAAGAACCCGCAGCAGTCCCGGTCAAGGATAAGACGCATGGCAGGCAGCAAGGAAATTCGGACCAAGATCAAGAGCGTGCAAAACACGCGCAAGATCACCAAGGCGATGGAAATGGTCGCCGCGTCCAAGATGCGCAGGGCGCAGGAGCGCATGCGCGCGGCGCGCCCCTATGGCGAAAAGATCCGTAACGTCGCCGCGCACATTTCGCACGCGAACCCCGAATACCGCCATCCGTTTCTGATCGCGCGCGACACGGTGAAGAAAATCGGCATCATCATCATCACCACCGATAAGGGCCTGTGCGGCGGATTGAACACGAACGTGCAGCGGCTTGCC
>Ga0265332_10001289_pt1 | contig 14317 bp, 11 predicted proteins | sample 41926metaG_FD_202084 | JGI IMG/M metagenome (GOLD analysis project Ga0265332, IMG submission 202084) | Rhizosphere microbial communities from Carex aquatilis grown in University of Washington, Seatle, WA, United States - 4-19-26 metaG | ecosystem: Host-associated > Plants > Roots > Rhizosphere...
CCGTCACTTGTAGCTCCGGGTCGCGAGCTTGACGTTCTCGAACGCCAGCGGCTCGAGGTTTCGGACCGGCGCGTCGCCGTCTCCGGTGTGCTCCCAGACCGCGACGTGGCAGAAGTTGACGTCGTCGCGCCGGGCCTCGCCGTCGATCTGGTGCTCGACGCGGAAGTGGCCGCCGCAGCTCTCCTCGCGGACCAGCGCGTCGCTGCACATCAGCTCGGCGAACTCCAGGAAGTCGGCGACCCGGCCGGCCTTCTCCAGCGACTGGTTGAAGCTGTCGCGCTCGCCGAGCACGGTGACCTCGCGCCAGAACTGCTCGCGCAGCGCGGGGATCTTCGCGAGCGCCGCGCTCAGCGACGCACGGCTGCGTGCCATGCCGCAGTCCTCCCACAACAGGTGGCCGAGCTCCTTGTGGAACGAGTCGACCGAGCGCGTGCCGCGGACGTTGACCAGCCGGTCGAGCCGGGCCGCCACGCTGGCCTCGGCGGCCGCGAACGGCGGGCTCGCCGGATCGGCGAGGCGCTGCGCCGGCACGCCCGCGAGATAGTGGCCGAGCGTGTACGGGATGATGAAGTAGCCGTCGGCCAGGCCCTGCATCAGCGCCGAGGCACCGAGCCGGTTGGCGCCGTGGTCGGAGAAGTTGGCCTCGCCGAGGCAGAACAGCCCGGGGACCGTGGTCTGCAGGTGGTAATCGACCCACAGCCCGCCCATGGTGTAGTGCACCGCGGGGTAGATCCGCATCGGGACCTGGTACGGATTCTCGCCGGTGATCCGCTCGTACATCTCGAACAGGTTGCCGTAGCGGTCGCGGACCCGGTCCTCGCCGTCGCGGCGGATCGCGTCGCGGAAGTCGAGGTAGACGCCGCGGCCGCCCGGCCCGACGCCGCGGCCCTCGTCGCACTGCTCCTTGGCGGCGCGGCTCGCGATGTCGCGCGGCGACAGGTTGCCGAAGCTCGGGTACTTGCGCTCGAGGTAGTAGTCGCGGGCGTCGTCGGGGATCTGGTCGGGGTGCCGGGCGATGTCGCCCGCCGACTTCGGGACCCAGACCCGGCCGTCGTTGCGCAGCGACTCGGACATCAGGGTCAGCTTGGATTGATAATCGCCGGCGACCGGGATGCAGGTCGGGTGGATCTGCGTGAAGCACGGGTTGGCGAACCCGGCGCCGCGCTTGTAGGCGCGGTAGGTCGCGGTGACGTTGCAGCCCTTGGCGTTGGTCGACAGGTAGAACGCGTTGCCGTACCCGCCGGTGGCGAGCACCACCGCGTGCGCGGCGTGCGACTGGATCGCGCCGGTGACCAGGTCGCGCACGACGATGCCCACCGCGCGCCCGGTGTCCGGATCGACCACGAGGTCGAGCATCTCGGTGCGCGGGAACATCCGGACCTTGCCGGCGCCGATCATCCGCGACAGCGCCGCGTACACGCCGAGCAGCAGCTGCTGGCCGGTCTGGCCCCGGGCGTAGAACGTGCGCGACACCTGGGCGCCGCCGAAGCTGCGGTTGGCGAGCGTGCCGCCGTACTCGCGGGCGAACGGCACCCCCATCGCGGCGCACTGATCGATGATGTCGACCGAGACCTCGGCGAGCCGGTGCACGTTGGACTCGCGGGCCCGGAAGTCTCCGCCCTTGACCGTGTCGTAGAACAGCCGGTGCACCGAGTCGCCGTCGTTCTGGTAGTTCTTGGCCGCGTTGATCCCGCCCTGGGCGGCGATCGAGTGCGCGCGGCGCGGCGAGTCCTGGAAGCAGAAGCAGGCGACGTCGTAGCCGAGCTCGGCGAGCGTGGCCGCCGCGGAGCCACCGGCGAGGCCCGAGCCGACGACGATGACCTTGTACTTGCGCTTGTTGGCCGGATTGACCAGCTTCATCTCGAACCGGGCGGTCGACCATTGCTGCTCGATCGGGCCGGCGGGGGTGCGTGGGTCGAGCGTGAGCGTCATGGCGTTGTCAGGCCCCCGGGAGCTTCAGGATGCCGACCAGCACCGCGGTGGGCGGCACCATGTACCCGACGAACAGGATCGCGGCGAGCACCGGGCCCAGCCGGTCGGCCGGGTACTTGGGGTGGCGCAGCCCGAGCGACTGCAGCCAGCTCGACGCGCCGTGGCCGAGGTGCAGCGCGAGCACCGCGATGCCGGCCAGGTACGCGGCGTAGATCGCCGGGCTCTGGAAGCCGCGCACGAACATCGAGTACGCGTCCCAGCGGTCCTTGGGATCCATCACGTGGAAGTACGCCGGCTGGACCTGGCCGAGCGTGAAGTGGAGGATGTGAAACACCAGGAACGCGAACACGATCAGCCCGGTGCTGGCCATCACCCGGCCGACCCACGACGAGGTCACCGGCCGGTAGCGAACGTAGCCGGCGGGCCGCGCGGCGCGGTTGCGCGCGACCAGGCCGATCGCGATCACGACGTGGATCACGAGCAGCGCGAGCAGCCCGGCACGCACCGGCCACTTGACCTCCCACAGCTCCTGCAGAAAATGCGCGTAGCGGTTGTAGACCTCCTGGCCGCCAAACATCTGGAGATGTCCGAGCATGTGGACGATCGCGAACAGCAGCAGCAGGAGGCCGGTGACGGCCATGACGTGCTTGGCTCCGATCGTCGAGCGGATGTAGTTCCCAAACCAGCTCATCGCGAGGTCCTCGGGCGGTTACGCGGCGCGTGCCCTGCCGTCATTCGATGCAGCTCCGGGTCGCACGGGTGCAATCATGGACCACGTCCCCGAGCGGCGGGCAAGGCTGCCGCGCCGCGATCGGACGTCAGTCCGGCCGGACGGTGATGGTGTCGGCGGGCTGCAGCAGCGGATCCCGGAACCACAGGATCCAGTTGCGATCGTCGACGCGCTGGGGCACATACCAGGTGCCGGTGGCGCCGGCACGGGTGGCGACCGGCACCTCGAGCGCGCGCGGGAACCGCAGCCACACCGCGAACCCGCCAACGAACGGCGTGGGTGGTCCTCCGTCCGGCGCGAGCGGTGGCAAGCTCAGCACCGTGGGTCCGTCGGGCACGTCGATGCCCTGGCTGCCATCTCCCGGATCGCCGCCGAACATGCCGTCGAGCATTGACGGCGTGTGCGGCGCGCCGTTGATCGAGAGCTGCGAGCGCTGCTGCGTGTAATCGATCGCGCGCTTGAACGCGGCGGTGCAGTCGGCGCGGGTGATGAACAGCGCGCCGTGCACGTCCCACGAGAAGTCGAGCGCGGACGTCGGCGCCTTCTGGAGGTCGTGCGAGATCAGCATGTCGTACCCGAAGGTCTCCGGGCCCGCTCCGGGCGGGACGTCCCACGCCGACGCGATCTGGTAGGTACCGCTGGTGCTGTCGAGGCAGATCGAGTTGTAGTTCGAGACGATCTTGGTCGGAATCGCGCCCAGATCGTCCTGCGCCGTGGGGTCTTCGGGGGTGGCCAGCCCGACCTGCGTGGGGAACAGGTCGCGCGCGAACGCCCAGTACGACGACAGGTGGAACTGCTCCGGGACCAGCGCGGGGTCGGGGCACGTGCATTGCTCGGCGAGCACGCGTTCCATGTTCGGGTTGGTGTCGGTCAGCTGATCGTGGCGCACGATCCGGCCGTCCGGGAACACGGTGAACGTCGACGAACCGCCCGGCACGTGGTTGGGGTTCGGGCTGCACATCGGCTGGGTCATGAAGTCGAAGCGCGTGGTCCAGTCGAGCCGGACCTGCACGACCGCGGGACCGCTCAGCGCCGCGTGGAGCTGGCTGGTCATCGCCGACGGCCCGCCGGGCTCCGGATCGCCGCTGACCGGCGGCATCGGCATCACCGCGAACCCGGTGCCGCGCTGGCCCCAGCACGGCGAGCTCGCGTGGCCCATGACGTCGACGCCGTCGATCCGTAGCGCGTCGGGGAACCGGAAGCCGCTGCCGCCGGCGAAGTGGAGCGAGAAGCCATCGCCCGTGATCGCCGCGCCGGATCCGGTCTCGCTGTAGATCAGCAGCACCGGCCCATGGAACGCCGGGATCGACAGACAGGCGGCGACCAGCCCGGCGCCCAGGGCGAGCGCGGCGGCGATCCGCCGCTTCATCGCGACCACGCGACCGTCATCGCGGCGCCTCCTGGAACGAGCGTTGCCGACAGCTGCGGGGCGTCGCTGGCGCGGTGCGCGGTGAGCGCCAGCACGAGCCCGGTTGCGAGCGCGGCCCCGCCCGCGGCATAGAGCCCGATCGTGAGATCGCGCTGGACGACCAGCGAGTCGCGATCGGCGAGGTAGTGCTGCGGATCGCCATCGCCCTGGACCCGATCGCGGGTCTGCCACGCCACGAAGTGGAGGACCGCGCCGCCGGCGGCGGCCATGCCGCCGGCCACCAGCACGTAGCGGGCGATCCGGGCTCGCCGGTTGGCCGCGGCGGTCTGGCGCAGCGCGGCCTCCTGGCGATGGTCCGCCTCGGCGCGCCGGGCGGCGGCGTCGCGCTGGCGGGCGCGCTCGGCGGCGATCCGGTCGACGATCGGGGCGAGCCGCGCGACGTCAGCGCGGGCCTCCTCGGCGACGCTGCCGTTCGGCGCGAGCTCGAGATAGCGCAGGAACGCGTGGAGCGCGGCCTCCGGCCGGTTCGCGCGGTCGTGGCACAGCGCCATGTCGAAGATCAGCGATGGCTCCGCGCTGAGCTCGAGCGCGATCTGGTACTCGGCGAGCGCGCGGTCGAAGTCGCCGCGCTGGAAGAACGCCTGGCCCTGCCGGACGTGCGCCGCCGCCTGGGCGCGGGAGTCGGGATCGATGTCGGCCGCCGCGGGCAGCGCGACCGCGGCGACGAGGGTGAAGCTCGCGAGGAGCGCGATCGCCCGCCCGGTCATGTCCCTCCGGGATGGAACGGGTCGACCGGCTCGCCCTCGCGCCGGGCCGACCCGGGCTTCGCCGGCGTGACCGACGGCCCCGGCGGGCGGTACACCGCGCGCGGCAGCTTGATCGCGCGCGTCCCGCCGGTCCGCAGGTCGATGACCACCCGGCGCTCGGCGAACCCGGGCTTGCGGATCAGGAACGTCTGGGTCCCGTCCTCGCGCGGCAGATCGACCCGCCACGGGGTCGACCCGACCTTGGTCTCCGACGGCAGCCGGAACACGTCGGCGCCGAGCGGCGTCGACTCGATCTGGACGACCACGGTCGCGACCGCCGCGGCGGGGATCGGGGCGGCGGCCAGCACCGGGGCGGCGGGGCGAGGCTCGGGCGGCGCGCTGGCCGGGTTCGCGGCGACGTCGGTCACCACCGGGGCGACCACCGCGGTGGGCCGGTCACCGGCGCGCAGCCGGGTCGCGCCCGCGTACGCGATCGCGCAGCCGGCGATCGCGGCAGCCGCGCCGATCGCGATCGAGCGCAGCCGGCGCCGCGGCGGCGGAGTGGCAGCGGCCGGCGGAAACGCCGCGGCGCGCAGCTCGCGCGCGAAGTCGATGGCGCTGGCCGGGCGGTCCTCGGGGTCCTTGGCGAGCGCCCGCCGGAACACGCGATCGAGCGCGGGCGCGAACGGCGCGCCGACCGGCGGCACCTCGGCGTTGCAGTGCTGCTCGCCGATCGACGCGATCGTCGGGCCGGTGAACGGCTGGTGGCCGGTCAGCGCCTCGTACGCCATCACGGCGAGCGCGTAGAGATCCGATCGCGGGCCGACCGACAGCGGATCGCACCACTGCTCGGGCGACATGTACGGCGGTGAGCCGAGCGTGGCGTTGGCCTGGGTCAGCTGGATGTCGCCGCTGCCCATCGCCATCGACGACAGGGTGTCGTCGAGCTCGGCGCTGCCCAGGCCGCCGGGGATCGACACGCCGGGCTGGGTCGGCGGCGCGAACTCGCTGGCCGAGCCCCTGGCGCTGGTGGCGTCGTCGAGCAGCTTGGCGATCCCGAAGTCGAGCAGCTTGGGGAAGATCTTGCCGGCGTACTCGATGATCATCACGTTCGACGGCTTGAGGTCGCGGTGCACGATCCCGTGGTCGTGCGCGTTCTGCACGATCTCGGCGACCTGCTCGAACAGCGCGACCAGCAGGTCGAGCGGCATCGCGCCGCGCTCGCTCAGCCAGCGCGCGAGCGAGGTCCCGTGGACCAGCTCCATCGCGATCCACGCCAGCCCGTCATCGGGCTCGACCCCGAACGCGTAGACGTGGGCGGCGTAGGGGTGGTCGAGCCGCGACGCCAGCCGGGCCTCGCGCATGAACCGCTGGAACACGACCTCGCTGTTGCGCAGCCGCTGGTGCAGCACCTTGACCACCGCCTCGCGGCCGAGCAGTGGTTGCTCGCAGCGGTAGACGGCGGCGAACGCGCCCTCGCCGATGCACTCGCGGAGGACGAAGTCGCCGAGCTGACGGCCGCGGAGCACGGCGTCGCTGTCCGTTCGAGGTCGGGTGACGGACCGTTCCCCGGTGGCGTCCACGGCGGCCAGACTAACACGGTGGACGCGAACGATTGCCACCTGTTGCGCTCGACACCCGGAGCGCCATGTGCGCTGTCATCCTCCCACAAGCCGGGTCGATCGCCGCGAACTCGATGCCGATCACGCGGTGCGTAGCCGGCCGCTCCGACGGTGCGGCACGATGCGGCACCCCGGCACGGCGGTCGCACCGCACCACGCGCGGTGGGGTGCGGCTCACGCGACCCGGTGGCGGAGTGGCTCGCCCCGCGCGAGCCGGCCGAGGTTGTCGACCACGATGTCGGCGATCCGGCCGAACGCGTCCGCGGTGGACCCACCCAGGTGCGGCAGCGCCACGACCCGCGGGTCGGCGTAGATCGGATCGGCGGGATCGGCGGGCTCCTCCCAGTGCACGTCGAGCCCGACACCGCCGAGCCGGTCCCCTGCGAGCGCCGCGACCAGCGCCGCGCGGTCGATCACGGCGCCGCGCGCAACGTTGATCACCAGCGCTCCCGCCCGCATCGCGGCGAACGCCGCGGCGTCGATCATGCCGCGGGTCTGGGGCGTCAGCGGGCAGTGGAGGCTGATCGCGTCGCTGGCGGCGAGGAACGCCAGGCGCTCGGCGACGGTCGCGCCGCGGCCGAGCGCGAGCACCGTCATGCCGAGGCCGCGCGCGCGCTCGGCCACCGCGGTGCCGACCTGGCCCATGCCGATCACGCCGAGCGTCTTGCCCGCGAGCTCGATGCCGAGCGGGACGCCGACCTCGCGCGCGGCGAACGCCCGGGCCGCGAGCGGCGCGCGGCGGGCCAGCGCGAGCAGGAGGTACAGCGCGGTCTCGGCCGCCGCGATGTGATTCGCGCCGGGTGCGTTGCAGATCGGGATGCCGCGCGCGATCGCCGCGGCGCGATCGATCCGATCGGTGCCCGCCGCCGGCTGCTGGATCAGGCGCAGCCGCGGCGCTGCGGCGATGACATCGGGCGTGATCGCGCCGTCCGACGGCAGCAGCACGTCGACGTCGGCGACCGCGCTCGCCAGCGGTGCCGTGCGGTCCCAGGTCGCGATCGTCGTGCCCGCCGGCAGCCGCGCGGCGAGCACGTCGACCAGCGGTAGCCACCCCGAGCCACAGAACAGAAGGCGCATGGGCCGCCACTGTACTCCTCGCCGGAGCTGCGCGCGTACCGCGGGCTGGCTCGCCCTGTCTGTCGACGCGGCGGCCGGGCTGACACCGGCTGACGCCGCGCCTGTGATCGCCACCGCGCGGCGATCGGCGCACCGCTTGCTGTGGCTTCCGGCCAACATGACACCCGCACACGGTTTCCGTCATTTGCCCGGTTCACCTTCGGCGGCCGCAACCTCGAAGTTGCACACGTCGCTGCGCGGTCGGCGCTGCCTCGGCGTCGCCGTGGGCGCCGTGCTGGCGCTCGGTGGCTGCGGCGTCGAGCCCGGCGGGCCCGAGACCAGCGAGGCCAGCTCGGCGGTATCGGTGAACTCGTTCCTCACCAGCACGTGCACCACCGCGGTCGTGATCGGGCTGTCCAAGCAGATCGCCAGCGAGGTCAGCTGCATGAGCCCGGCCAGCCTGACCAGCTTCGCGGCGGGCAGCGGGATCACGATCACGAGCAACGCGGTGTTGCCGTTCCTGGCCGCCAACGCCAAGGCCGATCTGCAGGCGGTCGGCGACGTCCACGTCAACAGCGCGTTCCGCACGATCGCCCAGCAGTACCTGCTGCTGCAGTGGTTCAACCGGGGCCGGTGCGGCATCACCGCGGCGGCCGCGGTCGGCCGCTCCAACCACGAGAGCGGCCGCGCGCTCGACCTCGCCAACTGGAGCGCGCGGGTCAGCGCGATGGCCAGCCACCACTGGTCGCATGATGTGCCCGGCGATCCGGTGCACTTCGATCACCTGAGCTCGGCCGACATCCGCGGCAAGGACGTGCTCGCGTTCCAGCAGCTGTGGAACCGCAACCACCCCAGCGACAAGATCGCCACCGACGGCGACTACGGCCCGCAGACCGAGGCGCGGCTCAAGCAGTCGCCCGCCACCGGGTTCGCGCTCGGCGCGTCGTGCACCCCGAAGGCCAAGGCCGCCGAGGTCGTCGCGGTCGATGGCCCCGATCGGATCGCCCCGGGCCAGCAGGCGCACTACGTGCTGACCGTCAGCAACGACACCGACGCCGACTGGCCGGACACCACGCGGCTGGTGATCGCCGACGGCACCGCCAGCCCGCTGTACGACGCCGCGACCTGGGCGTCGGCGATCGAGATCGGGACGATCGGCGCCGCGGTCCCGGCCGGGACCCAGGCCACGGTCGATCTCGACGTCGTCGGTCCGAGCGTCGCGACCGCGACACCGATCGCGACCCAGCTCGCGCTGATGAACGGCACCGCCCAGGTCGGCAGCGTGGACTTCGCGGTCACGATCACGCCCGACGGCAACGCCAACACCAGCACCGACGGCGACGACCACAGCGACGACGACGCCACCGGCGGGTGCGCGGCGGGCGGCGGGGCGGCCGGCTGGCTCGCGTTCGCGCCGCTGCTGCTGGTGCTGCGCCGCCGGCGGCGCTGAACGCGCGTTTGGGCCGGCGCATGCGAGCGCCGCGCCAGCGCCCCGGTGCGCCCACACCACGCGTCTGGCCCCGGGGGGGCGGCGCGGCGTGTCTCCAGGCAGCCGGTCGGGGAACACCTGGCAGAGACAGGCGGCGGGATCGCCGTGTCAGCGCATGCGCAGCCGGCGATCCGCTACACTGCCTGGCCCATGCCGGTGTTCCGGCTCGATGATCGCCTCGTGTTTCCGCCGGTGCACCTCGCCGAGGACGGTCTGCTTGCGCTCGGTGGCGACCTGCGGCCGGAGCGACTGCTGCTCGGCTACACGCAGGGGATCTTCCCGTGGTACGCGGAGAACCTGCCGATCCTGTGGCACTCGCCGGACCCGCGGATGATCATGACCACGCGGGACCTGGTGGTGCAGCGCAGCCTGCGCAAGGCGATCCGGCGCAAGCCGTACCGGCTGACCATGGACCGCGCATTCGGCGACGTACTGGAGGGCTGCGCGTCGGCGCCGCGGCCGGGCCAGACCGGGACCTGGCTGATCCCCGAGATGGTCACCGCGTACACCCGGCTGTTCGACCTCGGGTTCGCCCACTCGATCGAGGCGTGGCGCGGCGACGAGCTGGTCGGCGGGCTGTACGGGGTGTCGCTCGGCGCCGCGTTCTTCGGCGAGTCGATGTTCACGCGCGCGCCGGACGCCTCGAAGATCGCGTTCGTCGCGTGCGCGCGCCAGCTCGACGCCTGGAGCATCGGGCTGATCGATTGCCAGGTCCACACCGATCACCTCGAGCGGTTCGGCGCGTACGAGGTGCCGCGGGCGCGCTACCTGGACCTGCTCAAGATCGCGCTCGACGAGCCGACCCGGCGCGGGCGGTGGGCGTTCGAGCTCGACCTCGACCAGCTCGAGCGCGAGCCTACGCCGGACGCGTGACCGCAGGCGCGATCGCGGCGGCGCGCCGGGCGACCGCGGCGGCGACCACCGGGGCGAGCGCCTCGGCGATCGCGAGCGCGACGCGGGCCAGGCCGAGCGGTGCGATCCGGTCCCACAGCGCGGCGTGGACGGCGAACCCGCCGGCGCGCTCGGCGGCGGCGCGCGCGCCGAGGTCGGCCCACCCGAGCGCGGAGCCGGCGCACAGCGCGCGGGCATCGGCGGCGAGCGGGGCGGGCACCGCGTCGGCGATCAGCTCGGCGAGCGCCTCGCGCAGCGCGGCCGGGAACGCGCGGCCGATCACCGGGCTCGTGCACGGCGGCACCGGGTGCGGGCCGTCGACCACGCTGCCATCGGCGGACAGCGTCGCGATCCGCGCGTGGCAGGCGTCGCCGAACCAGACCTCGCAGCGGGTTCCGGTGTCGGGTGGCCCGGCGTCGATCAGCCGCGCCGGCGAGCCGCCGGGCTCGTAGCCGACGCCGTCGATCACCACGCGCTCGGCGCGCTCGCGCAGCTCGACGAAGCCACCCGGGATCGCGAGCCGCTCGTGCGGCGCAGGGACGAAGTCGATCGCGATCGGATCGCGCGCGACGCGGATCGCGCGGTCGAGCGCGCCGGCGGTGAACGCGGCCTCGTCGGCGTCGGTCCGGAACGAGCGAGCCAGGCTCCGCCACAGCGCCGGCGTCGGGTAGGGCCCCGCGTAGCGCAGGGCGGAGACGCCGGCGTCCGAGGCGAGCAGCGCGATCGCGTTGAGGATCGCGGCCCCCGCGCCGGGCGGCAGCCGGCCGGGTGCGAGGATCGCCGGGATCTCCGCCGGCCGCACCCAGTCGAGCGCCGTCATCACCGTCTCACCGACCGGGTGGACGTCACCGAGCAGCGGGTCGCGGATCACCGCTCCGTCGACGATCGCCCCGTCGACCTGGAGGCTGACCAGCCGGTCGGCCGACGCGGTCCAGCGGAGCCGGATGTGGCATGCGCCGGTCCGGTCGGTGACGCCTGCGAGTCGTCCGGAGACGCGATCGTACCGCGTGCCATGCACCCCTGAAACCTAACAGCTTTCATGCAGATAGCTCTTTCCCTTCCGCCGGTGGTTTGGCATCGTGTCCCCCCCTTCCATGAAGCTAGGCATCGTCAACGAGACTCGACCCGATGAGCGCCGGGTCGCCGCATCCCCGGCGGTGGTGGGCCGGTGGGTGAAGGCCGGCTGGGAGGTCGTCGTCGAGCGCGGCGCCGGCGCCAGCGCCAGCTACCCGGACGCCCAGTACGAGGCTGCGGGCGCGGCGATCGTCGACCGCCCGGCCGCCTGGCAGGCCGATATCGTGCTCAAGCTGCGGCCCCCGGTGGTCGAAGGCGGGGCGTGCGAGGCCGATGCGATGCGCGACGGCGCGACGCTGATCTCGTACATCCAGCCCGCCGAGAACCCCGAGCTCGTCGAGCGGCTGGCCGCCAAGCGGCTCACCGTGCTGGCGATGGACCAGGTGCCGCGGATCAGCCGGGCCCAGAAGATGGACGCGCTGTCGTCGATGGCCAACATCGCCGGCTACCGCGCGGTGATCGAGGCCGCGCAGCGGTTCGGCAGCTTCTTCACCGGGCAGTTCACCGCGGCGGGCAAGGTGCCGCCGGCCAAGGTGCTGATCATCGGCGGCGGCGTGGCCGGGCTGGCCGCGCTGGGCGCCGCCAAGGGCATGGGCGCGATCGTCCGCGCATTCGATGTCCGGCCCAGCGTCGAGGATCAGGTCAAGTCGCTGGGCGGCGAGTTCCTCACCGTCACGATCCAGGAGTCCGGCGAGGGCCAGGGCGGCTACGCGCGCGAGATGAGCAAGGAGTTCATCGACGCCGAGTACGCGCTGTTCCGGGCCCAGGCCAGGGAAGTCGACATCGTCATCACCACCGCGCTGATCCCCGGCAGGCCGGCGCCCAAGCTGTGGCTCGCCGACATGGTCGAGGCCATGAAGCCGGGCTCGGTGATCGTCGACCTCGCGGCCGAGAAGGGCGGCAACTGCGAGCTGACCCGGCCGGGCGAGGTCATCGAGCACCAGGGCGTGACCATCGTCGGCTACACCGATCTCGCGAGCCGGATGGCGCACGTCGCCAGCGACATGTACGGCACCAACCTGGCGCACTTCCTCGACGAGATGGGCGGCGCCAAGGGCTACAAGGTCGACCACGACAACGACGCGGTGCGGCCCGCGCTGGTGCTCGAGGGCGGCGAGAAGCGCTGGCCGCCGCCACCGCCGGCCAAGAAGCCCGAGCCCGCTCCGGCCAAGCCAGCGCCGGCGCCGGTCGCGGTCAAGCCGGCCGCACCGACCCCGATCAAGCCCGAGCCGGCGCGGCCCGCGGGCCACGGCGGGCACGGCGCCCCGGCCCGCGCTGCGTCGCGCACCTCGGGCGTCGTGATGGCGGTGATCGGCGTCGTGCTGGCGTGCGTGTGGCTGTACCTCCGGCTGGGCCGGGGCGACGTCACCGCACAGGCGAGCCCGCCGTCGATCGCGCTGCTCCAGCACCTCACCGTGTTCGTGATGGCGGTGTTCGTCGGGTTCCAGGTGGTGTGGAACGTGAGCCCGGCGCTGCACACCCCGCTGATGAGCGTGACCAACGCGATCAGCGGGATCATCGTCGTCGGCGGCCTGCTCGGCAGCCGCGACGCGCTGAGCGCATCGGTCGGCGTCGCCCTCGTGGCCGCGCTGTTCGCCACCATCAACATCGCCGGCGGGTTCCTGGTGACCCGCCGGATGCTCGCGATGTTCAGGAAATAGCAATGAAGACCACGGAGCTGCTGTCGAACGCCGCGTACCTCGTGGCCGGCGTGCTGTTCATCCTCGCGCTGCGCGGCCTGTCGAGCCAGGAGACCGCCCGCCGCGGCAACAGCTACGGCATCACCGGCATGCTGATCGCGATCGGCGCGACGCTGTCGCTGACCGGCGCGGCGACCAGCCCCTGGGTCGCAGTGGCGATGCTGGTCGCCGCGGTGATCGGCACCACGATGGCGCTGCGGGTCGGGATGACCGCGATGCCCGAGATGGTCGCGCTGCTCCACAGCTTCGTCGGCCTGGCCGCGGTGCTGGTCGGGTTCTCGCTCCAGATCGCGGACCACAAGCCCGAGCTCGCCGAGCGGATCGAGGTGTTCATCGACGTCTGGATCGGCGCGATCACCACCACCGGCTCGGTGCTCGCGTTCCTCAAGCTGCGCGGCTCGGTCAGCGGCCGGCCACTGCTGTTGCCGGCGCGCCACCTGTTCAACCTCGCGATGCTGATCGCGTCGATCACGTTCGCGGGCCTGTACGCCAGCGATGGCCCGACCTGGGCGCTCGAGGCCGGCATCGCGATCGCCGCCGTGCTCGGCGTCCACCTGGTGGTCGCGATCGGCGGCGCCGACATGCCGGTCGTGGTCTCGATGCTCAACAGCTACTCGGGATGGACCGCGGCGGCAGCCGGCTTCATGCTGCAGAATGATCTCCTGATCATCACCGGCGCGCTGGTCGGCTCGAGCGGCGCGATCCTGTCGTACATCATGTGCCGCGCGATGAACCGCTCGATCTGGAACGTCATCTTCGGCGGGTTCGGCGCGGCGCCGCCCAAGCCGGCCGCCGGCGCGGCGGCCAAGCCCGCGGGTGACGTCCAGGAGATCGACGCGGTCACGCTCGCGGCGCGGCTCCGGGCCTCGAAGTCGGTGATCATCGTCCCGGGCTACGGCATGGCGGTCGCGCGCGCCCAGCACGCCGTCCGCGAGCTGACCGAGGTCCTGCGCGCGGCCGGCGTCACCGTGCGGTTCGCGATCCACCCGGTCGCCGGCCGGCTGCCCGGCCACATGAACGTGCTGCTCGCCGAGGCCAACGTGCCGTACGACATCGTGCTCGAGATGGACGAGATCAACCCGGACTTCCCGAACACCGACGTCGCGATCGTGATCGGCGCCAACGACATCGTCAACCCGGCTGCCGAGGACGATCCGAGCTCGCCGATCGCCGGCATGCCGGTGCTCCAGGTCTGGAAGGCGCACCTGGTGATCGTCAACAAGCGGTCGCGCGCGGCCGGCTACGCCGGGATCGACAACCCGCTGTTCTACAAGCCGGTGACCCGGATGCTGTTCGGCGACGCCAAGGACGCGATCGACAAGGTCGTCGCCGCGCTCAAAGCCGACGCGTCTGCCAAGGCGAGCTGAGCCCGCCCAGCCGGCTGAATCCACGACGCGGCGAGCCAGGGGCCGCGTCGCTAGGCTGCGTGATGACCGAACAGCTCGGCGCGCGTGGAGTCCACTTCGAGTTCGAAGAAGTGCCTCCTCGCTGCGAGCAGGCACCGCTTGATCTGGGCGACATCGTCGCACAGATCTGGATCGGCCTCGATGATACGGACCGCGCTTTGATTGAAGGCATTGACCAAGCGCTGCCATCGGTTCGGGCGACTGCGTTCGCGGCACCAATCATCCCAGGCAACCTCTGCCCAGACGATCCAGTGATCGTAAAAGAAATTTCGATATACGAAGTCGAGAAACCAGCCGAGCAC
>Ga0265332_10001292_pt1 | contig 14304 bp, 10 predicted proteins | sample 41926metaG_FD_202084 | JGI IMG/M metagenome (GOLD analysis project Ga0265332, IMG submission 202084) | Rhizosphere microbial communities from Carex aquatilis grown in University of Washington, Seatle, WA, United States - 4-19-26 metaG | ecosystem: Host-associated > Plants > Roots > Rhizosphere...
TTCCTCGCGCTGGCGATCGCGGTGCTCCTGTCCATCTCCCGGGCGTCGCCCGGGCCGGCCGCCATCCCGGTCGCGCCGCCCGTACCCGGGGCCGACGAGACCGAAGCCGACCGCATCGCGGGCTACCAGCGGGCCGCGCGGCAACTGGCCATCCCGGTCATGATGCTGATCCTGTTCAGCGCGTACTCGTTCTACTACCACCCCTGGATCGTCAGTGGTTACACCTGGCTTTACCTGCCGGTCACGCCCCTCCTTGGCCTGCTGGCCCTGACCTGGGTCCTGCCGGCCAGGCAGGCCACGGCGCGCCGGACGCTGCAGCCTGGGCGGGCTATCCGGCTGACCCTGCGGGCCTGGGGCAACGCCGACTTCGCCGACAGCCAGCGCCAGCAGCTCATGGCCAACGCCGACGACCTGCGTAAGGAAGTGCTCGGTACCGAGTCGCCGGACGCCGGCGACCAGGCGTTCTTGAGGCTCGCCCGCGCCCAGAACCGCCTGGCGGCGCGGCGCGAGAACTGGCGGCGCGCGGCCCGCGCGCACCTGCGCGAGGCATTCGACCACCATGGCGAGCCGCCCGATCCCGTGGCGGGCCGGCGGGGCGCTATCGTCGGCGTCCTGGTCGGCCTGGCGCCCGCCGTGATGCTGTTCCTGAAGACTCGCCCGGCGCCTAGCTGGAGCGGCTACCCGGTCCTGGACTTCCTTGGCTTCACCGCGTGGCTGGTGCTGATCTGGCCTGCCCTCGGCTGGGCCATGGGGTACTTCCTGCCGTTCATCCGCGGCCGCAACGGAATCAACAAGGCATTGTGCGTGTACCTCGCGGTTGGCGCGTCGCTTCCGATGAACCTGCTGTGGCTGGACGGCAGCGCGTGGAAGGTCACGGCGATCTACTACCTCGCCGGCTACGCCTTCCTGCTGATCATCGGCGTAGTCCTCTGCGACCTGATGGCGCTGATGTCGGCTGGGCTGTCGCCGCTCGCCTGGGTGCAAGTGCACAACTGGCGCTTCCTCGTCACCTGGTCCACCGCCGTCATCGCCGCCGTCGGGACCGCGACCGCCGCGTTCTTGTCCACGGCGGCCACGGACCTAGGCCAGCAGACCGTCACGTCGGTCACCGGCCAGAGCGCCACGGGTTCCACCCCCGTCCACGGGTAAGTGGCCCGTGTGCCTGCCCCTTGGCCCGGCGGCGCGTCCGCTCCGGTTCAGGACGCCGAACGTCCGCGATCACCGCTACCGTGGCCCGCGGGGTACACCAGAGGGACACCACGAGAAGGGACGGCCGCGGTGGCGTACGAGTTCCAGGTGACGGTGGACTGCGCGGACCCGCACTCGCTCGCTGACTGGTGGGCGGAGACGCTCGGCTGGCCGGTCGAGCCGCAGGATGAGGACTTTATCCGCCGGATGATCAGCGAGGGCTACGCCAGCGAGGCCGACACCACCCTGCACAACGGAAAGCTCGTCTGGCGCGAGGGCTCGGCGATCAGCCACCCCGACGGCACCAAGCGGGCCCCGCGCGTGCTTTTCCAGCTGGTACCCGAGGCCAAGACGGTGAAAAACCGGGTGCACCTCGACCTGCGCATCGGCGCCGACGACGTCGACGAGGTGGTCGCGGGCCTGGTCGCGCGCGGCGCGAAGGCACTGCACACCGGTCGGCAGGGCCCGCACACCTGGGTCACCGTCGCCGACCCGGAAGGTAACGAGTTCTGCGTCTCACCGTCCGCGCCCCCAGCCGGGTAACCGGGCAGGCCCGCGTCGGCTGCGGCGACAGGCTCCTGAGCGGCCAGGCTCAGGAGCCGTTCTTGAGCCTGTCATACTGCCGCAGCAGCAGCGCCTTCGCGGCAGCGGGGTCCGGCGTAGCCGCCGTGTACTCGATCGCGAGGATCATGCTGTCGCCGACGGCGACGCCCCACTCCGCAATGGCGTCTCCACTGGCGTCCAGCGTCGGACTGCTCCAGCCGACGGCGCCGATGGCGGAGTCAGTCAGCAAGCTGTCCGGGTACTGCGTTTCCCAGCCCGATCGCACCTCGTCGAATGCGCTCACGGCCCCGGCCGGGGAGGTGAAGCGGACGAGCCTAATGGCCTGCCGGGAACCGTCAGCATTATCCCAGCCCTGCTGGACGGCAGCCACGAAGCCACGGTGGGCCTCCTCCCCCTCTTCTGCGCTCCAGTCTTTCTTGCTGTAGGCCAGCTCGACGAAAGCGGTCCGGCTCAGCAGGGCATTGGTGTTCTGCGGCCACGGCGTCGCGCCCGCCGGAACCGGAAGCACTTCCAGGAGACCCTGGCTCTGGCTTGCCGTAGCGGACGGGTTCACCGTGGCCCGGGCCGCGGTCGCCGCGAAACTGGACGAGGTCGTCACCGGACGGGACGTTGCCGATGACGAGTTTGCCGTCGAGCACCCCGCGAGGACGCCGGCGGCTATCAGGTAGACCAGTGGACGAACGCGGAAACGCGCGAAGCCTGCCATAGCGGGAATTTACTGCAGGCGTGTCCCGGCAAGGTAGCGCCTACCGGATCACCGGACTGATCAGGCTCCTCAGTAACGCCGGCGGCCGGGCTCGAGCCCGGTGAGCCGCAGCACGAGCAGCAGCACCCAGGCCCCGATCACCGACCCGATGAGGCCGACCGGGTGAAAGGTGTGCACGCCCGCCGTGTGGTACTGGATGAGGTTCTGCAGGAACCCGCCGATGAAGGAGCCGACGATGCCGAGCAGGCTGGTGGCAAGGCACCCCATGGGATCGCGGCCCGGCATGAGCAGGCGGGCGAGCGCGCCCGCCACGAAACCGACAACCAGCAGCACGATGATGAAGAGGATCATGCTGGTAACACTCCCGTCTCGCGTTATGTCGCGTTATCCAGCATATTAGCGCGCAGGCGGTGCTTACCCCGCATCGTTACGGGGGCGTGAGTGCGCTGGTAACGGGCACATATGGTGGGAAGTGGACGGTGTCGTCCGATGTCGTTCGACTCGGACCCTGCTGGCCTGGAGCGTGGCGTGACTGACCCAAAGGGCTTCCTGACGACCCCGCGCCGGGACTGCGCCCGCCGCCCTGTCGGGGAGCGGGTGCGGGACTGGCACGAGGTTTACGATCGGCAGACCCTGCTGCCGGTCATCGGGGAACAAGCGGGGCGCTGCATGGACTGCGGCATCCCGTTCTGTCATCACGGCTGCCCGCTCGGGAACCTGATCCCGGAGTGGAACGACCTGGTGTGGCGCGAGGACTGGGCGGCGGCGAGCGAGCGGCTGCACGCCACCAACAACTTCCCCGAGTTCACCGGCCGGCTCTGCCCGGCGCCGTGCGAGACCGCCTGCGTGCTGTCCATCAACCAGCCCGCGGTGACGATCAAGAACGTCGAGGCCGCCATCGCCGACCAGGCGTGGGCGGGCGGCGTCGTCCGGCCGCGGCCGCCGCGCGTCCGGTCGGGCAAGTCCGTGGCGGTGATCGGTTCCGGCCCCGCGGGCTTGGCCTGCGCGCAGCAGCTGACCCGGGGCGGGCACCTGGTCACGGTGTACGAGCGGGCCGACCGCATCGGCGGCCTGCTGCGTTATGGCATTCCCGAGTTCCGCCTGGAAAAGCGGTACCTGGACCGGCGGCTCGAGCAGATGTGCGCGGAGGGCACGCAGTTCCGGGCCGGCGTTGCGGTGGGCATCGACTTGGACGCCGCGGAACTGCGGCGGCGCAATGACGCGGTGGTGGTCGCGACCGGCGCCACGGTGCCGCGCGAGCTGCCGGTGCCCGGCCGGGAGCTGGCCGGGATCCACCAGGCGATGGAGTACCTGCCCGCGGCCAACCGTGCCTGTACGGGGGACGCGGCCCCCGGCGCGGCGGGCAGCGTGGCAGGCTGTGCGGCCGGCGGTGCGCCGGTCAGCGCGGACGGCCTGCAGGTGGTCATCGTCGGCGGCGGCGACACCGCCGCGGACTGCCTGGGCACGGCGCTGCGGCAGGGCGCCGCCTCGGTCATCCAGCTGGACATCAACCCGCTGCCCGGCCCGGACCGGGCCCCAGGCCAGCCGTGGCCGGTGTACCCGAAGTCCTTCCGTGTCTCCTCCGCTCACCAGGAGGCCCGCGAGGTCGCTGGGCTCGCCGGCACGGACTGGGACGGCTGGCTCGGCCCGCAGCCCGGGCCCGACGGTGACGTTCGCGTGTTCTCCGCGTTCACCCTCGGCTTCGCTGCGGGCCCCGGCGGCCGGGTCCGGGCGCTGCGGCTGGCCGGGACGGAACTGACCGGGCCTGAGCCGGCCGGCGGTGAGCAGGCCGGCGGTGAGCAGGCCGGCGGTGAGCAGGCCGGCGGTGAGCAGGCCGGCGCTGGGCAGGCCGGAACCGGGCTGGCCGGCCGGGTGCCGAGGCAGCGCCGCCCGCTCCCCGGCAGCGAGCGTGAGGTGCCGGCCGACTTGGTGCTGCTCGCGCTCGGCTTCACCGGCCCGGAACCGGACAGCGGGGTGATGGATCAGTTCGGGCTGCGGCTCGACGAGCGCGGCAACTTCGAGCGGGACGACGACTTCGGCGGCGGTGCTGACGGGGTTTTCGTGGCCGGCGACGCCGGGCGCGGCGCATCGCTGGTCGTCTGGGCGATCGCCGAGGGCCGGGCCGCGGCGGCCGCGGTCGACCGCTACCTGATGGGCTCTACCGGGCTGCCCGCCCCGGTCAGCCCGGCCGACCGCCCGCTGACCGCCTGACCGCGGCCCACCTCACCCACCTAGCCCGCGGCCCGCTCCGCTCGCGTGGCCCGCTCCGTCCGCGTGGCCCGCTCCGCTCACGCGGCGCCCTCCGCTCAGCGCCAGGCGAACACCGGCGCTTCGTAGTGAGTGACCCGGAGCACCTCGCCGTGGCAGGCGATGCGGCAGAACTGGTGCACGATCGCCGCGGTCGGCGCGTGCAGCCACCCGCCGAGCAGCGGCAGCTGGATGACCGGGGCGGACGACTCAGGGATGGCGATGAACCGCGGCGGGACGTCCAGGTCGGCCAGCGGTACCTGGTGCACCGAGGCGACCTCCGCCTCGCTCGGCGTCAGCTCGCCAGCCGGGCCGGCCCAGCAGGCCACCGGGGTGATCACGTAGCCGGACCGGGTCACGTAGTCGTCGAGCAGCCCGAGCACCGCCCCGGCGTCCAGGGTAAGCCCGACCTCCTCCGCCGTCTCGCGCAGCGCGGTCTGCTCCGCCGTCTCCCCGGCGTCGCGGCGCCCGCCCGGCAGCGCCCACTGTCCCGCGTGCGCGCGCAGCCGCCGCGCGCGCCGGGTCAGCAGCAGGCACGGCACGCCATCGTGCACCGTCACGCACACCGCCACCGCCGCCTGCCTGAGGTCCGGCCGCTCCGCCGCCACCCGCGGAAAGCCGGCCAGCCGGGCCGCGACGGCCTCCCGGTCGACGCCCGCCCCGTTTTCTCCCATTAACCCAAGATACGGACAGGGCGCCCCCGGGCGCACGCCTCACTTAAGCGGCGGCCTCGGCCAGGTCAGCGCCCATGTCAGCGCCCATGTCAGCGCCCATGTCGGCGGCCAGGTCGGCGTCGCGGTTCACCAGGGCGGCGTACCGGCCGCCGCGGGCGAGCAGCTCGGCGTGGCTGCCGCGCTCGGTGATCTCGCCGCGGTCAAGGACGATGATCTCGTCCGCGTCGCGGATGGTGGACAGCCGGTGCGCGATGGTGATCGTGGTGCGGCCGGCACTCGCGGCGTCGATCGCCTGCTGCACGGCCAGCTCGGTCTGCGTGTCGAGCGCGCTCGTGGCCTCGTCGAGCACCAGCACCGGCGGGTCGCGCAGCACGGCTCGGGCGATCGCCAGCCGCTGCTTCTCGCCGCCGGAGAACCGGTAGCCGCGCTCGCCGACCACGGTGTCGTAGCCGTCAGGCAGGGATGTGAGGTGTTCGTGGATGTGCGCCACCTTCGCCGCCGCGACGAGCTCGTCGTCGGTCGCGTCCGGCTTGGCGAACCGCAGGTTGTCGGCGACCGAGGCGTGGAACAGGTAGGTCTCCTGCGCGACCACGCCGACCGCGCCCGCCAGGTCCGCGAACGACATGTCCCGCACGTCAACCCCGTCGATGGTCACGCTGCCCGAGGTGACGTCGTAGAGCCGGGGGACCAGATAGGAAAGGGTTGTCTTACCTGAGCCGGTCTCGCCCACGATGGCCAGCGAATGCCCGGCGGGCACGGTGACGTCGATGCCGCGGAGCGAGGGGCGCGCGGTGCCCGCGTCTGCGGTGCCCGCGTCTGCGGTGCCCGCGTCCGGGCCGGCGTAGCTGAAGCTCACGTCGTTGAGCCGTACCTCGCCGCGGACCTTCCCAAGCGGATGCGGGTGGGCCGGCTCGGCGATGTCCACCGGCAGGTCGAGGTACTCGAAGATGCGGCCGAAGAGCTCGAGCGAGCTCTGGATGTCCACGCCGGTGCTGAGCAGCTGGACGGCGGGGCGGTACAGGCTCTGCTGCAGGGTGGTGAACGCGACAAGCGTGCCGATCGAGATGGCCATGTGGTCCCCATCTCCAGACAACCCGCGGCCGGTCAGCCCGGTCACCCAGTAGATGACGGCGGGCATGGCGGACATGACGATCTGGATGGTCGACTGCCGCCAGCGGCCGGCCATGTTGGAGCGGACCTCAAGGTCGGAGAGCTTCTCCGACTCGGTGGAGAAGGAGCCGGCGAGCGAGGCGGAGCGGCCCATGGTGTGGCCGAGCAGGATGCCGCTCACCGACAGCGACTCCTGCACGATCGAGGAGATCGCCGCGAGCTGGCGCTGCCTGTCCCTGGTGATGCCGCGCCGCTCGTTGCCGACCCGGCGGCTTACCCAGACGAACACCGGCAGCATGAGCAGCGAGGCGATGGTGAGCCGCCAGTCAAGGACGGCCATCGCGATGATCGTGGCGACGACGGTGGTCAGGTTGGACACCAGCGTGGTCGCGGTGGTGGTGACGGTCGCCTGCATGCCGCCGATGTCGTTGGCGATGCGCGACTGCACCTCGCCGGTCCGTGTCCTGGTGAAGAAGGCGAGCGACATGCGCTGCAGGTGCGAGTAGACGGCCGTCCGCAGGTCGTGCATGACCCGCTGGCCGACCTTGGTGGACACGTACGTCTGCGAGACGCTGAACGAGCTGTTCGCGACCGCCACCACGATCATCGCGACGGCGAGCACGCTCAGCAGCCCGGTCCGGCCCTGGGGGAGGGCGACGTCGATGATCGCGCGGATCAGGAACGGGTTGACCAGCGAGACGAGGGACGAGGCGGCGACGAGCACGCCGACGAAGAGCAGGTTCCACCGGTACGGGCGGAACAGCGCCATGACGCGCCGGAGCGGGACGCGGGGGTTACGGTTACTTGCGGTACTCAATAGTGCCTCCACGGGCAGTCATTAGTCTTGCACTCTCAAACAGAGTCTAGCTCATAGTTGTTCCAGGCTCAATATGAGCCAGCATCCTGATACTCTGGAGCGATGGTGTACGAGGATCCCGGTCAGCTCGCGGACCTGCTTCACCGGCTGATGAGGCGGCTGCGCAGGTCGCAGGCGGAGCGGCTGGCGCCGCTTGGCCTCACCCCGGCGCAGGAGCGCGCCCTGCGCATCATCAGCCGCAGCGACGAGCCGCTCCGGATGACCGAGCTCGCCGACCGCCTCGGCATCGTGCCGCGCTCGCTCACCACGGTGGTCGACGCTCTTGAGGAAGCGGGCCTGGTCCGGCGCGAGATCGACCCGAGCAACCGCCGCGCCATCCTGCTGCGCCTGACCGGCCAGGGCACCGCCGTCCGCGACGAACTGCGCGAGGCCCGCCGCCACGCCGCCGAGGATCTCTTCGCCCCGCTGCCGGACGACGACCGCGAGCTTCTCGTGAACCTGCTCACCCGCCTCGACACGCCAGAGCCCTGAGGTGCACGTGGTTTAGCCGGCCCGGGCGCCGCCTTCCGGCTTCGCGCGCTCACCAGAGCCCGGTGACCACGCCGCGCGGCCGCCCTAGCGCCGCGCGGCCATGGCCCAGCGGACGGTGCCGACGACGCCCCGGCCGACCGGCGGCACGAGCACGGACTCGACGGCACTGCGCCGTGGCAGCCGGAGCGAACGGCGCGCCCACGTCGGCAGCTCGGCGATCGCCGTCGCCGCGAGCAGCGCGTACGGGCCGCGGGCGAGCAGCGGCAGCGGCGGCGTCCGCACCAGGAACCTGGCCGCCTCGAGCGCCTCCGGTGTCGCCCGCAACTCGGGCCGGTAGGCGTCAAGCACCGCGTCCAGTTCGGCCTGCGTCCGCGGCGGGTCAGGCACCCCGAGCGACTCCGCGATGCGGGCCACGTCAGCGACGTAACCGTCGCACTCCGCCGGCCCGAGCGGCCGGGCCCCATAGCGCTGGTGGCAGCGCAGGAAGCTGTCGGCCTCCGCCGCATGCACCCACAGCAGCAGGTGCGGGTCGTCCGCCCGGTACGGCACGCCGTCGGGACCGGTCCCGGTGACGTACGTGTGTACCTGTCGCACATGGTCGACGGCGCGCTGCGCGTCCGGCGCCGTGCCGAACGTGGTCACCGCCAGGAAGGTGCTCGTCCGCTGCAGCCGCCCCCACGGGTCGCCCCGGTAGTCGGAGTGCTGCGCGACCGCGATCATGGCCTGCGGGTGCAGCGACTGCAGCAGCAGCGCGCGCAGCCCGCCGACGAACATGGCGGCATCCCCGTGCACCCGCCGGATCGGCCGGTCCGCCTCGAACCAGCGCGGCCCCGGCGCGGCGAACCGCGCCCGGTTGGCGGGCCCCTGCGGCCCCGCGACGCGGGCGAACAGCGCCTCGCCGAGGCGCCGTTGCAGCTTTCCCGGCGCCGCGCTCATCGCCACCTCCCGCGACTTGACTCGCTCACCAGGTTAATCCCGGGCGCCGGGCGGCGGAGCACCCGCCCGTTCGGGATGATGCTCACTATTCGACCGAACGGAAGCGGCTGACCCCGATCCGCCACCGTGCCCGGCGACCTTCGCGAGCCGACGGCGATTTGTCGGCGGCACCCTCTAGGGTGTTAGCCACTGACATCCGGGATCCGTTTCACCTGCGGGGGTTTGCTGTGGCCGATCGCGTCGCGCCTGGCGTGGCTGGGACGCATCACGCACCAGGCACCGCCAGCGCCGCCAACCCGCCCGATGGCCCGCCGGACGAGGTCGGGCTGGTGGCCGGGACGGAGGACTCGACCCCGCTGCAGTTCGCCGTCGCCCTGGACGACGCCTCCTACCTGCAGCTTGACGACGTGGTCGTCACGCTGCGGCAGGTGCCGGGCGTCGGGCCGGTGCTGACCAGCGGGATCGTCACCCAGGTGCGGGCCAGGCAGGAGGGCGCGAGCTTCGGCTCTGACGTCTTCCTGATTTCCGACGGCGTGCTGCCCGCTCGGACCCAGGAGATCGCCGAGGTCAGCACCACCCGGGTGGAGCCGGAGATCTACGTGCCGCCGCGCCCGGGCGAGGTGGTCCGCCGCGCCACGGGCAGCGAGCGGGCCCAGGCCCTGTACTTCGACCAGATGGCCAACCGGGTCCCGGTCGGGCGCGGGCGGGACGGCGCGCCGATCTACGTCAACATGGAGTTCCTCGACGGCACCCGCGGCGCCCACGTGTCGATCAGCGGCATCTCCGGCGTGGCGACGAAGACCAGCTTCGCGCTGTTCCTGCTGCACTCCATCTTCCGCTCCGGCGCGCTCGGCGCCCGGGCGCTGAACGCGAAGGCGCTGGTGTTCAGCGTCAAGGGCGAGGACCTGCTCTTCCTCGACCAGCCCAACATCCGGCTCGACGACGACCTGCGCGGGCAGTACGCCGCGCTCGGCCTGCCGGCCGGGCCGTTCGCGTCGGCCGGCTTCTGGGCGCCGCCGGTCCCCGACGACAGAACGGGACGGCCCAACGTCACCGGCCGGACCAGCGGGGTGGAAGCCTTCTGGTGGACGCTGAAAGAGTTCTGCGACCAGCAGCTGCTGCCCTACGTGTTCGCCGACGCCGAGGACGACCGGCAGCAGTACACCATCGTCATCCACCAGGTCGCCGCCCGGCTGCGGCGCTACGCCGAGCCGTTCGGCGACCACGGCGCGGTGCTGCTCGAGGGCAAGGTGCTCACCACCTACGAGGACCTGGTGAACCTCATCGTCGAACGGCTCACCGACGACGACACCCGCGCCGACTGGGCCGGCCCGGTCACCGGGACGGGCACCGCCAACGCGTTCGTCCGCCGGCTGCGCTCGTCGCTGCGGCCGCTCGCCGCCATCATCCGCGCCGACCTGCCCGGCGGCCCGCGACGCCGCATCTCCACCCAGGACCAGCAGCTCACCGTCGTCGACCTGCACAACCTGCACGAGCGCGCGCAGCGCTTCGTGGTCGGCGTGGTGCTCGCCGCCGAGACCGCGCGCAAGGAGGAGGCAGGCCCGGGCGGCCTGCTGTTCACCATGATCGACGAGCTGAACAAGTACGCGCCGCGCGAGGGCAGCTCGCCGATCAAGGACGTGCTGCTCGACATCGCCGAGCGGGGCCGGTCGCTCGGCATCATCTTGATCGGCGCGCAGCAGACCGCCAGCGAGGTGGAGCGGCGCATCGTGTCCAACTCCGCGATCCGGGTGGTCGGCCGCCTGGACGCGGCCGAGGCCGGCCGGCCCGAGTACGGCTTCCTGCCCGCCTCGCAGCGGGTCCGCGCCACCATCGCCAAGCCGGGCGCGATGTTCGTCTCCCAGCCGCAGATCCCGGTGCCGCTGGCCATCGAGTTCCCGTTCCCCGCCTGGGCGACCCGGCTGTCGGAATGCGCCGAGCCGCCGCGCCCAGTACCCGGCGGCCCAGCCCCCGGCGGTCCGGCCCCCGACCTGATATCCCGATTGCCACCAGAAGACGACATCCCCCCGTTCTGAAGAGGCGTACTTGAAGTTCCTGCACACCGCCGACTGGCACGTCGGCAAGACGCTCAAGGGCCGTGACCGCCTCGACGAGCAGAAGGCGGTCCTCGCCGAGATCGCCGCGGTCGCCGAGGCGAACGAGGTCGACGCGGTCCTCGTCGCCGGGGACGTCTACGACCTGTCCGCCCCGTCGGCGGCCGCGCAGCAGCTCGTCGTCCAGACGCTGCTGCGGATGCGGCGGTCCGGCGCGGAAGTGATCGTCATCGCGGGCAACCACGATCACGGGCCGACCTTCGAGGCCTACCGGCCGCTGATGGGCGAGGTCGGCATCACCCTCACCGGCGCGTACAAGTCACCGGAGCGGGGCGGCGTGGTCCGGTTCACCGCCCGTTCGGACGGCGCGCCGGCCCAGGTCGCCGTGCTGCCGTTCCTGTCACAGCGCTACGCGGTGCGCGCGGCGGAGATCGTCGCGAACTCGCCGTCGGAGAACGTGCGCGCCTACGACGAGCAGATGCGCCAGGTGATCGCGTCACTGACCGCCTCGTTCCGCGGCGACACGGTCAACCTGGCGATGTCGCACCTCACCTGCGTCGGCGGCAAGTTCGGCGGCGGCGAGCGGTCCGCCCAGTCCATCTTCGAGTACAGCGTGCCCGCGGCCATCTTCCCCGTGAACGCGCACTACGTGGCGCTCGGCCACCTCCACCGGCGGCAGTCGCTGCCGGCGCCCGCCCCGGTGCACTACAGCGGCGCGCCGCTCGCCGTGGACTTCGGCGAGCAGGACAACACCAGCGTCGTCTGCCTGGTCGAGGCGGCGCCGGGCATCCCGGCCCGGGTCACCGACGTCCCCGTCACGTCCGGTCGCCGGCTGCGCACCGCGGCTGGCACGCTGGCCGAGCTCGAGGCGCGGGCGCAGGCCGGCGACTTCGCCGACGACTACCTCCGGGTGTACCTGCGCGAGCCGGGCCGCGCCGGGCTGCGCGACGACGCCGTGGCGATCTTGCCGAACGCCCTGGAGGTCCGCATCGACCCCGAGTTCGCGCCGCAGGCAAGCACGGCGAACCGCCCGGCCGAGCCGCGCGCCGCGCGCACGCCGGAGCAGCTGTTCGCCGAGTACTGCGGCGCGCGGGACGTCAGCGACCCGCGGGTCGCCGCCCTGTTCCGCCAGCTGCACGACGAGGTCACCGCCACCGACGGTGCCGCCGACCCGGCCGAGCTGTCGACCGCCGGCTGACGAGGGAAGGAAACTCCAGATGCGCCCGGTCCGGCTGGACATGCACGGCTTCGCCTCGTTCCGCGACGAGGCGCACGTCGATTTCACCGACGCCGACTTCTTCGCCCTCGTCGGCCCCACCGGGTCGGGCAAGTCGACGGTGATCGACGCGATGACGTTCGCCCTGTACGGTTCGGTGCCCCGCTGGGGCCGCAAGGGCATGGTCTCCCTCGCGCTCGCCCCCACCGTCGCCCGCGGCACCGTCAAGCTCGTCTTCGAGGTCGACCGCCAGCGCTACGTCGTGGCCCGTGAGCTGCGCCGCACGGGCGCCGCGGTTAACCAGCGCGCGGCCAGCCTGGAACGGCTGGCGGATCCCGGCGGCCTGGCCCGGCCGGGCGACCAGACGTTCCCCCTGGCCAAGGACCTGGACGGGGTCAACGAGGCGGTCGAGAAGCTGCTCGGCCTCAAGTACGACGACTTCGTGCAGTGCGTGGTGCTGCCCCAGGGCCAGTTCGCCGCCTTCCTGCACGCCAAGCCGACCGACCGGCAGGACATCCTGCTGCGGCTGCTCGGCGCCGAGCACTACCGGCTGATGATGGTGAAGGCCAACCAGCGCGACAAGCTGGCCGGGCTCCGGGCCGGCACCTACGGCGAGGAAATGCTCGGCTACGCCGACGCCACCCCCGAGGCGGAACAGGCCGCACGGGCCGCCGAGGCCAGCCTGGCCAGCCTCGGCGAGCGGGTGGCGGCGGCGCTGCCGCTGATCGGCGCGCGCCGCGACACGCTGGCGGACGCCGACAGCCGGCTGCGCCAGCTGCGCGCCGAGGCGGCGGCGCTGTCCGCGCTGCGCGTCCCCGACGGGGTCGGCCAGCTCGACGCGGACCAAGCAAAAAGCCGGACGCGCCTGACCGAGCTGCGCGCCGCCGAGACCGCAGCCGAGGACGCCGACGGCACCGCCCGCGACGAGCTCGCCCGCGGCCCGCGACGGGCGCCGCTCGAACGGGCCCGCGAGCACCGCGCCGAGCACGCCCGCCACCAGGCCGCGATCGGTGGCCTGGTCGCCGACGTGGACCGGCACAGCGGTCGCGCGGCGCAGGCATCGGCCGCCGTGGACGCCGCCGCGACCGCGCTTGACGCCGCGCGCGCCGCCCGCGACGACGCGTCCCGGGCGGCCCAGGCCGCGAACGAGCGGGTCGCCGCGCTAACCGCCGAGCACGCGAGGCTCGCGGCGGTCTCGGTTCCCCCCGGAGCGGCGGAGCTCGACGAGCGGCGGGCGTCCGCGGCGCGCGCGGTCACCGCCGCGGCGGCCGCACTGGAGGAAGCGGAACGAGGGGATGCCGCCGCCCGCACCGCCCGCGCCGCGTCCGCACCGGAGGCGCCGCTCGCCCGGGCCCACCGCGACCTCGGCGACCTGCGCGCGCTGCTGGCCGATATGACGCTCGCCCGGGGCCAGGCCCGGCAGGCCGCCGCCGCGCGCGAGGCGGCCGAGGCCACCCTGGCCGCCGCCGAGCAGGCACAGCTTGAGCGGCAGGCGGACCTGGAGGCAGCCCGCCGCGCTCACGTCGTCGCCGGCTTGCGCCCGCACCTGGTCGCGGGAGAGCCCTGCCCGGTGTGCGAGCAGCCAGTCGCGACGCTTCCTTCCCCGCGGCCGGCCGACGAGATCGCCGCCGCCGAGACGCGGCTGGCCGAAGCGGACCGCGCGGTCAGCGCCGCCCGGTCGGCCGCCCACCAGGCCGGCATCGTCGCCGGCCAGGCCGACGCGGGCCTGACCCGTGACGCGAAGCGCCGGGTAGCCGTCGCCGTCGACCTGGCGGGACTGCTGTCCGGACCGCTGGCCGGCTTCCCGCTGACCCACGCTCGCGCCGCGGCCGCCGAGTACGCGACGGCGGGCGGGTGGCGGCCGGGGGAAGTGACGGGCGCGGACGACGAGACCACGTCCGCGGCCAGCCGCGACGAAGACCTGCTCACCAGCGCGCTCGCCGAGATCGCCGCCCTGGCCGAGCAGCGAGAGCAAGCCGAGCAGGCGGCGGACCGCGCCGACGCGGCGGCGCAGCAGGCGCGGGCCCGGCACCGCACCGCGCAGACGGCAGCGGAGCAGGCCGAGGCCGAGTTGTCGAGCGCCCGGGCCGCGCTGCGTACCGCCCGCGACCCGCTGGTGGAACTCGGTGCCCCGCCCGTGGACGGCACCGGCCTGGCCGACGGGTGGGCGGCGCTCATCCAGTGGGCCAGGGAGCAGGCTAGGTCGCGGTCTGGCTCGCTTGACCGGGCACGAGAGGCTGCGGCGACCGCCCAGGCCGAGC
>Ga0265332_10001297_pt1 | contig 14290 bp, 20 predicted proteins | sample 41926metaG_FD_202084 | JGI IMG/M metagenome (GOLD analysis project Ga0265332, IMG submission 202084) | Rhizosphere microbial communities from Carex aquatilis grown in University of Washington, Seatle, WA, United States - 4-19-26 metaG | ecosystem: Host-associated > Plants > Roots > Rhizosphere...
GCTGGAAATGTGGTGGCGCACAACTATGTGCTTTCGCAAAATTGGAAGCAAATGGCTTATTACACATGTTCATTCATCTGTTCCGTTCGATCCAGTCACCGGAAAAGCTTCAACAGAACTTAAGCCCGATAATATTTAAAGCGCCATAGCTTCTTTGTTGTACCTGTTCCTGTATTCGATTGGCGAGAGCCCTGTAAATCTTCTGAAAATATTTCTGAACGCCTTGGTATCCGAATAACCAACTTCATCCATCACCTCGGCGATATTCTTTCTGCTGGTTTCAAGATCTTTTTTGGCGGCTTCAATTTTTACTCTTTGAATATATTCCGAGACCGTGTTGCCTGTAGCTTTCTTGAACCTTCGCTCAAGGCTTCTTCTGCCCACGGCTACCAGCGCTGAGAGCTGGTCGATAGTAATTTTACCCTGGAAATTATCTTCAATAATTTCCTGCGCTCTTTTAACAGATTCATCCTTGTGATTTGTTTGTCCTTTAAATATCATGAACAATGATTGCTGGTTCCGGTCCAGCTCTATCTCGTAAATTTTTGAGCACATTATTGCCATCTCGCGGCCCGCATATTTTTCTATCAGGTAGATAAGCAGGTTCCACATTGAGTTAGCGCCGCCGCTGGAATATATTCCGTGTTCATCGGTAATAATTTTTTCTGAAACTAAATTCACATCAGGGAACATTTTTCTGAAATCATTTACGCCAAGCCAGTGCGTTGAGCATCTTTTTCCTTTCAGCAATCCTGTTGCCGCAAGTATAAAAGAGCCGACGCAAAGACTGGCAAGCTCAGCGCCGTTCTTATACTGCTTTACCATCCATGAAATAAAATCTTTATTCATTTCTATTACTTTGTTCATGTCGCCGTTTACAGCGGGAACTATTATAAGATCGGTCTTTTCAACTTCATCTATTGTTAAGTTTGGCTCGACTGTAAACAGCCCGTCATAAACCATAGGCTCTTTGGTAAGACCAACAAGTTTTATATCAAACATCTTTGGCTTGCCCATATTCACCAGCAATTCATTTGCTCTGCTGAATGCAACAAACGAGCCTTCAATGCAACTTAACGCAACAGCGCCATTTGGTACAATAATAAATATGTGTTTCATGAAATTATTATTTAATTAGAACTTAATAAATCCGACTCGGTTTATTTGAATCTTGCTCCATTTAAAGACGATTTATTATATAAATCTCATAACAAAATTAAGTCAATATTTTGTCGTAATCAACCCCTGAGATTGCCGTATTAACACCCTTTAAGTATCAAATTACGACATTATCTTTGTAGTAACAAAACCAAATTAACCAAAAGGAGTAAAAAATCATGCAATCTATCATTCAAAACGCTCAAATTTCACAAATCCCTGAAATTCATGCCTCAAAAGGCAAATTATGGACCGGCCGTATAATGAGCGGAATTATTGTATTATTTATGCTATTCGACTGCATCACACATTTCATAAGAACCGAACAAGTCAGACAGGCTTTCGCTCAGCTTGGAATTCCCATTGAGCTTTCAGTCGTAATCGCCGCTATCCAGTTAGTATGTCTTATCCTCTATGTAATTCCAAAAACGTCGGTTCTTGGGGCTGTACTTTTTACCGGGTATCTTGGCGGAGCGGTATGGTCGCTGTTACTTATCGGCCAACCGGTATTCAGCCATGTGCTGTTCCCGGTTTATTTCGGAATTATTTTGTGGGGCGGGATATTTCTGCGCAATGAATCGCTGCGCAGAATATTTCCTTTCAGAAAAGAAGAATCAGTTTTATAATTAACATTCAATTAATAATTTAAAATTAATTTATCATGACACAGATCGTAGGTTACATCGGGTTCGGCGGCAAGTGCCGCGAAGCTATGACATTCTATAAAGAATGTTTCGGAGGAGATTTAAATCTGCAGACAATCGGTGATTCGCCTATAGCGGAACATATGCCTCCTGACAGGAAAAATGAAATACTGCACGGCACATTAAAAAACGGCAGCGTTGTTCTTCTGGGTTCTGATATGGCCGCACCCTCCGAACTGAAAAACGGAAACAATATCCAGATGTGCGTAAACTGCAGCAGCGATGAGGAGATAAATAACTTCTTCAATAAGCTTGCCTCAGGCGGTAAGGTGAACGACCCGGTGGGCGTTAAATTCTGGGGCGGAACTTTCGGCGCGCTTACCGACAAGTACGGCATCAACTGGATGCTTAGCTATGACAAAAATTCAGGATATTAGTTATATTGCGGGCTCTGTATTTCATTTAAAGAGCTCACTTTAAATTCAAATACAATTAAGAAAATTATTAATCAAAGAAAGGAAATATAGTAATGCAAAAGATAACCCCGTTCCTCTGGTTTGATAAAAATGCCGAAGAGGCGTTGAACTTTTATACATCGATATTTAAAAATTCAAAGATCGGCCCCATTTCAAGATATAATGAAGAAATGGCCAAAGCGGCAGGAATGAAAGCCGGCGATGTTTTGGTAGCGGCGTTTGAACTTGAAGGACAGCCATTCACGGCTTTAAACGGAGGCCCAATGTTTAAATTTACCGAAGCGGTTTCATTCTCAGTTGAGTGCAAAGACCAGGAAGAGGTTGACTACTTCTGGGAGAAGCTCACATCCGGCGGCGGGCAGGAATCAATGTGCGGCTGGCTTAAAGATAAATTTGGCTTATCATGGCAGATCGTCCCTAAAGAAATGGGAGAACTCATCGGGGGTAAGGACGCCGTTAAGGAAGGCAGGGCTATGCATGCAATGCTTCAGATGAAAAAGCTGGATATTCAGAAACTAAGAGATGCTTATAACGGTAAATAAATAATTAAAAATTCTTATTGAGGAATTAATAAATGAAAAAACTAAAATTGCAGGTTCAAATCTCGGTTGATGGTTTTGTTGGCAGGCCTAACGGCGATCTGGACTTTATGACGTGGAGCTGGGACGACAAGATAAAAGATTATGTAAATGAACTGACTGATTCGTGCGATACAATTCTCCTTGGAAGAAAGATGACCGATGGATTTGTATCGCACTGGACAAAAGCAGTAACTGACCCTGCCGACCAGACTTATCCGTTTGCAAAAAAGATGGTTGATTATCCAAAAGTGGTTTTCTCAAAAACATTGGATAGATCAGACTGGGCCAATACAACTTTAGCCAACGGAGACATCACTCAGGAAGTAAAAAAGATTAAAGCCAAAGGCGGCAAAGACATTATAGTCTATGGCGGCGCAGGATTTGTTTCTTCTTTGATCGAAGCCGGGCTGATTGATGAATACCATCTTTTCATGAACCCTGCGGCAATAGGAGACGGCTTAACGATTTTCAATAAAGTTAACGGCAAATTAGATCTGAAACTTGTAAGCGTTACGCCCTTTGATTGCGGCATCACTGAGATGATTTATACCCCGAAAGAAAATTAAATAATTTTATTAACATAAAAATAAATTTATCATGGAAATAAAAACAGTAAGCAGCAGAACCTATCCCCTGATTATTTTGTATGATATGCATACAGATTACTTCCTGAAAGCTATTGAAGGGATTTCAGACAAAGACGCTCACAACAGATTGAACACTAAAGCAAACCATATCGAGTGGCTTACCGGCAGTCTTGTCCAGGAAAGATTTGAGTTAGCGGGCGGGTTCGGCTCTGATAAGAAACAGGGGGCTCATGAATTATTCAAAGGCCACAAAGGTATCCAGGATAACGTTACTTATCCGTCTTTAGCTGAATTCAAAAAAGACTGGGAGGTAATCAGTCCTATACTTAGAAATGAACTTATTAACGCGGCTGATTCCAAACTTGATAGTACATTTGAAATGCCTGAAATGAAAATAACATATTTTGAAATGATAACATTTTTTACTTACCGTGAAGCAACCTGTATCGGTCAAATAATTTTGTGGCGAAGATTGCTGGGTTACCCGGGAATAAAATACGGTTAAGGGGTTTTTATGAGTTTGACTAATTAACCAATAATTTAAAATTTAATTTATAAAAAATGCCAAAGGTAAATTCATATCTCATTTTCAACGGAACGGCCGAAGAAGCGTTCAATTTTTACAAATCGGTTTTCGGCGGCGAATTTTCCAGCGTTCAGCGCTATAAAGACATGAATGGCGCGCCATGGATGGATAAAATAACCGCAGAAGAAAAGGAAAAGATCATTCACATGTCTCTTCCAATGAACAAAGGCGATGTTCTTATGGGATCTGATTCAATAAAAACGCTGAACCCTGACGAGACTAAAGGGAATAATTACTATGTTTGTCTTGAGCCGGATTCCAAAGGTGAAGCCGATACATTGTTTAATAAACTTTCAGCTGGCGGCAAAGTTACAATGCCCATAGGCGATGCGCCATGGAATGCATACTTCGGCATGTTTACAGATAAATACGGCGCCATCTGGATGATCAGTTACGATTACAACAAACATAAATAATAAGTGATTATGCCGGGAAAAAAACAACAAAGCAAAGAATACCTGGATAAATTAGCGCTGTACGAAAAACTTGTTGCTACCAATCCGAAGATAGAGCGCAAAGGCGATACAATGCCGTATACATCTCATAACGGCAACATGTTTACATTATTCGATAAATCCGCCATGCTTGCAATAAGGCTGCCGGAAGAAGAAAGGGAAAACTTCATTAAAAAGTATAAAGCCAAACTGCATGAAACATATGGAACTGTAATGAAAGAATATGTGGCAGTGCCGGATAATCTTCTGGGTAAAACAAAAGAACTAAAGAAATATTTTGATATCAGCTGGGAATATGTTCAAAGCCTCAAACCCAAAGCGACGGCGAAGAAAAAGAAATAAATTTTTTTCAATTTTTTAATTACAGCCGCGCTGCTTTCAGGGGTAACGCGGTTTTTTATTTGTTTATATATGGTTAAAGTTTCGCTCAATGTTTATATTTGATACTTATAATAGAGTTATTTAGTATGAATATTCAAATAAACGATTCGGTCTTCGATAGTTTTCCGGCATTGGAAACGGATAGATTAGTTTTGAGAAACTTCACAAATGAAGACGCAAACGATTTTTTTCTGGTACGTTCCGATCAGGCTGTAATGAAGTATCTGGATATTGAGGTTCATAAAACAGTATCCGATTCGCTTAATATGATTGAAAGGATCAATGCTTCCTTTGATGATAAGACAGGCTTGAACTGGATTATCATAGAAAAGTCTTCCGGCGCTTTTACGGGCTATTGCTGCTTTCACAGATTAATGAGAGAAAATGCGCGCGCTGAAATAGGTTATGCGCTGCGGCCTGAATATTGGGGAAAAGGAATAGCGAAGGAAGCTATAAGCGCTCTGATAAGTTTTGCATTCAATAAATTATCCGTTCATGGAATTGAAGCAAATGTAAATCCGGCGAACATATCATCAAAAAAATTACTGGAGAAGCTTGGTTTTAAAAAAGAAGCGTACTTCAGGGAAAACCATCTTTCAAACGGGAAATTTACAGACAGCGAGATTTATTGTTTGATCGAATCAGACTTGAACGGATGATGATCATTGCCGCTCCTTAAATCATACTCACCGCCGTTTATCATGGTTAATATTTTATTTGGTGAATATATTTGTATCACAGGAGAACTCATGATAAATAAGAAAGTGTTGAAACAGCAATATAAAGAATCCCTGCCTTCAATGGGAATATATTGTATAAAGAACATTACGACAGGAAAAGTTTTTATCGGAAAAAGCTCGGACCTTCGCGGAAAGCTTAACAGCATTAAATTCCAGCTTAACCATGGCTCGTTTATAAACGGCGAGCTTCAGAAAGATTATAACAACTCAGGAGAAAACGATTTTTCGTTTGAAGTAATTGATACGCTTGAAACCAAAGAAGACCCGGCTTATGATTATTCAAGAGACTTAAGAATACTGGAACAAATGTGGTTTGAAAAGCTTCAGCCGTATGATGACGCGGGGTATCACAAAAGAAAATAGATGAGTGCTCTGTCAAAAAAGGTGTGGGGCGGCTCTGCAATTCTTATATTGACCTGGGGACTGATTATATTTTTACCTGCATGGACCCTGAATTACTGGCAGGGCTGGATTTATTTCCTGATATTCTCACTGATCTCGCTTATCGGGACATGGTATTTCATGAAGAAGGACCCCAAACTTATTGAGAGGCGGCTTCACCCCGGTCCGGCCGCGGAAAAAGAAAAGAGCCAGAAAATTATTCAGTCTGTTATAATGGCGCTTTCGTTCCTGTTAATTATTGGCCCCGGGCTTGATCGCCATTTCGGGTGGTCAAAAGTCCCCGCCGTAATTGTGATCGTATCTAATATCATTTTTGCATCGGGCTACCTGATCATATTCCGCGTCTTCAGGGAAAACAGCTTCGCATCCAGTATCATCGAGGTAGATAAAGAGCAGAAAGTTATTTCGACCGGTCCGTATGCGATTGTAAGGCACCCGATGTACTCAGGAGCCATTCTTTGGTTTTTATTTTCGCCGCTTGCAATGGGTTCATATTACATAATACCGGTCGCAGTGATGATATGCGCTATGCTTGCCGTCAGAATAATATATGAGGAAAAATATCTATTGCAAAATCTATCGGGATATAAAGAATATTGCGGCAGGGTTCGTTATCGATTGATACCGTTTATATGGTGAACATGACCGAACTTTGGGATATACTTGATGAATTCGGAAATCCAACAGGCAGGCTTGTTGAACGGGGCAAATCAATGCAGCATGATGAGTATCACTTGGTTGTTCATGTATGGATTTTAAACCCGCAAAATAAATTCCTGATAGCTAAACGCGCCCTGGCTAAGCCCTTTGGCGGAATGTGGGAAACGACAGGCGGCTCTGCAATAGCGGGCGAGACCAGTCTGCAGGCAGCGCTGCGGGAAACAAAAGAAGAGCTTGGCATAGATTTGGACGCGCAGAATTGCAGGTTATTTACTCGCGTAAAAAGACAAACCGATTTTCCTGATTTTGCAGATGCATGGCTTTGTAAATATGATGGTGGATTTTCCACATTGCATCCGGATCCTTCCGAAGTAAACGAAGTAAGGCATGCCGGAAAAGATGAAATAAAGAGTATGATTAAGCAGGGGACATTCATGAATGTGTTCCCATACCTTGGTAAGCTTTTTGAATCTATTTGAACAGAACTATTTCCAATTGTTAATATTAATTTGATTATGGATTACGGAATATTTACTGATATATCCAACCCGCCCGCCGAGCCTGACTTAAAGAAAGCGCTCGGTAAAACTTTTACCTGGTGGAATAAGATCAGGGATTACGTTATCGAAAATCACAGTGAAGCCAGCGAGGAGTGGAACTACTCAAAGTCTTTTGGCTGGAGCGTCCGGGTACGGGATAAGAAGCGCGTAATAGTTTACATGCTGCCGCTTGATGGATTCTTTAAGGCATCCTTTGTTTTCGGAGAAAAGGCGGCAGGCGAAGCGATCTTAAGTAATATTTCAAAAGACATTAAGGACCTGATAAGCTCTGCAAAAGTTTACGCCGAAGGAAGAGGATTCAGGATAGAAGTTAAAGACAGAAAGATCGTTAAGGATATAAAAAAATTAATCGACATAAAACTTTTACATTAGATAATCATGAAAGCTGAAATATTATTATATGTTTGCTCAGCGCTGGTGTTCGGCTGGGGGTTAGCTCATTTATTTCCAACAGGAAAAGTTGTTCAGGGATTCGGCGAGATATCAATTGACAATAAGAGAATTATTGAAATGGAATGGATTACTGAAGGAGTCGCTTTAATTTTCATCGGAACTCTGGTTGCAGCTGTTACATTCATTGATCATGGCTCAAAGGCTTCCTTTGCGGTATACTGGATGTCATTTGCCGTTCTCAATATACTCTCCCTGGTATCGCTGTTCACGGGATTTAAAAATTCGTTTATCGCTTTCAAGCTGTGCCCGTTTATCTTCACGGGCTCATCGCTGTTGATTTTAATCGGTTCCCTTATATAATCTGGATAAATATTTAAGCAATCGGTATCTTTGAAATCGGAGCGAGCATATCCGAATAAATCATTAAGTAAATATGAGAATACACTTACATAGCGCTACATTGGGATTCCTGCTTTTAGGAATACTTATTTCCTTTCCGCTTAACATCAGCGCAGCGCCGCAGAAATATCTGAAGAACTGTTTTGATAACCAGGTAATGCCGCTCGGCGGCAGGTATTTGTGTTTAACCTTTAATGAAAGCGCAAACGTTCTTGGCCATGATTTTGAACCATGGAAACAAACAAATTATTTATACACCGGTAAAGTCTGGTGCGACGCAAATGATTTTCTTAAAAGCGATACTCTGAATGGAAAGAGTAAAGCTTATTACTCCAAAACACAGTTTGATAAATCAACACTACTATTTCAGGATTATGGCGATGACAGCCTCTACCCAGCCACCTTAAATATGTATACGGATTATATACTACAGACCGCACGCTATACGCCAATCCTGCTGATAAATTATTTTTACAGAATATTCCCGGCTCCCGAGGCGCAAAGCGATACATCAATAGCTGTTTATAAATTGACCCTACATAAAACCGTTGTGAAGTTGTTCATCCGCAAGCAAAACAGTCTGCTGGAAAAAGCTGTAATGATGTATAACGACGACATGCTTGGCGATATTGAGAACACATATTCATACAGAGGTTATTCTGAGATCAAAAGATTATTTTATCCCGCTGTTGTAGCAATAGACAAAATTGGAAATAAAGTGCATGACGAGATAAGGATATCGTCGGGTTTAGTAATCGCAAACCCTCCCGCGCTTCTTAATAAACCACCCGGTTATTCTTTGAAAGATGATCCCGAAACGACGCCTGAGATCTCAACAGAAAAGTACAACGATAATATTTATTTTGTAAATTTAAAACATACAGAATCCAAATCAGCCATTGTGGTGTTTAAAGATTTTCTTATGGTCATTGAGGCTCCGCTGGGCAGCGCTAATGGCGAGCTCATAATAAACGAAGCACGTAAGATTGCGCCTGACAAACCAATCAGGTATTTTGCTTTCGGGCATCATCACTCATGGTATCTGGGCGGAGTGCGTCCGTTCATTCATATAGGCGCAACCATACTTTCTGTAAAAGATGATCTGCCATACGTTGAGTACATTGCCTCTGCCGAGCATACATTGCTGCCGGACAGCCTTCAATTGCAGCCGGTACCTTTAAAGACTGAAGAGATAGGGATGAATAAAACAATTACCGACGGAGATGATACGCTGGAGATTTATTTCATCGGCGAAAAATCAGCGCACACAAATGATTACCTGGTCTTTTATTTTCCTAAAGAAAAATTATTGCTTGAAGGAGATTTGATTTGGATACCACTAGCGGGGGAAATGAAAAAGGCAAACAAAAGACAAGCGGGATTGTATAACGCAATTAAGGATCTTGGCATTGAGGTAGATACAATTATTCAGCATTGGCCCATTGGGGATAATTACGGAGTTAAATCAGTGATACCATTCAGCGAGTTGGAAGAATCAGTAAACATAAAATAATATAAAATGGATAAAGAATTAATTATTAAAAATGTTATTTCAATCGATGCGCCTGCGGCAAGAGTATGGGATGTTCTTACAAATCCCGAACAGACCAAAAAATATATGTTCGGCTGCGAAACTGTCTCTGACTGGAAGAAAGGAAGCGCTTTATTATGGCGTGGTAATTATGAGGGCAACGAAATGGTTTTCGTTAAAGGCAGTATTGCGGAAATAGAACCCGGCAATATATTGAAGTACACTGTCATTGACCCTAATTCCGCAATGGAAGATATCCCTGAAAATTACCTATTGGTAACTTACAGCCTGTCGGAAGAAAACGGGAAGACAATTTTAACGGTCATTCAAAGCGGATTTGAAACAGCTGCAGATGGCGAGAAGAGATACAAAGATTCTTATAATAACGGTGAAGGCTGGAATCCTATTTTGGTCCGCATAAAAGAAATTGCGGAAACGGAATAATTCGACAACCGATTTGTATTCGGATATTTAATCTGGGGTTTTATTTTTATTAAGTTTCTTCTTAATCCTTTTCACCATCCCCGGGCCTTCATAAACAAATCCCGTATACACCTGTACAAGCGCCGCGCCCAGATCCAATTTCTCCTTCACGTCATCCGCGGTAAATACTCCGCCGCATGCTATAATAGCCAGATTATCGCCCGCCTTATCTTTAATATATTTTATCACATGGTTTGAAATTCCTTCAAGCGGCTTGCCGCTAAGCCCGCCCTGCTCATAGCTGCCTTCCGGCAAAGTCTCCCGCGATATAGTTGTGTTGGTTGCAATGATACCTGTGAGGTTGTTATCAATAGAGACTTGTATAATATCATCCAGCTCAGGCGCGGTTAAGTCGGGGGCTATCTTCAGAAAAATATCTTTTCGTTCGCACGGGTAAATTTCATCGAGCTCTTTATTTAATTTCTGCAGCTCAGCTAAAATCTCATTCAGGAATTTCTTCTGCTGAAGCTGCCTCAGTCCTTCAGTGTTCGGCGAGCTTACATTAATCGTAAAGTAATCGGCGTATTCATATAGTTTTTGAAACGAAAATTTATAATCCTGGTAAGCATCATCAAGCTCGGTGCGTTTATTCTTTCCTATATTAACTCCAACAATAAACTCAGGCGAAACTTTTTCTTTAAGCCGTTTCAGATTTTCCTCAAACTCGTCTGCCCCGCAATTGTTAAATCCCAGTCTGTTAATAACAGCGCGGTACTCGGGCAGGCGGAACATTCTCGGTTTGTTATTGCCTTCCTGGGGCAGCGGAGTTACAGTGCCTGCCTCCGCAAATCCAAAACCCAGCGATTCCCAGCTCTTAAGCGCGGTGCAGTTTTTATCCATGCCGGCGGCAAGTCCAATCGGATTTTTGAAAGTAAGTTTCCCTACTTTGACTTTCAGCTTATCAGTATCAGAGGTGTAATATACTGGTTTTAGAAGAGAGCTAAACAAAGGATTGGAAAGCGAGCTCATTACCAGATTATGAATTTTCTCCGGATCTATTTTGAAAAGAATGGGACGAACAAGACTTTTATAAAACATGTGATTAGTACAAAAATAACTTAATTTAAGCGTAAAAGGAAGGAATACCCGTAAATCATTTAATTGAATGACAGCGTCAAAAAGAATTCTTAATTATTTGTATTGAACCAGCCTTTAATTTAGAATATTTTAAAGAATGATAAATATTTATCTGGATAACGCCGCCACTACGCCTCTTGACCAAAGAGTACTTGAAGCAATGAAACCATATTTGAATGAGTATTATGGCAACGCTTCATCAGTTCATCAATTCGGCAGAGACGCCAAAGTATTGCTGGAAGACGCACGGGATGTACTTGCTGAGTTTGTTGGCGCGCGTTCATCGGAGATATATTTCACATCAGGCGGAACAGAGGCAAACAACTTTGCTTTAAAGGGAATCGCATTCAATCAGCTGGGGAAGAAAAATTATATCATCTCTTCTAGGATAGAACACTCAGCTGTGATCGATACGCTTGAATATCTTAAAACAAGATTCGGTTTCGAAGTCGCTTACCTTAGTAACAATAAATACGGCGAGATAGACCTGAACGAATTATCAGATTCGATAACGGAGAATACTTTCCTCGCTTGCATAATGCACTCGAACAATGAACTCGGGATTATCAACGACATTCCTTCCATCGCAAAAATTACAAACTCAAAAAAGGTTTTATTGCACAGCGATTCAGTCCAGAGTCTTGGTAAGATGAAATTTAATGTAACTGAAACTGGCGCGGACACATTTACATTTTCAGCGCACAAGATATACGGGCCGAAAGGAATCGGCGCGCTTTATATAAAGAAAGATACGCCTATTGATAAATTCATACATGGGGGCAAACAGGAGCGCGACCGCCGCGGAGGCACCGAAAATATTCCGGCGATAGCCGGATTCAAGAAAGCAATAGAGATTTTGAAATCCGAAATGGAATCTGATATAATTCATTATTCGAAGCTGAGAAATAAATTCATATCAGGCATAGTAAATGAATTCGGCGACAGAATAATTATCAACTCGTATGAAGAGATATCATTTCTCGAAAAGGACCTGAAGGAAAGCGCTGCGTCTAAACCCGGTCATGACGCTTCATTGCCAAATATCGTAAACATTTCTTTTAATACTTCAAAGTCTCATTTTGACGCAGAGTCGATTTTAATCAAGCTTGATTTAAAAGGCATCGCGGTCTCATCCGGCTCGGCATGCACATCCGGCTCGGTTCAGCCCTCGCATGTCCTTAAGGCTATTGGTTATGATGATGCTTCGGCTAAGTCATCGCTTAGAATTTCATTCGGTAGATTTAATACTGAAGGAGATGTTGACGTGTTGATCGAAGCTTTAAAAGAAGCTATGGATTAGTTAGTTGTTTTTACTTCCAGTTTATCTTCGGCGTGTTCATCTGTAATTTTCTTCCTGGAGAATATTTTCCTGATCTGGTTAATAATTCCTCTTACAATTCCCGTGCTAAGGTAAAATAATGAAAATGCAAACAGGCCCTCGCCTTTAGTAACCGCAATAAGAATTATTACAAGAAAAATTATTATAAACTTCACAGGATGTTTTTTGAGTTCGCGTCCTGAAATTTTCGGGGTTGTATCATACTTGAACTTACTTACCATCAGCGCAGGCAGCGCAAGGGCAAGTATATATGCGAAAGTTATGCTTGTGGGGTAATTAAAATTTTTATTATAGTAAAAAAGGAAGAATGAGGAAACGGCAAGCGCGGCAAGCGGCGCGGGCACTCCGCTGAAAAAATTCTTATCGAAACCAACAAGCTGCGTGTTGAATCTTGCTAAACGAAGCGCGGCAAAAATCATAACCAGAGCGGCAATCGCAATCCCGGCTCCGTCAAGCTGCCAGAAATAAGTTTTGTAAAGCAGGAACGAAGGCGCGGCTCCGAAAGATACTACATCGGCAAGCGAATCAAGCTCAACGCCGAATCTTGATGACGTGCCTGTGAAGCGCGCCACAACGCCGTCGAAAGCGTCAAACAGCCCCGCATAAATAATGAACAGCGCGGCTTGTTCAATGTTACCTGTCGATGCGTTTACTATCGAAAGAAAACCGCAGAACAGGTTCAGCACGGTAAATAAACTTGGTATGAACGACATGCGGTTATTCACTTATGCCATCACCTCCGCAATTACCGTTTCCCCGCCCGTTACTTTTTGATTCACCGATACTTTTATTTTTGAATTTTCGGGTACTATTACATCAACCCTCGAACCGAATTTTATCATTCCGAATTTCTCGCCGATTGTAACACTATCGCCGCTGCGAAGCTCACACACAATTCTGCGCGCAACAAAGCCGGCTACCTGTTTAAATAACACTTTAAATCCTGGATTTGATATGCCAATCAAAGTCCTTTCATTCACTTCGGTTGAATTAGGCTCATAAGCGGCAATATATTTGCCGTTTATATGTTGGTAATAATCAACCTTCCCCGAAACAGGAATCCTGTTTACGTGAACATTAAAAGGCGACAGAAAAATCCCTACAAGTTTTGCCTTCGATTTCAGAAACTCAGTTTCTTCAATCTCTTCGATAAGCATAACCTTCCCGTCGCCGGGAGAAATTACTTCATTATCCTTAAGCCCCTCGGGTAAATGGCGGATAGGGTCGCGGAAAAAATAAAGCGTAAATGAGATCAGCGCAACCGAAACAATTAGCAGCGCCAGCTTAACAATAGCTATAGGAACAAGTATCGCAATCACATCAATCAGCAATGTGACGGCAAGAGCTTTCATGACAACGCTGCGCCCGTATATAGTAAGCCTCAATTGTAAACTAACCTACTTGCCGACAATTCTTTGCCTTACTTCGGCGTAAGCTTCGTTAACGCCGCCAAGGTCAAAGCGGAAACGGTCCTTATCAAGCTTCATATTTGTTTTTGAATCCCACAGCCTGCATGTATCAGGCGTTATCTCATCGCCAAGCATTATCTTGCCCTTCGAGTCTTTGCCAAACTCGAGTTTAAAATCAACAAGCTTCAATCCCCTCTTCAGGAAAAATGGTTTCAGCTTTGAATTAATTTTCTCGGCCATTTCCTTCAGAGTCTTCATTTCTTTTTCGGTCGCGATCTTCATCGCAAGCGCATGAGAATTGTTTATGAGCGGGTCGCCGAGCGCATCGTCTTTATAATAAAATTCAACAATCGGGGTTTTCAGGACCTGTCCCTCTTTAAGAATCGTTTTCTTCAGCAGGCTGCCGGCGGCAATATTTCTGACGACAAC
>Ga0265332_10001299_pt1 | contig 14274 bp, 10 predicted proteins | sample 41926metaG_FD_202084 | JGI IMG/M metagenome (GOLD analysis project Ga0265332, IMG submission 202084) | Rhizosphere microbial communities from Carex aquatilis grown in University of Washington, Seatle, WA, United States - 4-19-26 metaG | ecosystem: Host-associated > Plants > Roots > Rhizosphere...
AGGCCTAGATCGAACGATCCGGTGCGCGCATCGCATCGTCCGTCCGGCGAGGTCACTGCGGTAACGGGACATCGCCGAAAAGTCGCCGAAAAATCGCTGCAAATTCGCGCAATGAGCGCAAGCAGGAAGGCCACGAACAAACGCATGGAATTCATACGCATCCGCGGCGCCCGCACGCACAACCTCAAGAACGTCAACCTCGAGCTGCCGCGGCACCGGCTGATCGTCGTCACCGGACTCTCGGGCTCCGGCAAGAGCTCGCTCGCGTTCGACACGCTCTACGCCGAGGGACAGCGGCGCTACGTCGAGTCGCTGTCGGCGTATGCGCGCCAGTTCCTGCAGCTGATGGAGAAGCCCGACGTCGACCTCATCGAGGGCCTGTCGCCGGCGATCTCGATCGAGCAGAAGGCGACGTCGCACAATCCGCGCTCGACGGTCGGCACGGTCACCGAGATCCACGATTACCTGCGCCTTCTCTACGCGCGGGTCGGCGACCCGTACTGCCCCGACCATCCCGAGCAGAAGCTCGCCGCGATGACGATCTCGCAGATGGTCGACGCGACGCTCGCGTTCCCCGACGACACCAAGCTCATGATCCTCGCGCCGGTCGTCGTCAACCGCAAGGGCGAGCAGCTGGAGCTCTTCGTCGAGCTCCGCGCCAAGGGCTTCGTGCGCGTGCGGGTCGACGGCAAGGTGCACGAGATCGACGCGGTGCCGAAGCTCGCCAAGACGACCAAGCACACGATCGAGGTCGTCGTCGACCGGCTCCGCGTGAAGCCCGACTTGAAGCAGCGGCTCGCCGAATCGTACGAGACGGCGCTGCGCGCCGGCGACGGGCGTGCGATCACCGTCGAAATGGACAGCGGGAAGGAGCACCTCTTCTCGGCGAAGTTCGCCTGCCCGGTATGCAACTACTCGCTGTCCGAGCTCGAGCCGCGGCTCTTCTCGTTCAACAGCCCGATGGGCGCGTGCCCGCGCTGCGACGGTCTCGGCTCGATCAGCTTCTTCGACGCGAAGCGCGTCGTCGCGTTTCCGCAGCTCTCGCTCGCGAGCGGCGCGATCAAGGGCTGGGACCGGCGCAACCAGTTCTACTTCCAGATGCTGGGCAGCCTTGCGAAGCACGCGAACTTCGACCTCGAGAAGCCGTTCGACCGGCTCACCGAGCGTGTGCAGCAGATCATCCTCTACGGCAGCGGCGACGAGGCGATTCCGTTCACGTACCTGTCGGATCGCGGCAAGCCGACGATCCGCGAGCACGTGTTCGAAGGGATCATCCCCAATCTCGAGCGGCGCTATCGCGAGACCGATTCGATGATGGTGCGCGAGGAGCTCGCGAAATACCTGAACTCCAAGCCCTGCCCCGAATGCGGCGGCACGCGGCTGCGCCGCGAGGCGCGCTACGTGAAGGTCGGCACCGGTGCCGACGCGCGCGCGATCTACGAAGTCTCGGGGCTCGCGCTGAAGGACGCGTCGTCGTATTTCGAGCGGCTGACGCTCGAGGGGCAGAAGCTCGCGATCGCCGACAAGATCGTCAAGGAAATCCAGAGCCGCCTGCAGTTCCTCAACAACGTGGGACTCGACTACCTGTCGCTCGACCGCTCCGCCGAAACGCTCTCCGGCGGCGAGGCGCAGCGCATCCGCCTCGCGTCGCAGATCGGGTCCGGGCTGACCGGCGTGATGTACGTGCTGGACGAGCCGTCGATCGGGCTGCACCAGCGCGACAACGACCGGCTGCTGGCGACGCTGAAGCATTTGCGCGACCTCGGCAACAGCGTCATCGTCGTCGAGCACGATCACGACGCGATCTGCGCCGCCGACTACATCGTCGACATGGGGCCGGGCGCCGGCGAGCACGGCGGGCAGGTCGTCGCGCAGGGCACGCCGGAGGAGATCCGCCTCGCGCCGCATTCGCTGACCGGCCAGTATCTCGCCGGGCGCCGCCACATCCCGATGCCGTCGCGGCGGCACAAGGCCGACCTCGGCCGCATCCTGCGCATCGAGGGCGCGTCGGGGAACAACCTGCAGGACGTCACGCTCAACCTGCCGGTCGGCCTGTTCGTCTGCGTCACCGGCGTGTCCGGCTCCGGCAAGTCGACGCTGATCAACGACACGCTCTACCACGCGGTCGCGCGGCACCTGTACGGCAGCGCCGTCGAGCCGGCGCCCTATCGCGAGATGCACGGGATCGAATTCTTCGACAAGGTGATCAGCGTCGACCAGAGCCCGATCGGCCGCACGCCCCGCTCGAATCCGGCCACGTACACGGGACTCTTCACGCCGATCCGCGAGCTCTTCGCGCAGGTGAAGGAGGCGCGCGAGCGCGGCTACGGCCCCGGCCGCTTCTCGTTCAACGTGAAGGGCGGCCGCTGCGAGGCGTGCCAGGGCGACGGCCTCATCAAGGTCGAGATGCACTTCCTGCCCGACGTCTACGTGCCGTGCGACGTCTGCCACGGCCAGCGCTACAACCGCGAAACGCTGGAGATCCGGTACAAGGATCGCAGCATCCACCAGGTGCTGGCGATGACGGTCGAGCAGGCGTTCGCGTTCTTCGAGCCGGTGCCGGCCGTCGCGCGCAAGCTGCAAACGCTGCTCGACGTCGGCCTCGGCTACATCACGCTCGGCCAGTCGGCGACCACGCTGTCCGGCGGCGAGGCGCAGCGCGTGAAGCTCGCCCTCGAGCTGTCCAAGCGCGACACGGGCCGCACGCTCTACATCCTCGATGAACCCACCACCGGCCTGCACTTCCACGACATCGAGATGCTGCTGACGGTGCTGCACCGGCTGCGCGACCACGGCAACACGGTCGTGGTGATCGAGCACAACCTCGACGTCATCAAGACCGCCGACTGGATGATCGACCTCGGTCCCGAGGGCGGCGCGGGCGGCGGCCGGGTCATCGCCGAGGGACCTCCCGAGGAAATCGCCAAGATCGCGGCGAGCTACACCGGCCGCTATCTGCAGCCCGTTCTCGACGCGCACGCGTCGCGGCGCAACCGCGACGAATCACGCGCCCCGGCACCGGCGCGCGCACGCCGGGCCGCCGGCACGCGCAATGCGTCCGGCGACCTGCTCGACTGACTTGGACGCGGCACCGCGAGCGATCGCGATCCGCCGTCCGGATCCGCGGCGGCAGGAATTGGAAGCCGATGCGGCGATGGCCGTGCATCTGACGTCGATTTCGGCGGCGCTGCCCGGGATCGCGCATCCGCACACCGAGGTCGAGGATAGCGCCTGGATCCGTGGCGTGTTCGCGCGGCAGTCGGTCTGGCTTGCCCTCGACGGCGCCGCTGTCGTCGGCATCGCCTCGTGCGACGGCGAATGGCTCACGCAGCTCTATCTGCTGCCCGCGTACACCGGATGCGGCATCGGGAAGCAGCTTCTCGACCGGATTCTCGCCGAGACCCCTGCACTGAAGCTGTGGACCTTTGCGCGCAACGCAGGCGCGCGCCGCTTTTACGAGCGCAACGGCTTCGTCGCCGTGGAATTCGGCGACGGCAGCGGCAACGAGGAACGCGAACCCGACGTGCGCTTCGAACGTCGGCCCGCCCTGTGAGGCGCCCGACGGGTCAGCCGATCTGCCGCGGCACGATCGGCGTTTCGCGAGCGCGACCGCCGATGCGCTCGACCACGTAGGCGCGGGCGTTCGGCCGTGCGCTGACGATGTCGTGCAACTCGCCGTTCACGAAGTGCAGCGCGACGCCGTCGTCGGCGGCGACTCCGCCGGGAATGGCTCCCGTCGCGACCAGGCGCTGATACGTGGGCCGTCGCTCCGTTTCGCTGTCGTAGTGCGGACAGGCCGACCCCGGCAGCCAGCCGAGACAGGACAGCGGCGTCAGCGCCCCGGGGACCGAATCGGTCACGCCCCAGTCGAACCACGCGATCATGCCGGCGCTCACCCCGCCGATCACGGTGCCGCGGCGGTACGCGCGGCGCAGGATTGCGTCGAGCCCCCATTCGCGCCAGAGTGCCAGCAGCGACCGCGTGTTGCCGCCTCCCACGAAGATCGCGTCGTGGCGATCGACATGCGATGCGAGATCGGCCGATGGCGGTGCGAACAGCGACAGGTGCGTCGCGCGGCACGGCAGCTCCGCCATCGCCTCGTAGAATTTGTAGCGATACGATTCCGCGTCGCCGCTCGCGGTGCCGATGAACAGGACGCGGGGGCGCTTCCTTCCGGTCTGGGCGAGGAAGTGGCGGTCGAGCGCTCGGCTCTTCTCCTGCGAGAAGCCGCCGCCGCCGAGGACGATGAGCTGGCGCATCGCGCGATGCGATGTCATGGCGCTGCGGGCGTATCCGCCGCGGGCGCCGTTTTCGGTGCGGCACGCACGAGCGCCGCGAGGATGCCCTGCAGCAGCGCGACCGGCGTCGGCGGGCATCCCGGAATCTCGACGTCGACCGGAATCACGTTGGCGACGCGACCGAGACTCGCGTAGCTCTCGCCGAATATTCCGCCGGTGCAGCCGCAATCTCCTACCGCGACGACGAGCTTGGGGTCCGGAGTCGCCGCGTAGGTCTGCTTCAGCGCGATGGCCATGTGCTTCGACACGGGGCCCGTGACGAGCAGCATGTCGGCGTGGCGCGGGCTCGCGACGAACTTGATGCCGAGCCCCTCGATGTTGTAGTACGGGTTGCCGAGCGCGTGGATCTCGAGCTCGCAGCCGTTGCACGACCCCGCGTCGACCTGACGGATCGTCAGCGCGCGGCCCAGCGTGCGCAGCACCTTCCGCTGCAGCCGCGCGACGACGATCATTTCCTCGTCGGGGGCTGGGGCCGGCTCGGTGAGGATGCCGGTGCGGGCGATCTGGCGGAGGATGTAGAGCATGGTGTCGGCGGCGTTCGGCGGGCGGTCGCGACCCGTCAGAGGTCCTGTCCGCTGTACGACAGATTGAACGATTTGTTGATCAGCGGAAAGTCGGGAACGATGTTGCCGATGACCGCGTGCTCGACGACGGGCCAGTTCTGCGACGACGGATCGTGCGGATGGCAGCGCCGGATCGTGCCGTCGGGGCCGCTTTCGAGCGCCAGCAGCACCGGTCCGCGCCAGCCCTCGACGTAGCCCAGGCCCAATTTGAACGCGGGGACTTCAGGCAGCGCCGTGCACACGGCGCCGTCGACCGCATCCGGCAGCGCGTCGACCAGCGTGCGCACGAGCCGCAGCGACTCCTTCAGTTCATCGAAGCGCACCGTCGCCCGTGCCGCGACGTCGCCTTCGCTCGCCGTCGCGATGCGGACGCCGAGGGTGTCGTAGGGCGCGCACGGCAGGTCGCAGCGCAGATCGCGCGCGCGGCCGCTGGCGCGTCCCGCGAGTCCCGTGAGGCCGAGTCTTGCGGCGAGCGCCGGGCTGACGACGCCGCAGTTGCGGAAGCGGTCCTGCAGCCCCGCGTGCTCGTCGTAGATGCCGTGCAGGACGTCGATTTCGCGCACGAGTGCCGTGCACTGCTCGCGCAGCGCGGCGATCGCGTCCGCGCCGATATCGCCACGGACGCCGCCCGGCACGACGTAGTCCATCAGCAGCCGGTGTCCGAACGCGCGCTGATTGAGCCGCAGCACGTCTTCGCGCAGCCTGGAAAATTGCGCGAGGCCGAACGCGAATCCGCCGTCGTTGCCGAGGTTGCCGAGATCGCCAAGGTGATTGCCGATGCGCTCGCGCTCGAGGGCGAGCGCACGCAGCCACGTCCCGCGCGGCGGTGGCGCAATGCCGGCGATCGACTCCAGCGCCTGCGCATACGCGAACGCGTACGCGACAGTCGAATCGCCGGAGATGCGCCCCGCCAGCCGGTGGCCCTCGGCAAGTCGCATCGACTCGAAGCGCTTTTCGATCCCCTTGTGCACGTAGCCCAGGCGCTCTTCGAGGCGCAGCACCTTCTCGCCGACGACCTGGAAGCGGAAGTGTCCCGGCTCGATGATGCCAGCGTGCACCGGCCCGACGGGAATCTCGTGGACGCCGTCGCCTTCGACGCGGACGAATGCGTAGTCCTCCTGGCCCGGCTCCCATTTCGGCGACGCGGCGAAATCGCGGCGCAGCGGGAAGTGGTCGATCGGCCATGCGGCCATCCACGCCCACGGCCGCTGGTCGTCGGCGTCCGACGCGATCCCGACGAGATCGAATGCGGCGCGCTGCATGCGGCCCGCCGCCGGAAAGATGAGAGAAAGGTCGGGATAGTGCGAGTCCGGGTGCGGCATCTGATGCTCGAGCAGCGTCAGCCCATCACGGTCCTCGAGCACGACGCGTATGCAGAAGCCGCGCTTCCGGTCGCGCTCGTCGGCGGCCCACAGCGCGACCAGACTGCCGTCCTGTTCCCATGCGAGGCGACACGCGGTGAGCAGCTGGCCGGAGCTGACCGGCACGCGCTGTGCGGGCACCCCGGCGGGAAGCGCGGCGGCGGCGAGGCCGAGTGGCGAGACGTTCATGGACGCAGTCCCGGCTTACCCGATCAGCAGCGCTGCCTGGCGATACCACTCGGCCAGCGCGGGCGGAATCCAGAGCCCGAGCATCAGCACCAGCGCGAGGTGCACGAACACGGGAATCATCGCCGGCCGCACGGGCAGCCGCTTGGCGTTGGTCTCGCCGAACACCATCGGCTGGACCTTGGAGAACACTGCGGCGAACGCGACGCCGAGCGCCAGCAGCAGCAGCGGCGTCGCCCACGGCTGCTGCCGCATCGCGGTGGTGAGGACGAGGAACTCGCTCGCGAAAACGCCGAACGGCGGCATGCCGAGGATCGCGAGCGAGCCGAGGATGAGTCCCCACCCGATGGCCGGGCTGATCGTGACGAGGCCGCGGATGTCGTCGATCATCTGCGAGCCGGTCTTCTGCGCGGCGTGGCCGACGGCAAAGAAGATCGCCGACTTGGTCAGCGAATGCACGGTCATGTGGAGCAGCGCGGCGAAGTTGGCGATCGCGCCGCCCATCCCGAACGCGAACGTGATGATCCCCATGTGCTCGATCGACGAGTAGGCGAAGAGCCGCTTCACGTCCTTCTGCCGCGACAGCAGGAACGCGGCGACGACGACGGAAAGGATGCCGAAGCCCATCATCAGCTCCTTTGCGTACGACGTGTGCAGCGAGCCCTCGACCAGCACCTTGCAGCGGACGACCGCATAAAGCGCGACATTGAGCAGCAGTCCGGACAGCACCGCGGACACCGGCGTCGGACCTTCGGCGTGCGCGTCGGGAAGCCAGTTGTGCAGCGGCACCAGTCCCACCTTGGTGCCGTACCCCACGAGCAGGAACACGAACGACAGCGACAGCACCGTCGGCTCGAGCTGGCCCTTGATCGCATTGAGCTCGGTCCACAGCAGTGCGCCGCCCTCTGCGCCGAGCACCTTCTCCGCGGCGAAATACAGCAGGATCGTGCCGAAGAGCGCCTGCGCGATGCCGACGCCGCAGAGAATGAAATACTTCCACGCGGCCTCGAGGCTCGCCGGCGTCCGGTACAGCGACACGAGCAGCACCGTCGCAAGCGTTGCCGCCTCCAGCGCCACCCACAGGATGCCCATGTTGTTGGTGAGGAGTGCCAGCAGCATCGTGAAATTGAAGAACTGGTACATGCTGTGATAGAGCCGCAGCCGGCCCGGCGTGAGCCTGCCGTGCTCGTGCTCGATGCGCATGTACGGGCGCGAGAACACCGACGTCGTGAACCCGACGAAGGCAGTCAGCGCGACCAGGAACACGTTGAATGGGTCGACGAAGAACTGCTTGTCGGCGACCAGCATCGGTCCGCCGCCGATCACGCGCCATGTCAGCGTCGCCGCTGCGATGAGCGTCGCGAGGCTGAAGCCGACATTGATCAGCGCCGCCCGGTCGCGATGGCCGAAGAGCGCCAGCACGGCGGCGCCGAGGAGCGGAAACGCGAGGACGGCGGCGATCTCGATCACCGTCGCCCTCCACACGAACGCGCCGACCGCGCGCGCGACGGCGTCCGGCGCATCGTCATTCGGATTCTTTCAACTTTTCCATGTGCTTCAAATCGAGGCTGTCGAACTGCTCGCGGATCTGGAAGAAGAACACGCCGAGGATCAGCATGCCGACCAGCACGTCGAGAGCGATGCCGAGCTCGACCACCATCGGCATTCCGTAGGTCGCGCTGGTGGCGGCGAAGAAGAGCCCGTTCTCCATCGCCAGGAATCCGACCACCTGCGGGATCGCCTTGCGCCGCGTGATCATCATCAGGAACGAAAGCATCACGCTCGCGAGCGCGATGCCGAGCGTCGAACGCGTGACGGTGCTCGCGAGCTGCGAGATCGGCACGGCGAGGTCGAAGGCGAAGACGACGAGGACGATGCCGATCAGCATCGTCGTCGGGATGTTGATGAGCTGCTCGAACTCCCAGCGCACGTCGAGCCGCCGGATCAGACGGTGCAGGATCCAGGGGAGCAGCACGACCTTGAGCGCAAAGGTGAGCCCTGCGGACCAGTAGAGATGCGTCTGGTGGGTGCCGAAGGCCACTGTGGCGGTCGACATCGCGAGCACGAGTCCCTGCGCCGCGAACAGGTTGATGAGCGACAGCACGCGGCGCTGCGAGAGCATCGCGAACGCGAGCAGCAGCAGGATCGCCGCGAAGAGGTTGATGAGCTGGGCGTAGAAAGGGATGGCGGCCATCTCAGCTTCCCAGCAGCAGGTTGACGAGCATCGCCAGCACCGCCAGCAGGAACGCAGTGCCGAGGAACTCGGGGGCGCGGAAGATGCGCAGCTTCGCCGACACCGTTTCGGTCAGTGCGAGCAGGAACCCGCCGATCGCGAGCTTCAGCACGAGCACCGGCACCGCCGCGATGATCGCCTGCCAGTTGCCGCCCTCGGCGATGCCGAAGGGGAAGAAGATCGCGAGGCCGATGCACGAATAGTTGAAGAGCTTCAGCGCCGCCGCCCACTCGATCAGCGCGAGGTGGCGCGCCGAATACTCGAGCGTCATCGCCTCGTGGATCATCGTGAGCTCGAGGTGCGTCGCCGGATTGTCGATCGGGATGCGCGCATTCTCGGCGAGCGAGACCATCGCGAAGGCGACGCCTGCGAGCGCCAGGCTCGGGTAGATCGCGAGCTCGCGATGCGCGAGCGTGTCGACGATCGACGGCAGCGACGTCGAGCCGGAGATCAGCGACGCGGTGAAGAGCACCATCAGCAGCGCGGGCTCGGCGAGGAACCCGATGAACATCTCGCGGCGCGCGCCCAGCGTGCCGAATGCGGTGCCGATGTCCATCGCGGCCAGCGCGATGAACACGCGGGCGAGCGCGAAGAGCCCGACCAGCGCGATCGCGTCGGCGGCGCGGGCGAAGGGCAGGTCGGTCGCAAGCGACGGCACGATCGCGGCGGCGGCGCACATCGCGCCGAACACCACATAGGGCGTCATCCGGAAGATCGGCGAGGCGCCGTATGCGACGACGGCGTCCTTGATGAAGAGCTTGCGGATGGTGCGGTACGGCAGCGTGATCGGCGGCGCGCTGCGATTCGACAGCAGCGCGCGGCACTGGTTGACCCAGCCCATGACGAGAGGGGCGAGTGCGAGCGCAATCGCGAGCTGCAGGAATTGCGAGAGAAGGGCCGATGCGCTCATTGGACGAAGAAGAGCAGCGCCAGCAGCGTGACGAAGCTGAACGTCAGGTAGACGGAGATGCGTCCCTGCTGGATCAGCCCGGCGAAGCGGGCGAGCGCGTCGGCGGCGCGCGCGATCGGGAGATACAGCCAGAACCACCAGTGGTCGTCCGCTTTCAGCGAGTAGCGCGGCTCGGTGTCGAACGGCGACGGCAGGTGGCGCTCGACCCGGAAGAACGGCTCGAACACCTGCCGGATCGGCTGGCCGAAGCCTTCGGCGGTGTCCTGCATCCGCGGCGTCTGCGCCGGGAATCCGCAATCCCAGGGCGCCGCGCGACGCACGCGGCCGTGATAGAAGCGGTGCACGATCTGCACCGTCAGCAGCACCACGCCGACGATCACTGCGAGGAGGATGAGGGGGCTGTAGCTCGAGCGGCTCGCGCTGACCGGTGCGAGAAAGAGCCAGTCGCCGGCCTGTGCGCCGATGCCGGTGCCGACCAGCATGGTGTTCACCGGGTCGATGAAGCGGATCACGCTGCGGGGGAAGAGGCCCAGCAGCACACAGCCGGCGGCGAGCGCGACCAGTGCGATCCGCTCGAAGACGCCGGCGTCGTGAGCGTAGGCGAGATTTGCCTCCCGCGGCCGCCCGAGGAAGATGATCCCGTAGAACTTGACCATCACGTACGCGGCCAGTGCGACCGCGAGCACCAGTGCCGCCGCGACCACCGGCACCAGCATGTTGACGAACGACTGCGGCAGTCCCGGCGTGAACAGGAACGCCTGCAGCAGCAGCCATTCCGACACGAAGCCGTTCAACGGCGGCAGGCCGGCGATCGCGAGCGTGCCGATCAGCGCCGGCCACGCGACCCACGGCATCCGGTGGATGAGGCCGCCCAGCTTGCCGAGGCTGCGCTCCTTCGTCGCGTGCAGCACGGAGCCCGTCGCGAGGAAGAGCAGGCTCTTGAAGAACGCGTGGTTGAGCGAGTGATAGAGCGCGGCGGTCAGCGCGAGCGCCGCGAGCAGCGTCTTGCCGTAGGACTTGAACACGATCGCGAGCCCGATCGCGGCGACGATGATCCCGATGTTCTCGATCGACGAGTACGCGAGGAGGCGCTTCATGTCGGTCTGCGCGGCGGCGAACACAACGCCGAAGAGCGCCGTCGCGAGGCCCAGCGCGAGGGCGAACACGCCCCACCACCAGAGCTGCGCGTGCAGCAGGTCGAACGTGATCCGCAGCAGCCCGTAGATCGAGGTCTTCAGCATCACGCCGCTCATCAGCGCCGACACCGGCGACGGCGCCGCGGGATGCGCCTCGGGCAGCCAGACGTGCATCGGCAAGAGCCCCGCCTTCGCGCCAAATCCCGCGAGCGCCAGGATGAACGCGGCCGTCGGCCACATGCCGGTCAGCACCATCGAGCGCATCGAGCCGAACGTGTAGTCGCCGGTGCCGCCCTGCAGCACGCCGAAGCAGAGCAGGATCGCGATCGCGCCGACGTGCGCGATCAGCAGGTAGAGGAATCCGGCGCGGCGGATCTCGGGAATGCGGTGGTCGGTGGTGACGAGGAAATACGAGGCCAGTGCCATCGTCTCCCACGCGACCATGAACGCGTATGCATCGTCGGCGAGCATCACCAGCGCCATCGCCGCGAGGAACACGTGATACTGGAAGCACAGGAGCCCCGGCGCGGCACCGCCGCCCGAGCGGAAGTAGCCGGACGAGAAGATCGAGATCGGTCCGGCCGTGGCGCCCAGCAGCACGAGGAAGAATGCCGACAGCGGATCGATCCGGAGATGGAACGGCAGGCCCGGCAGCCCGAAGGGAAGGATCGTGAACTCGGGCATCGCGCCGATTGCAGCGGACGCGGCGACGGCGAGTCCCAGTCCGACGATGGCGCCCGCCGGAAACAGCAGACGGCTGATGTAGCGGAGGTCGCGCGGCCGGGCCATGCCCAGCAAGCCGATCACGAGCCACGCCGCGATGGCGGCCAGGACGAAGTCGAACGGGCGAAGGTCCACCGCGGCCGCGATCAGTGCATGCGCGACGAGGCGACTGCGGTGGTGTGCGTGGTCATTTGACGCGCATTCCCGGCTGCGCACCGCTGTCGGGCGCGAGCAGGAAGATGCCGGGACCGTCGCCAGAGGCGGCCAGCACCATGCCCTCCGACAGCCCGAACTTCATCTTGCGCGGCGCGAGGTTCGCGACCATCGGCGTCAGCCGGCCGACCAGATCCTCCGGCTTGTACGCGGACTTGATGCCGGCGAACACCGTGCGCGCTCCGAGCTCGCCGACGTCGAGCGTGAGCTTCAGCAGCTTGTCCGCACCTTCGACGTTCTCCGCGTTGACGATCTTCGCGATGCGGAGATCGATCTTCCCGAAGTCGTCGATGCCGATGTGCGCCGGTCCTGAAGTTGGCTGCGGTGCCGCGGCGCCTCCGGCGACGGGAAGCGGGGCTGGCGAGGCGGCGGGTGCTGCAGTCATCTTCGGTCCTTCGAGCAGCGCGTCGACCTGCCTGGGATCGATGCGGGCCATGAGGTGTTGGTAGGGGCGAATCGCGCCGGCGCCAGTCTCGACGTCATTCCAGCGCAGCGGTCGCGGCAGATCGAACATCGCCGCCGCCCGCTCCGCCAGCGTGGGCAGCACGGGGGCGAGGTAATAGGTGAGCGCGCGGAACGCGTTGAGCGCGTCCGAGCAGACGTCCTGCAGCTCGTCGCGGCGGGCAGGATCCTTCGCGAGCAGCCACGGCTTCGCGTTGTCGAAGCGCTCGTTGACCTTGTCGGCGATGCGCATGACTTCGCGCAGCGCCTTGCCGAACTCGCGTGCCTGGTATGCATCCGCGATCGTTCCGGCCGCGTCGAGGGCGATGGCCGTGGAGCTCATGTGTTCGGCGCCGGCGCCCGCACCCGTCTCGCGCGACGAAAGCTTGCCGTCGAAATGCTTGGTGATGAACGTCGCTGCACGGCTCGCGATGTTGACGTACTTGCCGATGAGGTCGCTGTTGACGCGGGCGACGAAGTCGTCCGGATTGAAATCGATGTCCTCGACCCTGTCGTTCAGCTTCGCCGCGATGTAATAGCGAAGCCACTCCGAGTCCATTCCGAGATCGAGGTAGTAGTCGGGGCTGATGCCGGTGCCGCGCGACTTCGACATCTTCTCGCCGAGCGCCGTCAGGAAGCCGTGCACGAACACGTTGGTCGGTGCCCGGTAAGGCGTGCCGGCGAACTGCAGCATCGCTGGCCAGAACAGCGTGTGGAAGTAGACGATGTCCTTGCCGATGAAGTGATACTGCTCGGTGTCGGCTGCCGACAGGCAATCGGCGAAGGTCCGCCCGTCGCCGCCTGCCTTCGCCTTGCCGCTGTCGAAATAGCGCTTCAACGCGGCGAGATAGCCGACCGGTGCGTCGAGCCAGACATAGAAGTACTTCCCCGGCTCGTCGGGAATCGGAATCCCGAAGTACGGCGCATCGCGCGAGATGTCCCAGTCGGTCAGCTTGTCGGGGCCCCCCGCGTCGCCCAGCCACTCGTGGATCTTGTTCAGCACCTCGGGCTGCAGCGACTGTCCCGGCGCGGGCGAGCGCGTCCATTGGCGGAGGAACGCGACGATCTTCGAGTCCGACAGGCGGAAGAACAGGTGGGACGACGAGCGCATTTCGGGGCGCGCGCCGGAGAGCGTCGAATACGGGTCGATGAGATCGGTGGGCGCGTTCAGCGTGCTGCACTTCTCGCAGGCGTCGCCGTACTGGTCCTTGGTCCCGCACTTGGGGCACGTGCCCTTGATGTAGCGGTCCGGGAGGAACATCGCCTTGACCGGATCGTAGAACTGCTCGACTGGCTTCGCGTAGATGAAGCCGCCGGCCTTGAGACGCCGGTAGATGTCCTGCGAGAGCTCGACGTTTTCCGGCGAATCGGTCGAATGCCAGTGGTCGAAGCTCAGATGAAAGCCGTCGAGCGTCTTCGGCCGCGTCGCCGCGATCGCCGCGACCAGCGCCTGCGGCGTCACGCCGTCGGCCTCGGCCCGCAGCATGATCGGCGCGCCATGCGTGTCGTCCGCGCCGACGAAATGGACGCGATTCCCCTGCATCCGCTGGAAGCGCACCCAGATGTCGGCCTGGATGTACTCCATGATGTGGCCGATGTGAAACGGACCGTTGGCGTACGGCAGCGCAGTCGTCACGAACAGCGTTCGCGGCGGCGTCGAAGGCGGGTTCCCTGCGGCGGGCATCGCGCAAGACCTTGAAATGGGGAGGGGAAAGAGGCGATTCTAGCAAAGCGCGTGGCGGCGGCCCTCGGCGCCGACGCCTCGCATTGCCGCGAGGACGCGCGCTCGTGCCGGTCCGGCTCCGGTGGCGTCATGCGATGGGCGCGGATTTTCGCTAGAATCGAAGTCTTTTCCCGCAATGTACGCGACGCCCCAACGGAGCTCCCCGATGGCCATCACCGAGGCCGACGTCCAGACCAGCCTTCGCACGCTCACCGATCCCAACACCGGACGCGATTTCGTCACCGGCAAGTCCGTCAAGGCGGTCCGCGTCAACGGGACTGATGTCGCGATCGACGTCCAGCTGGGCTATCCGGCGAAGACGCAGCACGAAATCCTGAAGAAGCTGATCGTCGATGGCGTGGCGGCGCTGCCGGGCGCCGGTCGCGTCACCGTCAACATGACGCAGAAGATCACGTCGCATTCGGTGCAGCGCGGCGTCAAGCTCATTCCCGGGGTCAAGAACATCATTGCGGTGGCGAGCGGCAAG
>Ga0265332_10001300_pt1 | contig 14267 bp, 12 predicted proteins | sample 41926metaG_FD_202084 | JGI IMG/M metagenome (GOLD analysis project Ga0265332, IMG submission 202084) | Rhizosphere microbial communities from Carex aquatilis grown in University of Washington, Seatle, WA, United States - 4-19-26 metaG | ecosystem: Host-associated > Plants > Roots > Rhizosphere...
ATTGCGCGAGGCGCCTACCCGTCAACACGAAGGGCCTGGCAACGCGCTGCTGGTGACCCTGGCGTATGAAAACGTCACCGAGGTCTTCACCGAGTTTGGTGAAAAGGGCGTCAGCGCCGAAAAGGTCGCGCACAACCTGATGCGGCAAGTGCGGGCGCATCAGTTGAGCGACGCCGCGTGCGGCCCGCAGCTGACCGACCAGTGGGCTCTGCCCCTGGCCCTCGCCGTGTGGAGGCGTCGCAGCGAGGCCTCCTACACCTGTACGGCCTTGACGCCTCACGCGAAGACCAACTTCGAAGTGATCGAGCGCTTTCTGCCGGTGAAATTCTCAAGCGTGCCGTCCGGAAACGGCTGGCGGGTCACCGCAGCGTTCGCCTAGGGGGCCGATGCGGGATGCGCGAAAACGCACCCGCAAGACTGCCATCATCGTACTTCCCTGAGGGTGGGTTGCGTCGGCGTTGCCAACCAATACTTCGGCAGCGCGACCAGTTCCCGCGCCGTCGAGTAGATATCTCGCGCTTCGAAGAAGCGGGCGTGAGCGGTATGTATCACCTCAACGCCTGCGCGTCGCAACGCGTGACGGCTGCGCGTGATGTGGAAATACTGGGTGACGACCAGGGCGCTTCTGAAGCCGTGCTCCTTCATGATGGCGGCGCTGTTGCGCGCCGTGGCTTCCGTGGTGTCGCCATGCTCGTCCATGAGGATCGCTACACGGGGCACGGCTTGCTGGCCCGCCAGGTAGTCGGCCATGACCCGGGCCTCGCTGAAGCCTTCGACACCCGTTCCACCGCTCACGATGATGCGCGTGAACATGCCTTGCCGGTACAACTCGGCGGCCCTGTCGAGACGGGCCCGCAAGCGGTCTGACGGCGTGCCGTCCGGTATGACCTTCGAGCCGAGGACTACACCGACATCGCTGATCCGGACATCGTCGCGCAGGCCATCGAGGACGATGCCTGCGACACCGACCAGCAACAGGGCGATTGCGAGGACAAGGGCGCGTTTCATTGAGAAAAATGACAAAAGAGCTGAGCGTATCGCTTGTTCAAGCGCAATGCTGCAGTGTTTTAAAAATCCATTCTGGATTCTTGCCTATGCGAACACTGCTTCTCACCTGGATGAGGTCTTGCAGGTGCTGTGGCGCGCCTAGGGCATCAGCCGGGCCAGGGTCTGGAGTTCTTCGCCGTTGAGGTCGGACACGGCCCAGAACTGCATGCCGGCGTTGCGCCAGTGGGCGAGCTGGTAGCCCTGGTGGCTGTGCAGGGTCGGGGCGGTCTGGCCGTCGGCGGGCCAGACGAAGAGGTTGATGAGGTGGCCGTGGCGGCGGTAGACCAGGGCCGCGACGGGGCGGCCGGCCACGTAGTCGAGGCGGCCGCCGATGAGCGGGTAGCCGTCGTCGGCGAGGTCCTTCACCGGCGGCGAGTAGTCCAGCTTGCCCTGGAACCAGGGTTTGACGGTGTGCTGGTCGGATGAGGCGACGTCGGTGAGGTGGGCGACCATCAGGGCGCGCACGTGGCTGCTGGCCAGTTCCTGTTCCAGCGCGCGGGTGCCGTCCGCCGGCGACAGCAGGTGCAGCGTGACCGCGCTGGCCAGCACCCCGCAGGCGAAACCGGCGGCGGCGAGGCCCCAGGCCGGCCAGCGCCAGCGGCGGCCGGCTGGCGGCGTGGCCTGGCGCCGCTGGCCGGCCGCTTCCAGGGCGATCTCGGTGCGCACGGCGGATTGCAGCGCGTCGCCGGCCCGGTGGCGGGTGGCGTGTTCCCGCAGCAGGCGGCCCACGGCCCGGTCGGCGTCTTCTTCGTTCATGTCATTCCGTTCCAAGCAAATCCGCCAGCGCCGTGCGCAGGGCCGCGCGGGCGCGGGACAGGCGGGACATCACCGTGCCGATGGGGATGGCGGCGATCTGGGCGATCTCCGCGTAGGAGAGGTCTTCCAGCTCCCGCAACACGATCACTTCCCGGTAGGGCGGTTCCAGTGCGCGGATCGCCGCGTCCACCATCTGGCGGCGGTAGGCGTGCCACAGCTCGGTCTCGGGCGTGGCACCGCGGCTGTCTGGCGGCACCGGCACCGCCGCCAGCAGCGCGTCGTCCGCGCCGTGGGCCACCCAGCGGGCGCTCATGCGCTCCTCTTCCAGCCAGGCGTAGCAGTTGTTGCGCACGATGCCCAGCAGCCAGGGCTTGGCGGCGTCGCCGCGCAGGGCGTCGAAGTAGCGGTAGGCCCGCAGGCAGGCGTCCTGCACCATGTCGTCGGCCACGTGCTCGTCCCGCACCAGCCAGCGGGCCAGGTTGTAGGCCGCGTCTAGATGGGGCAGGACCAGCGCTTCGAAATCCCGCGTGTGCGCCATGATCCGTCAGGCTTCCACGATCAGCATGCCGTTCATCTCCTCGTGGCCTTCGCCGCAGAAATTGTCACACAGAAAGGTCCAGCGCCCGACGGGCAGATCGGCCACGCGGATGCGTGTCACCCGGCCCGGCGGCAGGTCGCTGCGCAGGCCCAGCTCGGGCATGCTGAAGCCGTGCACGAAATCGACGGCGCGGATAGCCAGGGTCAGGGTCTCGCCGGCGCGGGCGTGGATCTCGTTGGGCGTGTAGCGGAAGCGCCGTGCTTCCAGCTCGATGACCCGGCCTTCGCCCTCGGCGGCCCGCACGTGGCCGACGCCCAGTTCCAGCAGCGGCAGCGCCACGGCCACGCCCCCCAGGCAGCGCAGGACGTCGCGCCGCTTCATGTCGCCACCACCGGGAATTCCTGGATCGCCAGGTGGGCCGTGCGGGGCTCGGCGTCCACCTCGCGGAAGCCCAGGCCCTGGTAGGGCACCGCCGGGTTCCACGGCAACGGTGTGCGTTTTTCCTGGGAGCCGGGGGCGGGCAGCGGGAACATCAGGGACTTGGCCGAGTGGTGGGCGATGTGGCCGGTCAGGTGGTGGTGTTCCTGGTGGATGTGGCCGTAGAACACGGTCAGGTTGCGGTAGGGCATCAGCGTGGCGATCACCTGGGCGCCGTCCCGCGTGGCCCAGTCCCACTTGGGCACCAGGTCGAAGAGGGGACGGTGGGTGAACAGCACGATGGGAGCGTCCTTGTCCTGCCGCTCGAGGTCTGCCTTCAGCCACTCCAGCTGTTCGGTGCCGACTCGGGCGCCGGGGTCCGACACGTTGTCGAGGACGATGAAGTGGATGCCCTTGTGGTCGAAGGTGTAGTGGGTGGCGCCGAAGTACTCCTGGAAGGCGGCGCCACGGTCGAGGGAGGCGTCGTGCTCGCCGGGCATGAAATGCACGGTCGGCACCTTCAGCCCGGCCGCCACGCCCTTGAACTCGGCCATGCGTCGCCGCCGTTCCTCCGGGTCGTCGGTGGTGTGGGTCAGATCGCCAGTGAAGACGATGAAATCCGGCTGCCGGGGCAGGGCGTTCACCGCCGCGATGGCCTTCGGTAGCGTGCCGATGGGGTCGGGGTTCTCGGGGCCGCGGAAGCCCCAGTGCACGTCCGACAGCTGGACGAAATAGAAGTCCGATGCATCCGCGCTCTTCGCGGTGCCCAGGCTGGAACAGCCGGTCAGCGCGGACGCGAACACCGCGCCGCCGCCGAGCCCGCACAATTCCAGAAACCGCCTGCGATCTATGCTGTTCATGTTGGTCCTCTCCGTGGGTCGGGATGCCCGGAAAGGGCGTCCCTACAGTGCATACCGTGCCGGGCCGCGGTTTATTCCCGCTTGCCCTGGCTTTTGAGGAATTCGATGAGATCGGCCCGGTCGCGGGCGTCCTCGACGCTCACGTTCATCCGCTGGCCGGGCAGGAAGCGCTCCGGATCGGTGAGCCAGCGGTCCAGGTTCTCTTCGGTCCATACGCCCTGGGCGTTGCGCAGCGCCGGGGAATAGTCGAAGCCCGGCGCCCGCCCGATGGCGCGCCCCACCACGCCGGCGTGGGCCGGCCCCTGGCCGTTGTAGCGGATCGAATGGCAGGCCGAGCAGCGCTCCTTGTACAGCGTCTGGCCCCGCTCGGCGTCGCCGGCGGCCAGGGCCGCGCCCAGCCCCAGCAGGCACAGCCCGGCCACGCTGGCGCGCAGGACGACAGGGAATTGCAGAATGCCGCGTCCCATGGGGTGCTCCTTTCTCGAACGGGATCTCCTGCATTGCAATACCGGGTGAGGGCCGGATTTATTCCCGGCTCCCGTGGCGGGCTTGTCTTCAGGGAGCGCGTTCGCTCTAAAGATCGCAGAAATTCGCATAAGCACTGCCCTCTCCGCGCAAGGTTCGCCCCAGCCCCGCGCGTTATCATCAGCGCCCCTGCATCGCGCCCACCGGGCCCCGCGCCATCATGTCCCTGATCCCCCGTCACCTGCCCCTGGCCGTGTTTCTTGCCGTACAGATGCTGATGCCCGCTGCGGAGGCCGCGGGGAAAACCGAGGCGGCCTTGCCGAAGGTGGAGGCCGAGGCGGGCGGGTTTGCGTCGTACCGGCTGGCCAATGGCTTCAAGATCATCCTGGCGCCGTTTCCGTCGGCGGCGAGCGTGCGGGTGGAGCTGCTGGTGAAGACCGGCAGCAAGCAGGAGGGCTATGGCGAGACGGGCATGGCGCACCTGCTGGAGCACATGCTGTTCAAGAGCGCCGGCCCGCGCGCCGACCTGAAGCGGGACCTGACCGCGCTGGGGGCGACGTGGAACGGCACGACCTCCACCGACCGTACCAACTACTTCGAAGTCGTCGCCGCCGAGCCGGAGAAGGTGGACGAGGTGCTGCGCCTGGAGGCGGACCGCTTCATCCGCGCCAGCTTCACCAAGGCTCACCTGGCCAGCGAGATGACGGTGGTGCGCAACGAGCTGGAGCGCAACGACACCGATCCGGGCAGCGTGGTGATGCGCGCGCTGCAGCGTCAGTCCTATTTCTGGCATGGCTACGGGCGGCCGACCATCGGTGCGCGCAGCGACATCGAGGACGCGCCCTTCGAGGCGCTGCAGGCCTTCCACCGCAAGTATTACCGCCCGGACAACGCGGCGCTGATCGTCACCGGCAACTTCGACGTCCAGTGGGTGCTGGCGCTGGCCAGCCGCCTGTTCGCCGAGGCGCGCAACCCGGCCGAGCCGAAGCCGGCCACGTGGACACGCGAGGAGCCGCGCGCCGTCATCAACCGCAGCGAGCTGTTCCTGCCGGCCGGCACCACCATCGCCGCCAGCGGCTGGAAGCTGCCGGGCATGCGCGACCGCAGCCTGTACGCCTTCGATCTGGGCGTCAGCGCCATCTGCGCGCAGGACTGGGGCAGCCTGCGCAAGGATCTGGTGCTGGAGCGCAAGCTGGCGGTGTCGGCCCAGTGCCGCACCCAGATCCAGCCCGACTACAGCCTGCTGGTCGGCAGCGCGTCGGCCGGTAAGGACGCCGACGCCGAAGCCCTTGGCCGCGCTCTGCGCGAGCACCTGGAGACGGCGGCGCGCCAGGGCATCAGCCAGGAACAGCTGGAGCGCGCCCGCCAGGCCGAGCTGAACGGCTACGAGCGCTTGGCCAGCAACCACGAGAGCGTGGCCAGCCTGCTATCCCGCGCCGAAGTGGCCGGCGACTGGCGCCTGTTCTTCTGGCAGCGCGACCGGGCCCGCGACGTGACGCTGGACGAGGTGAACGCGGCGCTGCGCAAGTGGGTGGTGCCGACAAACCGGGCCGACGTGCTGCTGCGCCACGGCGACAAACCGGAGGTGCCGGTGTGGATCGCCGCGCCGTCCGCGCAGGAACTGGTTGCCGGCGGCAACTGGCCGGCGCTGGCCCAGGCCAGCGATCCGATCCCCGCCAGCGCGGCGGAACTCGCCAAGGCCAGCGTACCGGTGCCGCTGCCCAGCGAGACGGCCAAGGCCGTGCTGATCCCGCGCAAGACCCAGGGTGGGCTGGCGTGGATCAGCCTCAACAACGACTACGGCAACACCCAGGCCTTCACCGGCCGCCGCGTGGCCTGCAACTTCGGCAGCAGCCTGCTGGCCTACGGCGGCGCCGGTCTCGACCGGGACCAGCTCGACGCCCGGCTCGAAGCCCTGCAGGCCCAGTGGTCCCTCAGCCTTGGCGAGATCACCCTGGAAGTGCCACGCAAGAACGCCGAGGCCGCGCTGGATATCCTGCTGGCGGTGTGGGCCAAGCCGAGCCTGCCGCAGAACGAGTTCGAGCGCATGAAGGCAGCCTCCATCGCCCGCCTGGAGGCTGCGCTGAAGGACCCGGCCTCCGTCGCTTCCAGCCAGGCCGCGCTGCGCTTCGACAACTACCCGGACGAGCATCCCAATCAGCCCTGGTCGCTGGAGCGCCAGCTGGCCGCGGTGCGGGCCGCCACCTACGAGCAGGCCCGCCAGTGCGTCGCCGACCTGCACGGCATCGGCCGGCTGCGTCTGGCGGCGGTGGGCGACTTTACGCCGGCCGACGTGCAGGGCGTGTGGGACAAGGTCGCCAGGCTGCCGAAATCTCCCGTGCCTTACGAACGCATCCGTGAGGAGGCGGCACCGTCCGCCGTCGATACGGCGCCCATCGTGGTGAGCATGCCGGCCAAGCCGAACGCGTCGGTGGTCGGCCAGGCCCTGCTGCCGATCACCGACGATTCGCCGGATTTTCCGGCCCTGCGCATTGCCGCCAAGGTGCTCGGCGGCGATGCGGACAGCCGCATCTGGCAGCGCCTGCGGGAGAAGGAAGGCCTGGCCTACGGGGCCGGCGTCAGCCTCGCCGGGCGCAGCTTCGACCCGCGCAGCAGCTTCCGGCTGCAGGCCTCGGCGGCCAGCCCGCAGGCGGAGGCCGCGCGGGCCAGCCTACAGGCCGAACTGGCCCGTGCCCTGAAGGATGGTTTCAGCGAGCAGGAAGTGGAACGCGCCAAGCGCACCTGGCTGGAGGAGCGCAAGACCGGGCTGCGCAGCGAGAAGGGCTTTGTCGGCGTGCTGTCCGCCGGCCTGGAAAACGGCCACGACTACGCGTGGATCGCCCAGTACGACGCGCAGATTGCGCGCCTCAGCGCCGCCGACGTGACCGCGGTGTTCCGCAAGTATCTGCAGGACGCGCCGCTGGTGTGGTCCGTCGGCCGCGGCGAGTAGGCGCGTCGTAGCGCTGCTTCAGGGAGCCGCTGGCCGTGGCTCCCTGAGGCTTTCAGGCTTCAGGCTGCGGGTTCGGCGTGGATGGCGCCCAGATAGTGCGCCATGTAGTCCTCGAAGCTGCCTTGCTGTTCCGCTTCCAGCCTGGCCTGGGCGGCCAGGGAGTCGCGGGCGGCCTGTTCGAAGCGGGCCTCCGTGGCGGCGTCCAGCGGGTGCTGGCGGAACCACTCGGCGTGGCGCTCGGCCTGGCGGCGGCCGAAGGCGAACAGGCTGATCCTGTCGTCCTGCAGGCTCTTCAGCACCTGGGCGGACGGGGTCAGCGACACGTCCTCCAGCTTGGCCCGCTGGGCGTCCAGCGCGCGGCGGTGCTGGTCGTGGCCGAAGGCGGCATCGAGCCGATCGGCACAGGCGCCGATGCGTTCCAGCAGTTCCAATCCCCACGCCTGCAGGCCGATGGGCTTGCCGTGGCGCTTCAGCTGCAGGCCCGGCTTGCGGCCTTCATTGACGCTGCGCGCGAAGTTGCCGGTGCATTCGCCGCATTCGCCGGAGATCAGGCCCGGGCCGTCCGCCAGCGCGCAGAACAGCAGGAAGGCGTCGAGGAAGCGCGTCTCGGTGAGGTCGATGCCCAGCGGCAGGAAGGGGTTGAGGTCCAGGCAGCGCACTTCCACGTACTGCACGCCGCGGGCGCCCAGCGCCTGCAACGGCCGCTCGCCGCTGTTGATCACGCGCTTGGGGCGGATCGTCGAGTAGTACTCGTTCTCGATCTGCAGCACGTTGGTGTTGAGCTGCACCCACTCGCCGTCCCGCTGCGTGCCGACTGCGGCATAGGGAGCGTAAGGCGTGGTCACGGCGCGGCGCAGGCTGTCCAGGTAGCTGTCCAGGCTGTCGTAGCAGGGCGTCAGGCTGGCCTGGGCCTCGCTCTGGTAGCCCAGGTCGCTCATGCGCAGGCTGGTCGCCCACGGCAGATACAGGGTTTCGGCGTCCAGCGTGTCGAGGCGGTGCGGCTGGCCGCGGAAGAAGCTGGCGCCCACCGCCGGCGAGGCACCGAACAGGTAGGGCAGCAGCCAGCTGTAGCGGCGGAAGTTGCGGATCAGCGCGATGTAACAGGCCGATTGCCAGTCCTGCGCCGGGCGCGTGTCGCCTTCCTCCTGCTGCAGCAGCGGCCAAAAGGCCTCGGGCAGCGAGAAGTTGTAGTGGATGCCGGCGATGCATTGCATCGTCTTGCCGTAGCGCACCGCCAGGCCCTTGCGATAGACGTGCTTGAGGCGGCCGACGTGGCTGTTACCGTAGTCGGCGATCGGGATGGTGGCTTCGTCCGGCAGCCGGCACGGCATCGAGTTGGGCCACAACCGCTCTTCGCCGAGGTGGGCCTGCACGAAGCGGTGGATGGCGTCCAGCTCGTCCAGCGTGTCGGCGGCGTCCTCGCGGGCGTCGGTGATGAATTCCAGCAGCGCTTCGGAGTAGTCGGTGGTGATCTGGGTGTGGGTCAACGCCGAGCCGAGGGCCAGCGGGTGGGGCGTCAGGGCCAGGTCGCCGGCGGGATCGACGCGCAGGCTCTCCCGCTCCACGCCGTGTCGGCAGTGACGCAGCAGGGCGTGCCGGTCGGCACGGTCGAAGAGGGCCAGGCGGCGCAGCAGGGGATCGCTCAAAAGTCGGATTCCTTGGGGCTGATTCAATCGGGGCGGATGGGGCTGCCGGTCAGTTGCAAGCCGGGGCGTGACGGATCACGAGACGTGCGTTCGACGCGGCCTCATCCTCCAGTATCGGGCGGCATTATGAAGGAAGCCGGTGTATGCACGCTTATTGTGCGCGCTCCCACCGGGTCTGAGGACTGGGGATTACCGCATTGGGATGCCCTGGCTCCGTGTTGGTTCCGGGGCGGGCTGCGTGCCGACGAAAAAAAGCCTCCGCGCCGGGGCCGGCGGGGAGGCTGAGGAGATGCGGATGCCGGGGCATCCGCGTCAGGGATCAGGTCTGGGCGGGCTGCAACTGGGCTTCCGCTTCGATCTGCGAGCTGGCGCGGGTGTCGCGCATGAACCAGCACACCAGCAGCGTGCACCCGATCACCGCGGTGGCGTACCAGTAGAAGCCGCTTTCGAGGCCAGACTGCTTGAACCACAGGGCGATGTATTCCGAGGTGCCGCCGAACACCGATACCGCGAAGGCGTAGGGCACGCCGACGCCGGTGGCGCGGATCGACGCCGGGAACATCTCGGCCTTCACCAGCGCGTTGATGGAGGTGTAGCCGGACACGATGAGCCAGGCACAGGCGATCAGGCCGAAGGCTTCCCACGGGCCGCTGGCGTGGCGGATGGCGGTCAGCAGCGGCACGGTGAAGAGGGTGCCGAGCAGGGCGAAGCCAACCAGCAGCGGGCGCCGGCCGATGCGGTCGGACAGCGCGCCGTAGAGCGGCTGCAGACACATCGCGAAGATCAGCGAGGCTGCCGACACGGCGGTGGTCTGCGCGTCGGTGAGGCCCACCGACAGGCGCAGGAACTTCTGCATGTAGGTCGTATAGACGTAGAAGGCCAGCGTGCCGCCCATGGTCAGGCCGACCACCAGCAGCACTTCGCGGGGGTGCTGGGCGAGCTGCTTGAGGCCACCCATCGGCGAGGCCTTCTTGCGGGCGTTCTCGAAGGACTGGGTTTCCGGCAGGTCGTGGCGCATGCGCAGGGCCAGCAGCGCCAGACAGGCGCCGACCACGAAGGGGATGCGCCAGCCCCAGGCGCGCAGCTGTTCGGCGTCGAGCAGGAAGTTCTGCAGGACGAGGAGGAGCAGCAGGGCCAGCAGCTGGCCGCCGATCAGCGTCACGTACTGGAAGCTGGCGTAGAAGCCGCGATGGCGCGAGTCGGCCATTTCCGACAGGTAGGTGGCACTGGCGCCGTATTCGCCGCCGAGGCTGAGGCCCTGCAGCAGGCGGGCGAGCAGCAGCAGGATCGGCGACAGGATGCCGGCGGTGGCGTAGGTGGGCGCACAGGCGATCAGCAGGGAGCCGAAGCACATCAGCAGCACCGACAGCATCAGCGCTATCTTGCGTCCGTGGCGGTCGCCGATGTGGCCGAACAGCACGCCGCCGAGGGGGCGGATGAAGAAGCCCAGCGCGAAGATGCCGGCGGTGGACATCATCTGCGCGGTGGGGTCCTGGGCCGGGAAGAAGGAATTGGCGAAATAGAGGGCGAAGGCCGCGTAGCAATAGAAGTCGAACCACTCGACCAGGTTGCCCGCCGAGCCGACGATGATCGCGCGCAGGCGTTGCCCGCTGATGCGCTCGCCGGAGGGGGCTGCCGGGCGCTCGAGGGCCAGTGGTGCCGTGCCAGTGCTCATGTCTTGTCTCCTGTGGAACCGCGTCTGCCCCCGGATGGAGGTTCGCGTTATGGAGCGAGTATCCGTAGGCGACGGGGCGGGCACATCCGCAGCATCAACCCCCGGCCGCTCCGTAAAACTACGCAGATGGCCGCTGCCGGCCCCGTTGTGGGCGGCAGAAGCGCTATCGTTGACGCATCCGAATGCCGCTGCCGCGATGACGCCGACTGACCGTTTTCCCTTCCTGCGCCACTGGCGCTGGGTCCTTGCCGCCCTGGTCACGCTGCTGCTGATCGTGGCGGTGGGGCGCTGGGCGGAGAACCGCGAGTTCCAGCTCAAGGCCGCGACGCTGCGCCAGGCCGCCGCCGCGCATGCGCTGGGCCTGCGTGGCATCGTTGAGAAGCACGACTACCTGCCCTACGTGGCGGCGCGCCACCCGGACGTGCTGGGCCTGCTGCTGCACCCGGCCGCCCCGGCGCTGCCAGACCGGGTCAATCGCTATCTGGCCGACCTGCAGCAGCGCACCGGCGCCGCCGCGTTGTTCGTCGTCGATGCCCAGGGGCAGACGCTGGCGGCCAGCAACTGGGGCACGGCGACCAGCTTCGTCGGCCAGTCCTATCGCCAGCGGCCGTATTTCGAGGACGCGCTGCAGGGGCGGCGCGGGCTGTTCTACGGCCTCGGCTTGACCACCGGCCAGCCCGGCCTGTTCATCGCCGAGCCGGTGCGCAGCGGGGCGGCCATCGTCGGCGTGGCGGTGGTCAAGCTGGGGCTGGAGAGGCTGGAGCAGACCTGGTCGCGCAGCGTTGATCCGGTGGTGCTGCAGGACAGCCGTGGCATCGTCTTCCTGAGCTCGGTGCCGGAATGGCTGTACCACAGCGACCGGCCGCTGGGCCGCGCCGACCTGGACTGGCTGCGCCAGCACGGCCAGTACGGCGCGCGGGAGAACTACGAGCGGCTGCCGTGGCAGCTCCACAGCAACGGCGACGGCAGCGGCTTTACCTTGCAGGCAAGCCTGCAGAACCGCCGCAAGGACTATCTCGCGGTGCAGACGACGCTGCTGGAACTGGGCTGGACGCTGACCGTCACCAGCGACTTGGTGGAGGTCCGCCAGGCCCGCCAGGAGGCGCTGGCCATCGCCACGCTGGCCGCTGCACTGCTGCTGCTCGGTGTGCTGTACTGGCGCCTGCGTGAGAAGCGCTACGCGGAGCAACGCCAGGCCCGCCTCGAACTCGAACGCCGCGTGCAGGAACGCACCCACGACCTGCAGGAGGCCCACGCCTTCCGCAAGGCGATGGAGGATTCCCTGCTGATCGGCATGCGCGCCCGCGACCCGCAGGGCCGCATCATCTACGTGAACCCGGCCCTGTGCGAGATGGTCGGCTACAGCCAGGAGGAACTGCTCGGCTGCATGCCGCCTTACCCCTACTGGCACCCGGACGACCTGGACAAACACATGCGCGAAAGCGACGATGCGCTGCAGGGCCGCGCCGCGCCGCATGGCTTCGAGTCGCGCATCCGCCACCGGGACGGCCACGACGTGATCACCATGGTCTATACCGCGCCGCTGATCGATGCCGAGGGTGAGCATCAGGGCTGGATGAGCTCGGTGGTGGACATCACCGCCCAGAAGCAGGCCGAGGCCCGCCAGCGCGAGCAGGAGCGCCAGCTGCAGCGCAGCGCGCGCCTCGCCAGTGTCGGCGAGATGGCGTCCACGCTGGCCCATGAACTCAACCAGCCGCTGATGGCCTTGTCGAACTTCGCCGTCGCCGCCCGCGCGATGATCGGCCACTGCCCGCAGGACATGCTGGTGACGGCCCTCGACGAGATCGTCGAACAGGCCACGCGGGCCAGCGAGATCGTCAAGCGCGTGCGCGCCTTCATCAATCCCCAGCGGGGGAGCTACGAGGGCTTGGCCATCGACGGCGTGATCGCCCACTCGCTGGCGCTGCTGCAGCCCGAACTGCAGCGCGGCCACGTGGCGGTCCGCAGCGTGCTGGCGGACGGCCTGCCGCCGGTTCGCGGCGACCGGGTGCTGCTGGAACAGGTGCTGGTCAACCTCGTCCAGAACGCCGTGCAGGCCATGCACGACACGCCGCCGGCGCGGCGTCGCATCGAGTTGACCGCCCGCCAGGCCGGGCTGGCCGTCGAGGTGACGGTGGCCGACAACGGCCCGGGCATTCCGGCCGAGCAGCTGGAGCAGGTCTTTTCGGCCTTCTTCAGCACCAAGTCCGACGGCCTGGGGTTGGGCCTCAACATCTGCCGCACCATCGTCGAGGCCCACGGTGGCCACCTGGCGGTGGCCAATCGCCCCGGCGGCGGTGCCGCCTTCACCTTCACCCTGCCGACAAACCCATGAAAGACACGCCGCTGACCCTCTACGTGGTGGACGACGACGAGGCCCTGCGCCGCTCGCTGCTGATGCTGCTGTTCTCCCAGGGGCTGGCGGTGCAGGCCTTCGACTCCGGTGAGGCCTTCCTGGACGCGGTGGACATGCGCCAGCCCGGCTGCGTGATCCTCGACCTGCGCATGGGCGGCATCAGCGGCCTGGAAGTGCTGGAGCGCCTGCGCCTCGGCCACAGCCCGCTGGTGACGCTGTTCCTGTCCGGCCACGGCGACATTCCCACCGCGCTGGAGGCGATGCGCAACGGTGCCTACGATTGGGTCGTCAAGCCCGACACCCAGCAGCTGCTTCAGAAACTGCCCGCCGCCATGGCCGAGGCGCGGACCCGCAGCACCGCGCTGCGCCTGTGGGCCGAGCTGACCCCGCGGGAGCGGGAGGTCGCCCGCCTGGTCGGTGTCGGCCAGCCCAACAAGGAGATCGCCCGCCTGCTGGTGCCGCCGTGCAGCCCGCGCTCGGTGGAAACCCACCGCGCCAACCTCTTCGCCAAGCTGCAGATGGCCAACGACAACGAACTGGGACGCTGGCTGGCGTCCCATCCGTGGCTGGCCTGATGGCTTCAGTCGCCGGTCGGCGACACCCGGAAGGTGCGGAGGCGGGGCATCTCGCGCAAGGCCTCGACGAGCCGGGCCGTGTTCTCGGCGCGGGTGGTCCGGATGACCATCTTGTACTCGAAGGACAGGCCGTCGTCGGTGATGCGGTAACTCATGTTGGCGATGCTGAAGCCATGCTGGTCCAGGAAGCTGCGCACATCGCTTTCCGGCATGACGTCGTCGCGGTTGAAGCGGAGGTAGTGATGGGCGTAGGAATGCGACGGCAGGCGCGCCTCGATCCAGCGGAAGGCCGACAGCACGCCGAGGGTTAGCGCCGTCGCCAGCACGGCGGGCAAGTAGAAGCCGACGCCGATCAGGATGCCGATCGCCGCCGTGATCCAGATCGACGCCGCGGTGGTCAGCCCGCGTACGCTGAGCCCTTCCTTGAAGATCACGCCGGCCCCGAGGAAACCGATGCCGGTCATGATCCCCTGGGCCATGCGTGTCGGGTCGGTGCGTATCGTGTCCATCGCCACGCCGGGTAGCCAGTTCCACTGGTAGAGCGTCACCAGCATCAGCAGGCTGGAGGCGAGGCACACCAGGGTGTGCGTGCGGAAGCCCGCCGGCCGCGCATGGAAGCTGCGTTCCATGCCGATGATGCCGCCGGCGAGCACGGCCCCGAAGAGGTGCAGGGCAATGGGTTCGATGTCGCTCGTCATGGACGCCTCCTTGGAGATCAGGATGGGTACATGACAGCCATGTTAAGTTCGTGTGACAGCCGCGGCAACCGGGGATCGCAGCCCATCGGCGGACTCCCGGCGTAGGTCAGTCGGGGATCGGCAGCGGGTCCATGTCCTTGAAGCCGGGAATCGCCGCCACGCGGGCCAGCCAGGCCTGGATGTTCGGGTAGGGAGCGAGGCTGATGCCGCCCTCCGGCGCGTGGGCGATGTAGGCGTGGCAAGCCAGATCGGCCAGCGTCGGGTGGTCTGCGGCGAGGAAGCGG
>Ga0265332_10001308_pt1 | contig 14181 bp, 10 predicted proteins | sample 41926metaG_FD_202084 | JGI IMG/M metagenome (GOLD analysis project Ga0265332, IMG submission 202084) | Rhizosphere microbial communities from Carex aquatilis grown in University of Washington, Seatle, WA, United States - 4-19-26 metaG | ecosystem: Host-associated > Plants > Roots > Rhizosphere...
TCTGGGGTGGCAGGGCGCAGGTACGTCAGATGCTCTACATGGCGGCTTTGTCAGCTACGCGCAGCAACCCGCCAATCCGGGAGTTTTATCAGCGCCTCTGTGCTCAAGGCAAACCGAAGAAGGTGGCGCTGACCGCCTGCATGCGCAAACTGCTGACTGTGATCAATGCCGTAGTCAAAAACAACACCCCCTGGTGCGCTTCAGGGCTTGACCTTCAACACAGTTGCTAACGTCAACGAGCATCTGATCTCTTTTCTGACCAGCCTGGCCATCGGCCTTCTGATCGGGGTTGAGCGTGAACGCGCCGGTTCGGCAATGGGGTTACGAACTTCGGCCTTGGCCGCGCTGTTCGGCTCCATCGCCGCCCTCGTCGGCCAGAGCGTCGGGGCGCCGTGGTTTCTCCCTGCCGCCTTGCTGGCCATGACGGGCATCATGGTTTTCGGTCAGACCGCGACCGGGGAGAGCGAGAGCCACGCTGGCCCCACCACACGAATGGCCATCCTGCTTTCGTTTACCCTCGGAGCGATGGTTTGGCTCGGCCACGGTCGTTATGCTGTTATGCTAGCCATTGCTGCCGCAGCGCTGCTCCATTTCAAGGCCGAACTGCGCGGCTTGAGTTCACGGATTACTTCCCGCGACCTGGTGTCGATCCTGCAGTTCGCTGCGCTGAGTTTTATCGTGCTGCCGCTCCTGCCCAACGTCGGTTATGGACCCTATGGCGCTTTCAATCCTCACCACGTCTGGATGATGGTCGTCCTGATATCCGGCTTGAGCCTCGCCGGCTATTTGGCCATGCGTGCGGTCGGAGATCGCTTTGGCCCGCCCTTGCTCGGTCTGCTGGGAGGACTGGTGTCGAGCACCGCGACTACCCTGGTGTACGCCCGTCATGCCCGCCAGACGCCGACCATGGCGCTGACGTCGTCGATCGTCATTCTCATGGCCAATCTGGTCTTGTCCGTGCGCCTGGGCATGATCGCCGTTGCCATCGCGCCCTCCTTGATGGCGACCCTTTGGCCAGTGTTGGTCGGCAACCTGGTGGCAGGCGGCTTGGCGGTACTGTTCGTCTGGCATCGTTCGCGGACGGGGGGGCCACTTCTTTTGCCGGAAGTTGCCAATCCGACCGAGTTACGGGTTGCGCTGAGCTTCGGTGCGATGTATGCCATCATTTTACTTTTAGCCTCGTGGCTGTCCGATTGGGCGGGAACCCGCGGGCTCTACCTGGCGTCCGCCGTGTCCGGGCTGACCGAACTTGATGCCATCGCATTGTCGACCCTGCGCCTGTTTGGGAATGGGAAACTGGGCGCCGAGGTAGCCGCTAACGCGATCGGCCTGGCGATTCTCTCTAACCTGTGCTTCAAAACTGGCCTCCTCGCCTGGGTCGCAGGGCGCGACTTCCTGTTGCGCTGCCTGCCTGGGATGATGGCTATCGGGATAGGCATTGCAATCGGCATGGGGTGGGTTGGCTATGCTTGACCAATCTCTCGTGTAGTTACGGCTTGCAGCTCTTCCTACGGCTCTGCGCCATGTCCGCTGATCTAAAGGGTGCTGTGCTACGCAAGCTGGGTGATGAGCCAAGATGCAATGCTCTCAACTTAACGCTCCCTTATAGGACATATGCAAATGTGGCTTGCTTCGGGGCGGTCGTGGGTAGCTTCTGCCTGGCTGGATGCGGCATCGACTGCGGCCCATGGCGGCCAGGGTATCGGGCAATGCCGCCCATGCCTGAGCGATGCCGAGCAGGCACCCGGCGAGGATGGGCTTGAGTGCGCCGAATGCGTAGTTTCGATTCGGGCGGGAGCCGGTCTGGATGGCGTCGTCGGTGCCGCTGCCGCTGAGCAGTGCGCACAGGTTGTCGGCCAGGATCTTGGCGGCGAAGTCCTGCTGCAGGGCGAGGTAGTTCAACCCCGTCGTGGCCTCGAGGCGCAGACGATGCTTGATGCGCTTGAAGGCCTCCTCGACGCGCCAGCGCTGGTGATAGAGCGCGCTGAACTGCGCGGCCGGATACGACTGGGCATCGAGCAGGTTGGTCATCAGGACGCGGATCTGGCCGTTCGGAGCGATGTTGCGGATCAGGCGCACGGTGGTGGCGGTGCGGGCCAGATCGAACGTGCTGGCATCGCGTGCGGTGGGCGGCGACAGTGTGACCACGCGCTCGGCCTCGTTCGAGCGTCGGAAGTCGGCGACGCAACGCCAGCCGCTGGCATCGACGCGCAGACAGAAGGCCATGCCGTGTTGCGCCAGCGTCGCTGCCATGGTGTTGCCGACGTAACCTCGGTCGAGCACGAGCAGATCCTGCGCCGGATCGAGTGCGTCGAGCGCCTCGAACAGCATCTGCCGCTCCGAGCCGTCGGCCGGATGCAGACTGGCGTGCAGCGTGAGTTCGGTGCCCGGCAGAAACAAGGCAAACGCGTAGTGGTCCGCCGTCAGTGCGGCCGTCTTGCGTGTCGACACACGCAGGCGCGACGCATCAGCCGCCACCACGCGGCGGCCATTCCAGCGTGCCGCCTCTATGTGCGGGCGCGCCAGGTGCAGCAGGTGCGCACTGGCCAATTCGAACAGCCGGCCCGAAAACCCCTGGCGGGCCTTGCTGAAGGCCTGTGCGCTGACCTCGCGGATCCGCCCGGGCACCGCATGCAGGCGACCGAAAAAGGCGTCGAGTTCGGCTTGAACGCTCGCGCACATGCCCGAGATCATCATGGCCGCCAGGCGCGGCAGGGTGAGCTTGCGATCGCGGGTGAAGGCCCCAGGCCGAAAACGTACCTGCTCGGCCAGCGCGGGGTCGAGCAGAAAGTCAGCGAACTCGGACAGCAGCGACTCGTGGTCGAGTATTCGAGTTCATATTGTCTATTTATCAATGACTTAACGAACGCCATTTTACCCGTTTCCCATAGGGTTCACAAGGGCTATAAGCTAAAGTTGAGAGCATTGAGCCAAGATGGGCGGGACTGAGGTTCAGACGCGAGTTGCCCCTCTGGCTAACGGAAATTTCGGCGGTTCCGGCTTACAACCCCCGGTAGAGGATGAAGTCGTCTTTGGCCTCGGGGTATCCGTGTTCCGCGAGCGCGTCCGCACAGCCCTCTACCTCCGTCATTGCGGCCTGCAGGCGGTCATACTGCTGACCTGTGGTGTCAAACCGTGCCAACTCGTTTCCGTATGCCTCAGCTGCGGCTAGGAAACGGTCGCGCCACACGGTTGATCCCATCCGGCGCATTTCCTCCCGCTGCCTGTCCTTGGCCTTGTTTTCCTCAATCCGCCGAGCCTCGGCATTTTGCTCCACGCGCTTTCGGTTCACCTCGGACTTGGCATCCAACTCGAGGCTCGCCGTCAGTGGGTGGAAAAGCCACCGCTTGCTGGCTGTTTCATGGACAACAAGGTGGGTAAACTCTTTTTCCGTAACCTTGCCACCCATGCGGGAAATGTCGATCTCGAGCGCAGGAATATTGCTTTCCCTGAGCCTCACCAAGCGTTCCTCGGTGATGGTATTTGAGACTGTAATTTCGATGATCAACAGCCCAGGCGGAAACCACTTCCCAGCCTTCGCATGCGCCAGCACATCCGGCCGGATTCGCCCCATGTGCTTTTCCAGGGTGACCTGCTCCAGCTCGACCATCTCGCTGAAAACGTGGCGGGTTGCCATGATCGGCGTCCCCAAGGGACCTCTTACTTCGACGGAAGCGGAGAGGGTCGGCAGGTTGATCTTTCGTTCGCGCTCAAGGATCTCTTTCGCCTTCAGGTGAAGCAGCGTTTCGCGCCGTTCATCGTTGCTCAACCCATCTGGTAGATCTGTTGCGTCGAGCCAGTCCAGGGCGTCGATCGCCTTGGATTGGGCGAGGCCCAACGCAGCCTGGTGAAGTTCCGCGTCGTCCCAATGAGCGCACCAGACAGCGCCTTCCGCGAGAATGACCAGGCGCCGGCGCAATTCCTCGGGGGACATAGCCGCGATTTCCGGGTCCGTGATAGACAGGATAATGGTGGGGGTTAGCGCAACCCCTTCGCCGGCAACATTCCGCACCGAGACACTGCCATCGAGCAGCACCCGAATCTGCCGGCCATCATCGAGCGTCAGCATGGCGGCCGCCCGATCGTTGAAGCTGAAATCTGCTACCCTGACTGTCTGCCCAGGGGCTTCGACCCAGGCCTCATGGTAGTGACCGGATAGTCCGGCCACCTTAGCGGACATTCGCCGCCGGGGAAGCTGAAGCAGACCGTCCTTGCGCAACAGTTCGAGCGCGGCAGAGCGTGCGGAGAGCACAAGGCAATCATCCTTCGCTGCACCATCTGGATGGCGAAAGTGGGGGCGGCGCTTGTAGGCCACCTTCCCAGCATTGACTGCCAACAGGGGCAGGCCGCAGCTGTAACACTCGCACTTACACGCGGCCCCCGTTTGCTCCCGGGCGAGTTCGCCTATGTAGCGGGGCTCCCCCGTCACCTGGTCGCGCGCCCAAGCCATCACCAGGTCATTAATTATTGATGGGCGAGTCTCACCAGCAGACGAAGTAACAGTCCATTCGGGATGTTCAACTTTCGCGTCTGTGCCAGCCGCACCGGATGGGGCGGGGAGAGTGGGTTCGGGCAAGTCCGTCGGCATAGTGGCGGAGGTTACACACCGGCACCGGTGTTCGCAATGCTCAGCCCAGAATGTCGGGGTACTGCGCTCAGAACAGAGTTCCTTGGGGCAACGCAGGCTCTACGTCAGCTTCAACTGCCACAGCAACGGATGCGGCCACAGCAACCGATGCGGCCACGGTGAGCACTTCGGCCACGGTCGCCTGGCTTCCAAGCTGCGCCAGAAACTCCTCTTCGTCCCAGATGGGGACAGAGAGGGTGCGTGCCTTGTCGAGCTTCGTGCCAGCAGCCTCGCCGGCGACGACAGCAAAGGTCTTCTTGGACACACTGCCTGCCACCTTTCCGCCAGCAGCCTCGACCATGGCCGTTGCCTCTTCGCGCTTCAGCGTGGGGTTTGGGGCGCAGTGGAACGGAAAACCTGGTTAGGCGTTTGTCATCGTTAATGATTTGGCTTTACAGTTAGAAAACCTCGTCATCCCATCGAGTTATGGGCTTCCGGTTTGTGCCCAATGCTGCCGGTGGTAGAAAATGGAAGCAGTCATTCGCGACAAGCATCAAAATTGCGAAAGCAGCCGTTCAGTTTTTAATCTTGATATTTCAGCTTGGCTGGCATGAATTGACAACGCTCTGAGCGGCGGGTAGCTGAATCCACCAGTCATCCTAGTGAGTAGAATATGATTCAGATGACGGTCGGTGTCTAGCAAGTCTAGTTATTAAGATCATTGCGAACACTTTGTCCTAAACGGCAGGTAGCAAATCTCTTTGCTGACCTGCGGAGACTAAGCCTTGAGGTTATCGTTTTTCAAATTTCTTTATATTCAGCCCTCCTTGCTTCGACTTGTAGCTCTGCAATCAAGCAATCCATACTGAGCTAGCTCGTTATACTTTGTTGATGCTCGTCCAGCTTGCTCTCTCTCTCAAGATAAAAAAACGACTGCTTTGCATTGCAGGGCTATGCCTATTGATGGTTCCCAAAGCATTCGGTGGCGAAGTAGCGATTGGCGTTTTCGCCTATCAGGGTGAGCGCGCCGCGGCCGACTGGTCACCGGTCATCCGCTACTTGAATCAGGCTTTGCCCGAACACCATTTCCGCCTTGACCAATATGATGCAGCAGGCCTGCGCCAGGCCATCGCAGGGCATCAGCTGGATCTGGTGATTACCAATCCGGGCTATTACGTATCCATGGAAGCAGCGTTCGGCATCAGCCGAATTGCGACCCTCGACACCAAGGACGATCATCCGGCGAGGGCTCTCGGCTCGGTGGTTCTGGCAAGAGCCGACCAGACCAAGCTGCACGTTTTGGCCGATTTGGCGGGAAAACGAGTGGCGGCGGTTGCGCCGGAAGCGTTTGGCGGCTATCTGGTGGCCGCCCGGGAAATGCTGAATCAGGGCGTTGATCCCGAATCTGATTTGAAGGAAATTCAGTTTGTGGGTCTGCCGATGAATCGAATCATCGAGGCGGTCCAGCGTGGCGATGTCGATGCAGGCATCGTCCGCGCCTGCCTTCCGGAGCAGCTGGCCAATCAGGGAAAAATACGGTTTGAGGATTTTCGTGTGCTGTCCGGGCGCCAGGATCCTGATTTGTCCTGCGCTCTATCGACCCGCCTTTACCCGAACTGGCCAATTGCCGTGACCCGGCAGACCGATCCGGTGCTGGCCAAAGCCGTTGCACGGGCTTTGCTCTCAATGCCGGAATCAGACGGAATGAGTTGGTCCGTACCAGCCGATTACCAGCCAGTGCATGATCTGTTTCGTGAGCTGCGCATCGGCCCCTACACCTATTTGCGCGAGATTACACCGGAAGGTCTGGCTCGGCGTTTCTGGCCCTGGCTGCTGGGCTTGCTGGCCATTTTGATGGGATGGATCGTGCATACGGTTCGCGTCGAGCATCAGGTTCACCGGCGCACGGCAGAGTTGCGCGATTCTCTTGCCGCACGCGACCAAGCCGAAGCAAAAATGCGCACAAGCCAGGAGCAGATGGAGCACCTGTCACGCCTTTCAGTGCTCGGTGAGCTTTCCGGTAATCTCGCGCACGAACTCAATCAGCCCCTGACGACCATCGGCACCTATGCGCGAACCGTGTTGCGGCGCCAGGAAAGTGGCAACCTGACACCGGAGGCCGTTACCGAGGCGTCGACCGAGATTGCCCGGGAGGCCGAGCGGGCTGGTGGCATCGTGCAACGCATCCGCCATTTCGCGCGTAAACGTCAGGCGACCCGCGAAACTATCAACCTGGCCGAGATCGCCGAAGAGGCGCGGCGCCTGATTGTCGGGATGCTGGCGCGGGCACCGGAGGTGGTCATTGAGAATCGTTTGACCACCCGCTGCAAGGTGCTTGCTGACGGCGCCCAGATCCAGCAAGTCTTTCTCAATCTGATCAAGAATGCGATTGATGCCAACCGGGATTTGCCGATTGAACGACAGAACCTACGAATCGTCATCGAGCCACTGGAGAATCGCGCGGCCGTCCATGTCATCGACCAAGGGGTGGGACTCGACAACGAGCAACTTACCCATCTATTCGAGCCGTTCTTTACAACCAAGCCGGATGGCCTTGGCCTTGGTCTGCCGATCTGCAAGACCATCATCGAAGCCCACGGCGGTAGACTCTGGGCAGAACCCAATCAGGAAACCCCGGGCATGTGCTTCTCCTTCTCCCTTCCCTGCCATGAACTATCAGCCTGAAGCCTGCATCGTGCATGTCGTCGACGATGACCCTGGTCTGCGTCGCTCATTGCGGTTCTTACTTGATTCCGTGGGCTGGACCGTCCAGCTTCATGCCTCGGCCGAAGAGTTTCTCGATGTGGTTGTCGCGCCGAACCAGCCTTGCTGTCTGCTGCTCGACATCCGCATGCCCTCGATGAGCGGTCTGGAATTGCAGCAGGTGCTGCGTGGGCGTGGCATTACCTTGCCAATCCTCTTCATGACCGGTCATGCCGATGTCTCGATGGCGGTGCAGGCGATGAAGTCCGGTGCCCTCGATTTCATCGAGAAGCCCTTCAATGACCAGAAAGTGCTCGATGCCGTAGCTTCGGCCATCCGCCAAAGTGCCGAAGCAATTGACGAGGCCGGGCGGCGTCAAGCCGCGAACGCCATACTGGCGCAGCTTTCACCCCGCGAGCAGCAGGTGGCGCAACTGGTTGCTCAGGGCCAGCCAAACAAGCAGATTGCAGCCACCTTGAACATTAGCGAAAAAACCGTGCATATCCACCGCCAGCATGTCATGGAAAAAGCCGGTGTTTCCTCAGCTGCCGAATTGGCCCGCCTGATGTTGCGAGCCAACCCGGCAGCCCTAGACTAGCCGAGGACGTTCAGGCCCGCTGCATTTTAGCTGGCAGGCCGTTGCGTACCGAGGCACCGGAAATCGAATCAACCCACGGTGATTTGTCCGGCCGTGTCGGGTCGAGTAGGCCGATATCGTTGAGATTTACCCCGGCCGCCAGGCGTTTGTCTTTGGGCTGCTCTGTCCGTCCGATGCGATGAGCGCGCGCGCCCAGTTCACGGTGGCCGAAGCCATGTTCGATGGCCGCAACGCCGGGTGTAATGCCGGCGTGAACCATGATGCGCGCCTTCAGGCTACCGCCTGGCGTGGTGATCTCAACTAGATCACCCATCTCGACATGCAGGCGATGCGCATCATCCGGGTGAATCAGCACCGGGTTTTCCGGATGCAGACCAAGCAGCCGAGTGGCGCCGATCGAGTACGGGTTTTGCAGCGCTGACTTATAGCTGACCAGTTGCAATGGCCATTTGTCGGCCGGATAGACTTTGCGCATCGGTGTGCCATCAGCGAAGGCGGGTTCTATCCAACTGCCACAGCCATTGTTGCGCTTGCCGGATAGACTGTTTTTCGAGGCGCCGACATTTTCGTTCCAGAGATGCGCCATGGACTTCATCGGATTGCGCATCCAGCGCGGATCCTCTTCATCGTAGGCATCCTTGCCCGGCTGGTAACGGCCGCCGCGGCTAAGCAGGAAAGCGACCTTGGCGATCTCCTCTGGCTTCAGCGTCTTTTCGAGCAAGGGGCGCAGGCGTTCGACGCCGGAGAGGATGATGTCCTCTGCCGTTGCATCAGCCACCGGCTCTTTGCCCAGCCAGGCAATGTTGGCGCCGCCTCGCAGGTACCAGTCTTCCGGCGTATTTAGCGCATAGGTCTTGCCTTCCGGATCGCTGATCGCGTTCTCGCCAAAGCCGGGCAATTTCATCGCCTTGGCCAGCGCAATAAAGAAGGTTTCCATACCGATGGCGTGGCCTTCCGGCGTTTTTGCCGCCTGCGGTGCGATGACCGGCCAGCGTGCACTCATCGCCTTGGTCGGCACGCCATTCCAGGCTGCAACCCAGCCCCAGCTTTCGTACATCAGCGAATCGGGAACGATGTAGTCGGCGAAGGCGTTACTTTCATTGATGAAGGGGTCGACTGAAACAATCAGCCCGATTTTCTTGGGGTCGGCCAGATCCTTGGCGATCTTGTTATGCAAACCGGCAATGCCGTAAAGCGGATTCGATGACCACAAGATCAGCGCCTTGAGCGCGTATGGATAACCGTTCAGGCCGCCCGGCAGCAACTCGGTGGTCAGACCCGGCGCATTCGGGAACCAGGGTGCGGTGGCTGGGTAGGGCTTGTTGTCAGCCTTGCGCGTGGCAAATTCGGCGGTTTTCTCGTAGGGGACATTGCGCCCGAGCGGCGTACCTGAAGTTTTGACCATGCCTGGGAAGCCATCGAGCTTGTAGCGCGGCCCCTCGCCGTTGTCTTTGAACCCGCCTCCATTGGCGACGAAGCCACCTTTCCAGTTGATATTGCCAAGCAAGGCATTGATGCTGAGCAGGGCATAGGCATTGTAGAATCCGCTGCCGCTCATCATGCCGCCGTGCGCGATCACCGATGCCTTTTTGCCATGCGAAGACAACTCCTTGGCCAGCCCGGCGAGTGTTTCAGCGGGAATGCCGCAGGCTTCGGAATAGGCCGGCAGTTCCAGGCGCATGGCCTCTTCACGTAACAGTTGCAGCGACGATTTGACATGAACTTCCTTGCCGCCAATCGTCAGAACAGTGTCGACGAAGATTTGGGCAGGACCGCTCGCCTGGTCATGAAAAACCGGCTTCCCGGACTGATCGAAGCAGACGAAAGCATCCAACTCCTTGTAGCGCAGCTCTTCCGGCATTTCAACGCCCATGTCTGAAGCACGCAGCATGCGCCGTTCGCGCGGGTGCTTAGCTTCGACGACAACCAGATGGCTGGCGTTGGAGAAGGATGGCTCGCCATTTTGCTTGGCCAGCGCGGCATTTGGAAAACTCAGGAATTTGCTGTCGATGCGCTCGTTCTCGAACAGCCAGCGGATGATGGCCATAGCCATCGCGCCGTCGGTGCCGGGTTTGATCGGCAGCCAGCGACCACGGTCACCACTCGCCCGGTTGTCGGCGTGCGTCAGCACTGGGTCGACCACGACGTAGGACAATTTACCATCAGTGCGCGCCTTCGCAACCAGAGTGCCTTGGCGCTTGAAAGGATTACCAGCCTGCCCTGGTGCGGTGCCGACAAAGAGCACGAATTCGGCATTGGCAAAATCCGGCTTGCAATGCGGCATGGTCTTCATGTCGCCAAACAGCGCACCAGAGCCTGAGCGGTATGAGCCGCCGCAGTAAGAGCCGTGGCCGATGAAATTGAGTGTGCCAAAGGATTGCTGGAAGAAGCGGCGGGCAAAGTTCTCGCGACCGTCGTTGACGCTGGAGAGCACCGCGACCTGGTTGACGCGCGGTCCGAGTGCCGGCTGCTTACTATCGATAGGCGTTGTCAGGTCACGCAGGGCCCCCAGTCCTTCGACATTGCCTTCGCCGAACAGATTGCCGCCATTGACCACTTCCTTGATCAACTGCTCAAAGGAAATCGGCTCCCATTGGCCACTATTGCGCGAACCCACCCGCTTCATCGGCGTCAAAACACGGTACGGCGAATCGATCTGCTGGGCCACCGCATTACCACGGCCACAGGCGGTCGAGCGACCATCCAGCCCCTTGCCGTTGAGCGCCGAAATCGCAATGAAGCTCTCGCGGACGCTGGCCTTCATCGGCAAATGCGGGTCGGTGGACAACGGGCTGTAAGGGTTGCCGCTGACCCGCAGCACCTTGCCGCTGGCCCGGTCGATGCGGACACGAACGCCGCACATCGTGGTGCAACCTAGGCAGGTGGTGTAGCTGACCTGCTGGGCCGCGTTGATCTCGATCTTGCCTTGACGATCCACACGAAACTCCGGCGCTGGCGCCTCGCCGGCGGTTTTGTGTTTTGGTGCGTCATGGCCGAAGAGCTTGCCAACCATGCGACCGGCGGTTTCCGAGTAACCGGCTGCGAAGGCGGCGAGGCCACCGAGGGCGAGAACTTGACGACGTTTGCTGATTTTCATGGTGGATCTCCTCAGGCTTTAGCCTGGTCATCCCAAGGGATGAGGCTGGTCAGGATGATGTAAAGGGCGAGGCAGAGGCCGGCCATGCCGACGATGCCGAGCAGGCTGTCCGGTGTCAGGGTCAGGCTGTAGGCAGGGCTGGTAGAACCCATCTTGGGCAGGCTTTGGCCGCCGATGAAGACGATCCAGCGGATCAGCCAGGCGCCGTGCAGGGCTAATAGCGCAGGCATGATCAGCGAATTTTGGTTGTTCCGCGCCAGCCACAGGGTTAGCAGCGTCGAACCTATAAGCCAGGCGCCGGTTGCCAGCCAGCCGAACGATCCGCGCATCGCGCCAAGTGCCTCGGCTGCTGCGGCTGACGTGCCGGAAAGGCCCAAAACCAGCCATAGGATAAGCAGCGCCAGCGTCACCCATACGCCGCGTACCAGCCACTGGTTGAGCACAGGTGCCGACTGACGATTGCCGGTCAGTGCTTCGAACAGCGCCGTCATGCCGATCCCGCCAGTCATCGCGGTGGCCGCGAAAATCAAGGGGAGCAAGGCGGTATTCCATAGCGAACGCGCTTGAACGACCATCACTTCCATGCCGCTGTAGAGCAGGACCAGCACCGCGCCCAGAGCTGTCAGCAGTGCTGCCGCCTTGATCGCAGAGGGGTTGTCGTGGCCGCCATAGGCCAACTTGCGATAGAGGCCAGCGAGGGGGCCCGGGCGCTTTGCAATGTCAGCCAATAAGGGACGCAGGCAGAGCCATGCGTAGCCGATCAAGCCAAGCAGGTATAGAGGGATGAAGAATGAGCCCCAGGCCATCCATGAACCAAAGTTCGGGTGCAGGTAAAAATTGAGAAAGCGACCGGGCTGGTGCAGGTCAGCGAGCAATGCGACCGGTGCGGTCAGCCCGCAGACCAATGCGGCAAGCAGGGCGCGCCTAGAAATGCCCCGCCAGTCCGGGTGACGCCAAACCAAACCGGGTAGCGACAGAAAGAAGGCGGCGGTCGATATGCCGATCAGGAAGAAATACTGCACAGCCCAGGGTAACCAGCCAGGTTCGCGGGCAAAGCCAAGGACTTCAACGGTGGTGTTCATGATCATGCTCCCTGCGTGGCCGGACGCCACATCATGTCGGCGGTCGAATCGCCATCGACCCGTCCATCCAGCTGTTTTTCGAGACCGATGTAGAAGACACGCGGCGTCGTGCCGGCTTCCGGCTTGAGGACGCTGGTCTTGCCTTCAGCGGCAACGAGCCGGCGACTTATGTCGCTCTGCGGATTGTTGAGATCGCCAAAAATGCGCGCACCACCGACGCAGGTTTCGACGCAGGCCGGCAGCAGCCCCGCTTCAACGCGGTGACTACAGAAAGTACATTTGTCGGCCTTGCCGGTGTGATGATTGACGAAGCGCGCATCGTAGGGGCAGGCTTGGACGCAATAGGCGCAACCAACGCAGCGGTCGCCATCGACCAGCACGATGCCGTCTGGCCGTTTGAAAGTGGCGCCGACCGGGCAAACCGGAATGCACGGCGGTTCTTCGCAGTGATTGCAAAGGCGGGGCAGCACGGCAAGGCCGGTCTTGCCGGCTTGATCGGTGATGGCGTAGGTGGCGACGACGGTACGGAACTGCCCCTCGGGCGAGACGTTTTCCATCGAACAGGCCATGGTGCAAGCCTGGCAGGCAATGCAACGGCGGGTATCGATCAGCATCGACCAGTGCGGATTCGCCTCCTCCGCAGCATGGGCCGGGATAGCCAGGCCGGCGGTCACAGCCGGCAAGGCAGTGAAGAAGGCACGCCGGGAAAGATCAGGTTGAGCGTTCATGCAAGGCTCCTTTTGGATAGTGGAGCCAGCTTAGGATTATTGCCTGTGTGTGGAAATTGGAAGAAAGGTGCAGTGGAGTAGGGATAAATACCTATCCACCAGACTGAACTGGCACCCATGCGGCAAAATTGAATTTAAATGTCAGCAAATCGAGTGAACCAACCAACTGCTCTGCCGCTGTCATCCGGCAGGAATCTGTCTGGAAGAACCGTTGATTCTGCGTCCGGGTTGTTTCAAGCCTGAATGAGTGCTTCAGACTGATGGTGTTGAAAAACTCGGTTTTTCTTGAAGGACGTGGAGCGCTCAGAAAATCGACTGTCACAAACGCTCTGTATTCAACGATTGCTATCTCGGGTATATCAAGCAGACCCCGAAAAAATGGCCAAAAAATCAACTTTTGAGTTTTTCAACAGAATCGACTGGGATGAGACATTCAGGTTTCGACGGTCTCCGGCAGGTCGGTGCCCGTTTCTGCCTGATGACAAACGCAAGCTAGAAATCCGGATTTTACCCATTCTAGACTCGCTGATGACTGATGCTGCCCTAGCCCGGCATTTCGAGTTGCTCACCAAGGCGTTGGGCCTGTGCTTCTATAAATCGTATGTCGTCTGGAGTAAAAGGCGCATCCCGCTTCGCTAGACTGGTGAAATTCAACGTTCCCCAAATTTCTCCGGAAACAACAATTGGAGCGCTGATGTAAAACTCGAACGGGATTTCGTCGTACAGCGGATGCAAGCACATTCCCTGCACGCCATCAATTTCGGCAATTGCAACAGTGTGCTTCTTTTGAATCACCTCTCTGCAATAGACGGCATCAAGTTTGTAAGTATCACCAACAATCGGTATCCCCGTAACGGAAGAAGCTGCGACCACATCGTAAGCCTCTTCGTGGACGTGGCTGACTATCCCCATCATGGCCCCAAAGCGTTCTCGTCCTGCATGCAGGATCACATCGCTCAGTTCAACAAATATTTTATTCATTATCCGTCACACTAGTTCCGTTTTGCTCAAGAAGAAGCCTTGACTGTTAATCACGATACACCTTCAATGTCCGCTTCTGGGCCGAAAGCAGTAATCATATCCATACACGAAATGAGTGACTAGCGGTCTGTTACCTGCCGGCAATACTCATTCGGTGTTTTTAGCTGGATGACTCTTATCGGTGCATAACTGCCGGCTAGGCTGAAAATTTGAGCGCCTTCGTTTCAATGACCGCTTCAGAGCGATCGTTAAAATGAGTGGCAGCAATGGAGAAAAATTCCGAGTGGCTGGTCTTGGCTGCGGATTCAACCGGTGGATGCAACACACTAAAGACTGCGTCAGCAAAAGGAGTGTTGCAGATGAAATACCGGTCCCGGATTTACTACACGGAAAGCCAGAAGGCCCTGATGTGGGAACGCTGGCGA
>Ga0265332_10001309_pt1 | contig 14173 bp, 12 predicted proteins | sample 41926metaG_FD_202084 | JGI IMG/M metagenome (GOLD analysis project Ga0265332, IMG submission 202084) | Rhizosphere microbial communities from Carex aquatilis grown in University of Washington, Seatle, WA, United States - 4-19-26 metaG | ecosystem: Host-associated > Plants > Roots > Rhizosphere...
CGACACGGTATTGTCCATCCTGTCATTCTCCGAGCCGAGTTTATTATAAGCGCCGAAAGTGGCGTTCAGATAAATGTCGGTGGGAAAAAGCCAGGAGACCTCCAGCCCGTCCGTCTGCGACTCCCCGCCGATATACGTATCGATGGAGTTCGGACGGTCCACCATGGGAAGCTCATGGTCGTGGAAATGCGGCAGCCTTCCGAAGGAGGCGAAGAACCGCCCGCCGCGCACTGCCAGATTGTACGGCAGCGCGGTCGTTTTTATCTCCGCGTTCTCCAGCTCGAATCCGCCGTTGGAGCCGGTGATGATGGCGCTGGCGGACAGATAGGGATCTACCGGCGCCTCTATACCGAGTTCCGCCGCCCTCAGCTGAAAGTCCGAATTGGATTTCTTCTGTAGATATACCGAATCGAACGCCATGCCCATGGCCGGGTTAAACGAGCCTATGGACGCCGGCGCCGGCGCTCCCTCTATCGCCGCCACGCGGGCGTTCAGAGCGTCTATCTGTGCCTGCGCGTCCTGCGGCGGCGCGGCGGGCTGAGCTTCCTGCGCCGCTATGGAAGCGGTCAACAGCGGAACTGCGAACAAAAATAAAAGTCTCTTCATGAAACCTCCTGGTATTAGCCTGGCAGCGGCGCAAGCCGCGACAATATCGTGACGCGAAATATCAGGAACTCGGATAATTCCACTCATCAAAAATACGCTCTTTGATGAGAGTTTTCAGGTCTGACTGGAAGAACCCGGCTCCTTACGGAGTCAGGCTATGGGAGGGGCGCGGCCCTGGAAGGCCGGCAGGGGGAGTGCCGGCACGGATTTTACGAAACAAATCGGGGCTGCTAATTCAAAATTTTCCGGGGCGGCCAGCAGGAGCGAACCGCAGTCTGCATTGAGTTCGGGCGAGCAGGTAACGGCGCAGACCTGGCAGTCATTATCGGCGTCGTGGTGGACGAAGATCTCATGGGCGGGCCACGCCAGCGCCGTCAGCAGCGCGGCGCACAGCAAAAAGATCCTGCTCCTTTTTTTGATGCTCCTCATCTACCACAATATATGAAAATAAACCGTCTATTAGCAACCATACGCCGCCGCCGGAAGTTTAAGTATAATAAAACTACGATGAAAGGGACCCGCGCCAACGAAAAGCTTTTCTGGAACAACAGGGCCAGGAACTATCCGCTGCCGTTCGAGAAAGAGACCTACGCCAAGACCGGCAGGCTGTTGCGCCTGCTCGGGCGCATGGGCGTCGGCTTCAAGGGCAAAAAGATCCTGGACATCGGCTGCGGCACCGGGGTTTACACGCTGCGGCTGGCCAAAGAGGCCGAAAGAACGCTCGGCGTGGATTCCTCGCCCGAAATGCTGAAACTCTTCCGCGCGGAACAGCGGCGCCGCGGAATAAAGAACGTCTCCTGCCTGCTTTCCTCCTGGCGCGCAATGCCAGCCTCCCGCCTGGCCGGCCGTTTCGACATAGCCCTGGCGTCCATGACGATGGCGATAAAGAGCAAAGCCGATATTCTGAAGATGGAGAAGACCGCCCGTCAACGCTGCGTCTATATCGGCTGGGCCGGCGTGCGCCGCAACGCCCTGCTGGAAAAAGTTTACGCGAAGCACGGCGTTAAATACCAGGCTCCGGAAGGCGCGGCCATTGTGTTGAAAACCCTGAAGGAACTGGGGCGCAAACCCGCCGTGCGCTATGTCCGGGACAGCTGGGAGAAGAAAGCTTCTCCGGGCGAAACCCTGCGGGACCTCGAGGTCGGCCTAAAAGTGAACGGCGCGGATATCGACAGGGAATGGGTGGAAAACCTGTTGAAGAAGATGGCCAGGAACGGCAAGGTCCGGCAAACCACCTCGGTAAGGAAAGCCCTTATAACCTGGAGCACACCGAAGTAAGCGGCTCGGTCCTTCCCGCTCCGCCTTCCCTTCTCCGGCAAGCCACTTTATGGCCCGTGCAGAATCTGCTATATTTTCCAATAAGAAATTCAGCCCGCCTTTAAAGGAACGCATATGAAGTTATGTGAATTTATCCGTCCCGCCAGCCTGTCCGAGGCGCGCGCCGTCCTGAGCGAACTGGGCCCCAAAGGCATGGCCCTCGCAGGAGGGACCGCGCTGCATTTCATGCAGACCAAAACCCCCGTCGCCGCCGTGGACATTACGCGCCTGGGCCTTTCCTATATACGCCAGGAAGGCGACTTCTTCGCCATAGGCGCCACTACCCCGCTTTCCGACATCCAGCGCCACCGCGGCCACGGCTGGGCCATGCACGAGATAGCGCGCAACATTTCCACCCACCAGATCCGCAACGTCTCCACCATAGGCGGCAATATCTGCCGCGTCTTCCCCTGGGCGGACCTGCCCGTGGTCCTGCTGGCCATGAACGCGCGCATGGTCATCTACACCGGCAGCGAGAAGGAAGAAGAAGTAGCCGCCGACGATTATTTCGCGGCCCAGCCGGCCAAACGCTTCCACGGCGGCAATATCCTTACCGCCGTCAAGGTGCCCGTACTGAAGGCGCGCCAGGGCTTCGGCTCGGTAAAGGCCTCCCGCAACGCGGCGGCTTTCTCGCTGGTCACGGTAGCCGCCCTGCTCGAACTGAAGGACGGCAAAATAAAGACGGCGCGCGTCTCCGCCGGCAGCGCTATTCCTTTCCCCCACCGCCTGCCCTCGGTCGAGACCGCGCTCATCGGGCGCGAGGCCGTAAGCGCCGTCTTCAAGGAAGCCGCGGCCAAGTCCGGGGCCGACGCCAACTGGTGCGCGCGCGAAGGCATGAGCGAGGACTATACGCGGCAGCTTGCCGAAGTCTCGCTGGCGGACGCTCTGGAAAAAGCCGCGGCCTACGCGAACGGGAGGACTGAATAATGAAGGCCGACAAGAACACCGTTTCCTTCACCCTCAACGGCGAACTTAAAACCTTCGCCACCGAGCCCGACGAGAAACTGCTTACCCTGCTGCGCCGCGAAGGCTACCGCGGCACCAAGTACGGCTGCGGCCAGGGCACCTGCGGCGCCTGCACCATGATCCTGGACGGGCGCGCCGTGTACGCCTGTCTGCTTTACGCCAAGCAGGCCGAAGGCCGCAGCGTCCGCACGATAGAGAGCGCCGGCACCTTTGAAGAGCCCGTAGAGTTCCAGAAAGAGCTCATAGCGGCCGGCGCCGTGCAGTGCGGCTACTGCATCCCCGGCATGGTCATGAGCGCCACCGCGCTGATGGAGACCGAAACCGTTTTCGAAGACGAGATAGTCCGCGAATACATGGACGGCAACCTGTGCCGGTGCACCGGCTACGAGAAGATCTGGATCGCGCTGCGCAAGGTGCTGGACCGCCGCGAAGCCGCGGACAAGACCGGCAGGAACTCACCCGCGAAGGGGGCCAAATAATGAAAGACGAACGCGCCGGCAAATTCAAGCAGGTAAATCATTCCGTAACCAAGATAGACGCCCTGCAGCTCGCCCTCGGCAAGGACTCCTACGTGGCCGACTTCGTGCCCCGGGGCGCCCTGATCATAAAAATGCTCTGGAGCCCGCATCCGCACGCCAACATCAGGTCCATAGACGTTTCTATCGCGGAGAAGATGCCCGGAATAAAAGCCGTGCTCTGGCACGGAAACGTGCCGCGCGTAGCGCACTGCACCGCCGGCCAGGGCTTCCCCGAGCCTTCCCCCTACGACACGTTCATGTTCGATCGCAAGGTCCGCTTCGTCGGCGACCGGGTGGCCGCCGTGGCCGCCGAGACCGAAGAGCAGGCGCTGGCCGCCGTGGCCGCCATAAAGGTGGAGTACGAACTCCTCACCCCGGTCTTTTCGCTCGACGAAGCTATGGCCAAGGACGCCCCGGTAATACACGACGAACCCGAAGCCCACGTACCGATACCTATACCTTACGAGCCCAAGAAGAACCTGGTCGCCCACGTAGCCTGCGAAGCCGGCGACTTCGAAAAAGGGATGAAGGAAGCCGACTTCAGGTTCGACGAGACCTTCGAGACCCCCTACGCGCAGCACTGCCCCATCGAGCCCTACACCACGCTGGCGCAGATAGCTCCGTCGGGGCGCATCCACATAACGACCTCCACGCAGGTCCCCTTCCACTGCCGCCGCATAGTCGCGCTGACCCTGGGCATCCCGGTGCAGAAGATCCGCGTGATAAAGCCCCGCATCGGCGGCGGTTTCGGCTGCAAGCAGGAAATACTGCTTGAGGACGTTACGGCCATGTTCGCCCTGCGCACCGGCAAGCCCTGCTTCTGGCAGTTCAACCGCGAAGAGACCTTCCGCACCGGCCGCACCCGCCATCCTTTCCGTGTCCGCATCCGCGCCGGCGTCAAGAAGGACGGCACCATCAGCGCTATCGCTATGGACGCCATCAACAATACCGGCGCTTACGGCGGGCACGGGCTCACCGTCGTCTCCTGCGCCGGCTCCAAGGTGCTGCCCCTCTATCACTGCGAGAACATCCACTTCGACGGCAAGTCCTATTACACCAACCTGCCGGTAGGCGGCGCCTACCGCGGTTTCGGCGCCACCCAGGCCTTCTTCGCCATGGAATCGGTTATGGATGAAATGGCCGAAGCCATCGGCATGGACCCCATGGCTTTCCGCCAGCTGAACCACATCAGATCGGGCGAAGGCTCCCCCATCTTCGCCGCACTGGGCGAAGGCCGCGAAGGCACGCCCATGACCGTCGGTTCCAACGCCCTGGCGGAATGTATCGTCAAGGGCGCCGGCGCCATAGGCTGGCAGAACCGGGCCGACTGGCGGACCAAGACCGGCCGCTACCGCCGCGGCATCGGCATGGCCTGCCTGATGCAGGGCTCGTCCATCCCCGACATCGACATGGGAAGCGCCTCCATCAAGATCAACGAGGACGGCTCCTTCAATCTCAATATCGGGGCCACCGACCTGGGCACCGGCTCGGACACGGTGCTGGCCCAGATAGCCGCCGAGGAGCTGGAAACTACCACCGACAAGATGATCGTTTACTCCTCCGACACCGACATGACGCCCTTCGACGTGGGCGCCTACGCCTCGTCCACCACGTATCTCTCCGGCGAGGCCGTGCGCAAGGCCGCGGCCGACGCCAAGCGGCAGATATTGTTCACCGGCGCCGAGATGCTGGGGCTGAAGGTGGAGGAAGTGCACTGCGAGGACGCCCACGTCCTGAACGAGGACGGCAGCAAGAAGGTCTCGTACGGCGACATCGCCAGTTACTCGCTCTACCAGAAGAACCAGTACCAGATCATAGGCACGGCATCGCACATCACCAAGAAATCGCCCCCGCCCTTCGCCGCGCACTTCGCCGAAATAGAAGTGGACACCTGGACCGGGTTCATCCGTGTGCTCAACTACGTCTCCACGATAGACTGCGGGACCGCCATCAACCCGGCCCTCTGCGAAGGCCAGACCGAAGGCGGAACGCTCAACGGGATCAGCTACGCCCTTACCGAGCAATACCTCTTCAAGAACGGGCGCATGATGAACGCTTCGTTCGCCGACTACCACATCTACTCCATGCGCGACCGGCCGCGCGTGCAGGCCATCCTGGTCCCGTCGTACGAGGAGACCGGTCCTTTCGGCGCCAAGAGCGTGTCCGAGATCTGCATCAACGGGCCAGCCCCCGTCTTCGCCAATGCCATCCACAACGCCACCGGCGCCCGCATCCGGGAATTCCCTTTCACCCCCGACAAGGTGCTCGCGGCCATCCAGACCGTACAGAAGAAATAAGACCATAAAAATAACGGCGCCGCTGCGGGAACAGCGGCGCCGTTATTTTTTTATTCTCCCGCAAGCGTCTCAGCCGCCGGAGAAAGGCGAGAGCAGCGTTACCAGGTCCCCGTCGCGGATGGGGGCGTCCCACTCCACGAACTTGTCGTTGATGGAAGCCTTGGAGATGTTGGTGGTCAGCGGGATGACTTTGCCGGCCTGCAGTTCATGGAGGAGCTCACGGGCAGTGCCTGCCTCCGTTTCGTAAGCCTCGGTCTGCGTGCCGCGGCGTTCGCCTATAAGGGCGAAATAGCGCACCGTTATTTTCTTTTTCATGCTTTGCCCCCGGTCGTGCGGACAGGCTCGTGCAGATACATAAAAGCCTTCTCCGGGGTCACGGGCAGGGACGGCAAAGCCTTGTCCTTGCGCGCGCTGCGCAGCGCTTCCAAGATCGCGAAGTACGAGCCCAGACCGTGCACGAAAGGCGGCTCGCCTATGGCCTTGCTGTTGCACACGGCATAGGGGTTGCTGGAATCCTTCAACAGCGTCACATCGAAGTGCTTCGGGACGAATTTGATGTCCGGGACCTTGTAGGCGTTCACGCCGGTCAGCACTTTGCCGTCGGCGCCGTAGCGGAGCTGCTCCAGCGTGGCCCAGCCGATGCCCTGCACCACGGCGCCATGTATCTGGCCGAGGTCGACTTCGGGGGACAGCGACTCGCCCACATCCTGAACGATATCTATCGACTCGATGGTGTAGGTGCCGCGCATGCAGTCCAGCAGCACTTCGGTCAGTGAGGCCGCGTAGCTATAGTAAGCGAAAGGCCGCCCGCGTTCAGCCTTAAGATCATAATGCAGGTCCGGCGTGGCGTAGAAAGCGTGCTCCGACAGGTCGACGCGCGCCCACTGCGCGGCCGCCACGAGCTTGTCCCAACTCAGATCCGAGCGCTGTTCAGCGACGCAGACGTCCCCGTCGCGGATCGCGACGGAGGCCGGGTCTCCGCATGCCAGGTGCCGGGCGGCAAATTCGCGCAGGCGGGCGGAAAGTTTCTCGCAGGCAAACTTTGTGGCCATGCCGTTAAGGTCGGCGCCGGAACTGGCCGAGGTCGGGGAAGCGTTCGGTATCCTGGACGTGTTGGTGGTATCCACCCGCACCTTGTCGACAGGGATGCCCAGCGTGCGCGCCGCCACGACGCGGATCTTGGTGTTCACGCCCTGCCCCATCTCTACCGCGCCGGTGCTTACCGAGACGCTGCCGTCGACGTAAATATTAACCAGAGAGCTCGCCTGGTTGAGCGCCGTCTGCGCGAAAGAGATGCCGAAACTGACCGGGACTACGGCCAGCCCGCGCTTAGTATCGGTGTGGGTCTTGTTGTATTCCACAACCGCCGCGCGGCGGGCGGCAATATTCACCTTCTTGTCCAAGGTCTCCCAGCAGCGCCCGGCGTTCACGGAGCCGAGCTTCACCCCGTAAGGCAGCGTGTCGCCGTCGCGCACGAGGTTCCTGCGTTTGAGCAGCTCCGCGTCCGCGCCCATGAGCTCCGCGGCGTGGTGCAGCGCCGCTTCTATCGCGAAAGTCCCCTGGGGCACGCCGAAGCCGCGGAAAGCGTTGTTCGGGGGTATGTTGGTGCGGCAGCTTACCCCGGTTACGCGGATGTTGGGGATATTGTAAGAGCCGGAGACATGCAGAAAAGAACGGCCCAGCACGGCCAGCGAAATGTCGGCGCACGCGCCTGCATGCTGAAAGAGGTCTATTTCATAGGCCAGGATCTTCCCCTCGGCGTCCAGGCCCAGTTTGTAGTCGTACTCGTAGGCGTGGCGCTTGCCGGTGGTGGAGATGTCGTCGTTGCGGCCCAGCACCAGTTTCACGGGGCGCTTAAGGATGAACGCGGCCATGGCGGGCGCTACTATCCAGACCGCCGTCGACTCCTTGCCGCCGAACCCGCCGCCGAGCCGGCGGATGTCGAGTTCCACCTTGTGCATGGGGATGCCCAGCACTTCGGCGAGGTGGCGGTGGAAAGCGCCCGGCGACTGCGCGCTGGCATGCACTTTAATGGTGTCATGTTCGCCCGGGACCGCCAGGGCGCGCTGGGTTTCGAAATAGAAATGTTCCTGCGGGCCGCTCGAGAGCCGCCCCTGCGCGATATATTTGCACTTCGCGAAAGCCGCCTCCGGCTCGCCGTTCACAAGAACGCGCTTGGCACCGTGGACCAGCCCTTTCGCGGCCGCCTCGCGCGGGTCGAATACCGCTTCGAGTTTCTCTATATCGGCGCTGATGAGCTTGACCGCGCGCTGCGCGTTGCGCTGCGTGTCGGCAACCACCAGCGCTATGGGCTGGCCGATATACTCAACGCTGTCTACGGCCAGCAACGGCTGGTCCTTCAGCACATGCCCCACCTGGTTGAGGCCCGGCACGTCGCGGTGCGTATAAACCGCCGCCACCCCGGGCGCGACTGCGGCCTTGGAGATATCAAGGGAGAGTATTTTGCCGCGGGCTACCGGAGAAGTGTACAGGACCGCGTGCAGACAGCCCTCGGGAGCCGGTATATCGTCTACGAAGCGCGACGTGCCGCGCACGTGCATGCTCATGTCTTCGTTCTTCATATCGCCTCACCCGCAGCGGCCGGCACGCTGAAATGAGCGCGCGCCAGCTGGCCCACCAGCAGCTTCTTATACGCCGCGGAGCCCCGGATATCGTCTATGGGTTTAGCCGCGGCCTCGGCGGCCCCGGCGATGGCGTCTACCGTAGCCTCGTCGGGTTTACGGCCGCAAAAAGTCTCCAGCCCGCCGATCAGGAGCGGGACCGGCCCCACGCCGCCCGCGGACAGGCGGATGCCGGTGATGACGCCGCCGGGGCCGGTCGTCAGCCGCAGAGCGGTGTTGACCGCCGCGATATCGAGCGTGGCCCTGTTGGCGACTTTCTCGAAATGGTAGCGGGAGCCGTCAGGAAGCAGCGGGATAACTATCTCGCTTACGAGCTCGCCGCAGGCCAGATCGGTCTTCTTATACCCCAGGAAGAACTTGGAGAGCGGAACTTCCCGCTTGGCGCCGCCGGCATTAACTATGACAAGCCGCGCGTCGAGCGCCAGCAGGATTATGGCGGCGTCGCCGATGGGCGAGGCGTTGACGATATTGCCGGTCAGCGTAGCCTTGTTGCGCAGGAGCGCGGAGGAATGCCGCAGCAGGTCCTGCGCTACTTCCGGAAAATGCTTCTGCACCGCGGCGGCCCTGCGGAAATCCTCGATAGTGACCGCCCCGCCTATCCGCAGCACCGTGCCGTCCACATGGACATAATCCAGGTCGCAGCGGCTGGACAGGAAGCAAAGGTCGCTTTCCAGCAGCTGCTCGGGGCGCTGCGCGAACAGGTCCGTGCCGCCGGCCACCAGCACCGCGTTCTCTGCGGCCGGCCTGGGCTCCGCGCGCAGCTGCGCGAGCTGGTCCGGTATCGCGCGGAAGTACTCCGGCACCACCCCGGCGTCCACAAGCGCGCCGAACCGTTCGGCCGGATCTGTATCCGCCCCCGCCAGCCTTTCACACAGCGCGCGCGCCGCGTTGCGGATGGCGACGTAGCCCGTGCAGCGGCAGATATTGCCGTCCAGCGCGTCCACAGCGTCCTCGTAAGACAGCGTAGAACTGCCGAGACAGAAACCCGTAAGCGAAAGAACGATGCCGGGAGTGCAGAACCCGCACTGCGAGGCGCTATGATCGAAGATAAGCCGCTGGACGAGCGTCAGAGGCTCGCCGACAAGGCCTTCTACGGTGACGATATGGCAGCCGTCCACATCGCCGATGGGCAGCAGGCAGGAGGCGCAAGCCCTGTAGTCCACGGCGCCGTCCGCCTGCCGGGCGCCGACCAGCACGGTACAGGCGCCGCATTCGCCCTCGCGGCAGGCTTCCTTAGTGCCTGACAGGCAGGCTACGCCGCGGATATATTCCAGCAGCACCATGCCGGGGCGTTCGTCCGTGCGGACCACGCGCTGGTTTAGAATAAAACTTAACATACACGACTCCTTAAAAATCAGCTGCCGATATATTTGGCGACGAGGCTCCTGGCCTCGGCGGTATCCGTGGTGCCGTTCACCAGCACGCGGCCGTCGGGGAATACCACCAGGCGGCGCTCGCCGCAGGTGAATTCCAGCACGACGCCGTTGAACGTGACCGCGCCAAGCGGCGCAAGCCTTTCGCGCAGCCGCGCGAAGTCGGGGGCCAGCCTGCGCTCCGGAGTGACCTGTACCGCGTTCCTGCCGCACAGGACAGCGGACGAAGAGGAACCCCGTTTTGAATCCAGGAAGTCGAAGCGCCGCTGCCCGCAGCACACACAGCCGGCGCGGCGCTCGGCGGCAACGGCGGTGACCGTGCCGCGCCAGATGTCCAGGGTGTGAAGTTTGAATTCTGCCGCTTCCACACCTACAATGAACTTCAGCGCCTCGGTAACCTGCAGCGCCGCCACCCAGGCCGCGGCGGTATTCAGGACCCCGAACGTATTGCACGTCGGGATGAGCCCCATCTCCGGCGGATCTTCGAAAAGGCAGCGCAGGCAGGGCCCGCGGCCGGGGTGCACCGCCAGCACCATGCCGTCGCTCCCCAGCACGCCGCCATAAACCCAGGGCTTGCCGGCGCTGACCGCCGCGTCGTTCAATAAATAGCGGGTCTCAAAATTGTCGGAAGCGTCCAGCACCAGGTCGGCGCGTTCCACCAGTTCTTTGATGTTCGCGGCGGTGACATCCGCGAGCACGGGTTCGATCTTGATCATGGAGTTCACCGCGCGCAGGCGGCGGGCGGCGGCCTCGGCTTTAGGAAGGCGCTCCCTGACATCGCTCTCGTCGTAAAGAAGCTGTGACTGTAAATTGTGCAGTTCCAGGATATCCCGGTCGACAAGGATAAGCCGGCCGATACCGGCGCGGGCGAGGAATTCAGCCTGGGCGCTCCCCAGGGATCCGCACCCGACCGCCAGCACGGCGCTTTCGGCGAGCTTGCGCTGGCCCGCAGCGCCGATCGCGCCCAGCACGGTCTGGCGCGCATAGCGCTCTCCGTTCAGCATCGAGCGCCTCCGCGCATGCTCAGGCGGGCCGCCCTCTCATCACGTACCGCCGGGTCGGGAAGAGTCGTCGCGTTGTGGTAGAGGTGGATGGGGGTCATAGCGCGGGCTCCGAAGTTACAAGGCTGGCGCTGGTGTTATGGATCTTGACTAGACCCCCGAAGAAACGCGCTCAGGGGCACCGACTTTCCTTCAAATTTGACTCACAGGCCTTCATTGGAGCCTGCATCGTTTCTTACGGATAAACTTTACTATTTTTACAGGTCATGTTGCCATTCGGGCCGGCCCCGGCGCGTCCCCTGCCGGCGGCCGGGTTTTTCACCCGCGCCGCCGAACGCCGGCCGCATATTATAAAGCCGTAACCCGCATCTGCGCGCCGTCGCGCCCGTAATGCGTCTTCATTATTTCGGCAAGGACGGAAACAGCTATTTCGCCCGGGGCCTTTCCTCCCAGGTTAAGGCCTATGGGCGAGTGCACCCGCCGGTCCTTGAGCGGGTAAAGTTTTTTCTTCCCCAGCAGCCGGTAGATCTCGCGCACCTTGTCGGCGCTGCCGATCATCCCGATATAGGCCGCGGAAGTGGGCATGGCCGCTTCCAGGCATTCCCTGTCCAGCGCGTGGCCGCGCGTGACTATGACCACATAGGTATCCTTGTCGATGCCAGCTGACTTCACTGCCTTGTGCGGGAATTCGTTGATTATAGCCAGCGCCTGGGGGAACCGCCCGGAGTTGGCGAATTCCTTCCTGTCGTCGGCCACCAGGTACGGATAGCCGGCCATGCGGCAGGCCTCGGCGATCTTTACCCCCACGTGGCCGCCGCCCAGTATCAGGACCTTCAGCGGGTTCTTGAAGATATCGATGTAAACTTCCATGTCGCCCATGCAGATCATGCCGGTATTGCCGCCCGGCTTCAGGGAGAAGGTAAATCTGCCCCCCGCCCCTTTCTTCAGGCATTCCACGGCTTTTTTTATCGTGAGCGACTCCATCGCCCCGCCGCCCACCGTGCCCTCTATGGAGCCGTCCTCGTAGACCAGCATTTTAGCCCCGGCGTCGCGCGGTGTGGAACCGCCGGCCGAGATGACCGTTACAAAAGCCGCGCTGCGGCCCGACTCTATGGCTTCCGCAAGTATTCTTATAATGTTCTTCTGATCTTTCATACGGTTCTCCTTACTTTATTCGAACAATTCGCCGGCGGCGGCTTCGGCGGAGATCTTTCCCGCCTGCCACACCACGGCATCACCCAGGCGCCAGCGCTCCCGCACCTTGTCCAGCAGATAGTCGCGGCATACGAGCACCAGGGAAAACTTCGTGCCCTGCAGCAGCCTTTCCAGGTCCGCGGCCCAACCGCCGCCGTCCAGCTCCAGGGAACCGATCTCGTCCACAAAGACCACATCGGCCGAAGAGAGTCTTTCCCGTGAGAACGCGGCGGCCCCCGCCGCCAGGCCTTCGGGATAAAAACCGAATTCTCCAGCCGTTACCGCCGCGCCGGGCAGGCCGCGGCGGCACAGGGGCGCGCGTTTTTCCGAAGCCAGGTCGACAAGGTCGAAACCCGCCCGGACGCCGTTCTCCCAAAGGCCCGCCGCGCAGATGCCGCCGGGTTTTTTACCGCCCGCGCGCAGCAGCCCGGCAAGTTCCGCTACAAGTTCGCTCTTGCCGCCGCCATGAGCGCCCGTGATTATAAAAACCCGCGGCCGCGCTATGGCGTCCAGCAGGAACGGCGCGCGCGCCACCGCGCTGCCGATAACGGCCAAAGGCCGCCGGACAAAATCCCGCCCGGAAGGGAGCCCTGAAATGATCCCGGGCAGGGCGCTGAAGGCGTATTCCAGGGTTTCAAAAAAAACGCCGCCGCCAAGCCGCTCGAGCAGCCCGCGCAGCGACGGGTTCAGCAGTTCGCTGCCTATGGCCGAGAAACCGAGCATAAGGATGAAGGCCCTCAGGGCCATGTAAAGGCCCGCCGAGAGGTTCCCCAATATGAGTCCGGAAACCAACGAAGCCGCCAGCACGCCCGCCCATACTCCGGCGCGCTTAAGCAGCGACCTGGCGCGGGGGTAATAGCCGGCGCAGAGAAAGGCATACACCACGGCCAGGACCGACAACCAGGCGGCGGGGATCCTGCGCCCGGCGGACATCAGCGCCAGAACAAAGACCAGGTGCGAAACAAGCGCCGCCGCAGAATACTTTAGCGCGGCGTCACCATGGCCGCCCCTGGGTTCATACTCGTGCCCTCCGGAGGGCGGCGCGGAGAATAAGGCTTGTTTTTTCCCGGCCCGCATTCCCGCCGCGGCCGCGGCGGCGCCGGCCAGGAAATGCGCCGTGAACAGGAACAGCAGAGGAGCCCATAAATTCCCCGGACCGAGACCAAGGCGCACACGCACCCAGTCGGCTCCGCGCAGGTAAATAGCGACGGTGTCGGGGCCGTAAAGGACGTAGAGATTCCCGACTTGCTGGGCCAGGTTCCAGCACATGGCCAGCCCCCCCGCCAGCAGATAGCCGGCGGGGTTGGCGCCGAGCAGCCGCACGCCTGTTTCGGCAAGCAGGCCTTCCATGGTGATGGCCACCATCGGCCCCAGGATCACAGCGCTGGGGGAGACCGACTTCATAGCGGCGCAGACCAGCCCGCTGCGCCACAGAAGCCCGCGCTCCGGCCACAACCTGTGGCCGGCCACCAGGATCGCTATTCCGATAACCGTAAGGAATTCTCCGGAAAAAGGCACGCGCGCGTTGTGCAGGAAACTGCCCAGCACTACTTCCGAGGCCGCCCAGATGCTGCCCAGCACGGCGGCTTTACGCCAGATAAGTTCATTATGCGCGTTCTTCGGCATTAGGCTCATAGCGGCGCGATTATGGAGAAAGCCCCGTGGGCCACGCCTTTTAAAGCACGGAGGTTGTCGGCCAGGCGCTGCAGGTCCGCGGGCCGCCCGGCAACGGAGATAGTGCAGAGGAGCTTACCGCCGCGCAGCAGGTGCGTCTGGGCGGAGAGGAGGTTCTTCCCGTTAGCCGACAGCAGCGCCTCGACGCCCCGCCCGGGGCGGCTGTCCGCCGGGTCGTATACCAGGGAGATCGTCCCGGCGCATTCGCGTCCGCCTTTCCAATCCCTTTTCACGATCGCGCGGCGGATAAAGTCGGACATCGCCTGCGAGCGGCTGGGATAGCCGCGTTCCTGCGATATTTCATCCAGCCTGGAAAGCAGGCCCTTCTCCAGGCAGACGGTGAACCGGTCCATAGAATTATTCTTCATATTCATACTATTTTACTATAAAATATGAATTGGCTGAAAGAAAAGCCAGCGCTCTCCTGCGCCGGGGAGCCGCGGGCGGTATCTTTTTATTTGAGGACTTCGGCCGCGAAGATCCTGGCTTCCTCGATGAAGCCCTGCCAGGTCTCGGCGGGCAGAAGGCTTTCGCGCTTGAACAGCAGCGCGCGGCCGGGGGCGCCCTGGACGTGCAGCCCTAAAT
>Ga0265332_10001315_pt1 | contig 14134 bp, 10 predicted proteins | sample 41926metaG_FD_202084 | JGI IMG/M metagenome (GOLD analysis project Ga0265332, IMG submission 202084) | Rhizosphere microbial communities from Carex aquatilis grown in University of Washington, Seatle, WA, United States - 4-19-26 metaG | ecosystem: Host-associated > Plants > Roots > Rhizosphere...
AGCAGGTCGAGCAACTGCGGATGGGGCACCGGACGGCTGAACAGGTAGCCCTGGCCGCCGCCGCAGCCCAGTTCCAGCAGCAGCGTCGCCTGCTCGTGCCGCTCGATGCCCTCGACGATGATCTCCATGCCGAGGGAGCCGGCGAGGGCTACGATGGCTTCGATCATCGCCATGCCTTCCCGCTTTTCGGGGAGGTGGATGATGAAGGAACGGTCGATCTTGATGCGGTCGATCGGCAAGTCGCGCAGCACGCTGAGAGACGAATAGCCGGTGCCGAAATCGTCGATACTCACCGCGATGCCGTGCTGCCGAAGGGCGGCGAGGATCTCCATGCTGCGCTCCATCGCCTGCAGCGTGCTTTCGGTGATCTCCAGCTCCAGCGCCGAGGCCGGGAAACCGGTCCGCTCCAGCGTGGCCAGCACGCTGGCTATGAAATCCTCACGCATGAACTCCCGCGCCGACACATTGACGGCCAGGCGCAGCTGCTCACCGCCGCGCTGGCACAGGCCGGCCACCTCGCGGCACGCCCGCTCCAGCACCCAGCGCCCGAGGCTGTCGATGACGCCGCTCTCCTCGGCCACCGGGATGAAGCGCACCGGCGGGATCATGCCGTGCTGCGGATGGTTCCAGCGCACCAGCGCCTCGACGCCGACGATGCGCCCGTCGGCCAGCTCAACCTGTGGCTGGTAGTGGAGCAGCAGCTGGTCCTCCTCGATGGCACGGCGCAGGCCCTGCTCCAGGTTCAAGCGCTCGTTGCTGCGCTCGGCCATTTCCGGCGAATAGAACTGGTAGCGGTTGCGCCCCGCCGCCTTGGCCGAATACATCGCGATGTCGGCGGCCCGCATCAGCGCGTGGCGGTCGCCGCCATCCTCCGGGTAGACGGCGATGCCGATGCTGCCCGACACGGTGATGCTGTCCCGGCCGAGGCACACCGGCGCGCTGACGGTCTGCAGGATCTTGCTGGCCAGCTCGGCGGCGTACTCGGGGCTGCTGCAGCCGGTGAGGATCACGAACTCGTCGCCGCCCAGCCGGGCGATGGTGTCGGTACCGCGCAGCGCACCGCGCAGGCGGCCGGCAACGATGCGCAACAATTCGTCACCGACCACGTGGCCGAGGGTGTCGTTCACCACCTTGAAGCTGTCCAGGTCGAGGAACAGCAGCAGACAGTGCTGCTGGCTCCGCCGGGCCTGCTCGATGATCTGCTCGATGCGGTCATCGAAGAGCAGGCGGTTCGGCAGACCGGTGAGCGGATCGTGGTGGGCCAGGTGGTGCAGCTTCTCCTCGACCACATGCATCTCGCTGACATCGGAGAAGGCGATCACGTAATTGCCGACCTGCCCTTGGGCATCGCGCACCACGCTGAGGCTCTGCCAGGCCGGAAAGATTTCGCCGCCGCGCCGCCGACAGCTCACCTCGCCCTGCCAGTAACCGTCCGGATTGGCCGCCAGTTCAGCGAAGAAAGTCGCGCTGCCCTGCGCTCCGCGCTGGATGCGCAGCAGCACGTCCACGTCGAAACCGCGCGCCTCGGCCTCGTTGTAGCCGGTGATGCGCGTGAAAGCGGGGTTTACGGCACAGACGCGTCGCTCCCGGTCGGCGATCAGGATCGCCTCGGCGGCGGTATGGAAGACCACGCTCGACTGGCGCAGACGTTCTTCGGTCTTATGTCTCTCGGTCACATCCTGCAGCACGCCGACCACCCGGCGCGCCGGTCGCGACGCATGGGCCTTCACGTGGGCCTCGATGTAATGGGCCTCGCCGTTGTCCCGGGCGGTGCGGAACTCGATGCGCCGCGCGTCCTCGCTGAGCAGGGCGGCCTGCAGGCCGGCGGCCACCCGTTCGCGGTCGTCGGGGCTGACACGGGCCAGGAAGGACGCCTCCCGGTCCCCCTCCGCGACCAGGCTGCCCTCGCCGAACAGGGCGCTGGGACAACCGTCGCCCTGGATGCGGTGCTGCACGGGCTGCCATTCGAACACCCCCAGCGCAGCCGCCTCCAGGGCCAGCTTGAGGCGCAGCTCGCTGCGCTCCACGGCCACCTCCACTTCCCGGCGGGCCAGCGCCATCTGGATCGAGGCATGCAGTTCGCGCACGTCCCAGGGCTTCACCAGGTAACCGAAGGGCCGGCTGTCGAGGGCCCGGCGCAGGGTGTCGTCCTCGGCGAAGGCGGTCAGGTAGATCACCGGGATCCGGTGGCGGGCCTGGATCTCGGTGGCGGCCTCGACGCCATCCATGTCCCCTTCCAGATGGATATCCATCAGCACCAGGTCCGGCGCCACGTCGGCCACCTGGCTGACCGCCTGCTCACCGCTCCCGACCATCGCGCCCACACGATAGCCGAGGGCCTGCAGCTGGTTCTTGAGGTCGAAGGCGACGACACGTTCGTCTTCGACGAGCATCAGATTGATCGGCTTGTCGGCAATCATCGAGGTCTCCGGGTCGGCAGGGCCAGCGGGAAGCGTAGCTCGAAACGGGCCCCTTCGCCGCTCGCCACGGTGAACCGGCCGCGCAATTGGTCCGCCAGCAGCGGCACCAGCTGAAGGCCGAGGGAGGTCACGCTGGCGAGGTCGAAGCCCTCCGGCAGGCCGACGCCATCGTCGCTCACTGCCAGATCGAGCTCCTCACCGACCGCCTTCAGCTCGATCTGCACGGCGCCCCTGCGCACGGCCGGGAAGGCGTGTTTGAAGGCATTGGTGACCAGCTCATTGACGATCAGGCCGCAGGGCACGGCGCGCTCCAGGTCGAGGAACTGCGGTTCACCCGGCAGCACGCAGCGCAGCGCGATGCGGGCGCTGTCCTCCCGGTAGCTGCCGAGCAGCAGCTGGGTGAGGCGGTCGAGGTATTCGCCCAGGTCGATGCGCGAGAAGTCCTTGCGCTCGTACAGCAGCTGGTGGGTCAGCGCCATCGCCCGCACGCGGCTCTGGCTCTCCGCCAGGATGTTGCGCAGGCGCGGATCGCTGGCATGGGTGGATTGCAGGTTGAGCAGGCTGGAGATGACCTGCAGGTTGTTCTTGACCCGGTGGTGCACCTCGTTGAGCAGCACGGTCTTCTCCTGCAGCGCACTCTCCAGGGTCTGCTGCACGCGGCGCCGCTCGGTGATGTCCACGATGGAGGCCAGCACCATCGGCCCTTCGTCGGTATCGATGGGGTTGAGCCCGATTTCCACCGGGAACTCGGAACCGTCGGCACGCCGCGCGAACAGGTCGCGGCCAACGCCCATCGGCCGCGCCTGCGGCGTATGGAAGAAGCCGCCGCGGAACTGCTGGTGCTCACCGCGCAGACGCTCGGGCACCAGGATTTCGACCGCTTCACCGATCAGCGCCTCACGGGGATAACCGAACAGCTGCTCGGTCTGGGCATTGACCAGCACGATGCGGCCGCCCCGCTCCACCATCACCATCGCGCTCGGCGCAAACTCGACGACCCGCCGGAAGCGTTCTTCCTGGCGCTTGCGCTCGGTGATGTCCACCACCGCCGCCAGCACCATGAAGCTGCCGCCGGCCTCGATGGGCGTCAGGCCGATCTCCACCGGAAACTCGCTGCCGTCCCGCCGCCGCGCGAAAAGATCGCGCCCGCTGCCCATCGGCCGTGAGTGGGGGTCGGCAAAGAAGCTGGCCCGGTAGGTGGGATGATGGCCCGCCAGGCGCGCCGGCACCAGGCGGTCTACCGACTCGCCCAGCAACTCGTCGCGGCTGTATCCGAACAGGCGTTCCGCCTGGGCATTGACCAGCACGATGCGGCCTTCGCGGTCCACCACCACCATGGCAGTCGGCACCCACTCGACGACCCGGCTGAAGGACGCATCGCCGACAGGAAAAGGCTCGCTACGGGATTTCTCGTTCATGGACGACTCTCCGATGGGCCGGCCTGCAGGAGTTGGATCGTCGCCGAAGGGCACGGTTCCTGCTGTGACGGGTTACTCTTGATCCACATTTCTGCCTCCATCCGATCATGTCCGAACTGAAGACCCTGGCCTTGTTCGCCCTCACCGCGCTGGCCGAGATCCTCGGCTGCTACCTGCCCTGGCTGTGGCTGCGCGAAGGCCGCAGCGTCTGGCTGCTGCTGCCGGCGGCGCTGAGCCTGGCCGCCTTCGCCTGGCTGCTGACCCTCCACCCCACCGCCGCTGGCCGCACCTACGCGGCCTACGGCGGTGTCTACATCGGCGTGGCGCTGCTGTGGCTGTGGGCGGTGGACGGTATCCGCCCGACCCTGTGGGACGCTGTCGGTGGCAGCGTGGCGCTGGCTGGCATGGCCATCATCATGTTCGCGCCACGGGCTTAGACTTCCCCTCGTGGGAGAGGGCCGCCCCGGCGGCCTATAGCGTTGCCGCCACGGACGGACGGGCATGTCTGAGGATCACCCGCACCAGCAGTTCCGGATCCACCGGTTTGGCGATATGGGCCACCATCCCCGCCTCCAGGCAGCGTGCCTTCTCTTCTTCGAAGGCATGCGCGGTCTGCCCGATGACCGGCAGCGTGGGCGCCAGCGCATGGATTTCACGGGTCGCCGCGTAACCATCCATCACCGGCATCTGGACGTCCATCAACACCACCTGGAAGGCCGCTTCACCACTGGCGCGCACCCGTTCCACCGCCTCCTGGCCGTTGCTGGCCAGCGTGACGCAGGCGCCTTCTTCCTCCAGCAGGGCTTCCAGCACCATCTGGTTGACCTCGTTGTCCTCGACGACCAGCACCGTCATGTCCACCAGGCGGGTACCCGGCAGCACATCCTCGGCCAGCAAGGGCTGCGCCGGCCCCATTCCAGGCGGCAGCGGCTCGCAGGGAAGACGCACCTCGAAGGTGCTGCCGCAGCCCGGCTGGCTGTCGACCTGGAGCATGCCGCCCATCAGCTCGACCAGCCGATACGTGATCGCCAGCCCCAGGCCGGTGCCGCCGAAGCGGCGGGTCACTGAGTTGTCGGCCTGCTCGAAGGGCGCGAAGACCTTGGCGATCTCCTCCTCGCTCATGCCGATGCCGGTGTCGCTGACCCTCAGTACCAGCTGCCCATCGGCAAATTCTGCGCTCAGTGTGACGCTGCCCTTTTCGGTGAACTTGATCGCGTTGGACAACAGGTTGAGCAGGATCTGCCCGATCCGCAGCGGATCGGTGACGCAGCGCTCCGGAAGCGGCGTGCCCCGGCGGAAGCGCAGCACCAGGCCCTTGGTCTGGGCCCGCGCCTCCATCAGAGCCAGGCTCTCGCCGATGACGCTGGCGAGCTCCACCGGAATCGCCTCGATATGCAGCTTGCCGGCCTCGATCTTCGAGAAATCGAGGATGTCGTTGATGATGCCCAGCAGCAACTGGCCGGACGCCACGATGCGCGCAAAGGTGTCCCGCGCCCGGTCGCGGCCGCGGCTCTCCCGGTAGCCGACATGGGCCAGGCCGAGCACGCCGTTGAGGGGGGTGCGGATCTCGTGGCTCATATTGGCGAGGAACTCGCTCTTCGCCTGCGCCAGGCGTTCGGCTTCCGCTCGGGCGGCCACCAAGTCGGCGGTGCGTTCCGCCACCAGTTCCTCGAGATGATCTCGATAGCGTGCCAGCTCCTGGTCCTTCAACACCCGCTCGGTGATGTCCTGCAGGATCGCAATGCCGCCAACCAGCCCACCGACCGGATCGCGCAGCGGCGAACAGTGCATCGCGATGTTCAGTTCCTTGCCCGCAAAGGTCGTCCGGTAAGGCCCCTCGTATTCGCCGAGACGCCCCTCCAGCGCTGCCTGCAACGCCGGCAGCACGCGCTGGTCGCTGAGCTTGCTGCAATCCACGTGCACCATGTAGTCGTAGGGCACCTGCATGATCTCGGCAAACTGGACGTTGCAGTAACTGACCCTGAGTTCGGTGTCGTACTGCAGGATGCCCACCGGGGAAAATTGCAGCAGCAACCGGTAACGCGCCTCACTTTCGCGCAGCGCCAGTTCGGCGCGCTTGCGGTCGGTGATGTCGGACTGCACCCCCTCCCACAGGATGTCGCCATCCGGCAGGCGAGTCGGGCGCGACAGGAGCGACATCCAGCGCAGCTCGCCATTCACCTCCACGCGCCCTTCCCAGTCGAAGGGCCCCGGCCGTTCTCGCACGGCCCGGCAGCGCGCCGCGTAGCCGGGATAGTCGTCGGGATGGATCTTCCGCGTGACGCTGCGGGGATCGGCCAGGATCGTCGCCTCGTCGATACCGATCTGTTCGCAGAAACGCGGACTCACGTAGATGACGTGGAAGTCCCCATCGGCGCACACCCGTTGCTTGAAGACGCCGGCGGGCATGCGCTCCACCAGCTTTTCGTATTCGTTCAGGGCGTCCTGCAGGGAGGCCTGCACCTGCTTGCGCTCGGAGATATCCAGCGAGACCCCGTGCACGCTGACCGGCCGGCCATCGGCATCCAGGTCCACTCCACCAATCCCGTGGATCCAGCGGATGGCACCGTCGGGCAGCAGGATCCGGTATTCCTCGTCGAAGGGCTCGCCACGCTGCATCAGGCCCTCGCGGAAGCGGGACACGACCCGCTCCCGGTCATCCGGATGGAGGCGCTCGACCCAGCTGTCGACACTCAGGACTTCGTCCGCCTGTCCGCCCAGGATCCGGCGCAACTGCGCGGAGCTGTAGGCCTCGCCGCTATGCAGATCGATGGAAAACACGCCCAGGCCGGCGACCTGCTCGGTGGCGCTGAGCACCTGGTCGCGGTTGCGCAGATCGGCGAGAGTCTCCTCCAGGCGGGCATGGCTCTCCCGCAGCCGCTCGGCATTCAGGAACTGGTGGCGGTACAACCGGCCGATCAGCACCGCGGAACCCAGCGACACCAGCAGGAACACCGCAAGCAATTCAACGGTATGGCGTACCGCCTCCTTCCAGTCGGCCAGGTAGTCGTCGGTGGCCATGCCGACCACCAGCACCAGGGGCAGCCCCTCGACCCGACGAAAGGTGTTGAGGCGCTCGATGCCATCCGACGCGGTGACCGTCCGGTAGCTTGCCTCCGGCCGGCCGCTGGCGACGAGCGCCCGCAGCTCGTCGGATACCGCGGTGCTGCCGATCATCCCCGCCGGCCCGGAAATCGGCGGCACGCGCATGATCAGGCTCAGATCTTCGTAACGCAGCGTGGCGCCGCCCTGGGGGCCGAGTTGCTGCCGGGGCAGCAACCGGTTGAAATGTTCGAGCGGCACCACCGCGGTGACGACGCCCGCAAAGGTCCCGTCCCCATGCCGCAAGCTGCGCGCGAAGGTGATCACCCAGGTGCCGGTCACCCGGCTCAGCACCGGGCGGGCAACGAACAAACCACGTTGCGGATCGTCGTGCAGCACCTTGAAGTAATCCCGGTCGGACACGTCGATGCCGGCCGCCGAACCGCTCCGGCTGAACCACCAGCGCGGCCGCCCATGGGCATCATAGACGCGCAGGCCGTCGATCTCCGGTAGCCAGGATTTGTAACGTGCCAGCAGGCCCAGCAACTCGGCATTGGACAGATAGCCGGCGCCCCCGCGCTCGGCCCGCTCGATCTCGTCCACCAAGGCCAGTAACACCACATCGAGGGTGCGGGCGGTGCTGACCAGGCTGTGCTCGACGGCTTCGACCAGATTACGGGTCGTCAGCGTCGCCAATGCCTCCGCCTTGTTCTGGCTCTGGTTCAAGTTGAAGATCGCCAACGCAATGGCCGCCATGTTGGTCAGCACCACGGCCGTCAGCAACAGGCGCTGGAACCGACCTGAAACGGAAGCGGAGAAGAACGCGAACGACGGCAATTTCATGAACAAACCCAAAAAGCGCCGTACCTGAAGAACATCAAAAACGGCGTGGCAAGAGCTAACGGCAGGTCTCTGCCAGTCTGAAGGCAGCTGTCACGGCATTGACACCCCGACTCCACGGTTTCGTCACAGCCAGCGTGCACATTGTCACGCATGGACATCTTCCCCCTGCGCCCCGCCCGCCGGCGGCTCGCCACGCACACGCTGCTGTGGCTGCCGGCCCTGCTGCTGACCAGTGCCGACGCGCTGGCCTGGGGGCTGTACACCCATGTCTATTTCGCCCAGCTGCTGCTGTGGGCGATTCCCCTCGCCGACCCGGCCCTGCGCCGTCTGGCGCGCCGCCACCCGAAGCTGGTGATGGCCGGCGCCTGCCTGCCCGACGTGGCCCTCACCGCCCGCAGCGCCGGCGCCGAGGCGCTGGCCACCAGCCACCGCTGGCCCCAGTTGCACGCGCTGATGGACGCCGCCCGCGGCGACGCCGAACAGGCCGCGGTACTCGGCTACGCCAGCCACCTGATGGCCGACATCATCGCCCACAACCATTTCGTGCCGGCCCATGAACGGCTGTGGTTCGAGTCGGAGCTGGCCACCCACGTGGCCGTTGAATGGGCCATGGACCGCCACGTAGCACCCCAGCTGTTCGCCCGCCCGGCGGACCTGATGCGCAGCGAGCGTGCCGTTCTCTCACCGCTGATGGGCCGCGCCTTCCACTGCCATCCGGACAAAGTCGGCCAGGCCCTGGCCACCCTCACCAAGGGCGAAACCTGGCTGCGCAACAGCGGCCTGCACGCCGGCCTGTACCACGCGGCGCGCTTCGTCGACCGCCGCGTGCAGCGCCGCTTCAACCTCTACCTCGGCCACACCGGTCGCCGCCTCGGCCAGCTCGGCCGCCTGCTGGAAGGCGAGCAGCCCGGCTGGCTGGCCGAAGTCGAACCGGTCGAAGCCCGCGCCAAGCTGATCACCGCGCCGCGCCGCCTGCTGCGCGCCTGCCTGCCGCTGCCGGAAGATCTGTTCGTCGCCCAGGCCCACGCGGCCTACTGCCCGACCATCGCCTCCGCCCGCACCCACGCATCAAACTCTTCCCCCGTCACATAACCCAGCGCCAGCGCCGCCTCACGCAGCGTGGTGCCGCGGTGGTGGGCCAGCTTGGCGATCTCGCTGGCGCGGTCGTAGCCGATGTGCGGGCTCAACGCCGTCACCAGCATCAGCGAACGCTCCACCAGTTCGGCGATGCGCGGCCGGTTCACGGTGATGCCCCGCGCGCAGTGCACATCGAAGCTGGCCATGCCGTCCGCCAGCAGACGCGCGCTGCCGAGGAAATTGTGGGCGATCAACGGCTTGAAGACATTCAGCTCGAAATTGCCGGAGGCCGCGCCGAAGGTCAGCGCCACATCGTTGCCGAAGACCTGGCAGCACAGCATCGTCAACGCCTCGCACTGGGTCGGATTGACCTTGCCGGGCATGATCGAACTGCCCGGCTCGTTCTCCGGGATCAGCAGTTCGCCGAGGCCGGAGCGCGGCCCCGAGGCCAGCCAGCGCACATCGTTGGCGATCTTCATCAGCGCCGTGGCGAGCTGCTTGAGGGCGCCGTGGGCGCCGACCAGCGCATCGTGGCCGGCCAATGCGGCGAACTTGTCGGGCGCGCTGCGGAAGGCCAGCCCGGTACGCCCGGCCAGCTCGGCGGCGACCCGCTCGCCGAAGCCCGGCGGCGCGTTGAGCCCGGTGCCCACCGCGGTGCCGCCGATAGCCAGCGCCTGCAGCGCCGGCAGGCTGGCGGCGATGGCCGCCTCCGCCAGATCGAGCTGGGCCACCCAGCCGCCCATCTCCTGCCCAACGGTCAGCGGCGTGGCGTCCTGCAGGTGGGTGCGGCCGATTTTGACGATGTCGGCGAACTCCGCGGCCTTCGCCGCCAGCGTCGCCGACAGCGCGCGCAGCGCCGGCAGCACGCCATCGGCCAGCACCTGCACAGCCGCCACATGCATCGCCGTCGGAAAGACGTCGTTGGACGACTGGCCGAGGTTCACATGGTCGTTGGGATGCACCCGCCGCCCCATGCCGCGCTCGCCGCCGAGCAACTCGGAGGCCCGGTTGGCGAGCACTTCATTCATGTTCATGTTGGTCTGTGTGCCGGAGCCGGTCTGCCACACGGACAGCGGGAAGGCGTCCGGATGGTCGCCGACCAGCACCTCGTCGGCGGCCGCGACGATGGCCGCCGCCTTGTCGGTGGCCAGCACGCCGAGTTCGCCATTGACCACCGCGCAGGCACGCTTGACCTCGGCCAGTGCGGCGATCAGCGCGGCCGGCATGCGTTCGGTGGAGATTGCGAAATGGCGCAGCGAGCGCTGGGTCTGGGCACCCCACAGGGCGCTGGCGGGAACGTCGATGGGACCGAAGGCGTCCCGCTCGGATCGGGTCGGCATGCTCATGCGCCTCTCCTGGCTACCGGGGTAGCTTCCAGTCTAGTCCCTCGCCGGCCGCATGGCCGGCCAGCGCAACCAGGGCTAGAGCAGCGTGATGGCGCCGTAGGCCAGCGTGGCGCCGATCGCGCCGCCGGCCAGCACATCGCTGGGATAGTGCAGGCCGAGTACCGGACGGGACACCGCCACCAGCGCCGCAAAGCCGAACACCGCCGGCGCCAGCGGCGGAAAATGTTGGGCCAGCACGATGGAGAAGCTCACCGCGTGCAGCGTGTGGCCGGACGGAAAGCTGAACTTGTCGAGGGGAGAACCGGCGCACACCACGTCGCTGACCACCTCGAAGGGGCGCGGGCGCAAGGTGCGGATCTTGAGGATCTTGTAGACGATCACCCCAACTACGCCGGCCGCCAGCATCTGGCGCAGGGCCGGCAGGGCCTCGGCACCGAACAGCGCGAACAGGCAGGCCGCCAGCGTGTACCACGCCACGCCGTCGCCGAGCCGGCTCACCGCACGCATCAGGTCGCGCAGCCCACGGTAACGGGACAGGCGGTTGGAGCGGACCGCCAGGCGGTCGTCGAGCAATTGCAGGCGGGTGGGCAGCACGAACATGGTTTACCTCCGGGCAGCGACGGGGGAACTCAGGATGACCTGGCGCTGCAGGGCGACCAGGCTGTCGACGATGGCGTGCCAGGCCAGGCTGGCTACCCGCTCCCGCGCAGCGAGACGCTGGCGGGCGCGCAATTCGGGGGCTTCGGCGAGGGCCACGGCGCCTTCCACGAAGGCCGCCTCGTCGCCCGGCGCGGCCAGCCAGCCCTGTACCTGGTGGCTGAGCAACTCCTGGGCCGCGGCGTCCCGGTAGGCGACCACCGGCAGGCCGCTGGCCAGCGCCTCGGCAACCACATTGCCATAGGTCTCGGTGAGGCTCGGAAAGAGGAACAGGTCGCCACTGGCATAGTGCTCGGCCAGCGCCTCGCCGGTCTGCGGGCCGGTGAAGATGGCCCGCGGCTGGCGTCCCCGCATGGCCGCCATGGCCGGGCCGCTGCCGACCATGATCAGGCGGGCCCGCGGCTGGCGGGCCTGGATCGCCTCGAAGGCTCTTTCCAGCAGGACCAGGTTCTTTTCCGGGGCAATCCGGCCGACATACACCACGGCCAGGTCGTCCGGCGCCAGACCCCAGCTGTGGCGCAGCATGCCGCTGCGGCGAACGGGGTCGAAAAGCTGGGTATCCACGCCGCGCGACACCACATCCACGCGCGGGATGCCCTGGCCGGCCAGTTCGTGGCACAGGGCGCGGGTCGGCACCAGGGTCAGGTCGGCGCGGTTGTGGAACTTGCGCAGATAGGCGGCGATCGGGCGCTTCAGCCAGCCGACGCCGTAGTGGCCGCTATAGCGATGGAAATTGGTGTGAAACTCGCTGATCACCGGCAGGTTCAGCTTGCGCGCGGCGGTCAGCGCCGACCACCCCAGCGGGCCTTCGGTAACCACCTGTACCACGTCCGGCCGCTGGTGGGACCAACGCCGCAGCAGCACCTTGCGGGCCGGCAGGCCGAGCTGCAGGTTGGCATAGCGCGGCAATGGAATACCGCGGGACAGCATCTCCTCGACGCCACCACCACCACCGTCGATGGCGCCGCCCTCGTGGGCCTGGCGCGGGCGGATCAGATCAACCCGATGGCCCGCGGCGACGAGGCCGTCGACCATACGCCCGGTGGTCATCGCCACACCGTTGATTTCGGGCGGATAAGTCTCGGTCACCACTGCCACCCGAAGGGAGGTCTGGTGGCTCGTGAGTTCTTGGCAGATGAGTCCGGCGTGGTCCATTGCGCCAGTGTCACGGCGCGATGCTGCACGGGTGTTACGGCGAAGTGATGGGAGGATGACGGACGGCAGCCTTTCCGCCCGGCCTGTTTTCCCGCATGCTTGCGCCCCACCCCGCGGGCACATGAAATCCCCCACGCACCATGGTTCCGACACCTCCTTCCAGCACCGAATGGCAGCTCTGGTTCGACGGCTCGGCCTACCCCAACCCGGGGCGGCTGGGGCTGGGGGCGGTCGTGCGTGGCCCGGACGGGCAGCACATTGAACTATCGACCACCGCCCACGGCACGGGGTGCAACAACGAGGCCGAATTGCTGGCCCTCGAACAGGCCCTGCAGCTGGCCCGGGAGGCGGGCGCCACCCATCTGAGGGTGCGTGGCGACAGCGACTTCGTGGTGCGCCACTTGAACGGTAACGCCCAGACGGACATCGTCCGCCTGCACGACATCCTCGCGCGGCTACGGGCCCAGCTCGGGACCTTCGCCAGCGTCAGCCTGGAATGGGTTCCCCGCCACCGCAATCCGGACGCCGACCGCCTGTCGCGGGCCGCCCTCGGCCTGCCGGACAAGCCGGCAACCCGGCCTATTTCGCGGCGTCGGCGGCGCTGACCCCCTGGTCCGCCAGCTCCTCGGACAGCAGGCGGGCGGCGATCAGGCCGTTGGCGAGGCCAAACACCGTCGCCGCCAGCGCGAAGATCGGCACCAGGTAGAACACCCCGTCGTGGGGCACCAGCCACACGCGCGCCACTAGCACCTGGCCGCCGATGTGGGCGAAGGCCGCCAGCACACTCTGGCTGACCGGGCCGAACCAGCGCTTCGGCAGATGCATGGCGACGCCCAGCACAATCAGGCTCATCACCCCGCCGGTCAGGCTCAGGAAGAAGCCCGGCGCCAGAAACTGGCCGAGCAGCAGGCTGCCGACCAGCACCCGCAGCAAGGCCACCCAGGCGGCCTCACGCCAGCCCCAGCGGGCCAGCACGACCAGCGTGATGATGTTGGCGAGGCCCGGCTTGATGCCCGGCAGCGGCAACGGGATGGCCGCCTCGGCGACGGTCAGCACGATGGCCGCCGCGGCGTGGCGGGCCACCCGATGGTCGTCCGCGGTCGGCTTGAGTTCGATCTCAGTAGTTGAGGGAGTCATAGTCGGCATTGCGTCCCGACAGGGACAGGCTGACTTCATTGGGGGCGCAGATCGCCACCGCGCCGGCGCTGTTCAGCCAGCCCTGACGCACGCAGTACTGGCGCGGGCCGGGGTCGGACGCCACGCGCGCACGGCCCGGCTGCACCTCGATGCGGGTGGTGCCGATCGGGCCCGGCACGTCGACGATGCGCGGCGCGTTGAGATCCACTTCGGCAAAGACGCGGCCGCCGGCGCGGATGATGGCCTTGTCCGGATGGCCACCCTGCCACAGGGTCATGGCCGACAGCACGCATACCGCCAGCGAGCCGCCTAGAACCAGGAAGTCGCCCGCCCGCAGGTAGGCCGCCCAGGCGGCCAGCCAGCGCTGCAGGGCGACCGCCCGCCGTTTCATTTGAAGGAACGGTGGCGTACCTGCACCCGTGCATTGTCCTGGAAGCGCGCGGCCAGTTGCTCGGCCACATACACCGAACGGTGCTGGCCGCCGGTACAGCCAATGGCGATGGTCAGGTAGCTGCGGTTGTCATTGACATAGGCCGGCAGCCAGGACGCCACAAAGGCATAGATGTCGTCCACCATCTGCCCCACTTCAGGCTCTTTCTCGAGAAAGTCGATGACCGGCTGATCGCGTCCGGTCAGCGGCCGCAACAGCGGGTCGTAATGGGGGTTGGGCAGGCAGCGCACGTCGAACACCAGGTCGGCGTCCACCGGAATGCCATGCTTGAAGCCGAAGGACTGGAACAGCACGGCGATCTGGCTGCCCGCTTCCAGATCCATGAAACTCTTGATCCAGTTGCGCAGCGTGTTGGCCGCCAGGTCGCTGGTATCGATGCGTTGGCCCAGCTCGGCGATCAGCGCCAGCTCTTCACGCTCGCGGGCGATGGCTTCGCCGAGGGTGCTGAAAGCGTCGCCGAGGGGGTGGCGGCGGCGGGTCTCGGAAAAGCGCGCGATCAGCACGTCGTCACGGGCATCCAGGAACAGGAAGCGCAGGTCGTCCACCATCCCGCGCAGCGCCTCGACCTGTCTCGGCAGGGAGGCGATG
>Ga0265332_10001318_pt1 | contig 14101 bp, 14 predicted proteins | sample 41926metaG_FD_202084 | JGI IMG/M metagenome (GOLD analysis project Ga0265332, IMG submission 202084) | Rhizosphere microbial communities from Carex aquatilis grown in University of Washington, Seatle, WA, United States - 4-19-26 metaG | ecosystem: Host-associated > Plants > Roots > Rhizosphere...
ATTATAAAGCCGGGGATATATACTCCGGCTTTTTTGTTATGAAATGGTTTGCCTGTTATCAAATTTTTGAAATCTATATCCTAAATAATTTGTTTATATATTAACTGGCTTATTATTAAACAAATTATGGTTCAAAAGATCTGGGCATCAATATTCGGCGCCGCAAGCGTTGTTATCGGAATATTAAAATATATTTCCCTTGTAAATATTCCTGTTATGGACGCTTTTATTCATATTTTCACCGGCTCATTATTCATAGGCGGAGCATGGCTCTATGAAGGTAAATACGTTAGTGGGGTTAATTTCTGGCTCGGGATTTTTTACATCGCATTTGGGGTGATAGACCAGAATATCCCGCATGTAATTGCAGGGGCCGCTTCATTAATGATCAGCCTGATTTTCAAACCCCGGTTAAATATGAATAAAACTCAAACCGGCTGAGATCCGGAATCCCGCAATTTTAAAAATAACTTTACAATCCTTGCCGCATTAACATTTTAATTAGCGTCTGCAAAAAAATTGCCATTAAAGTTTACATTACTTATTTTTGTTTTATTAAGGGATGCGTTCTGATAATTTTGTGAACGCTCCCTTTTTTTATATTGCAAATCCTGAATAATCACTTTTAAGATTCAAAAAACGAAAGGAGTAAAACATGAGTAAACAATCCAGGAAAATGGCTGGAATTATTTTGGTGGTCCTTCCAACTGTAATTTATGGCGGCGTAAGTATCTTAACCTTGCTATTAAACGACCCAACATATATGCAAAATCCGCTTCGTCAAAATCTATGGAGAGCGGGCCACGCGCACGCGGGAGTTCTGTTGATACTGTCATTGGTTGTATTGCGCTATGTAGATGAAGCAAATCTTTCAGAGAGGCTGAAAACGATAGTGAGACAGTTTACTCCTTTGGCGGCTATATTGCTGCCCGCCGCATATTTTTTATCAGTGTTATCCCCCAACGCAACCAAACCAAACGAATTAATTTACCTCGCGTATCTTGGCGCGGTGATTCTTGGAATTTCATTATTAATTTTAGGAATAGGATTGTTAAGAAAATCCCCGGCGGCAGATAATAATACGTCAAATGCAGGTTAATAACTGAACTATTTTCTTCTGAGTCCCAAACCGCATAGGAAGACAGTTTATTAACACCTCACTCCGCTCGCAAAGGCTCGCTCACCCTCTCCTCTAAGGAGAGGGGGCTGGGGGGTGAGGATCTTAATACTCCTCTACTCCAAAAACTTCATATCTTCTTCGCTCAGTTTTATTTCTGCGGCTTTTATGTTCTCTTCAAAATGTTTTAATGATGATGTGCCCGGAATTGGCAATATCCATGGTGAGCGGTGCAGCAGCCATGCTAAGCTTATCTGGGCATCGGTTGCGTTATGTTTCTTTGCGATGGTTGAAATTCTTTCATCCTTCTTTGGAAGCGAACGGAATAAAGAAAAGTAAGGTATGAGCGGTATTTTATTTTTCTCGCATAAAGCAAGAACTTCCTCTCCTCCCCTGCTTTGCTCTCCCCACGGGAGTGTTATTGAATTACGCTGGCCATGACCATACATATTTTCAACAGTGGCAATATTTCCCATAGCCATTACTGTTTGCAGTTCCTCCGGACTCACATTACTCACCCCAACATGCAATATCTTCCCTTCTTTCTGCATTTCGAACATTGCCTGCATCGATTCTTTATAATGCACTTCGTCATTGGCGATAAACCTGAAATGGACAAGCGTTATCCGCTCTAATTTCAGGGTGCGTAAATTATTATCAATACTTATGCGTAATTTCTCAGGACTGTTGAAATGGGTCCAGCTTTTATCAGGTTTTCTTGCGCCGCCCACTTTTGTGCAAATCACCAAAGTTTCGGGATATGGATACAAAGCTTCCTGTATCAGCCTGTTAGTTACATCTTCTCCGTAGTAATCCGCGGTGTCAATAAAATTTAAGCCGCAGGCAATGCAGCGCCTTAATATCTGCAAAGCTTCCGGACGGTTTGGCGGTTCGCCCCAGATGCCCTCGCCGGTAAGGCGCATGGTTCCATATCCGAAACGTTTAACTTTTAACGGATCTTTACTTCCACCTGCAATTACGATTTCTTCTGTGTTCATATTAAGTTTAAATTTATTTAGTCTTAAGCATTTAATATAATTAAAAGTCACTTATTAATTAATATACATTCGCTTGGATTGGATAAATATATTTTAAACATTATTTTAATATTAACTTATTGAATCTAATCATGAAAAAATTAGTATTCAGAAACATTATTATACTTTTCTTCCTGTATTCTATCCCTTTAATAGCTCAGACTAACGGACAATTTAAAGGTTTTGTAAAAAACGCTTCGGATTATTCACCTCTGGCTGGCGCTATAATACAACTGGGGGGAACAAATATTCAAACTACAACCGATATTAACGGGTATTATAAATTAGAAGCGCCTGAGGGTACATATGACATTATAGTGACCCACGTCGGATTTGAAGTGTACAAATTAACATTTATACTCTGCGAACCGAGTAAAAAGAAAGTTTTTAATTTTTATCTTATACATGGAATTAATTGGTAAGCAACCTTCCAGGAATTCATTGCCACGAAGTTGGAGCGAATCGGAAACCCGTTTACCTGCCTAAGGAGGGCCTTTGGAGAGGCACAAAGAAAAAATAGCTGTCCCCTCCTCTGTTCGACTCCTATGGAGTCGTACGTTTGTAGAAAATGTTCATCTACAAACATTCGACCCCTATAGGGGTCGCACAAAATAAACCCCCATCGTAAATATCCTCATACTCAAATTAATATTCAATCTGGTTAATCCTGTGATCAAAATCCCGACCCCACTCTACGAGTCTTCGACTCGTCTACGATCCTTCGGGTCGAAGACCCGTAGGGAAGAGTCGTAGACTTGAAAACAGCCAAGGGGGGACTGACTTATAATCCCCCCTTTTCCCCGCAAAGCGGGATGTATCACTTTGTTAAAGGGGGGTTGATAATCCATAATATTAAAATTTATGCCAATTGAAAAAAGCGTACAGATTGCAAAAAATTGTAGATGGGGGTTCGGTTGTGTTAGGTCTTACGACCTGACACGCGTCGGGTGGAAACTCTCGACGCCACAGGCCGCAAAATTAATCCAAATTACTTTTTCACATCCTTCATCATCGTTAAATTATATTGCAGCAGTGGCGTTTTCATGGAGAGCTCAACCATAAGGTCTCTTTCTTCCGCTCCAAAATTCTTTAATATCCATATAACGGAGCCATCTTCGTTCTCTTCCTCGCTCTCAACGTTCAGCCTGCCGGTTATATCCGTGTAAGTTTTCATTATCTCAATATCCCCGGGATGCCCTGTTATTTTTAATCTGCCTTTCATTTCAGTAGTTTACGTGAGTTTCTTCGCGTTTCTGCATCTTTGTGGTTAAAATATTTTTCACTGCGGGTAATCCGGCTGTGGTATCCATGTAGTAATTGCAGTTTCATTACCAACAACTTCAAATTTCAAATCGGAAATTCCTATTTCACCGCTGCCATGCAGCAAAGCGCCGTAAAACAACATTTTACTTTCTTTTGGAACATCGGTAACAATTTCATATTTCTTCCATTCAGTTGTTTCTTTTATTGGCCTGTTCTGCATATTGTCAAACGCTAATGTCTTTCCGTAAGGACCATCGCCCGCGCCGCCGTCAATTCTCAGCCATATACCTGCCCAGCCGTAAACTTTATCACTTTTAATGTAGCCGCTTAGCTTTATTCTTTTGCCATAGTATTCAGACGGATTAAAGTTTTTTATTATAGTCCCGAATTTTTCTTTTGTGATATTATTTGACCTCAGGTAATACACGGGCCCTCCGTTATATTTATCAGTTGCAGCGCCGATTTCATAGCCGTCTTCTTTGCCTCCTCCTATATACCAGCCGTTTAAATCTTTTGTATCATCTTTTACTTTTTCCTGATTTTTATTGCATGCAATATTTATTGACAAAAAAAGCGCTAAAATTGAAAATATGCAAATGTATCTTTTCATATATTTTTTTACTATTACCAATACCCTTGATTTTAAAAAATTTAAGCTATGTCAGGTCTTTTTGACCTGACATGCGTCGGGAGGAAACTCCCGACGCCACAGCGCTTACAAACAAAAAAAGGGATTCCCAAAAAAACAAAAGTCCTCTGGTTATCCCCGCATAAATATAATGTATTTTCTTAACTTATTAAATAGAAATTCCGCTTTTCCTCTGAGTCCTCCAAAGGAGACCTGCCTGCTGCAGGCAGGGACTCAGATGGGACGGCCTGCTGTTTTCCAATTCGCCAGTTCACCAGTTCACCGGTTCGCCACACAATTTCCTATCTGTTCAGTTTCATAATTGAAAAATTCAGGAGCGCCGCAAACGTAACCCACAGTATATAAGGTATCATCAGGTAAGCTGAAGTTTCGGATAGCCTGTAAAACAGAAATATCACATACAAAATTGAGAGCCACAGCGCTATGATTCCGATAAACGCGGCAAAAGGATTTTTCAATCCGAAGAACAAAATGGACCACAAAAAATTAAGTAACAGCTGAACCGCAAAAACCCAGAACTGCAGCTTAAATTCAGTAAGGGGCATTTTAACCCATATCAAATAAAACGCAAGCCCCATCATTACATATAGGGTTGTCCATACGGGAGCAAATATCCAGCCCGGCGGATTGAATGATGGTTTTTTTAGATCCAGGTACCAGTCTGATAATGATGATCTTGTAAAGAATGATCCCGCAAAACCTATTGCAAGCGGAACCAGGATAGATATCGCAAGTTTTATGTAATTGTTCATATGGCATACTATCCTTTTCTGAATTTAATAACGCGCAAAAACAAAATCACTTTTTCAAATGAAATATAATGTATTTTCTTAACTTATTAAACCGCTTTTCTGTGTTCGTGTTGCGAGCGGTCTGGCGGATATTATCCCTGAATGCATTTTTACCTTGATTTACCAAAACATATGTATTACTATTACAATCGGCAATTAACAATAGTCAATTAGCAATCTTCAATTTGATAAATATGATGAACCTGATGAATCGTCATTTTAGTCGGTGAGAAATGAGACAGATTTTTCATTCAAAAATTATGTTTGCAGCCGGTAAAGAGAATAAATATCTTAATCTCATGTTTAATCTGACTGTATCGCACGAATGTCCCCGATTTATTAAGTCCTTTATTTATATGACTGATACAGGTTTCTATAATCTGAGACAATGAGAATTTGACTTTTTTAAAATTTATGAACTTTATAAACTTTTGAACTTTTAACTTTATGAACTTACTCGCTTTATACTTGAATTATTAAACTATTTCCGCTTGTTTTGTGATTATGAAAGACACTCCTACAGGCATATTGATATTATCATTTTTCTCAAAGTTCCTTGGCGTATTCCTGATCATCTTCAGCCTTATGGCCGCGATACTCGGGGGAAATGCGCTTACTACCGTCAGCAAAGACGGAACTATCGGGCTCTCCGTTTCAAACGCATCCGATAACAAGTCGGTTATAGTTACCGCAACTGAAAAAGGGCTCCCCGTGGATATTGCGGGTATCCAGATGGGAGATTCCATTGTAAAATATAACGGCGCCGCCATCACCTCTGATGTTATTACAAACCAGGTAATGGGAAGCCAGGTTGCCGGCGAAAAAATAACATTAACCATCCGGAAAAACGGCGTCGAAAAAGATTATGAGCTCACAGCCGTACGCTCATCGCTTTTTGATAAACTGATAATTGTCCTGTTTAAAACTATCCCTGTTTTGTTGATGGCGCTTTATGTGCTTGTTGGTTTCTGGGGCCTGCTCCGCAGCCCGTACTCAAAAGAAACTATCCTGATAGCTTTGTTCTGTTTTTGCTTTGGCTGTTTTAATTACGCGACTATCAATACAGGGCTTGACGCGCAAAATTTTGTCAGAAAATATTTATACTTTGACGATCTGAGGAAATTTGTGGCGCTTATCATGTGGTTCGGCCCCAGTTTCTGGGTTCTTCTGTTTGCAACGTTCCCCAGCCGTAACCGCTTTTATGAACGCAATAAAAAGCTGACGCTCCTTTTCATATTCCTGCTGCCTTTGATAGTAATTCTCAGCTCGGTAATTCCGCAATCTTATAACTGGCTGGGCATCGTATTGCTCACTTTGCTTTTTACCAATATGGGGATAGGCGTAATGCTGCTGGGTAAAAGCTCACGCAATGTTGAATCCGTGCTTGAAAGAAGGCAGGTAAAGTTAATGCTCTTCGGCATCAAGTACGGGGCAATATCTATCAGCCTTGGCTGGCTGCTGATCCTGATAGTTCAGATATTTTTAATAAAATATATTTCATCTACAATTCAGCTTGCGAGCTTTTGTCTTTTTCTCACCTGCCAGATAGGCGGGTTAATAATTCCGTTCACATTCCTGAATTCGTTTTTCCAGAACAAGCTGCTTGAAACTCAAAGCGCGCTTAAGCGCCGCGTACGTTACATCGGGTTTACGCTCGGACTTCTTGCAATTTACCTCTCGGCGATATTCATCATGGGGCATTTGCTGGTAAGCTTATTTGACGTAAAGGATACGACGTTCATTATACTTGTCGTTCTTTTTCTTTCGCTCACGTTCACGCCTATAAACAAGCGCCTGCTCCGGTGGATCGATGAGAAATTTTATCCCGAGCGGACAAAATACGCCGAGTCGTTAAAAAGTTTTATACAGTCAATTTCAGCTCAGATAGATAAGAATGATATCCTGCTGAAGCTGAAAGAATGGGTAAGCCTTACGACTCATATCTACCCGGTGATACCTATAACATTTGATAATAACCCGGCGATATATTACCCGTTTAAAGACTCGCGCTCAAACAGCGTGGTGAATAAAATTAAAAGCGGCGCGAAATTTTTCTGGGATGAAGTGACCGTAAAGTACACAGCGTATGTTGATGAAGAAGAAATAGAATGGGCGCGCGATAACGATATATCGCTCTCGATACCGATGATATCGCAGGGCGAGCTGGTAGGCGCGCTTAACGTCGGCAAGAAACAGGGCGAAGACGATTTTTCAATGGAAGATATTGACCTGCTCAGCCAGGCGTCAAGCCAAACCGCCATAGCGCTGCAGAACATCAAGCTGCAATCAGAGTACATTGATAAGAAAAGAATGGATAAAGAGCTTGAGATGGCGCGGAAGATACAGCAGAATCTCATGCCTAAAGATATACCGCCAGTCGAGGGACTTGACGTTTACGGCGAGTCGCGTCCGTGTTTCGAAGTTGCCGGCGATTATTTTGATGTGATAAAGCTTGAAGACGGCAACACAGTGCTTGTCGTAGCCGACGTAAGCGGCAAAGGCGCAGGAGCCGCGATGATAATGGCTAACCTGCAGGCGTCCATCAGGCTTGGCGTGCAGCTTAGCGACGAGATGGGCGATTTCGTGACGCGTGTAAATAATCTTATCTATAACAACACTTCGCCTGCTGAGTTTATTACTTTCTTTGTAGCGCTCTGGGCGCCGAAAACAAAGACAATTTTTTATGTGAATGCAGGACACAATCCGCCGATAGCTATTGATGATGCCGGCAATGTTACAAAGCTGCACGCAACAGGACTGATCATCGGGGTGCTGCCTGACCAGGTTTATACAGTCGGTACGCTGAAAATGACGGAGGGCTCATCGCTGGTGATATACACTGACGGAATGGACGAAGCCATGAATAAGACGGGAGAACAGTTCGGGCTTGATAGAATAATTGAATGCACGCTTGAAAATAAAAATAAGTCCGCAGCTGAATTAGCGAAAGCGCTGAATGGCAAAGTATTGGATTTCTGCGAAGGCGTCCCGATGCATGATGACGTTACGCTGATAGTTGCAAAAGGAATCTGAAAACAATAGCAATTAGCAATTAACAATTAACAAAAAATAATTGTTGTCAGTCTGAGCGCCGCATCAAGTGCGGGGTAAACTCCGGCGAAGACCAAAACACTTGTCAGTCTGAGCGGAGACGAAGACCAAAAACAAACAATAAATAGTAATTAGTCTTTAGTAATTAGTAATTTGAAAAGACTAAAAAATAAAAAAGACTTCAATAATAAGATTGAACCTTAAAAATTGAGAGATTGCAAATGACCGGACATAAGAAACAGTGGTTTGACGATGACTCATTTTGGAAAGGCACATATCCTTACATGTTTCCCGATGCAAAATTTATTAATGCCGTAACAGAAGTAAAGAAATTGCTTAAGCTTGTTAAGCCGAAAGGCAGATCGGTTCTTGACCTTTGCTGCGGCCCCGGCAGATGTTCTGTTCTGCTTGCTAAAAGAGGCTATGAAGTTACGGGCGTTGACTTAAGCCCCTTCCTGCTTAATAAGGCAAAACTTTTTGGACGTAAAAGCAGAGTTGATATTGAATGGATCCGAAGCGACATGCGTGATTTTATCCGTCCGTATGCGTTTGATTTGGTTATTAGCATGTTTACATCATTCGGTTATTTTGAGGATAAGCAGGAAGACTTACTGGTTCTGAAGAACATCTTCACAAATCTTAAGCCCGGTGGTTCATTACTGATGGACATGGGCAGCAAAGAACGTTTGGCAAGAATATTTCAATCAACTGTTTCAAACACATGGCCCGACGGGACCATTACTATCAATAAACACATAATCCTTGATAATTTTACCCGTATACAAAATGAATGGATCATTATCCGCAAAGGTAAAACAAGTAAGTTTGAATTTACCGATACAATATATTCCGGACAGGAAATTATCGACCGTTTGGAACTTGCGGGATTTGTGAATATCCGCCTATACGGCAATTTGGATGGCGGCGAGTACGGACTAAACGCGCAAAGATTGATTGCAGTTGCAGAAAAACCGAGATAATGAATTAACTAATGATATTGAAATACAAATGAACGAACAGGACTTATTAAAAATATTTAAAGCTCTTTCTTTTGCTTCAAAAAAGCACAGAGGACAAAAACGAAGGAACAAACAAAGCTATCCGTATATTAATCATCCTATAGAAGTTGTGCGGCTGCTTACTGAAGTCGGCGGAATTTATGACGCGGATATAATTAGCGCGGCTTTCCTGCATGATACAGTTGAAGATACCGACGCTACCGCAGAAGAAATTGAAAAAGAATTCGGAACTGCCGTTAAGGATTATGTAATTGAGCTTACCGACGATATGAGCCTGCCCTCAAAGATAAGGAAGCAAAAACAGGTTGACGCAGCTCCGCATAAATCAAACGGCGCTAAGCTTATTAAGCTGTGTGATAAGATAAGCAATATCACCGATATTATTTACGACCCGCCTGTATTTTGGTCGCATCGCCGCAGGCTGGAATACCTGGATTGGTCCGAACAGGTAATTAAAGGTATGCCGGGTACAAACGCAAATCTTGAAAAATTGTTCTTTGAAACTCTAAGCAAAGGAAGAGATTTACTTATTCAATGAAATGAAATTAAATTTACTAATGGCATGGATTGTTTATCGTTCATTGTTTAGTCATTAGTAATTGCTCTACTCGCTTCCGTATTTCCTGACAAACCACTTTTTAACAAACTGAACCATTAGTAAATAGATCAGGACAATGATCGCGATATATAGATATAATATTGTTGGCGGAGTGACGAATCCCAGCGCGGCTGCAATGGGTGAGTACGGCAATATTATTCCAACAGCTACAATAAATAACGACATCATCACAAGGAATTTGCTCGGCCTGCTTTCAATGAACGGCCTTTTGTTTGTTCTTATAATATGTATAACCAGCGTTTGTGTTATTAATGATTCTAAAAACCATCCTGTATGGAAAAGAGCGGCCTGGGCGTGAAAGATATAATACAATACTCCGAAAGTAGCAAAATCAAAGATGGAGCTTATGGGACCAATCATAGTAACAAACTTGCGGATGTAATCAACGTTCCATGGGCGCGGCTTCTCGAGATAATCGGGGTCGACTTTATCAGTTGGAATTGCAGTTTGGGAAATATCATAAAGAAAATTATTGAGCAAGATCTGAATGGGAGTCATCGGTAAAAACGGAAGGAAGATACTCGCGCCCGTCATGCTGAACATGTTGCCGAAATTGGAACTGGCGCCCATTTTAATATATTTAACAATGTTGCCAAAAGTTTTCCGTCCTTCAATTACGCCATTTTCGAGTACAAGCAGATCTTTTTCCAGGAGAATAATATCTGCCGACTCTTTGGCTATATCCATTGCGTTGTTAACCGATATGCCAACGTCTGCGGCTTTAAGCGCCGGCGCGTCGTTAATACCGTCGCCAAGATATCCGACAATGTGGTTATTCGAATGCAGAGTTTTTATAATTCTTTCTTTTTGTAAAGGGTTGAGTCTTGCAAAAATATTTGTATGTTTAACCAGCTCCTGCAGATCGGCGTCGTTTAACTTTTCAATGTCGCCGCCAACTGCCAGCCCTTTTATTTCAAGCCCTACCTCGCTGCAGATCTTTTTTGTGACAAGCTCATTATCGCCGGTAAGAACCATGACCTGTATGCCGGACCTGTTCAGCGCGTTGATAGTTTCTTTTGTAGATGGCTTTGGCGGATCAAGAAATGCGACGTACCCTTTCAGTATAAGTTCCTTTTCATCTTCCTTTGAATACGCCGGCTTATCTTCAACGTCTTTATATGCAATGGCAAGCACGCGGAATCCATCGGCGCTTAACGAGTCAAACTCATCCTTCAGGTCCGGCAGCACAAGATTTTCGATTTCGATAATTTCATCGTCAACTTCAAAGCGGTCGCACCTTGCAAATATTTCTTCCGGCGCGCCTTTAACAATTATCCTTCTCTTGCCGTCCATTTCGACCACAACACTCATCACCCTGCGCTCGAAGTCGAATGGTATTTCATCGATCTTCTTACAGTCGTCTGTCGGCACCTCCGTATGTTTTAATATAGCGCTATCAAGAAGGTTCTTAAGTCCGGTTTGGAAAAAACTGTTAAAGTACGCAAACCTAAGTACGTCTTCGCTTTCACGCCGGACAACGTCGCAGTGTTTTTCCAGCACAACATCATCCATAGTAAGTGTGCCGGTTTTATCGGTGCATAAAATATCCATCGCGCCGAAGTTCTGTATGGCGTTAAGTCTTTTGACAATAACTTTCTGCCGCGACATCCTGATAGAACCCTGTGAAAGATTTACAGCAACAAGCATGGGCAGCATTTCGGGAGTGAGCCCCACCGCGACGGCGAGCGCGAACAGGAACGCCTCGATCATATCGCCTTTGAGTATGGCGTTAATAGCGAAGATCGCAATAACCAGAACGATCATAAGCCTTATCATAAGCCACGTGAACTTCTTTATCCCTCTTTCAAAACCCGTTTCTTCATTTGCGTTAACCAGTCTTTTGGAAATTTCCCCGAATTTAGTATTTGGCCCAGTAGTAACGGCAAGCCCGAGAGCGCTTCCGCTGATAACGCTGGAGCCCATGAATGCAATGTTTGATAATTCGGAATCAGAAGCTGATTTTAACAGAACAGGGTCGGGAAATTTTTCTACAGGGAATGACTCGCCTGTAAGCGATGACTGGTTAATAAACAGATCTTTACACGAAAAAATTCTGAGGTCGGCCGGGATAATATCGCCGGCAGAAAGATATATAACATCGCCGGGTACAATTTCGCGGATCTTAATTTCCTTTTGCAGCCCGTCCCTGAAAACAGTTGCGGTAACGCGAACCATTTCCCTCAGCTTATCGGCTTCTTTACCGGAGCGATACTCCTGGAAAAAAGAGAGAAGAACGCTGAGCAAAACCATTGCGGATACAAAAATACCGCCTATGGTATCATCGCCCAATGTGATTGAAAAAACGCCGATTACTATTAAAACTATTACGAGCGGGTTAAGGAATTTGGAAAAAAATTGTACTAAAGCGGTCCTCTTTTTTCTCTTAGCGGGTTCGTTGTATCCGTATTTTTCGATTCTTTCTTCAGCCTCGGCAGTAGTGAGTCCTTTTTCAGAACAGCTGAAAATTTTACACAGGTTTTCGATTGAACCGCAAGCTAAGTCGATATAAGAAGGAGCTGCCATTGTTTGATATTTAAAAAATTACAGACTACATTATTTCTTGTCGTTCCATTCTTTGAGCTTATTGTATGAGTAAATACCCGAGTTGTGCCCGTCTTTCCAGAAGAGCTGTACAGCGTAATTTCCTACGACTTTAATGTCGTCCAAAGTAAGCTGCACCGACGAGAGCAGCGGGATATATGATGCGGGTTTATCTTCTCTCTCCTTCAAACAGGTTGCGCACGGGCAAAATTTTCTGAGATTCGAAAGCGCTATCATACTTTCATTGCCGTCATCCCATATAACATACAGGAACCGCTTATCCTTTACGCTGATTTTTTTAGGAACCATATTTATTTACTCTGCTAAAAACTTCTCCGCTTCCAGCACGTCTTCTTCGCTGCCTATGTAAAGCGGCGTCTTTTGATGCAGGTTAAGCGGAATCACATCAAGTATTCTCTCGATTCCGTTTGAAGCTCTTCCTCCCGCTTGTTCAGCAATAAACGCAAGCGGATTAGCTTCATATAACAAACGCAATTTACCGTTTTTATTTTTTGAATCCGCCGGATACATAAATATACCGCCGTACAAAAGATTCCTGTGAAAATCTGCGACAAGCGAACCTACATAACGCGAACTATAGGGCAAGCCTTTTTCCGGGTCAACTGATTTCAGGTAATTTACATACTTCTGAATTCCGCCTGACCACTTAGCAAAGTTTCCTTCGTTAACGCTGTATGTTTTTGATTTCTTAGGCATCAAAATGTTCTCGTAGAATAAAAGGAATTCCCCTACCGTAGGGTCAAGAGTAAATCCATGGACGCCCTGCCCTGTTGTATAAACCATAATGGTACTTGACCCGTAAATAACGTAGCCGCCTGCAACCTGCCTTGTTCCTTTTTGGAGGCAATCTTCAAGTGTGCCGGGACCGTAATCTGAGATCCTCCGGAAAATAGAAAAAATTGTTCCGATGCTGATGTTAGCATCAATGTTAGATGAGCCATCGAGAGGATCGAAGTGGACAATATATTTGCTCATGTGGCGCCCGCCCATGAATTTTTCTTTCACGGGGATGAAATCTTCGCTCTCTTCCGAAGCTATAGCGCACAAATGCCCGCTTGCTTCCATAGCGCGAACCAGCGCATCGTGTGCGTACACGTCAAGCTTCTTCACGATCTCGCCGTGAACGTTTTGTGTGCCTGTGAATCCAAGGATATCAATAAGTCCGGCGCGGTTTACTTCAAGCGAAATAAGCTTGCATGCCAGCGCGATATCCGCAAGCAGGTCGGAAAGCTGTCCTGTTGCATTAGGGAATTTTCTTTCCTGCTCGATGATGTGACGATAAAGTGTAACAAATTTTTTATTCATTTTTTTAATTGCGAATCCCGATTTATCGGGATGAAGCAATCTCTTTATTTGAAGATATTTCTAAATAAAGATCATGCCAATTTTTGTTAAAATTATTTATCAATTCTATTTTCTTTTTTCGGGAACCAGCCTTGATCTTAGCCTCCCTTTTGATTGCTTTGTCAGCGGATTCTAGTATCTCATAATATACTAATTTATCAACGTTATAATGACTTGTGAATCCAATTCTTAACTTTAGCTTGTGTTCAAGTACTCTTCTACAGATATTATCTGTCATTCCAGTATATAGGACAGAATTCATTTTGTTCGATAAAATATAAACGTAATACTTTGACGACTGCATTCTCCAAAAGTCTAACTAAAATGCAAAAATTTCCTCGTTCTATTAGTACTTAAAAACGAGATTGCTTCAGGCGCTTAAGCGCCCTCGCAATTATAATATAAGCCTAACCGCATCCTGTATCGTTTCAACAGGTATCAACTCCAAGATCCCGTTAGCTTTCAGGTTCTTCATGTTCCCTTTCGGTAAAACAATCTTCTTGAATCCAAGCTTAACGGCTTCCTGGATGCGGCGGTCAATAAAACTAATGGTTCTTATTTCGCCGCTTAGTCCCACTTCGCCCAGCACTATCAGCTCAGGCTCCATAGAGGTATCTTTAAAGCTTGAACAAATACTCATTGCCGCGGC
>Ga0265332_10001338_pt1 | contig 13956 bp, 14 predicted proteins | sample 41926metaG_FD_202084 | JGI IMG/M metagenome (GOLD analysis project Ga0265332, IMG submission 202084) | Rhizosphere microbial communities from Carex aquatilis grown in University of Washington, Seatle, WA, United States - 4-19-26 metaG | ecosystem: Host-associated > Plants > Roots > Rhizosphere...
ATATCACGGTTCGCGTCGGGTGCGATGCCGCTAGCATACCGTCGGGCGTGGCATAGCAACCACGAACTTGCCGCCCCAGCCGCGGATGCCGGCCATTTGTTCGATTATCTCATCCTTGAGGTTCCACGGCAGGATCAGGACGTAATCGGGCTTGCGCTCGAATATGCGGTCCGGATGCATCACCGGTATGCGCGTGCCGGGCAGCAGCAACCCCTGCTTGTGCGGATTGCGGTCCACCGTGAATTCGATAAGGTCCGTGCGTATCCCGCAGTAGTTAAGCAGGGTATTGGCCTTGGCCGGCGCGCCGTAACCGACGACGCTCTTGCCGTCGTCTTTGGCATCGAGCAGAAAACGCAGCAGCGCGCGTTTCGTGGTTTTGACCTGTTCGGCAAATGCGGCGTAGGTCGCCGCGTTGTCCAGCCCCGCGGCGCGCTCGCCATCGAGCAGAGCTTGCACGCGCGGCGTCGGGTGCCGCGCGGTGTCGCGCGATGCGTAAACGCGCAGCGAGCCCCCGTGGGTCGGCAATTCCTCGACGTCGAATACGGTCAGCCCGTGTTTAGCCAGCACGCGCAATGCCGTCGCGAACGAGAAATAGGAGAAATGCTCGTGATATATGGTGTCGAACTGGTTGTGCTGCATCAACTGCAGCAGATGCGGAAACTCCAGCGAGAGGACGCCGGCGGGTTTCAGCAGCGTGTACAGGCCGGCCGCAAAGTCATTGAGGTCGGGCACATGCGCGAACACGTTGTTGCCGATCAGGAGGTCGGCGCGGTTGCCGTCGGCGGCCAGTTTCTTTGCCGACAAAGCGCTCAAAAACTCGGTGATGGTCGGCACGCCCTTTTCCAGCGCCGCCGCGGCGACGTTCTGCGCGGGCTCGATGCCCAGCACCGGAATTCCCGCCTGCTTGAAATACTGCAGCAGGTAGCCGTCGTTGCTTGCCGCTTCGATGACGAGGCTCTGCGCGTGCAGTCCGAATTCGCGGACCGCATGGGCTGCGAACTCGCGCGCATGCGCGAGCCACGTGTCCGAGTACGATGAAAAGTAAACGTAGTCGCTGAATATGTTCGCCGGCGTTTCGAACTGCTCGAGCTGGACGAGGAAGCAGTTCGTGCACACATAGGCGTGCAGCGGATAGAACGGCTCCATGCGCTGCGCGTCGGCGGGCTTGATGAACGCGTTGGACAACGGCGACATGCCCAGATCGCAGAACGTGTGGCCGAGCGGCGTGCCGCAGAACCGGCAGGCGGCGGTCATGCCGTGGCGAGAGCGCGGTAGCGGTCGAGCTGCGCCTCGCTCAAGCGTCGCAAGTCGGCGCCGTCGCGCCACGCGCGATACCACTCGACGGTCCAGTCGATTGCCTGCGCGATGTCGAGCCGCGGCGTCCAGCCGAGGCGCGCGCACGCTTTACCGGCATTGATGCCCAGATATTGCGCCTCGTGCGGATGCGTGCCCGGAGCCTGTTCCCAGCGCGCGCCGCCATCCCATTTTTTCGCAACCGCTTCGATCACGTCGGCGACCGTCATGGCTTGATTCTGCGCAGGTCCGAAATTCCACGCTTCGGCGTAGTCCGCCGGTGTCGCACACAGTTTTTCCGCGAGCAGCAGGTAACCCGCGAGCGGGTCCAGCACATGTTGCCACGGCCGGGTCGCATGCGGGTAACGCAACTTAACGGGGCGGCCGGCGCCGAACGCGCGTATCGCATCCGGAACCAGCCGGTCGGCGCTCCAGTCGCCGCCACCGATGACGTTGCCGGCGCGCGCGGTCGCGATCGCGGCTCCGTCACCGGGAAAAAACGAGTAGCGGTACGCGGCCGCCACCAGTTCCGCGCACGCCTTGCTGTTCGAATAAGGATCGTGGCCGCCGAGACGGTCGTTCTCGCGGAACTCGCGCTGCGCGCCGGTGTTTTCATAGCATTTGTCGCTGGTGACGACCACGACGGCGCGCACTCCGGATTGTGCTCGCGCGGCTTCGAGAACGTTGACGGTGCCCATGACGTTGGTCGAATAGGTTGCGACCGGGTCTTCATACGAGGGACGCACCAGCGATTGCGCGGCCATGTGGATGATGATCTCCGGATCGGACTGCCTGACCGCCGCCGTCAGCGACGCGAGGTCGCGCACGTCGCCGACGTTCGACGTCATTGCATAAGCAACACGCGCCGTATCGAAAAAACTCGGGTCGGTCGGCGGCGGCAGCGCATATCCGGCGACCTTTGCGCCCAGCGTCTGCAGCCACAGCGCCAACCATCCGCCCTTGAATCCGGTGTGACCGGTAAGCAGGACTTTTTTCCCCCGCCAGAAGCGGGGATTCAAGTCCAGATCTTCCACGGCGCCTTGCCGGAACCCCACAATTCCTCGAGATTGTATTTGTCGCGCATGGTGTCCATCGGCTGCCAGAAGCCCGCATGCTGGTACGCGGCGAGCTGGCCGTCGCGTGCGAGCCGCGGCAGCACGCCGGCTTCCCAGCTGGTGGCGTCATTTTCGATGTAACCGATCACCTTCGGCGAGAGCACGAAGAATCCGCCGTTGGTCCAATTACCGTCGCCGCGCGGCTTTTCCTCGAAACTCACCACCCGCGAGCGGTCGAGATTCAGGATGCCGAAGCGTCCCGCCGGTTGCACGGCCGCCACCACCGCCAGGACTTTTTCGCGCTCGAACAACTCCACGGTCTTGCGCACGTCGACGTCGCTGACGCCGTCGCCGTAGGTAAAGCAGAACGGTTCGTCGTCGAGATAGGATGCCACCCGTTTCAGCCGGCCGCCGGTCTGCGAATCGTCGCCCGTATCGACCAGCGTCACGCGCCACGGCTCGGCGCTCGCATGGTGGACCTGCATTTTGTTGTTGGCCATGTCGAACGTCACGTCCGACATGTGCAGGAAGTAATTGGCGAAGTACTCCTTGATGACGTAACCCTTGTAGCCGCAGCACACGATGAAATCGTTGATGCCGTGGGCCGAATAGATTTTCATGACGTGCCACAGCATCGGTTTGCCGCCGATTTCGATCATCGGCTTGGGTTTCAAGTGGGACTCTTCGCTGATGCGCGTGCCGATTCCGCCCGCAAGTATCACGGCTTTCATATGGGCTATCCCCGGGTGGCGGCGGACACCGCGGTTGCGGTTTGCCGCATGCAGGCGGCTGCATAATCCGCATACACCGCCGCAATGCCATCGCGCAGTCCGATGCGGCAGGTCCAGCCGAGGGCGGCCATGCGCGAGACGTCGAGCAATTTGCGCGGCGTGCCGTCCGGCTTGCTTTTGTCGTAAGTGAGGCGCCCGCGGTAACCGGCGATTTGCGCGATCAGCAGCGCGAGTTCGCGGATGCTGATTTCACGGCCCGCGCCGATGTTGACGAATTCGCCGATCTCGGCCGCGCGGTGATGTTCCATCAGGTGGACGCACGCATCGGCAAGGTCGTCGCTATGCAAAAATTCGCGCAGCGGCCCGCCGCTGCCCCAGACTGCGACCTCCGGTTTGCCATGCAACGTCGCCGCGTGAATCTTGCGGATCAATGCCGGCAGCACGTGCGACGTCTCGAGGTCGAAATTGTCCCCGGGCCCGTACAGGTTCGTCGGCATGACGCACAAAAAGTCGGTACCGTACTGGCGGTTGAACGCAGCGCACATCTTGAGTCCGGCTATTTTCGCGATGGCGTAAGGTTCGTTGGTTGGCTCAAGCGTGCCCGTAAGCAGATATTCTTCCTGCATCGGCTGCGGCGCGTCTTTCGGATAGATGCAGCTTGAGCCGAGAAACAACAGCTTCTCCACGCCGTGCCGGTGACTCGCGCCGATTACGTTGACTTCGATCGCGAGGTTGTCGTGGATGAACTGCGCGGGGTAAGTTGCGTTGGCTTTGATGCCGCCGACGCGCGCGGCGGCCAGGAATACATGGCGCGGTTTTTCGCGCGCAAAAAATGCCTCGACCGCGGCCTGGTTGGTGAGATCGAGTTCGGCATGCGTGCGGGTCACCACATTGCGATAGCCGCCGCGTTCCAGGCGGCGCATCAGCGCGGAGCCGACGAGGCCGCGGTGGCCGGCGACGTATATGCGCTCCGATTGGGTGAACGGCATGGCGGTTATTCGTGATGGTCGTACGCGCTGTAGCCGTGGCGCTTGACGAGTTCGTCGCGCTCGGCGGCCTTCAGGTCTTCGCGCACCATTTCGGCGACCAGCGACTTGAAAGAGGTGCGCGGCTTCCAGCCGAGCTTGCGGCGGGCTTTGCGTGCGTCGCCCAGCAGCGAATCGACCTCGGTCGGCCGGAAATAGCGCGGATCGACGCGCACGACCGTCTGGCCGCGGGCCGGCGAGCCGCCTTTCCCGCGCGGACCCGCGTCGACAATGGCAATTTCCTTAACGCCTTTGCCGCGCCAGCGCAGCTTTACGCCGAGCTCGGTCGCGGCGGCATTGACGAAATCGCGCACGCTGTACTGCACGCCGCTCGCGATCACGAAATCCTCCGGCTTGTCCTGCTGCAACATCAGCCATTGCGCTTCGACGTAGTCGCGCGCGTGCCCCCAGTCGCGTTTCGCGTCGAGGTTGCCGAGATACACGCAATCCTGCAGCCCCAGTTTGATGCGGGCGAGCGCGCGCGTGATCTTGCGCGTGACAAAGGTTTCGCCGCGCACCGGCGACTCATGATTGAACAGGATGCCGTTGCACGCGAACATGCCGTATGCTTCGCGATAATTGACCGTAATCCAGTACGAATAAAGCTTGGCGACGGCATACGGCGAGCGCGGATAGAAGGGCGTCGTTTCGCGCTGCGGGGTCTCCTGAGTTTTGCCGAACAGTTCCGAGGTGGACGCCTGGTAGTAGCGTGTTTTTTCCGCCAACCCCAGAATGCGCATCGCTTCGAGCACCCGCAACGCGCCGAGTGCGTCGGAGTTGGCGGTGTATTCGGGCTCTTCGAACGACACCGCGACATGGCTTTGCGCCGCGAGGTTGTAAATTTCGTCGGGGCGCACCTGCTGGATCACGCGCATCAGCGCCGACGAGTCGGTCATGTCGCCGTAGTGGAGGATCAGGCGCCGGGACGATTCATGCGGATCCTGGTAAAGATGATCGATGCGGTCGGTATTGAATAATGACGAACGGCGCTTGATGCCGTGTACTTCGTAGCCCTTGCCGAGCAGAAATTCCGCAAGATAGGCGCCGTCCTGGCCGGTGATGCCGGTGATCAATGCTGTTTTTTTCATCCGCCTAAGCTGCTGTAATGATGGCCGATTGATTATACTTGGAAAGGCCCGCACTCATAAGATCGCGCCGCGCGCCGCCATGCTTCATTTTTGGGTAAGTAACCGACGAAATTCAATGCACAGATGCTGATTCCCGTAATCCTTGCCGGCGGTGTCGGCGCGCGCCTGTGGCCGGTATCGCGCGAGTCGTATCCGAAGCCGTTCATCCGCCTCGCGGACGGAAAAAGCCTGCTGCAGAAGACGCTCGAGCGCGCGGTCGCGCTCGCAGGAAAAGGGCCCGTGATTACGGTGACCAATCACGAATACATCCACGCGACACGCGACGAGTACCGGGCGGTTTGTCCGGAACTCGATTCGGTCGTCATGCTCGAACCATGCGCGCGCAATACCGCGCCCGCGATCGCGCTGGCCGCGCTCTACGCAATGAAGCAGTGGGGGCCGGAGACGATCCTGCTGATAATGCCCGCCGACCATGTTGTCGCGCCGCTGGAAAAATTCACGGCGGCGGTAAATGCCGCGGAGCGACTTGCCGCGCAAGGGCGGATGGTCGTTTTCGGTGTCCGACCTATCCGCGCCGAAACCGCGTATGGATATATCGAATGCGGGCGGGCCATCGATGAGACCGCGTCCGACGTCACGCGGTTTGTCGAAAAACCCGGGTTGGCGGCGGCTGAAAAATTCGCGGCATCGGGCACGCACCTGTGGAATTCGGGAATGTTCTGCTTCACGGCGCAAACCGTGCTCGACAATCTGCGCCGGTACGCGCCGGACCTGCATGCGGCGGCCGAGCGCTGCTTCAACGCGACGCGCGAACGCGAAGGCGATGCGGTCCACATCGATGCGGAGAGTTTCGCCGCCGTGCCCGCGATTTCGATCGATTACGCGCTGATGGAAAAAGCAACCGGGGTCGCGGTGGTGCACGCTGGTTTTACGTGGAGCGACGTCGGATCGTGGAACGCGGTCAGCGAGTTGACGCCGCCCGACGCGGCGGGCAATCGCACGGTCGGCGAATCGGTCATGGTCGACAGCAGCGATTGCTACGTGCAGAGCGCCGATCGCGTGGTCGCCGGTGTCGGCGTGCATGGTTTGCTGATCGTCGATACCCCCGATGCGTTGCTCGTCGCCGACCGCAACCAGGCGCAACAGGTGCGCGCGGTCACCGAGCGCCTGAAACTGGCCGGCCACGCGGCGGCCAGGATACATCGCACCGTGACGCGCCCGTGGGGCAGCTACACGCTGCTCGAGCAGGGGCCGGGTTTCAAGTTAAAGCGCATCGTCGTGAATCCGGGCGCGGCATTAAGCCTGCAGATGCATCATCACCGCAGCGAACACTGGGTGGTGATTGCGGGAATCGCACAGGTCGTGAATGGCGAGCGCGAGTTTTCGGTGCGGTCCAACGAGTCGACTTTCATCCCGGCCGGCAACCGGCATCGGCTGTCCAATGTCGGACGCGAGCCGCTGGTGATCATCGAAGTGCAGACCGGGGATTACGTCGAGGAAGACGACATCGTGCGGTTTGACGATGTGTACGGGCGGACCTAGGTGCGGCCGGCAACGCAGGCTTTGAGACCATCGCGCCAGAATGGCAGCGCTACGTCGAACGTTTGCCGCAGTTTGTCGTGACTCAGCACGGAGTTGCGCGGCCGCGCTGCCGGTGTCGGGTAATCGGAAGCGGGGATCGCCACGAGCTTCGGCTGGCGCTTTTTCGCCGGGGCGCCGGTTTCCGCGAGGATCGCGGCCGCGAAATCGTACCACGTGGCAGTGCCCTCCGCGCTCATGTTGTAGATGCCGCTTAAAGCATTTGACTCCTGGCTGCGGGACTGCGCAACGCGTGCGAGGATCGCCGCCGTGGCGGTCGCGATATCGCGGCACCACGTCGGCGCGCCGAACTGATCGTTCACAATTTTTAACTCGTCGCGTTCGGCGGCGAGCCTTCGTATCGTGACCAGGAAGTTCTTGCCGGTCGCGCCATAGACCCAGCTCGTGCGCAAAATCAGATGATTCGCGCCGGATGCCTGCATCGCGCGCTCGCCGGCAAGTTTCGTGCGGCCGTAAACGTTCAACGGATTCGGCACGTCTTCTTCGTCATACGCGCCCGGCTTGGTGCCATCGAAAACATAATCCGTTGAATAGTGAACCAGCCACGCACCAAGGCGCTTTGCTTCCGCTGCCAGAATGCCCGGCGCGGTGCCATTGATGGCCATGGCCTGGTCTGGCTCCTCTTCGGCGCGGTCCACGGCGGTATACGCAGCAGCGTTGACGATAATGGAAGGACGAAATTCGCGGACGGTTGCGGCAATCGCGGTGGAATCGGCCAGGTCGAGGCGGCTGCGGTCGCACGCCATTATCTCGCCGAGCGACGCAAGTGCCGTGACCAGTTCGGCGCCGACCTGACCGCTCCTGCCGGTAATCAATATCCGCGTCACGCGTAAACCCTGGCATCCTTCAAGCGCGCGCCTTTTTGATCCTTGGGCGAGAGTTCCGGCGGGCCGGCGAGCGGCCATGCGATTGCGAGGTCGGAATCGTCCCACACGATGCAGTGCTCGTGCTGCGGCGCGTAATAGCCGGTGGTTTTGTAGAGCACGTCCGCGTGTTCGGAGATGACCAGAAATCCATGCGCGAAGCCCGGCGGAACCCACAGCGCGAACCGGTTTTCTTCCGACAGTGTGACGCCGGTCCACTTACCGAAATTGACCGAGCTGCGCCTGATATCCACCACTACATCGAACACTTCACCGGCCAATACGCGAACCAGTTTGCCCTGCGGCTGCGGGTTCTGGTAGTGCAGACCGCGCAGCACGTTTTTTTTCGACCGCGACTGGTTGTCCTGGACGAAAGTTGCCTGCATCCCGGCGGCGGCTTCGAATTCGCGCTGGTTGTGGCTTTCGAAGAAATAACCGCGCCCGTCCGCGAACACGCGCGGCTCGATGAGGAGCACTTCGGGCAATTGGGTGGACGACACTTTCATCGCAAATATCGGTGCGTAACGAGACCGCAGTTGTTGACGGCGTCGGGCTATTCTATGCGTAATGCTTCGCTGCGTGTAGGCTTACGGTCTCAGGGACGCGCAATTACCGACGCACCAATGAAAAAGATCCTGCTGATCAAGACTTCTTCCCTCGGCGATGTCATACACGCACTGCCCGCCGTCACCGATTTGAAAGCGGCGGGTGCGGCGGCGCGCATCGACTGGGTCGTGGAAGAATCGCTGGTGCCGATCGTGAAGCTGCATCCGGGCGTGGACGAAGTCATCCCGGTGGCGATGCGGCGCTGGCGGCGCGCTTGGTGGCGCCGCTCGATACGCGATGAGGTCAGCGTATGCCGGCGGCGCCTGCGGGCGCAAACCTACGATGCGATCGTCGACGCCCAGGGTTTGATCAAAAGCGCGTTGATCGCGCGGGCCGCTCGCGGGGTCCGTCACGGGCTCGACTTTCACAGCGCGCGCGAGCCGCTCGCACCGTTTTATCACCATACTTATCGCATACCGTGGGACCTGCACGCCGTAGAACGGACCCGTCTGCTGCTTGCGCGCGCAATTGGTTACACGATGCCGCCGCGGTGTGACTACGGCATACACGCGTCGCCGCGTACATTCGCGTGGCTCGGGTCGGGGGCGTACGCCGTGCTGCTCCACGCTTCGAGCGGCGATTACAAGTTATGGAGCGAGACGAACTGGCAAACGCTGGGCGACGCGTTGAATGCGGCGGGCATTGCATGCGTATTGCCTTTCGGCAGCGTCCGGGAACGGGAACGCAGCGTGCGGATCGCCGGTAATTTGCGCGCGGCGGTCGTCCCGCCCGCGCTGGGACTCGAAGAACTCGCGGGATTATTGGCGGGCGCCAGAACGGTGATCGGCATCGATACCGGTCTCACGCATCTGGCCGCGGCATTGGGCGCGGCGACGGTGGGCATCTATAACGCCACCGATTCCGCGGCGACCGGCATTTACGGCTGCGCGCGCGCCGTCAATCTCGGCGGCATCGGGCGCGCGCCGACCGCGCAGCAGGTTATATCAGCCGCCGCCGAGCTTGCGCCATGAACGTAACGCGGCTTGGTTACACGTTGTTGCTCTACGCGCTGCTGCCGCGCGCATTGCTGCACCTGTGGTGGCGTGCACGCCGCCAACCCGAGTATCTGGAAAACGTAGGCGAGCGTTTCGGCCGCTACGCGACTGCCGCGCAAGCGCCGCTGATCTGGGTGCATGCGGTGTCGGTGGGTGAAACGCGCGCGGCCGCGCCGCTGATTCAGGAATTGCAACGGCGGTATCCACGGCACCGGATACTTCTGACGCACATGACGCCGACCGGGCGCGACACCGGCCTTACGCTCTTTGGCGACGGCGTGCAGCGCTGTTATCTGCCTTACGATTTTCCTTTTGCGGTGGCGCGTTTTCTCGCGCACTTCAAGCCGGTCTGCGGCATTCTGCTGGAGACGGAGATCTGGCCTAACCTGATTCGCGCATGTCGTGCGCGCGAGATTCCAATTTACCTGGTTAACGCGCGCATGTCGGAAAAATCATGCCGCCGGTATGCGCGATTTTCCGCCTTTGCCGCGGCGTGCCTCAATGACCTGTCGGGAATCGCGGCGCAGAGCCGCGCCGACGCCGGGCGCCTGCAGTCCCTCGGTGCGCCGGCAGTCGCCGTCACCGGCAATCTCAAATTCGATATCACGCCGGATGCCGAACTCGTCGCACGCGGCGCAACCTGGCGCGAGCAATGGGGTCGCGCGCGCCCCGTCCTGCTCTGCGCAAGCACGCGCGAAGGCGAAGAGGCGTTGTTGTTGCAGGCATTGCAGCAGATCGACGTGCCGGACGTGCTGGTGCTGATCGTGCCGCGCCATCCGCAGCGCTTCGGCGAGGTTGCGGCGCTTATCGAGCGCGCCGGGTTTGCTTATCAGCGACGCAGCGCCGGGGCGCCAATCGCGGCGCAGACGCGCATCGTGCTGGGCGACAGCATGGGAGAAATGTTCGCCTACTATGCGGCGAGCAACGTCGCGATCATCGGCGGCAGCCTGCTGCCGTTCGGCGCGCAAAACCTGATCGAAGCGTGCGCGGCGGGTTGCCCGGTCATCGTCGGTCCGCATATCTATAATTTCGCCGAGGTCGTGCAGCTTGCGGTCGAAGCCGGCGCAGCCGTCCGCGCGCAGGATGCGGCGGCGGCGATAACCGCCGCGGGTGAAATACTGTGCGATGCCGCGCGCGCGCGCCGCATGGGCGACGCCGGACTCGCTTTTGCGCGCGACCACCGCGGCGCCACGGCGCATGTCATTGAAATGCTTCATTTCAGCGATTAAGCAATTAAGTGATTGGGTGATTCAGTCCTCAATCACCAAATCGCTCAATTACCCACTCGAAACATTGCGCTTTCGGTGATTACGATGTCGATGCGTTGATCGTTGGCATCGAGCGGAACCTCCTCACATATTTGCAGCGAGAAAGCGGCGGCGACGAGCGGCGGCCGGCTCGCGAACCGCGGAATCAGCCGATCGTAAAAGCCGCCGCCGTAGCCGAGTCGGTCGCAACGCGGAGTGAACGCGACGCCCGGCAGCAGGATGAAATCGATGCGGGCTAGATCCGCCGGCGGGCGATCCACGCGCGGCTCGCGGATGCCCCACGTGCCGCTTTGCAGGTCGCTTTCGGCGTTGGTTACCTCGCGCAATTCGAGCCGGCGGGTGTCGCGATTGACGCGCGGCAGGCACAGTCGCTTGCCGGATGCGAGCGCGTCCGCCACGAGGGCGGTGGTGTCGAATTCGCTGCCGAAACTCATGTACGCGAGAACGCAGGCCGCATTGCGATAGGCATCGAGGGCAAGCATTTGCGAAGTGATGGCGGCGGAAAGTTCGCACCGCTTCGTTGCAGGCAGCGCGTCGCGCGCGGCGAGGATTTGCCGGCGCAGCGCCGCTTTGGGGCTGGTGTCGGCCGCTACTTTTCCAGCCACTGGTTCACGTACGCGAGATCTTCATCGCTCAGAGTGCCGGCCGCCGCCTTGAGTTTCAGCACGTTGATTGCATAGGTGCAGATCGCCTGCGCGTAATCGCGGCGCGCGCTGATCAGCTGCTGCGTGGCATTGAGCACGTCGACCTGCGTTCTTACGCCGACTTCCTGGCCGAGCTTGGTCGAATCAAGCGAACTCTGGCTCGAGACGAGCGCGGTTTCCAGCGCTTTGATCTGCGCGGCGCCGCTGGTCACGCCCAAAAATGCCGTGCGGGTGTTGAGCGCTACCGTACGTTTGGTGTTCTCCAGGTCCTGCCTGGCCTTGTCCTGGCCGGCCAACGCCTCGCGCACCTTGGAGTTGACGAATCCGCCCTGGTATAACGGCACCGCGAGTTGAAGACCGATGTAGCGGATAGTCGTGTCGTACCCCGGTCCGGCCTGAAACCCCGCGCCCTGGCCCGCATCATTGTAGGTGGCAACGGCATCGAGCGTAGGCAGGTGTCCGCCGCGATTCTTGGTCACGTCCTGCGCAGCGATGTCGAGGTTGGATTGGGCGATCTTTACCTGCAGGCTGGTCGAAGTGCCGTTATCCACCCACTGGTCCATGTTGTTGGGCGCTGGTAATTGCGCGACGAAGCCGCGGCCGATCTTCGCGATGTCCGGGGCCGTGCGGCCGATAATCTGGCGCAGGGTCTGTTTCTTGATCTCAAGATCGTTTTGTGCGGCGATTTCCTGCGAGACCGCGAGGTCGTGCCGCGCCTGCGCGTCGTTGGCGTCCGTGATGGTGGCGGTCCCGACTTCGAAATTGCGTTTCGCCTGGGCCAGTTGTTCCGCAAACGCCGTTTTCTGGGCGGTGGCGAGCGACACGTTGCTTTCAGCGAGCAGGATGTCGAAGTAGGCTTGTGCGACCCGCAGAATCAGGTCCTGGTTTGCCTGCAGGAATGTCGCGTCCGCCTGGGAAACCTGATTCTTCGCCTGCTCGTACGTGATCCAGTTCTGGTAGCGAAAGAGCGGCTGCGTCGCGGTGACGGTTACCGAATTGGAGTTGTACTTGGAATTACCGCCGACCAAGCCGGGTGACGGCGTGCGAAAGGAGATGTCGCGGTCGTTGTACTGCGTGTTCGCCTGCACGGTAACCGCGGGCAGCAACCCGGACAATCCCTGCGGCAGCTTTTCCTGGCCGGCCATATAGCTCGCGCGCGCCGCGGCGTAGACCGCGTCGGCGGTCTGTGCTTCGCGATATACCGACAACAAGTCGGCGGCCATCGCATCGTGCATCGCCCCGCACAAAACGAGTCCCAGTAATGGTAAATGCCGGGCGATTGTTTGCATACGCTAGTAGCGCGCCATGGCGGGGTCGACGTGCTCGGCCCACGCGGCGATGCCACCGCTTAAGTTGTAGAGGCGGCCGAGTCCCATGCTTTGCAGATAATTGGCGACTTGCAGGCTGCGCAGGCCGTGATGGCAGAGCACGACGATGTCGCGATCGCGCGGCAGTTCATTCCAGCGTGATGGAATCTCTTGCATCGGCAGCAACTGCGCATCCGGAAGATTGCAAATCGCGTTTTCCCACGGTTCCCGCACGTCGAGGATCAGCGGCATGGCGCGGGCGTTGTCGGCCAGCCATTCGCGCAATGCCGTTGCCGGCAATTGCTCGATCAAAAGACGAATCTTTCAGGCTGTGGCGCGTTGCGCAGCATCGGGATGCAGGTCTCGAACAGCGCAACCGTGGCCGCCGCACCGGCGCCGGTGTAGGTCGTGAGCAGCGCTTCCATCACGGGCGCTTCGCCGACGACGGCCAGGAGCCGTCCGCCGGGTTTCAGGCTGCGCTGAAATTCTTCCGCCAGTACCGGCTCCGACCCCGTCAGCACGATCACGTCGTACGGCGCCTGCTTGTGCCAACCGCGCGCTGCATCGCCGATTTCCAGCGTCACGTTCGTGATGGCGTGAGCGGCGAGTTTGGCGCCGGCGGCGGCGCTGAATGCGGGATTGATCTCGACGCTGGTTACGTGTGCGCCGCGCTTGGCGAGCAGCGCCGTCATGTAGCCGCTGCCCGTGCCGACTTCGAGTATGCGGTCGGCCGGTTTGATCGCAAGTTCCTGCACCATGCGCGCTTCGAGCTTGGGCGCGAGCATGCGCTCCCCGGACAACGCGTTTTCCGTCAACGGGATTTCCATGTCGACGAAGGCGAGGCTGCGGTATTGCGGAGGGACGAAGTCTTCCCGCCGCACCGTGAAGAGCAGATCCAGCACATGTTGATCGAGCACATCCCAGGTGCGGATTTGCTGCTCAACCATATTGAAGCGGGCGCGTTCAATGTCCATTTGGGCGTTCATGAAGGAGAGAAATCCGGGCTGTGGAGGCAAGAAACCGAGCTTGCAATTATCGCATAATTCCAGTAGTTTGACCGTCACACGTTGGGGGTCCTGGCGGGCTGGATTTACGGCCGGCAGCCGGGTGAGATAGACCCTTCGAACCTGATGCGGATAATGCCGCCGCAGGGAAGCGTGGCGCCCATATCGCAAGCGCCGCTCCTCCCTGGTTTGTTAAGCGAGGAGCAAGCATGAACGCAAATCCCAAGTTTTTGAGTGCCACGGCCCACGTCGACGAGGCCGCGGTCAAGTCGTTGCCCAATTCGCGCAAGGTCTATATCGAGGGCTCGCGGCCCGATCTTAAAGTGCCGATGCGCGAAATCAGCCAGTCGGACACGCCGGCCGGCATGGGCGCGGAAAAAAACCCGCCGATTTACGTCTACGACACTTCTGGCCCTTATACCGACCCGGCGGTGAAAATCGACATTCGTTCCGGCCTGGCGCCACTGCGCGAAAAATG
>Ga0265332_10001343_pt1 | contig 13932 bp, 8 predicted proteins | sample 41926metaG_FD_202084 | JGI IMG/M metagenome (GOLD analysis project Ga0265332, IMG submission 202084) | Rhizosphere microbial communities from Carex aquatilis grown in University of Washington, Seatle, WA, United States - 4-19-26 metaG | ecosystem: Host-associated > Plants > Roots > Rhizosphere >...
ACCCAACAAACCGGCCGCCGGCCTTCCCACCTTCCGAGGTCCCTGTCCATGCGCGTTCTCGCAGTGATGATGCTCGTGTCGGCTCCCCTCCTCGCCCAGGGCGGACGTGGCGGCGGCCGCGGCGGCGCCAATCCCGCCGCGGCGGCGACCGCCGCGCGCCCGGATTCGGGCGCCCGCACCGCCGGCGCCCCCGCGCGCCCCACCGCCGAGGACGTCCCGGCGATCACGCACCACACGCTGCACGACAACGCCGACTTCCGGTACACGGCGCTCGCCGCCATGATGCCCATCCGCAACGAGCAGAGCGGCGAGACCGAAGGGAGCATGTTCTACGTGGCGTATTCGAAGGACGGCGCCGATCCCGCCACGCGCCCGCTCATCTTCATCTTCAACGGCGGTCCCGGCTCCGCGACCGTCTGGCTCCACATGGGCGCGTTCGGCCCCAAGGTGGTGAAGCTCAATGCCGACGGCACGAACCCGCCGCCGCCGTACACCTACGTCGACAACCCGAACACGCTCCTCGACCAGGCCGACCTCGTGTTCGTCGACCCGGTCGGCACGGGCTACAGCCGCGCGAGTTCGCCGCAGAACGGCCCGCGCTTCTGGGGCCTCGACGAGGACATGCGCGCGATGGCCGAGTTCATCCGCATGTACCTCACGCGCAACGAGCGGTGGGCGAGCCCCAAGTTCGTCGCCGGCGAGAGCTACGGCACGACGCGCGCCGCGCATCTCTCGGGGTACCTCACCGACAACGGCATCGCGCTCAACGGCGTCGTGCTCCTCAGCGCGGTGCTCAACTTCGAGAACTCGCGCCCGGCCCGGGGCAACGACATCGCGTACGTCGGCTTCCTGCCGAGCTTCGCGATGACGGCGTACTACCACAAGAAGGCCGCGCCCGACCTGCAGAAACTCTCCCTCGACGAGTTCTCGCACGCCGCCGAGACGTTCGCGAGCGGCGAGTACGCGGCCGCGCTCATGAAGGGCGAGGCGATGACCGCCGCGGAGCGCAAGGCGATCGTCACGAAGATCGCGCGGTTCACGGGCATGTCCGAGCAGTTCGTGAACGACAGCGACCTGCGCATCGAGCTCGCGCGCTTCAGCACGGAACTCCTGCGCGACAAGCGCCTCATGAGCGGCCGCCTCGACAGCCGCCTCACGGCGTACATGCAGGACCCGCTCAGCGGCCGCACGAACTTCGACCCGAGCGACGCGAGCATCCGCAACTCGTTCACGCCGGTGCTCAACGACTACGTGCGCCGCGAGCTGGGCTACCGGAACGACAACCTCTACTACATCCTCGGCGGCGGCATCGGGCGGTGGCGGTACGACGAGGGGCAATTCGCGAACGTCGTGCCGAGTCTCGAGCGCGCGTTCGCGAAGAACAGCGACATGCACCTGTTCGTCGCGATGGGCTACTACGACATGGCGACGCCGTACTGGGCGGTGCAGTACACCCTCGACCACATGACGGTGGAGCCGAAGGTGCGGGCGTCGCGGATCCACACCGATCACTTCACCGCGGGGCACATGATGTACATCGACGCGGTGTCGATGAAGAAGCTCCGCGCGGACCTGCGCTCGTTCATCGACGAAGCGCTGCCCAAGCGCTGAGTGACGGCAACTGCAGTGAACGGTGTACGGTGAACGGTTCACCGTACACCGTTCACTGCTTCAGCTGTTGGGCGCCACCACGGCCTTCACGACGCGCCGCGTGGCGACCGCCTCGAGCCCGTCCGCGGCCCGGTCGAGCGCGTACGTCGCCGTCACCGCGGCCGCCCACGGCAGCGCGCGCCCCTGCACCGCCAGCACCTGCAGCGCCCGGTGCACGTGCGAGTAGTCGCACCCCCAGCAGCCGCGGATCTCGACGTGCTTGCGGTTGATCTGCCGGTGCGGGTTGATCGGCACGTCGCCGCCGTCGGTGTACTGCCCGGCGATCACCACGCGCCCGCCGTCGCGCACGAGGTCGAGCGCGTCGCTCACGGCGCGCGGGTCGCCGGCCGCCTCGATCACGACGTCCACGCCGCGCCCACCGGTGAGGGCGCGCACCTGCGCGGCGCGGTCGGCGGCGGGCACGTCGAGGCCGATCGTGTGCGTCGCGCCCATGCGGAGCGCGAAGTCGCGGCGCGGTGCGGGGTCGCCGATCACGATCACCGGATGCGCACCGCTCAACGCGGCGAGCGCCGCGGCGGCCTGTCCCACCGGCCCGGCGCCGAGCACGGCGACCGAGGAGCCGAGCCGCACCTCGCCGCGCTCGACGGCGTGCACGCTCGTCACGAGGCCGCAGCCGCCGGCGATGAACTGCAGGGGATCGACCCCCGCGGGGATGCGCAGCAGCTTGACGCCGGGCTTCATCCAGATGTGGTCGGCCCATCCGCCGAGCGGGCCGTCGTTCACGCCATAGGTGATGCCGTAGACTTTGCGGTGCGGGCAGCGCGTGGTCTGCTTGGTGACGAGGCATTCATGGCAGGCCCCGCACGTCTCGTGCACGTCGAGGAACGTGACGAGGTCTCCTTCCGCGAAGGCCACGCCGTCGATGTCGCGCACCGTGCCGCGGATGTGCGAGAGGTGCCCGATGCTCACGTGGCCGGGCACGATCGGGTACGGCACGCCCGAGAGTCGCCCGTGATGCAGATGCACGTCGGTGCCGCACACTTCGGAGTAGAGCGTGCGGAGCATCGCCGCGCCCGGCTGCAGTTCGGGCCAGGGGAGCTCGCGCAGTTCGATCGGGACGTTCGGCGCGGGCATCACCGCGGCGCGGATGGTGTTCGTCATGGCGCGAAAGCTAGAACGTGCCGGTGGTACACGATAGCCGATCGCGCGCCCATATTCCGTGCATGCCCGGCACCGCCGCCCCCGTGACGACGCGCGAACGCCCGCGCCTCATCGGCCTCTGGCTCGCCGCGTGGGCGGCGTCGCTCTACCTGCTCGTGCTCATCGGCGGCGGCACGCGCCTCACCGAGAGCGGCCTCTCCATCACCGAGTGGAAGCCGGTGAGCGGCGTGATCCCTCCGCTCACCGCGGCGGCATGGGGCGAGGCCTTCGCGAAGTACAAGGAGATCCCGCAGTACGCGCGGATGAACGCCGGCATGACGATCGACCAGTTCAAGTCGATCTTCCTCTGGGAATTCGTGCACCGCTTCTGGGCGCGCTTCGTCGGCGTGATCTTCGCGCTCCCGCTCGCCTGGTTCTGGTGGAAGGGCGCGATCCCGCGCGCGCTGCGGCCGCGGCTCGTCACCTTGCTCGTGCTGATGGGCCTGCAGGGGCTGATGGGCTGGTACATGGTGATGAGCGGTCTCACCGAGCGCGTGAACGTGAGCCAGTACCGGCTCGCGGCGCATCTCTCGCTCGCGCTCGTCATCTACGGCACGGCGCTCTGGACCGCGTTCGACCTCCTCGCCGAGCGGCACGACGGTGGCGCGGGGCGCGCCTTCGCGCGGCGTCTCGCCGTGCTCACGGGCTGGGCGTTCCTCGTGATCGTGAGCGGCGCGTTCGTCGCGGGGCTGCGGGCGGGCCGCATCTACAACACCTTCCCGATGATGGGCGACCGCTGGATCCCCGACGAGTACGGCCAGCTTTCTCCGTTCTGGCGCAACGTCTTCGAGAATCCGTCGGCGGTGCAGTTCGACCACCGGCTGTTCGCGATCGCGCTCGTCGTCGCGGTGGTGGTCACCTGGTGGCAGGCGAGCCGCGTCGCGGGGCATGCGCTCGTCGGGCGGCGCATGGCGTACGTCGCGCTCGCGGCGGTCGTGCAGGGCACGCTCGGCGTGACGACGGTGGTCTTCACGGTGCCCGTCGCGCTCGGCGTGGCGCATCAGGCGGGGGCGGTGCTGCTGCTCTCGACGTTGCTGGCGGCGTGGCACGGGGCGCGGGCGTGACGCCCGCTACCACCATCCCAGCACGCGCCACCAGAGCATCCCCGCCCCGAGCCAGATCACGATGTTCAGCAGCGACACGAGCAGCCCCACGCGCCACCATGTGCCCTGCGACACGTAGCCCGCGCCGAAGAAGATCGGCGCCGAGCCCGTGCCGTAGTGCGTCATGCTCGCGTTGAGACTGGAGAAGTACGCGAGCAGCAGCGCCGCCACGAGCGGCGGCGCGCCGACGAGCATCGCCGCCGCGATGAAGCTCGGGTAGAGCGCGGTCACGTGCGCCGTCATGCTCGCGAAGCCGTAGTGCAGGTACAGATACGTCGCCGCGAGCAGCGGCAGCGCGACGAGCCACGGGTAGCCGTTCACCTGCGCGAAGAACGCGCCGCTCAGCACCTTGATGACGCCCGCCTCGTTGAGCGCGTCCGCCATCATCAGCAGCGGCGCGAACCAGATGAGCGCGTCCCACGCGCGACGCTCGGCGAGCAGGTCGTCCCACGTGAGGACGCCCGCGAAGAGCAGCGCGCAGAGCCCCGCGAGCGCGATGATCGTGTTGTGCAGGCCGTGCAGCGGCGAGGTGACCCAGCCGGCCATCACGGCGAGCATGATGAGGCTGAGCATCCACTCCGGCCGCTTCATCGCGCCCATCTCGGCGAGCTGCTCCACGGCGTGCGCGCGCACGGCGCCCATGTCGTCGATCGTCGGCGGCACGAGCTTGCGGATGAGGAGCGGCACGAGCGTGAGCGTGAGGAGCGCGGGGACGATCGAGCCGGTGATCCACTTCGCCCACGTCAGCTCCACGTGCGCGCCCTTCAGCGCGAACTCGGCGATGAGCGGGTTCGCCGCCATGCCGGTGAGGAACATGCCGCTCGCGGTGTACGTCGCGTGAAAGCTCACGAGCAGCAGGAAGGCGCCGAGCCGGGTCGCCGTCTCGCCGGGCTCTGAACCCGCCGCCGTCGCCACGCTCCGCGCGACGGGGAACATGATGCCGCCGCCGCGGGCCGTGTCGCTCGGCACGAACGGCGCGAGCACGACGTCGGCCGCCGCCATCGAGTAGCCGAGGGTGAGCGGGCTGCGCCCGAAGCGGTGGATGAAGAAATAGGCGACGCGCCGGCCCATGCCGGTGAGCGTCACGGCGCGCGCGAAGAGGAATGCCGTGAAGACGAGCCAGACCGTGAGGTTCGAGAAGCCCGCGAGCACGCGCGCCGCCGGCAGCGTCTTGGTGAAGGCGAGGAGCGTCATCGACGTGATGGCGATGACGCCCATCGGCACGGGGTGCGCGACGAGCCCGACGATGGTCGCGACGAAGATCGCGAGCAGGTGACGCTGCGCGTCGTTGAGCCCGCCGAGCGGCGCGAACCAGATCACGAGCCCCGGGATGAGCACCGCGAGGTAACGCGCGGCGCGCTCCCGCCGCGAGGCGTCGGCCGACATCGCGCGACTCATGGGCGGGCCGGCGCGAGAGGGAGCACGATGTGCGACGGGTACGTCGCGCTGTGGTGGATCGTGTTGTCGGCCGTCACGGCGCGGCGGTTCTTGCCGAGCGGCTCGCCGGTGTTCGGGTTCGCGTCGAAGCGCGGGAAGTTGCTGCTCGAGATGTCGACGCGGATGCGATGTCCCTTCTTGAACACGTTCGCCGTGGGGAACGGCTCGATGGTGAAGGGATACACCTGTCCCGGCACGAGGAGCACCTGATGGTCGCGCGTCGCGCGGTAGCGGCCGCGGATGATCGCGTCGGTGAGGTTCATGTCGAAACCGCCGGGCCAGGCGTCGCTCGAGGGATAGACGTCGATGAGCTTCGCCGTGAAGTCCGTATCCGTGCGGTTGCTCGAGGCGTGCAGCATGACCTTGATCGGTCCGATGATGGTCATGTCCTCGGCGAGCGGCTCGGTCTGGAAGACGACCACGTCGGCGCGCGACTTGAGCGGCAGCCACGGGGCCTGCGACGGCGGGAAGCGTTTGTCCTCGCGCTGGTCGTAGGCACCGTCGAGGAGTCGCGCCGAGGAGCCGCCGCCGAGCGTCGGCACCGGATGCTTCGGGTCGTACGTGTAGGTCGTGGAGGAGCTCTTCTCCACAGGTTTCGATGTGCTGAGCGAACCGTCGGCGTGAAAGTAGTACGGCACCATCCGCGTGCCGGGGAGCGGCCAGGTGGCCGCGTCGCGCCAATAGCCGCCATGGAAGAGCCGGCCGTCGGCGTCCTTGTGGCCGTCGCCCGTGCCCATCACGAAGATGCGCACGGGGGCGTCCTTCTCGGCGCCCGTCGCCGCGCCCTTCAGATAGTGATCGAACCAGCGCACGTGGAACGTCGAGTCGAACTCGGCGAGCGTCGCATCTTTGCCGAACGACACGTCGCCCGCGTACGGGCGTTCGTTGCCGTGATGCGTCCACGGGCCCACGAGCAGGCGCTGCGGTTCCTTCTTGAGCTTCGAGAGTTCCGTCCAGTTGTTGAACGTGCCGGCGAGGAAGATGTCGTACCAGCCGCCGATCTGGAGCATGGGGATGTCGGAGGTCTCCTTGTAATGCTCCGACCAATTCACCATCGGATCCTTCCAGAACGCGTCGTAGTCCGCGTGCTCGAAGAAATCCATGTACCACGCTTCGTAGGTGGGCGCGACGGAGAGCGGGTTCTGGCCGCGGCGGAAGGGCTGCACGCTGTACCAGTCTTCCACCTTCTCCTTCGTGAGCAGCGCCTTCACGGCGGCGTTCGGCGCGTCGGCGAGGAGCTGGCTCCAGGCCCACGTGAGCTGGCGTCCCATCTCATAGGTGCCGCGGTAGCGCACGCCGTGGTCCCAGGCGTTCGACATGCCGCCCATGTTGATGACCGCGGTCTTGAGCGCCGGCGGGTGGAGTTGCGCGGCGCCTGCTTGTGTATGCGCGGCGAACGACGTGCCCCACATGCCGACGGCGCCGTTGCTGTACGGTTGCTTCGCGAGCCACTCGATGGTGTCGTAGCCGTCGGTGGCGTCGGCGGGCTGCACCTTGAGGAAGATGCCTTCCGACTTGTAGCGGCCGCGCAGGTCCTGCACGGCGACGACGTAGCCGTGACGCGCGAAGTACTCGGCGCGCGCCTTCGACGCCGTCTTGTCGTATGGCGTGCGCTCGAGGAGCACCGGGAACCGCTCGGCGACCGGTGCGCCGTTCCGCGCCGGGCGGTAGACGTCGGTCGCCATGCGCTTGCCGTCGCGCATGGGGATCATGAGGTTGCGCTCGGCGAGCACGGCGTCGTACGCCGGCGCGGCTTGCGCGATGGCGGGGCGCGCCGGGGGAGCGAGCAGGCTGAGCGTCGCGGCGAGCGCGACGGAACGCAGGCGTGTCATCGTGGGGGCGTTATGAGTCGCCCCACGTTACCGCCGCGACGGGCACCCGCGCCAGACGCGCCCGGCGCGCCCGGCGGCTACCGCGCCAGCTTCTCGAGGAACTTCTTTCGCGCCTTCGCGACCTTCGGCGCCACGACCACCGCGCAGTACGGATTCTGCGGATTCCGCGCGAAGTAGTCGTCGTGGTAGTTCTCCGCCGGCCAGAACGTCTCGAGCGGCACGATCTCCGTCACGATGGGATCGCCCCACGTGCCCTCGGCGCCGAGGGCCGCGATCTTCTCGCGCGCCGCACGCTCCTGCTCCGGCGAGTGGAAGAAGATTGCCGAGCGGTATTGCGTGCCGACGTCGTTCCCCTGCCGGTTGAGCGTCGTCGGATCGTGGATGGTGAAGAACACATCCAGCAGGTCGTCGAACGTGATCACCGCGGGATCGAAGGTGACCTGCACGACCTCCGCGTGGCCCGTCGCGCCCGAACAGACCTGCTCGTACGTCGGGTTGGGCCGCCGTCCGCCGGCGTAGCCGCTCTTGGCCGTGTGCACGCCCTTCAGCTGCAGGAAGACGGCCTCGAGGCACCAGAAGCAGCCGCCCGCGAGCGTCGCCGTCTCGGGGGCCGCGGTCACTTGCCGCCCTCGAAGAGCGTGCGGTACTTGCCGTATCCCTCCGCGTCGAGCTTGTCCGCGGGAATGAACCGGAGCGACGCCGAGTTGATGCAGTAGCGCAGGCCCGTCGGTCCCGGGCCGTCGGGGAAGACGTGGCCGAGATGCGAATCGGCGCCCTTGGAGCGGACTTCGACGCGGCGCATGCCGTGCGCGTAGTCGGTCTGCTCGGCGACGTTCGCGGGCTCGATGGGCTGGATGAAACTCGGCCAGCCCGTGCCCGAGTCGAACTTGTGCGTGCTCGAGAAGAGCGGCTCGCCCGAGACGATGTCGACGTAAATGCCGGGCTCCTTGTGATTCCAGAACGCGTTCCGGAACGGCGGCTCGGTGGCGCTGCACTGCGTGACCTCGTACTCGATGGGCGAGAGACGGGCCTTGAGGTCTTCCTTGGTGTCGTCAGTCATGCGTTCGATGCTCCGCGTGCGCCGCCGCTCGATGCGGCGGGGTTCACAGGACTAATCGGTTTTCAGAGGAAGAAGTTCCCTCGGGGTATGGTGCCACAGGTCACGAATCCGCCGCGCGCGCATCAGGGTTTCTGCTTCGCGATCGACCGGTAGTACTCGTCCACCCAGGCGCGGAACGACGCCGGCACTTCGCCGGGGCGCACCTGCATCACGCGCGTGCCGTCGTTCCCCTCGACGGCGCGCCGCAGCGCGAACTCGTACGCCTTGAGGCCGTCGAGGACCTGTGCGCGCAGGTCCTTCGCGGTGTGCGCGTCGTCGCCGCTGCGCTCCTGCTTCTCGACGGCGCGCATGCCTTCGATGGCGCGGTCGAGCGGCGCGGTGTCGAGCCCCTGCTGCTTGAGCTCGCCGCGCAGCGCCTCGGCCTCGGCGATGCGTTCCTGCATCTCACGCGCGAGTTGGCGCGGGCCATCGCCCGGTTGTTGCGCGCCACCGCCGTTGATCGCTCCGCTGCCGCCGCCGGGCATGCCACCGCCACCGCCGCGCATGCCGCCCTGACCGCGGCCGCCACCGCCGCCGGGCTGTTGGCCTTGGCCTTGGCCTTGGCCTTGGCCTTGGCCTTGGCCTTGGCCTTGGCCTTGTTGTCCACGGCCTTGCTGTCCTTGACCCTGTTGTCCCTGAGCTTGGCCCTGGCCTTGCTGCCCTTGCTGGCCTTGCTGCCCTTGCTGCCCTTGCTGCCCTTGCTGGCCCTGTTGGCCCTGTTGGCCCTGCTGGCCCTGACCTCGCTGGCCTTGACCCGGCTGCTGGCTCTGGCCCTGCTGCTGCCCTTGGCCTTGTTGCTGCCCTTGCCCCTGCTGCTGCCCCTGGCCTTGCGGCTGTCCTTGGCCCTGCTGCTGCCCGCGCCCGCTCGGATCACCGTCGGCGAGCCGCCGCCCCTGCGCCCCCTGCTGCGCCTGCATCCGCTCCTGCTGCTGCTGCGCGCGCTCCGTCAGTCCCTCGACGCCGCGCACGAGCTCGCGCATGCGGTCGAGCGCGTCCTGTTGCTTCTGCCCCTGCGCCGTCTCGCTCGCGGCGCCCGCCGCGCGCTGCAGCCGTCCCTCGAGATCCTTCACGCCGTCGCCGATCGTCCGCTCGATGGCGTCGAGATAATCCTGCCCGGCCGTGCCGATCGCCTGCTGCGTCGCGCGGATGCGATCCTCCACGCGCCGCCCGCGCAGCGTGTCGGCCGCTTCGCCGAGGGCGCGCGCGGCGTTGGGCTGCGTGCGCGCATTGCGCTGGGCCGCGCGCTCGAGTCGCGACGTGAGATCCTTGAGCGTGTCGGCCATCGCGCGCTTCCGTTCCGCCGTCGACTGCGCGATCTGCTGGCGCTCGGCGCCGGCGGCGTCGCGCATGCGCTGCACGTCGCTCGTGATGCGCTGCTCCTGCTCGCCGAGCGCGCGCGCCGTCTGCTGCGCGTCGGCCACGTCGCGCTGCGCCTGGCCGTTCTTGTCCTGGTCGAGCAAGCGCCGCGCTTCCTGCAGACGGTCGATCGCGTTGCGCGACTGCGCCCCGCCCTGCTGTCCGTTCGCCGCCGCGCGCCGCATCGCATCCGACGCCTCCTGCAGGCGCCGCGCCGCATCGGCGAGCGACGGCGACTGCTGCTCGCGCGCGAGCCGTTCGAGCTGCCGCGCGGCCTGCTCCGCGTCCTGCGCGAGCTGGCGCTGACTCGATCCCCCGCTCGCGCCGCTCGCGCCGAGCCGGCTGAGGCTGTCCGCCTTGCGGCGCGCGCGTTCGTCTTCCTGCTGCTGGCGCGTCGCGAGTTGTTTGAGCCGCTCGAGCAGCTCGTCGACCTGCGCCTCGCGCGGCTGCTGCTGCGCCCCCTGCTCGCCGCGCTGCACCTGCTCGTACTGGTTGCGGAGCTTGTCCTTCTGCAGCTCGAAGATGTCGGCGAGGTCCTGCGCATTGGTCTGCTGTCCGCCGCCGCCACCGCCGCCGCCGCCGCTGTTCATCTGGATCTGGATGTCGCGGAAGACGGCATCGGCGCGCTGCAGCTGCTGCAGCGCGCGCTGCTCCGGCGGAAGCGCGCCGCGCGGCGTGCCGGCCGCGAGCTGTCGCTCCGCCGTATCCATCGCCGCCGCCGCCTTCGGGAGGATCTCGGCGATCTTCTTCCAATTCGAATCCTGCGCCGCGATGCCCCGCTCGACGAGCCGCGTGCCGAGGTCCGACACCTGCTGATGCAACTTCTCCTGCGAGAGGCGCAGCGTCGTCAGCGCTTCCTGCAGCTTCTTCGCGTCCGCGCCGGCGCTGTCGCGACCCGTGTTGAAGGTCGCCGCGATGATCTCGCGCTCTTTCTGCGACATCGCCCCCGGTTGATCGCCCTGTTGCTGCTGCTGGCCGCCGCCCCCGCCGCCGCCGGCCGGCGACTGCCGGTAGTCGTTGGCGTAGGGCCGCACCTGGATGAAATAGATGTCCGACGTCGCCGTCTGCGCGCCGCTCACGGCGTTGTTGTCGGTGGCGCGCGCGTAGTACGAGATCACGTCGCCGGGCTGCAGGTGCAGCTGCTCCAGCTCGAACGCGTGCCCCGCCGAGATCTCGCGGAGCACGCGCGACGTCGCCGTGCTGAGCGGCACGCTCTTCTCGGCGCCGCCGTTCACCGAATAGACGAGGTCGAGGCGCGCCACGCCGTAGTCGTCGCTCGCCTTCGCCTCGGTGTAGACCTCGTCCACGGCGAGCGCGCGCGTGTCGCGCCCCGGCTTCACGAAGCGCACCGTCGGGGGGCGGTCCTGCAGCGCGTCGATCGTGTAGTCGAGCGACCCCGTGAGAAAGTTGCCGTCCGGCCCCTGCAGCTCGATGCGGTAGAAGCCGCTCTTCTTCACGCGCAGCATCGCGATGAGCGCGCCGTCGGCGGTGGGGGCGAGGGCGAGCGTGTCGCCGCCGTCCACGACGAGCCGCCCGCCGATGGCGCGCGCCGTCGTGTGCACCCGCACGCGCACCATCGTTCCGGCGAGCGCGGCGATGTCGCCCGTGCTGTCGACGCGCTGCGGCGGCAGCTGCGTATACGCCGGATAGCGGTACTCGAGGTCGAGCGTCTTCACGAAGGGCAGGTCGGCCACCTCGAGGCGGTACGCCGGCGATCGCACGCCGTTCGCCTCCACCGCGTACTCCGTGCGCCCCGCGATGTCGAACATGCGGAAGGCCCAGCGGCCGAGGCTGTCGGGCGCCATCGCGACGCGCGTCCACTCGGCGGCGTCGCCGCTGCGCACGAGCAGTTCCACGCGCTCGCTTTGAAAGCCGCGCAGCGTCGCGGTGACGAGCTGGTCGCCGCCCTTCGCGACCGTCGCGTTCCCCGGACGCACGGCGATCGTGTACAATCCCGTCGGGAGGTCGCGCATCACCGGCGCGAGCAGCAGGCGCGCGCCGTGGCGCAACGAGGCGGGACCGAACAGCAGCACCGCGATCACGGAGGCCGTCACCGCCGCGAGCACGATGCCGTTCTGCTTGAGCGACGCCTCTTCGAGCGCCGCGCCGCCGCCGAGCCGCTGCATCCGCTCGAGCGCGGTGTGCACGAGCCGCCCGGTGAGGCCGCCGGTCGGCGCGGCCTTCGGAAGGCCGACCGCCGTCACGAGCACGCCGTCGAGCGAGCGCGCATGCTCTTCGGCGTACATCGCCATGCGCTGCGCGTCGGGCGTGGCGCGGAGCGGGCGCACGACGAACCACCAGGCGAGCGCGAGACCGCCGGCCACGAGCAGCAACCGGAGCGCGAGCACGGCGCCGTCGCCGTAATGGAAGGCGCGCGCCGCGTACGACGCCGCGACGAGCAGCGCAAAGCCCGCGGCGACCCCGATCGTCGCGCCGCCGAGCGCGTGGCGCCAGCGCCAATGCGCGCGCACGTCGCGCACGATGAGATCGAGCCGGTCGCGTTCCGCCACGTGGACCTGTCCCATCATCCCGCTCCGGTCCGTGAGAGTCTCATGTCTGCCGCGCCAGCCGGTTGCCGAGCACCGTCTCGCCGACCAGCACCATCAACGCCATCACCATCACCCACGGCCAGATGCCGCGCTGCCGTTCGTTCTCGTCTGGCGCGCCGCCGATCGTCGACGTCGCCGCGACGCCGCCGGGCGACGTGAGCATCGTCACGACCTCGGCGGGATCGACGTGCGAGAGATCGGCCTCCGCCGGATCGACGTTCACCGCCACCGGCCGCCCGCTGCCGACCGGCGTGTCGATGGCGCGCAATTCATGGAACCCCGCCTCGTCGAGTTGGATCGGGCGGGCGAGGCTGTCGGGCGCGATGCGCTGCCGGCTCCCCGACGGCGCGGTGAGCACGAGCGGCGGCATCGTGCCGTCGGCCTTCTGGAACATCGCCGTCAATTCGCCGTGGCGCGAGAGGTCGAGCGTGCCGCCGGCAGTGAACCAGGCGCGCCGCTCCGACCAGCGCCCCGCATAGGCGGCCAGCTGGTGCACGAACGGGAGGTACACGGGCTGCACGGGGAGGTCGGTCCAGTAGTCGTCGAGCGACGACGTCCAGACGAGCACCTTCCCCTTGCCGACGGCGCGTTCGACGAGCGCCGGCGCGCCGTCGTCGAAGCGCGCGAGCACGCCGCTGTCGGTGCGCGTCGCGAGCGCGCGCCAGCGGAAGATGCGCGCGGCGCCGAGGTCGCCGGAACGCGGCGCCGCGAAGAGCTCGAGCGCGGGATGCGAGTAGTCGATGCTCGCCACCGCGCCGCCGGCGTCGCGCGTGCGGTCGGTGACCGCGCCGAACCGCATCGCGGCGAGCGAGGTCCACGGCGCCGGCCAGTCGAGCCCTGCGGCGTCACCCGGCGCGACGAGGAGTCCCGTGCCCTGCTCCACGAGCGTGCGCAGCCGCGCGCCGACCGCGCCGGCGGGGAACGGCACTTCGTTCAGCACCACGAGCGAACGGCCGGCGAGATCGCCGAGCGCGAGCTGGTCGGCGCGCTTCACCTCGACGTCGAACGTCGGTTGGTCGCCGATGGCGAGCGCGCGCCGCAGGAAGAGGCTCTGGCTCGCGCGGGCGCGCGCCGGTTCGACGACGAGCACCTTCACCGCCTCGTCGGCCGCGACGGTGAAGCGCCAGGCGTCGTCGTTCGCGAGCTTGTCGTGCGGGATGCGCACTTCGCCGCGCACGGCGCCGCCGGGCACGGTCACGGCGGCGAATCGCGCCTGCGCCGACCCATGCGGGGGTACGGTGACGTGCACCGTCTGCGCGTCGCGCCCCGCCATCGCGAGCGTGACGGGCACGTCCTTCGCCGCCGCGCCGGTGTTCGCGAGGCGCGCCGCGACCGTGATGCGGTCGCGCCCGCCGCTCGCGTCGCGGTCGGCGGAGGCGCTGGTGACGGCGAGGTCCGGTGCATCGGCTTCCGATACATCGACCGTCGACATATGCGTGCCCGCGGGCAGGCGGAGGTCCGTCTGCTGCGTCCACGCCGACCGCTGGAAGTCGGAGATGAGCACGACGTCGCGTCGCGGGAGGTTGCTCCCCTCGAGGATCTGCGCCGCGAGCTTGATCGCTGGGCCGAAGCGCGTCGCCGCGTCGCCGGGCTTCGCGGCGGCGAGGGCGCGCTCGACACGCGCATGGTCGGCGGTCGGCTCGGTGGCGGCCGTCGCCTCCGTCGCGAAGAAGACGAGCGTCGCCCGGTCGGTGCCGGAGATGTCGCCCATCGCCGCGCGCGCCGCCGCGACAGCCTTCGTCCAG
>Ga0265332_10001345_pt1 | contig 13916 bp, 8 predicted proteins | sample 41926metaG_FD_202084 | JGI IMG/M metagenome (GOLD analysis project Ga0265332, IMG submission 202084) | Rhizosphere microbial communities from Carex aquatilis grown in University of Washington, Seatle, WA, United States - 4-19-26 metaG | ecosystem: Host-associated > Plants > Roots > Rhizosphere >...
CAGCCGCGCCAGCAGCAGGGTGCGGGTCCCTGGCGGGAAATAGAGCAGCGCGTCGTTCAAGCCCGCGTCCCAGAAACTTCCGTTGGCTTTTATTATGTCCGGCATTTGCCGCCGGTCCGCTCCGGACCCGTTCACGGCGTTGCGGTCGGCCAGCCATACGTTCATCGCGGTGCTGAAGGTCCCGGCGGCGGAGCGGCGGCCCAGTTCCAGTTCGCGCAGGGTCTTCACCAGCAGCAGTTTATACCGTTCCGGGCTCCGGGGAGGAACGCCCGGCTCCCCGGAAAGAGCGGCGGTTATATAACAGAGGTCCGCTTCGGGCCGCGCCGCGCAGGCCCGCGCCAGCGAAGCCCGCCCTTCGGCGGTCAGGTTGAAGGAAAGAAGCAGTTCCCCCCGCTTTTTCAGCAGCCAGCCGTCGCCGGGGCGCTGTTCCAGTTCTTTCGTCACGGCTATCAGCGGCGGCCGCGTGTCGGCGGGGTAGCGCCAGACGATAACCAGGGCCGCGGCGGTAAGCGCCGCGGCGGCCGTAAAAATGACCGGAGTAAGAACATCCCGGTCTTTTTCCCCGGCCGCCAGCCCGCGGCGTTCAAGCAGTTCCCACGCTCCGGCGGCAGCCAGCAGGGCCAGCACGTACCTGAGCGGATAGAAATAGCGCTCTTCCACCGTCAGCAGGCAGTGGATAAGAATGAAATAAGCGCAGAAGAAAGCCAGGAAGCGGGTTTCGCGCGAACGGCTTAAGACCAGCCCGGCGGCGGCGAGCAAAAAAAGCCAGGGCGACATAAGAAAGACGCGCCCTGCGCGCCTTGCCACGGCGGCGGCGTAACGCCCCGGGGCCGCCAGCACCGTTTTAGCGGCCCAGCGGAAGGCACTCTCGTCGCGGGACAGCCCGGCGAAAGCCCTGGCGTCGCCCACCACGGTGTAGGTCATGCCAAGAGCGCCCGTTATAAGATTGCTGGCCGGTCGCTCTTCTTCAAAGATCGTAGTATGGCCGAAGAGAGCATTGTTGAGGCGCGCCCACGGGGCCAGCGGCGCGTAGGCGAAGAGCAGGAACAGGGCCGCGCCCGCCAGCCATTTTCCCGAGCGTCCGGTTTTTGAAAAAAAACCGTAAACCGCGGCCAACGGCGGGAAAAGAAGCAAAGGGGAACGCACGAGCATGGAAATGCCCGCCGCGGCTCCCGCCGCCGCCGAGGAAAGAAGATCCCCGCCGGCCTGCCGCGATAGTTCCAGGTTCAGGAAGATCATCAAAGACAGGGTGTAGACCGCCTGCTCCGTGTCGCACGTCCTGCGGGTAAGCCCGGTCAGCGCCGCGGCCAGCGCGTAAAGAAGGCCGCGCAGGCGGCCGCCGCGCGCCCCCAGGCCGTAGGCGGCCAGGGCGGTAAGCAGGGCGGCCAGCCTTTCGGGCAGCGACAGGTCCAGGCCCAGGCGCTGCCGGGCCGCGCACAGCAGGCTGAGCAGCGGCATGCTGTAGCTGACGGCGCGGTCGCGCACGCCGTGCAGCAGCAGTTCTCCCCGGTCGGCGTAAAAGCCCAGGTTCTGCGAAAGGTCCGGCCCCGGCCTGGCGAACTGCCACGCGACCGCGCCGGCGGCCAGCGCCGCCGCGGCCCAGAACACCCAGGCGGAGAGCTTCCCTGTTTTCATCATAAGTTTTTTTTATTGTACTATATAAATATATTCTGGAGCGGCCCGGTTGCGGCGCCGCGCAATTTCAAAATAAGAGGATCCCATGCAACGAATAACCAACCACCCTGTCCTGCAGCCGGAAGCGCGCGGTACGTTGAAATTCACGTTCGACGGGAAAGAGTGCGAGGCGCTGGAAGGCGAGGTCATCTCGAGCGCGCTTTACGCCAACGGCATAAAGGTGTTCAGCTACCACAAGAAGGATTCGGTCCCGCAGGGCATCTTCTGCGCCAACGGCCAGTGCGCGCAGTGCTCAGTGATAGCCGACGGGCTGACCGTGAAATCCTGCGTCACCCCGGTGCGCGCGGGCATGAAGGTGGAGACGCTGCGCGGGGCCGCCAAGCTCCCGAAGACGACCTGTGTGGTTGAATTCGGCCGCGTGGAGGAGCTGGACGTGGACGCGCTGATCATAGGCGGCGGGCCGTCGGGGCTGGCCGCGGCGGCGGAACTGGGCAAGCTGAACGTCAACACGCTCATTATCGACGATAAGGCCACGTTCGGCGGCAAGCTGGTACTGCAGACGCATAAATTCTTCGGCTCGGTGGAGGACTGCTACGCCGGCACACGCGGCATCGATATCGCGGGCAAGCTGGAAGACCAGCTGAAGGAATACCCTTCCGTGAAGACCTGGGCGAACGCCACCTGCCTGGCCGTGTTCTCCGATAAAAAGGTGGGCGTGCTGCGCGACGGGCAATATTACCTGATACGTCCCAAAGCCGTTATCAGCGCCACCGGCGCCCGGGAAAAATCCCTGGCGTTCCCCGGCAACACCCTGCCCGGGGTTTACGGCGCCGGCGCCTTCCAGACGCTGGTCAACCGGGACCTGGTCCGGCCGGCCGAGCGGCTTTTCATCGTCGGCGGCGGCAACGTGGGACTGATAGCGGCCTACCACGCCATTCAGGCCGGCATACAGGTGGTGGGCCTGATCGAAGCCCTGCCCGAGTGCGGCGGCTACAAGGTGCACGCCGACAAGATCAAGCGCCTGGGCGTGCCGGTCTATACCCGCCACACCATCCTGAAGGCCGAAGGCAAAAAAGAGCTGGAGACCGTGACCATAGCCGGCGTGGACGAGAAGTTCAAGCCGCTGCCGGGCACCGAGAAGACTTTCAAGGCCGACACGCTGCTGATAGCCGTGGGCCTTAACTCGGTGGACGAGTTCCACGCGCAGGCGCTGGAGGCCGGCATGGCCTCCTTCGTCTGCGGCGACGCCGAGGAGATAGCCGAGGCTTCGGCCGCCATGTTCAGCGGCAAGATAACCGCCCACAAGGTGCTGAAAAGCCTGGGCGTGATGGCCTCGCCGGTGCCGGAGTTCTGGTTCGAGAGGCTGCAGGTGCTGAAGTCACGGCCCGGCGCCACGGGCTTCCCCAAACCCAAGGACCACAACAAGCTGGTCTACCCGGTGCTGCACTGCCGCCAGGAGATCCCCTGCAACCCTTGCGTGACCGTCTGCCCCAAAAAGTCCATAAAGCTCTCCGGGCACAGCATCATGGGTACGCCCAAGTTCGAAGGCGACTGCATCGGCTGCTTCAAGTGCCTGCTGATCTGCCCCGGGCTGGCCGTGACCATAGTGGATTACCGCAAGGACGCCAGGAACCCGTCCGTGGCCATCCCTTTCGAGATAGGCCGCGGCCTGGTGAAGAAAGGCGACATGGTGCGGCTTACCGGCTGGGAGGGCGCGGACCTCGGCGAGGCCGAGGTGCTGGACGTGAAGGATTTCAAGGCCGAGAACACCATGATAGTGGTGGTGAAGACCTCGCCCGAGAACGCGGATCTGGCGGCCTCCCTCAGGCTTTACGAGGCCGAGGCCGGAGTAAAATGCGCGGCCGACCTGGCCAAGGCCGAGGACGAGACCATCATCTGCCGCTGCGAGCGCGTGAGCCTGGGTGAGATCCGCCGCGCCATACGGTCCGGCATGCGCGACCTGAACCAGCTGAAGGCGGTGACCCGTGCCGGCATGGGGGCCTGCGGCTCCAAAACCTGTTCCTCCCTGCTCATGAATATTTTCAGGAGCGAAGGCGTGAAGCCCGAAGAAGTGACCGGCTTTACCAGGAGGCCGCTTTTCGTGGAGGCGCCGCTGGGCGCGTTCTCCAATGTGAAATGCCGCACGGAAGCCGAAGAGAAGGCCAGTTGGAGCGAGTTCTGAACCGTTCCATAAAAAGGGATATCTTATGAAAAACAAATACGATGTCATTATAATAGGCGCGGGCAGCATCGGCACCCCGCTGGCCATGGCGCTGGCTGACCGCAAAATGAAGACCCTTGTCCTGGAGGCGGCCGCTTCCCCGGGGCAGGGGCAGAACAAATGCGCCATAGGCGGCGTGCGCGCCACCCATTCGGACGGCTCCAAGATAAAGAACTGCCTGCGCAGCCTGGGCATCTTCTCCACCTGGAAGGAAAAACACGGCGACGACATAGGCTGGATAAAGGGCGGCTACGCCTTCCCGGTGTATACCGAAAGCGACGAAAAGGTGCTGAAGGACCTGCTGAAGGTGCAGCGCGGCTTCGGCCTGAACATAGACTGGGCGGGCCCCGAGAAGATGCGCAAGCTCATGCCCGGCATAAACGACCGTGACCTGCGCGGCGGCACCTGGTCCCCGGACGACGGCTCCGCTTCGCCGCTGCTCAGTGTGAACGCTTTTTTCAGGCGCGCCGTTAAACTGGGCGCCGAGTTCCGGTTCAAAGAGCCGGTGAAGGAGATACTCTGCGAGAAAGGGATGGTCAAAGGCGTCCGGACCCCGCAGGGCGAGTATTCCGCTCCCTGGGTGGTGAACGCCGCCGGGGCGCAGGCCGCCGCCGTCTCCGACCTGGCCGGCATAAAGGTCCCCGTGAACCCGGACTGCCACGAGGCGGGAATAACGGAGCCGGTGGAACGCTTCTTCGAGCCGATGATAGTGGACATACGCCGCGGCGACAAGTCCAGCAACTACTATTTCTACCAGAACTGGGAAGGGCAGATAGTTTTCTGCATCACCCCCAGCCCGCAGCTTTGGGGCGCGGACAGGCGTTCCACCTCCGAGTTCCTGCCGGAGGCCTCCCGGCGCATGATCTCCCTGGTGCCGGCCCTGGCGAACCTGAAGGTGCGCCGCACCTGGCGCGGCCTCTACCCGATGACCCCGGACGGCTTCCCCGTGGTGGACTTCCCGGCCGCCCTTAAAGGCTACGTGCTGTCGGTGGGCATGTGCGGGCAGGGCTTCATGATGGGGCCGGGCCTGGGCGAAGCGGTGGCGGCCCACATAGCCGGCGCTCCTTCCGCCGAGGACAGGGAGATCCTGGCCGGCTTCAGGCTGGAGCGCAGCTTCTCCGGCCAGGAAAAACTGAAGTAGCTAAAAAGCAATTGACCATCCGGTCAGTATCTGGTATCCTACCGGTAGGTAGATTATTTTAAGGAGGGACGTCCTGCAATAAAAACAGGCCCCGCTGCGTTGCACTATAAGATGAAAAAAACACTGCTGATCGTTTCACTGCTGCTCGCGGGCGCCTCTTTCGCCGCGGCGGCGTCCGCCGAACCCCCCCTTGAGCTTTCCTGGCAGGACTGCGTAACAGCGGCCCTGGCCAATAATCCCGGGCTTAAGGCCAAGAAGCTGGCCATAGAACAGTACAAATACCTCGAACAGGCCGGCTATAACTCTTACTATCCGTCCGTGAATATTTCCCATTCCCTGTCCAGGGGCGGGTCGGACACTGGCCCCACCTCCAGCCGGGCGAGCACCAGCCTGTCGGCCAGCGAACCGCTGCTGGATATGAAAGCCCTTTCCTCCATCCGGAGCGCCAGGATCAGCTACGAGAAGGCTTTCGCGGATTACCGGGCCGAATCGGCCAGCCTGCGGCAGACCCTCTATTCGGCTTACGTAAACCTGGTCTACGCCCAGGAGAACGTGGCCACGCAGAAAAAGATCCTGGTCATAAGGCAGAATAACTCCCAGCTCGTGAAGCTGGACTACGAAAGCGGCACCGAATCGCGCGGCAACATGATGTACGCGGAAGCCCTGACCCAGCTCTCCAGTTCCAGCGTGAGCCAGGCCGAGCGCAGTCTCGACAGCGCCCGCCTGGACCTCCTCAACGCGATGGGGACCCCGGAATACCGGCCCATCACCACTAAAGCCTCCCTGACCGCCCCGGAGTACGTCTTCGACGCCGGGAACCTGAAAAATATCGTGGAGACCATCCCGCAGGTGATCTCCCAGGCAAAAAGCCTGGAGAGCCTGAAGGAAAGGCTGCTTTCGGCCAAGTACGACCTTTATCCGACCCTGGACGCCAGCCAGTCGCTCGGCTGGTCCGGCGCCAGCGAATTCCCCGGCAACCGGAGCTGGTCCCTGGGCCTGAGCCTCAACCTTCCCATCTTCTCCAGCGGCATAACCTATTATGCCAACAACACCAGGGCGGCCGACCTGGCCTATAAGGGCGGGGAAGCCTCCCTCAGGGACCTGAAGAACACCCTCGCGAACAATATCCTCAACGGCTACAACGATTTCCAGAATGCCAGGGACAACGCGCTCGTCAACGTCGCCGTCCTCGGCGCCAGCGAGGAAAGATACAAGGAATCCCAGATCAAATACCAGGCCGGCCAGCTGAGCTTCGTCGACCTGGAGACCATCGAGCAGAGCCTTGTGGACGCCCGGCTCAACCAGCTGTCCTATTTCAAGAACGCCAATAACAGCAAGATATCCCTGGAGAGCCTGCTCGGGGTCGGGCTGGAAGAATAAGCCCGGCTGGCGCGGCACAGCGGTTCGGCGCGGTAAATTAACGGCGGATTTTTTAAGACACCAGCTTCCCAGGAGAGAATATGAAGAAAATTTTGATAGCGGTAGCGGTCCTCGCCATATTAGGCGGCGGGGGATATTACTGGAAGAAAACCTCCTCCAAGAAGGAGGTTCACTACTCCAGCGTCGAAGTGATCTCGAAGACCATCTCCGAGTTCGTGGAGACCACCGGCGCCGTGGCCCCGCTGAACCGCGTGGAGATAGATCCCTCCTCCGCCGGCAGGATAGAGCAGATCCTTGTGAACGAGGGCGACACGGTGAAGACCGGACAGGTGCTGGCGTTGATGAGTTCCTCCGACCGCGTGGCTATCCTGGACGCGGCCCGCTCCATGAGCGACGCTCAGTACAAGTACTGGCAGGAAACTTACAAGCCCATCAAGGTGGTCTCTCCTCTCGACGGCACCATCATCCTGAAGAACGTGGTGGAAGGCCAGACCGTCAGCCAGTCCACCGTGCTGTTCGCCCTTTCGGACAAGCTTATCCTCGAAGCCAACGTGGACGAATCCGACGTGGGTAAAGTAAGGGAGGGGCAGACGGCTTCCATCGTGCTGGACTCCTATCCTGATAAGCCCGTGAGCGGCAAGGTCTTCCAGATCCTGGACGAGGGCACTAACCAGAGCAACGTCATCACCTACACCGTAAAGATACTTCCGGACCGGGTGCCGTCCTTCTTTAAATCGCAGATGACCGCCAATATCAAGATAGAGGTCGCCAAAAAGGCCGGCGCGCTGCTTATCCCCACCGCCGCCGTGACCATGGACCATTCCGGGAAGACCGCCGTTATCACGGAGGTCACCGACCAGAAGCCGGTCTACCAGAAGATAGAGACCGGCCTCGACCAGGGCGACATGGTGGAAGTGACCAAGGGCCTGGACGAGGGCGACACCGTGATGTATATCGACAAGAACTACAGGCCGCAGCAGGCACAGGGTTCCAACCCGCTGATGCCCACAAGGCCGAACATGCCCAGGGGCGCCGGCCGGGCCGTACGCTAAAGGCAGGGGCGGTCTTTCTCCTATAGGCGCATTTATGATCGAACTTAAGGGAATCACGAAGGTCTACGAGATGGGCGGCGAGCCGCTGCGTATCCTTAAAGGCGTGGACCTGTCGGTAAAAGAGGGCGAGTTCGTGGCCATCATGGGCCCGTCCGGCTCCGGTAAATCCACGCTGATGCACATCCTGGGCCTGCTGGACAGGCCCACGGCCGGATCCTTCAAGCTTTTCGGCCGTGAGATCTCGGAGCTCGACGACGTGGAGCTTTCCTACCTGCGGGCGCGAATACTTGGCTTCGTGTTCCAGCAGTTCAACCTCCTGCCCAGGATCACCGCGGCCGAGAACGTGGCCCTGCCGCAGATCTACCTTGGTGAAAAAGCCCGGCCCACGGAGGCCGGCAAATACCTGGCGCAGGTGGGCCTGGCCGACCGCATGGACCACCGCCCCAACCAGCTGTCCGGAGGCCAGCAGCAGCGCGTGGCCATAGCCCGCTCGCTGGTCAACAATCCCAAGATCATCTTCGCCGACGAGCCCACCGGCAACCTGGCCAGCGACCAGTCCAACGAGATCATGGGCATCTTCCGCAAGCTCAACGACCAGGGCATCACCGTGATCATAGTCACGCACGAGCCCGATATCGCGGCCTGGGCGGACCGTGTCATCAAGCTGAAAGACGGCATGATCATAGAGGACACCTCGAAGAAGAAATCCTCCAGGAAGGAAACGGACGAACATCTCAAGATCCCCAAGTCCTTCTTCCTCAGCTGGCGCGAAGTGGCGGAGAACATGGGGTCTTCGATAAATTCCATCATAAGCAACAAAACCCGGTCGCTCCTGACCATGCTGGGCATTATCATAGGCGTGGGCGCCCTTATCGCCATGATGGCCGTGGGCACGGGCGCGCAGAAAGCCATAGAGAAACAGATGTCCTCTCTCGGCACCAACCTCCTGGCGGTCATGCCCGGCAACATTTCGCACGGCGGAATGTCGTTCGGCAGGGGCGCGACCAGCCGGTTGACCCTGGAGGACGCGGCCGCCCTCCCGAAGATGGTGGCCAATGTCACCAGGACCGACTCCAACGTGCAGGGGTCGGCTCAGCTGGTTTACGCCTCGCAGAACTACCGCAGCCGCGTGACCGGGGTGACGGCTGTTTATCCGTCGATGCGCGCGGCCGAGCCCTATTACGGCCGCTTCTTCTCGGAGGACGAGGACCTGGCGCTGAAAAAAGTGGCGCTGGTGGGCCAGACCGTGGCCACGCAGCTTTTCGGCAAAGAGAACCCGGTAGGCAAGACGATGAAGATAAACCGCAAGAACTTCACCGTCATCGGCGTGCTGCCCATGAAGGGCGCCTCTGGTTTTCAGGACCAGGACGACGTGGTCATAGTGCCCCTGCACACCGCGATGAAGGTGCTGCTCGGCAAGCAGTACGTGGATTCCATCTGGGTGGAAGTTTCCGATTACAAGCTGATGCCTAAAGTGCAGACGGATATAACGGCCCTGATGCGCAAGCGCCACGGCATCCCGGCCTACAAGGACGACGACGTCTCCCTGATGAACATGGCCGACCTGCAGAGCATGCTGACCGGCACCATCAAGACCTTCAGTTCGCTTTTGGGCATCATCGCCGGCATTTCGCTGATCGTGGGCGGCATCGGCATCATGAACATCATGCTGGTCAGCGTCAGCGAGCGCACCAAGGAGATAGGCCTGCGCAAGGCCATCGGCGCCACCCGGCGCGCGGTGCTGCTGCAGTTCCTGATAGAGGCCGTCATAATCTCGGTCATAGGCGGGCTGCTCGGCATCGTTATGGGGGCGGGGTCGTCCCTGCTGCTTTCCAAACTCTCGGGCTGGGCCGTCTATATCTCGCCTATGTCCGTGATCCTGGCCTTCGGCTTCTCCGCCGGCATCGGCATCATATTCGGCTTCTGGCCCGCCAGGAAAGCGTCCATGCTTTCACCCATAGAGGCTCTGCGGTACGAATAAACGGCACATTTATAGCCACGGAAGGCAAGAAGGCCACTGAAGGCAACAGAAAGTAAGAAACAGAAATTTTCCCCTTCTTACCTTCAGTTGCGTTCCGTAGCCTTCTCTTGCTTTCAGTTGCTAAAAACAGTCCATAATTTGATATATTGATTAATCACCAGTGCGAAGAGTTTTAGGAGGTTCTATGGTCAACGTTTCCGTAAAATGCCCCCATTGCGGCAAATCCCTGATGAACTCGGGCAAGAAGCTCGACAAAGTTTCCTCGATCGAGGTCAACCTCACTTACGCCGGCAAGCACGCCCCCGTGTATATGAGCTCGCTCTACGGCAGCTACCTCGTAGAGACCAACCTCCCGATCCCCGTCGGCAAAGTGGCCGGTTTCCGCTGCCCCCACTGCAAGGCCGACCTGAAGAGCACCCGCAAGTGCGACGCCTGCGGCTCCCAGATGATAGCCTTCGAGCTGAAGGCCGGCGGCCAGGTGCAGATCTGCTCGCGCCGCGGCTGCAAGAAGCACGTGCTGGAATTCCAGGACGCCGACAGCGAACTGCAGGCTTTCTACAAGTCATATCTCAGCGCGCTGAAATAAGCGCGGGCAGGGAAGCGCGAAGCGGAAAGGGCCGGGACTCTTTGCGTTTTGCGCTTTCCTCTTATCGGGCTTATGGCCGACACGGAACACAAGAACTTCTTCAGCACCCATAAGGTGCTTGCCTTCCTCCCGCTGGCGCTGATGGGCGCCGGCGTCTGGTACTACATCTATGGCAGCACCCTGGGCCGCGCCCCGGAGACCTCCGGCGCGGAGTCGCCCAGGATATTCGGTTCCGTGCCGGCGCCTTCCGCCGCTTCCCGGGGCACGGCCCTTCCGGCGGCGCCCGCGGCCCCGGAGTCCCCCGCGGCCGTGCCGGGGTTGTCCGGCACCGACGCCGCGCGGCTTCCGGAAGCGTATGACCCGAAAGCCGGCATAGACATACAGGGGTCCCCGGAATTCAAAAGCCAGGTCACCCACGCCCTGAAACTGGTCTGGATGGCCGACAGGGAGACCTTCCTCTTCCTGAAAAAAAATATTTACGTCATACGCAACGAGGATAAGACCGGTTTTTACATGGAGAACGGCAGGCCGGTGGCGGCCCTCTCCAACGACCTCGCTTTCCGTTCCCTTACCTGGTGCGCCGGCGTCATAGCCCACCAGGCCTGGCACGGCTGGTATACCCTGGAGAAGAACAAAAAGCTGAGCGCCCCGCCCCCGCTGCCCGGAGAAAAGGACGAGCGGGTGCTGGACGTCAACCCGGCGCGTTTCGATTACAAGGGACTGGACGCGATACTCTACATCGAGGCACAAGCTTCGGCCTTCCAGCTTGAAGTTCTTAAAAAGGTAGGAGCTCCGAAAAGCGAGACCAATCTTCTCCTGCGCCGCGGCCCGCGCGATTTTATGTACGCCCACGACGGCAACTACGCCTTAAACCCGTGACCCCCCGCTCCCTGGTCCATACTGTTTCCATCGGCGGGGTGAAACTCCGCAGCAACCTGGCCCTGGCCCCGATGGCCGGCATCACCAACGCGGCGTTCCGGATCCTCGCGGCCGAGGGGGGCGCGGGGCTGGTGGTCACCGAAATGGTCTCGGCGGACAGCCTGAAGTACGGCAACAAGAAATCTTTCAAGATGCTGGAGCTGCTGCCCGGAGAGCACCCGGCCGCCATCCAGCTCTTCGGGGCCGACCCGGCCTCCGTGGCGCTGGCCGCGCAGGCGGCCCAGCGCGCCGGGGCGGACATCGTGGACATAAACGCCGGCTGTCCGGTGAAGAAGGTCAGGCGCTCGGGGGCCGGCGCCGAGCTGATGCGGACGCCGATGCTGCTGGCCGATATAGTTTCCAGGGCCGTGAAGAGCGTCAGGATCCCGGTGACCGTGAAGTTCCGCGTCGGGCTGGAGGCCGGAGTGAACCTCGGGCCCCTGCTCGCCCGCGTCTGCGAGGAGGCCGGGGCCGCCGCCATAACGCTGCACGGCAGGCCGGCTTCGCAGTTCCATACGGGCCCTATCGATCTGGAAGCCATGGCCGCGTCCGCCGCCGCCGTGAAGATCCCGGTTTTCGGCAACGGCGGGGTGGAGAACGCGGCCGGCGCCCGCGCCATACTCGAGGCCGGCTGTGCCGGCGTGGCCGTGGGCCGGGCGGCGGTGTTCAACCCGGCGGTCTTCGCCGAGATAGCCTCGGGGCTTTCAGGGGAAAAACACGAGCCCGTGACTTCTTCCGCCCGGATAAGGCTTTTCCTGCGCTTCCTGGAACTGAACGCCGGCATCTACGGCGAGGAGCACGGTCTGGCCCGCGCCCGCAAGCTTGTGGGCTACTGGCTGAAGGGCCTGCCGGGCGCCGCCGGAGCGCGGGGCGCGTTCATGACCCTGAAAACCCTTAAAGAGGCCGAAGAGCTTTTGATACAATATACGAAGGAATAGCCGTCTGGCTGAATTTATGTCCCAACAACAGGTTGAAACCCCCGAAACGCCGCTGATGCAGCAGTACCAGGCCTTGAAGAACGCCTATCCCCAGGCCCTGCTGTTTTTCCGCCTGGGCGACTTCTACGAGATGTTCTTCGACGACGCCAAGGCGGCCAGCTCCGTGCTGGGCCTGACGCTGACGGCCCGCCAGGGCGTGCCCATGTGCGGCGTGCCCCACCACGCGGCTTCCAATTATATCTCGCGCCTGCTGGCGGCCGGCCACAAGGTGGCCATCTGCGAGCAGCTGGGCCCCGACGGGGACGGGAAGAAGAAACTTTTCAAGCGGGAAGTGGTGCGCCTGATCACCCCCGGCACCGTGGTGGAGGACGAACTGCTGGCTCCGCGCGCCTCCAATTACCTGGTGGCGCTGGACATCGACATCGTCGGCTGGGGTCTCTCCTCTTTCGACGCCTCCACGGGTGATTTCATCGCCACGCAGAACCTGAACGACCCCGACCTTTACCAGCTGCTCTCCTTCATCTCCAAGACCGCTCCGGCCGAGATCCTGGCCGACAGCCGCACGGTGAAAGAGATCAAGAAGCGCGGCCTCGACCTCGGCCCCGCGGTGCTTACCGAGTATACCCGCGCGGACGCCCACCAGCCGGCCTGGGCCGCCCAGAGCGTGTGGCAGAACCATAAGCTGGCCATGAAGACCGCGCTGAAGGTCACCTCCTACGTGCGCCAGACCCAGCCCGGCCTGAAAGAGGTCTTCTCCCCCTATTACTACGAGCCGGGCAACCGCCTGCAGCTGGACGAATCCGCGATCAAGACCCTGGAACTGGTCACCTCGCCCGACGGCGACGACAAGAAGACCCTCTGGGGCGTGCTGGACGCCTGCCGGACCTCGATGGGCTCGCGCCTGCTGCGCCGCTGGATCCTGGAGCCGCTGACCGACATCCGCGAGATCCAGTCCCGCCAGGCCTTCACCGCTTTCCTCGCCGAGAACCGCGAAGCCCGCGAACAGCTGGGCGAGATCATGTCCCAGGTGCCCGACGTGGAGCGCCTGCTGGGCCGGGTGATCAACCTGAGCGCTTCGCCGCGCGACCTCGGGGCCGTGCGCAAGGCGCTGGGCCAGCTGCCCCGCCTGAAACTGCTTTTAAGCTCCGCCGGCTTCTTCGAGTGCGCGCCGGAGCTCGCCTCCCGCCTGGATGGCGTGTCGCACGCGCTGACCTCCCTGCGCGGCGAACTTGAAAAAGCCCTGTCCGAGACCCCGCCCGCCAGGCTGTCCGACGGCGGCGTGATCCGCGCGGGCTACGACGCTGGCCTCGACGAGCTGCGCGCCGTGCGCCGCGACAGCCAGAAGCTGCTGGACGAAATAGAGCTGCGCGAGAAGGAAAAGACCCAGATCCCCACGCTCAAGGTCGGCTTCAACAGCGTGTTCGGTTATTTTATAGAGGTCTCGAAGGCGCAGGCCCCCAAGGTGCCGCATTACTTCGTACGCAAGCAGACCCTGGTGAACGCCGAGCGCTATATCACGGAAGAACTGAAGGTGCTGGAGAACAAGATCCTGGGCGCCGAAGAGAAGATGTCCAAGCTGGAAACCCACCTGTTCGGCATGCTGCGCGAGAAAGTGCGCGCTTCGCTGGGCGAGATCAAGACCTTCGCCTCCGGCGCGGCCGAACTGGACGTGTTCTACGCCCTGGCCGACTGCGCCGTGCGCTATGAATTTTCCAGGCCCCGCATCACCTCCGGCGACCTGCTGAAGATAGAAGAGGGGCGCCACCCCGCCGTGGAACGCTTCCTGCCGGCCGGCGCCTTCGTGCCGAACGACCTGGAGATAGGCGGCCCCGATTCCCGCGTGATCATCCTCACCGGCCCCAACATGAGCGGCAAGAGCGTGTACCTGCGCCAGGCCGCCGTGGCGGTCATCATGGCCCAGATGGGCTCCTTCGTGCCGGCCCGCGCCGCCGAGGTGGGCATTGTGGACCGCATCATGACGCGCATAGGCGCGCAGGACCGCATGGCCCGCGGCGAATCCACCTTCATGGTGGAGATGCGCGAGACCTCCGCCATCATGCGCCT
>Ga0265332_10001349_pt1 | contig 13904 bp, 8 predicted proteins | sample 41926metaG_FD_202084 | JGI IMG/M metagenome (GOLD analysis project Ga0265332, IMG submission 202084) | Rhizosphere microbial communities from Carex aquatilis grown in University of Washington, Seatle, WA, United States - 4-19-26 metaG | ecosystem: Host-associated > Plants > Roots > Rhizosphere >...
CAACTCGCTCGTCTTATCCGCGGGTTGATTACGCCGTAGGCGACATCGACCAGCAGGTTCACGATCATCACGATGAAGCCCAGCATCAGCAAGCCGCCCTGCAGCACCGGATAGTCGCGCCGGTTGATCGCTTCGATCATCCATTTGCCCACGCCCGGCCACGAGAAGATCGTCTCGGTGAGAATCGCACCCGTGAACAGCACGCCGACCTGCAGCCCGATGACCGTGATGACGGGGATCAGTGCGTTGCGAAACGCGTGCAGCGCAACGACCCGCAGTTGCGACAGGCCCTTGGCTCTCGCGGTGCGAATGTAGTCCTCGCCCAGCACCTCGAGCATTGCCGAGCGCGTCATCCGGGCGATGATGGCGAGCGGTTGGGTGCCCAGCACGATCATCGGGAGGATCAGGTGCGACACCGCCGATCTGAATGCTCCCCGCTCTCCCGACAAGAGCGAGTCGATCGTGAGAAACCCGGTCACGGGCTCGATGTAGTACTTGACCGCGATGCGGCCGGACACAGGCGTCCAGCCGAGTTGAACCGAGAAGAGCAGGATCAGCAGGAGGCCCCACCAGAAGATCGGCATCGAATAGCCGGTGAGGGAGACGCCCATCACTCCGTGATCGAACACCGAATTGCGGCGCACCGCAGCGATCATCCCGGCAGGAATGCCGATGACCAGTGCGAAGACGATCGCGCACAGCGCGAGCTCGATCGTCGCGGGGAACAGCGCGGCGAACTCGTTCACCACCGGCTCCTGCGTGATCATCGACTTGCCGAGGTCGCCGTGCAGGACGCGCCCGATGTAGATCCCATACTGGACGAGCACCGGACGATCGAGTCCGTATTCCTTGAGCAGCGCCGCGTGCCGCGCCGGATCGATGCCGCGCTCGCCCGCCATCGTCTCGATCGGGTCGCCGGGAACGAGCCGGATCAGGAAGAACGCGAGCAGCGTCATTCCGAGAAAGGTCGGAATGACGAGGCTGATCCGCGTGACGAAGAAGCGCAGCATGGAGGGTCGGAAACGCGACTCGGCCCGCGCCCGAGGAGCTGGGTCGGCCCGGCTGGCGGCGCAAGTGCGGTATTGAACCACAAAATATCTCGACCGCAGACGGTGACGGCACGAATGGGCCGCGGCAGGTATGGAACGCATTGACGCTCCATCGGGCTTTGGGCATGATCGTCCGATGCGGTTTTCCCCGGCGCAACGCAGTGGCACGATCCCGATCCGTCTCATCAGCCTGATGAGCCCGGCGCTTCCTTGCTAGCGTTCATCGTGCGCCGGATCCTGCAGTCGGTCGCCGTGATGGCGGTCGTCGCCTTCATCGCCTTCGGCATGTTCAACTTCGTCGGCGACCCGGTCGCCTTCATGGTCGGGCAGGACGCCACGCTCGAGGAGCGCGCCCGGCTTCGCACCGACCTCGGTCTCGACCAGCCGTTTCCCGTCCAGTTCGCGCGCTTCGTGGGTCATGCGGTGCAAGGCGATTTCGGGCTCTCGCTGCGTCAGAGCCGGCCTGTCGCCACGCTGATCAAGGAGCGCCTGCCGGCAACACTCGAGCTGTCGGCAGTCGCGGCTGCGCTGGCACTGGTCATCGGCATCCCGCTCGGTGTGTACACGGCGCTCAAGCGCGACACCGTGCTGGCGCAGGCGCTGCTCGCGGGATCGCTGGTCGGGGTCAGCCTGCCGACGTTCCTCATCGGCATCCTGCTGATCCTCGTGTTCGCGGTGATCCTCGGCTGGCTGCCGTCTTTCGGGCGCGGCGAGACAGTCACGCTCGGCTGGTGGACCACGGGACTTCTCACGAAGAGCGGGCTGAAGGCGCTGATCCTGCCGTCGATCACGCTGTCGCTTTTCCAGATGACGCTGATCATGCGGCTGGTGCGTGCCGAAATGCTCGAGGTGCTGCGCACCGACTACATAAAATTTGCCCGCGCCCGCGGCATCAGCGACCGGGCGCTGTACTTCGGACATGCGCTGAAGAACACGCTGGTGCCCGTCATCACCATCACCGGACTGCAGCTTGGCGGCATCGTCGCGTTCGCGATCGTCACCGAGACCGTGTTCCAGTGGCCCGGGATGGGCTTCCTGTTCATCCAGGCGGTCAATTTCGCCGACATCCCGGTGATGGCGGCGTATCTTTGCTTCATCGCGCTCATTTTCGTGCTGATCAACCTCGTCGTCGATCTCACCTATTACGCGGTCGACCCGCGCCTGCGCGTCGAGCGCGCACTCGCCCATTGAGCCCACCGATGCCGAACCCCATCGACCACATCAGGCGCTGGCAGGACGAACTTGCCGCGGTGCGCCGCGACCTGCACATGCACCCGGAGCTCGGCTTCGAGGAGCATCGCACCGCCCGCGTCGTCTGCGAGCAGCTCACCGCACTCGGCATCGAGTTTCATCCGGGCATCGGCCGCACCGGCGTCGTCGCCGTGATCCGCGGCCGCACAGACACGCACAACGCGTCGGTCGGCCTGCGCGCCGACATGGACGCGCTGCCGATGCAGGAGGAGAACGAGTTCGCGCACAAGTCGCGCTACGACGGTCGCATGCACGGCTGCGGTCACGACGGCCACACGACGATGCTGCTCGCCACGGCGCGCTATCTCGCCGAGACGCGCGCGTTCGACGGTACGGCGTACCTCATCTTCCAGCCCGGCGAGGAAGGCTATGCCGGTGCGCGCGAGATGATAGAGGACGGCCTGTTCGAGCGCTTTCCCGCCGAGCGGGTCTTCGCGCTGCACAACTGGCCCGGTCTGCCGCCGGGGCAGATCGGCATCACGCCGGGACCCGCGATGGCGGCGGCCGACCGGATCGAGATCTCGATCGACGGCCGCGGCGGCCACGGCGCCCATCCGCACGCGGCGATCGACCCGGTATTGGTCGCGGCGCACATCATCACCGCCGCGCAGTCGATCGTTGCGCGCAACGTCAGTCCGATCGACACCGCGGTCGTCAGCATTTGCGCGATGCAGGCGGGCAATCCCGGCGCGATGAGCGTCATTCCGGCCCATGCGAAGCTCGTCGGCACGGTGCGCACGTTCCGTCCGGCGACGCAGGACATGATCGAGCGTCGCCTGAACGAGCTCGTCCCGGCGATCGCCGCGGCGTTCGGCGCCAGCGCGACACTGCGCTACGAGCGCGTCTATCCGGCCACCATCAACCATACCAGCGAGGCGAATTTCGCCGCCGACGTCGCCGAGGCGCTGGTCGGCGCGGGCAACGTCGTGCGCAACCTCGACCCGTCGATGGGCTCGGAGGATTTCTCGTTCATGCTGCAGGCGAAGCCCGGCGCGTTCGCGCGGCTGGGCCAGGGCGGCCTCGAAGGCGGCTGCTTCCTGCACAACAGCAAATACGATTTCAACGACGCCGTCATCCCTCTCGGCGCGGGCTATCTCGCCTCGCTCGCCGAGCGATCGATGCCGCTTGCGCCGAAATAAGCGACAAGAACCTCGTTCGGAGACACCTCATGAAGAATCTCGCCCGGACCACGATCCTCCTGATTGCCGGACTGATGCTCGCCGCCGGCGCGCAGGCGGCGACGCTGCGCTTCGCCGACCAGGGCGATGCCATCTCCATGGACCCGCATTCGCTCAACGAGACGCTGCAGCTCAACATCACCGGCAACATCTACGAGCCATTGGTCGGCCGCGGCAAGAAGCTCGAGCTGGTGCCGCTCCTCGCCACATCCTGGAAGCAGACTGCGCCGACGGTCTGGCGCTTCAACCTGCGCAAGGGCGTCAAGTTCCACGACGGGTCGCCGTTCACCGCCGACGACGTGATCTTTTCCTACGAGCGCGCGAAAAGCGACGGCTCCGACGTCAAGACCTACGTCGGGCCGATCAAGGAGATCCGCAAGCTCGACGATGTCACGATCGACATCGTGACCACCGAGCCGTTTCCCATCCTGCCGGACACGATCAACAGCTGGTACATCATGAGCAGCGCGTGGTCGGAGAAGAACAACGCGACGACGCCCGTCGACGTGCGCAAGGGCAAGGAGAACGCGGCGACGATGAAGGCCGACGGCACCGGGCCGTTCATGCTGAAGACCCGCGAGCCGGGCGTGAAGACTGTGCTCGTCAACAATCCCAATTACTGGGAAAAGGTCGAGGGCAACGTCACCGAGGCCGTGTTCACGCCGATCAAGAACGATGCGACGCGCGTCGCCGCGCTCATCACCGGCGAGATCGACATGATGGAGCCGGTGCCGCTGCAGGACATCGAGAAGCTGAAGGCCAACGCCGACCTCGTGATCCTGCAGGGACCGGAGCTCCGCACGATCTTCCTCGGCATGGACCAGTCGCGCGACGAGCTGCTGTTTTCGAGCGTCAAGGGCAGGAACCCGTTCAAGGACAAGCGGGTCCGGCAGGCGTTCTACCAGGCGATCGACATCGACGCGATCAGAACGCGCATCATGCGCGGTGCCTCGACGCCGACCAACCTGATGGTGGCGCCGGGCATTCGCGGCTTTTCGTCGGATCTCAACAAGCGGTATCCCTACGATCCCGCCGCAGCGAAGAAGCTGATGGTCGAGGCGGGGTATCCGGACGGCTTCGAGGTCGGGATGAACTGCCCGAACGACCGCTACGTGAACGATTCGCTGATCTGCCAGGCGATCGCGGCGATGCTGGCGAAGATCGACGTCAAGGTGAACCTGATGGCGGAGACCAAGGTCACCTACTTCCCGAAGATCCTGTCGCGCAACACGTCGTTCTACCTCCTTGGCTGGACGCCGAGCTCCTACGACTCGCACAATGCGCTGTTCGCGCTGGTGATGAGCCCGGGCGCGAACGGCCAGGGACAGTTCAACCTCGGCAGCTACAGCAACAAGCGGATCGACGCGCTGGGGCCGCAGATCGCAAGCGAGCTCGACGAGGGCAAGCGAAATGCGATGGTCGCCGAGGCGTTCAGGCTCCACAGCGACGACATCGGGCACCTGCCGCTGCACCAGCAGGCGCTGGCGTGGGCGATGCGCAGGAACGTGACGCTGGTCCAGCTCGCCGACAACAACAACTGGCTGAAGTGGGTCGTCGTGAAGTGAGCATTGCCGGCTTTGACGGGCGGCGACGATGACGGTCAACCCGACGGAATCACGCGGATGACCGAGCCCGTGACTGCCGCGGCTGCGACGACCGCGCGCGAGACGCGTCTCGCCGCGGCGTGGAAGAGCGACATCCTGTACAGCTTCCGGCGCGATCCGGTCGCAGTCGTCTCCATGATCGCGCTCCTGATCTGCCTCGGTGCCGCGTTCTTCGCGCCGTGGGTCGCCCCGCACAATCCGTTCGACCTAAAGACGCTGAACCTCCAGGACGCGCTGACGCCGCCCGCGTGGGAGCAGGGCGGCCGTCCCGGATTTCTGCTCGGCACCGACGACCAGGGCCGCGACGTGCTGTCGGCGATCATGTTCGGCGCGCGCATTTCGCTCCTGGTCGGCCTCGCTTCGGTCGCGTTCGCGATGATCCTGGGCGTGACGCTCGGCCTGGTGGCCGGATACGTCGGCGGCAGGCTCGATGCCGTCATCATGCGCATCGCCGACGTGCAGCTTTCGTTCCCGGCGATCCTGATCGCGCTCCTGATCGACGGCGTCGCCCGTGCGCTTCTCCCGCGCGACGCGCAGACCGGCGTCGCGCTCGCCGTGCTGATACTTGCGATCGGGCTCGCCAACTGGGTCCAGTACGCACGCACGGTGCGCGGCTCGACGATGGTCGAGAAGACCAAGGAATACGTGCAGGCCGCGCGTGTCATCGGCATCACGCCGCTCGCCATCATGCGTCGGCACCTGCTGCCCAACGTGCTGGGTCCGGTGCTCGTGCTGGCGACGCTCAACATCGCCACCGCGATCATCACCGAGGCGACGCTGTCGTTCCTCGGCGTCGGCGTGCCCCCGACACAGCCTTCGCTCGGCACGCTGATCCGCGTCGGCAACGATTTCCTGTTCTCCGGCGAATGGTGGATCACGATCTTCCCCGGCGCGGCACTGGTGATCATGGTGCTGGCGATCAACCTGGTCGGCGATTGGCTGCGCGACGCGCTCAATCCCAGGCTGCGCTGAGCGCCGCGATGGCGATGCAGGAGGTCATTCCGCAACGATCCAGTGACACGGGCGCGGCGGTTCCGCTTCTCAGCGTCAGCGGCCTCACCGTCGAATTCCCGACGCGGCACCGCCTGCTGACTGCCGTGCAGGACATCTCGTTCTCGATCGCGCCGGGCGAAGTGCTGGGCGTCGTCGGCGAGTCCGGCGCCGGAAAGTCGCAGACCGGCGCCGCGATCATCGGGCTCATCGACCCGCCGGGCCGCATCGCCGCCGGCGAGATCCGGCTCGCGGGGCGCCGCATCGACAGCCTGCCGCCGCAGGAGATGCGCAAGGTGCGCGGCCGCGAGATCGGCGCCATCTTCCAGGATCCGCTGACCTCGCTCAATCCGCTCTACACGATCGGGCGGCAGTTGACGGAAACCATTGCGACGCACCTGCCGCTCAATGCGAGGGAGGCGCGCGATCGCGCCGTCGCATTGCTGGAGGAGGTGGGCATCCAGGGTGCGGCACGGCGGTTCGATCACTATCCGCACCAGTTCTCCGGCGGCATGCGCCAGCGCGTGGTCATTGCGCTCGCACTCGCGGCGAACCCGAAGCTCATCGTCGCCGACGAGCCGACGACGGCGCTCGACGTGTCGATCCAGGCGCAGATCATCCTGCTCCTGAAGCGGCTCGCGAGCGTGCACCACACCGCGGTGATGCTCATCACGCACGACATGGGTGTGATTGCCGAGACCGCCGACCGAGTGGCCGTGATGTACGCCGGGCGCATCGTCGAGATCGGACCGGTGGCGGCAGTCATCCACCGCCCTGCGCATCCGTACACGATGGGGCTGATGGGGTCGATCCCGTCGATCACCGCCGAGCGCGAGCGCCTCGCCCAGATCGACGGCGCGATGCCGCGGCTCGATGCGATTCCCGCGGGATGCGCGTTCCACCCGCGCTGTCCGCAGGCCGTTGCGCGCTGCCGGACCGAGCGTCCCGAGCTTGCGACCATCGAGGCGACCGACGCCGCCTGCTGGGTCGCGCAGCGCACGACCGGAGGCAGCGTCGATGGCTGACGCGCTGCTCGCCCTCGACGACGTCGCGCGCACGTTCGATGTGTCGCCGCTGTGGCTCGACCGCGTCCTCACGCGCCAGCCGCGCGCGCTCCTCAAAGCCGTTGCCGGCGTCAGCTTTTCGATTGCGCCGGGCGAAACGCTGGGGCTGGTCGGCGAATCCGGGTGCGGCAAGTCGACCATTGCACGCGTCATCGTCGGACTCTATGCGCCGACCCGGGGCACGGTGACGTTCGCCGGTGTCGATCTCGATGCCCGCGGACGACCGTCGCCCGAGCAGCGTGCGGCGCGGCGGCAGATGCAGATGATTTTCCAGGATCCGTACGCGAGCCTCAATCCGCGCTGGCGTGTGGAGGACATCGTCGCGGAGCCGATCCTCGCGCTCGCGCCGGACATCGCCCGATCCGAGCTGAAGGGCCGCGTGGCCGCGCTGCTGACACAGGTGGGGCTCGCCGCCGCCGACGGCAGCCGCTATCCGCACCAGTTTTCCGGCGGCCAGCGGCAGCGGATATCGATCGCCCGGGCGCTTTCCAGCGAGCCGCGCTTTCTCGTCTGCGACGAGCCGACCTCCGCGCTCGACGTGTCGGTGCAGGCACAGGTGCTGAACCTGATGCGCGACCTGCAGCGGCGCCTCCGGCTCACGTACCTCTTCATCTCGCACAACCTCGCCGTGGTCCATCACATCGCGGATCGCGTCGGTGTGATGTATCTCGGGCGCATCGTCGAGCTCGCGCCGACGCACGCGCTGTTCGGAGCGCCGCAGCACCCGTATACGCGGATGCTGCTCGCGGCCGTGCCGGACCTCGGGCTCACCGGCGTCGCGCGCACCGCGGTCGCGGGCGAGGTGCCGAATCCGCTCGATCCGCCTCCGGGGTGCGCGTTCCATCCGCGCTGTCCGTACGCCAACGAGCGCTGCCGGAAAGAATTGCCGGAATTGCTGCCGGCCGCGGGCGGGGGCACGGTTGCCTGTCACGCGGTGGCCGAGAGGCGCATCGATGCCACGCCCCTCGTCGCGCGGGCCTGACGCCGTCGCCTGCACGCCCGAGCGCGGTGCCGTGTCCGGAAAACCGGCCGGATCGGCTATAATTTCCGTTTTTGCGGCGTCGGCACGAAACCGGCGGCCGCGCCCGTGTCGCGGCGCCGTCGCGATCGTCTGAAACCCACCGCCGTCGGTCCAAGTGCGCCTTACCCAAATCAAGCTTGCGGGATTCAAGTCGTTCGTCGATCCGACGGCGATCGGCACGCCGGGACAGCTCGTCGGCATCGTGGGCCCGAACGGCTGCGGCAAGTCGAACGTCATCGACGCCGTGCGCTGGGTGCTCGGCGAATCCAAGGCCTCCGCGCTGCGCGGCGAGTCGATGCAGGACGTGATCTTCAACGGCGCCGGAGACCGCAAGCCGGTCGGCCGCGCATCGGTGGAGCTCTCCTTCGACAACAGCAGCGGCCGCATCGGCGGCCAGTGGGGCCAGTACGCCGAGCTGTCGATCAAGCGCGTGCTGACGCGCGACGGAGATTCGTCCTACTACATCAACAACATCCCGGTGCGCCGCCGCGACATCCACGACCTGTTCCTCGGCACCGGCCTCGGCCCTCGCGCCTACGCGATCATCGAGCAGGGGATGATTTCGCGCGTGATCGAGGCGAAGCCCGAGGAATTGCGGATCTTCCTCGAGGAGGCCGCGGGCGTCTCGAAGTACAAGGAGCGGCGCAAGGAGACCGAGGGGCGCATTTCCGACACCCGCGAGAATCTCGCGCGCGTCGAGGACATCCGCATCGAGCTGGGCGCGCAGCTCACAAAGCTCGAAACGCAGGCGAAGGTCGCGACCGAGTACAAGGAGCACGAGGCGCGCCTGAAGGAAGTCCAGCACCTCCTCTGGTTCTCGAAGCAGCAGGACGCCGACAGCGCGCGCGAGCGCCACGCCACGGCGGTCGCGACGCAGGTCGCCGCATTCGAAGGCTTGCAGGCCGACGTGCGCGCGGCCGAAGCGCGGCAGGAAGCGCTGCGCGCGGACCATTACTCGGCCGGTGACGCGCTGCACGAGAAGCAGGGCGGCTACTACGCCGCCAATTCCGAAGTGACGCGCCTCGAGCAGCAGCTCGCGTTCGCGCGCGAGTCGGAGACGCGGATCGCGCGCGAAGTCGCGCAGCTCACGGCCCAGATCGACGCGCTCGCCGGACAGGAATCGTCGCTCGCAACGGACTCCACGGCCGCGGAGCGCGCGCTCGAAACCGCGCTGACGGCGCGCGAAACCGCCGGCACCGAGGAAGCGGCCGCGGCGGCCGCGATGCCTGCGCTGGAGGCGGCAGTCACCGAAGCTGCACGCGTCGCGGCGGACGCTCAGCAGCAGATCGCGCAGGTCGAGCAGTCGATCCGCGTCGTCGAGACGCGGCGCGAGCACGTCGCGCGCGTTCTCGCACAGCATCAGGAACGGCGCCTGCGCCTCGACGCGGAATTGCGCACGCTGGCGACCAGCGTGACCGCGCAGGTCGTCGACGTCGAAGAGCAGCTCCGCCAGGAACAGGCAGAGCTCGCCAGCAGCGAATCCGGTCTCAACGCGCTCCGCGACACGGTGCAGGCGCTGCAGGAGCGCCAGCGCGTCGAAAGCGAGGCTGCGCAAAGCGCGGGACGCAGGCTCGCCGATCTCGAGGCGCGCGCCTCGGCGCTTGCGGCGCTGCAGGACGCGATCGGCTACGGCAAGGACAGCGCCGCGTGGCTCGCCGGAAAGGGCCTCACGCAGGCGCACCGGCTTTGGCAGGGCATCGACATCGAGCCCGGCTGGGAGGACGCGCTCGAAAGCGTGCTGCGCGAGCGGTTGAACGCAATCGAGCTCGATCGTCTCGATGCCGCACTGCGCTGGGTCGACGCCGATGCCGATGGAAAGGCGCAAGGCCTGCCGGGACGCATCGCGGCCTATGCGCCGGAAGCCGGTGGCGCCGCACCGGCCGCGGCATCCGATGCGCTGCTCGCCAAGGTGCGCACCACGCGGCCCGGAATGGCGCGCCTGCTGGCCGACTGGCTGCGCGGCGTCCGTTGCCGGGCAAGCCTCGGGGAAGCGATGCGCTCGCGCGGCGAGCTCGACATCGGCGAAGCATTCGTCACGCCGCAGGGACACGTCGTCGGCGCCCATGCCGTCACGTTCTTCGCTCCGGACAGCGAATTGCATGGCGTGCTCGCGCGCCGGCGTGAGCTCGCGGAACTCGGGCCGGCGATTGCCGCCGCGCGCGACGCGGCGACGGCCGCGCGGGCCGCGCTCGCAGCGCTCGAGACGGAACAGGACGAGGCGCAGACCCAGTACCACGCGGAGAGCCTCGCGTTCACGTCCCAGCAGCGGCGCTGCCACGACCTCGAGCTCGAGCTTCTCCAGCTGCGCAAGGCGGCCGAGGCCGCCGAGAAGCGGCGCCAGCAGATTGCCGCGGAACACGCCGAGATCGCAGCGCAGGAAGGTGCGGAGCGCGAGCAGGCGGCGTTGTTCGCGGCCGAGCTCACGGCAGCAGCTGCGCGTCTCAACGAGGAAATGGGGAAGCGCGATGCGCTGCGCCACGTCCGCAACGAGGCCGACGTCGCGCTGGCGCGCGGTCGCGAGCGTGCGCGCACCGCCGAGCGCGCGGCGCAGGAAGCGGCCTTTGCCGAGCGCAGCTGCCGCGACCGCATCGCGGAGCTCGCCGTGCGCGCCGAATCGCTGGCCGCGCAGGCGGCGCAGCAGCGCGAGCTGCTGACGCAACTGACGTCCGAGCGCGCCGCGGTCGACTGGACTCCCGTCGAGGAAGCGCTGCAGCGGCAGCTCGGCGTGCGCGCCGGGGCCGAACAGGCGCTCGCGGCGGCACGCGACCGGCTGGAGGCGCTCGGCACCGAGCTCCGCGCCGCCGAGGAAGCACGGATGGCGTGCGAGCAGAAGCTCGAGCCCGCGCGTGCGAAGATCGAGGAAACGCGGCTCAGGGAACAGGCCGCGGTGCTCCAGGCGCAGCAGTTTTCCGAGCAGCTCGCCGACGCGCATGCGGTGCTGGAGGGCATGTCCGAGCGGCTGAAGGCGTTCGGCAACAAATCGACGCTCGCCCCGGAGATCGAGCGGCTGCAGGGTCTCGTCGCCGGCTTTGGCGCAGTCAACCTCGCTGCACTGGACGAGCTCGGCATCGCGACCGAGCGCAAGCAATACCTCGACGCGCAGGCGGCCGACCTGACCGAGGCGATGGCAACGCTGGAGAACGCCATTCGCCAGATCGACCGCGAGTCGCGCCAGCTGCTGCAGCAGACGTTCGAAACGGTGAATGTGAATTTTGCGAAGCTCTTTCCGGCGCTCTTCGGCGGGGGGCAGGCGAAGCTCGTGCTGACCGGCGAGGAGATCCTCGATTCGGGGGTGCTGGTCGTGGCGCAGCCGCCCGGCAAGCGCAACTCCTCGATCCACCTCCTGTCCGGCGGCGAAAAGGCGCTGACGGCGATCTCGCTCGTGTTCGCGCTGTTCCAGCTCAATCCGGCGCCGTTCTGCCTGCTGGACGAGGTCGATGCACCGCTCGACGATCCGAACACCGACCGCTTCTGCCGGATGGTGAAGGCGATGTCGGCGCAGACGCAGTTCCTGTTCATCTCGCACAACAAGATCACGATGGAGATGGCGAACCAGCTGGTCGGCATCACGATGCCGGAGCCGGGCGTCTCGCACGTCGTCGCGGTCGACATCGCCGAAGCGCTGGAGCTCGCGGATTCCGGCGTCGCCGCAGCCTGACGGAGGCCCCGTCGCAGCAACGCGGGCGCATCGCCCGTCGGCGCGCAGGGATGATCGGCGCCGGTCCACGCCACCGACGCAGCGGGCATTCGCTATAATCGGCGCGATGGCTGACCTGTTCCTTGCGTGCCGTTTCTCCGGGCCGACCCGCGCCCGACGCCGGAAGGGTCGTCCCGCATGACATCGCTGCAGCTGGGATTGATCGCGGCGGGCACGGCGCTGATCGTCGTGGTCGTCGTCTACAACTGGCTGCAGATGCGCTCGCTGCGGCGCCGGCTGAAATCCCCTTCCGCAACGGCAGCGGACGCGACCCTCCGCCAGGCCCACGCGTCGGCGTCCGATGTCTCCGGGGAGCGCATCGAACCCACGATCTCCATCGGCGACGACGCCCGGCGACCTCCGTCCGCAGCGACGCGCGATGCCGGAATCGATGACGATGCCGACGCGGCTTACGAGCCGCCGCTCGCGATCCACGCCCGGATCGCCACCGATTTCGCCGCCGATGGCGCCGCGACGGCGAGTGTCGGAACGCGGCCGCAGGCGGCCGACCGGAATCCAACGCAGCCCGATGCCGACATCGAATGCGTGCTCGGGCTGGAATGCGTGGCCCCGATAGGAGCGGGCGCACTTGCCGCAGGGCTCCATGCGCGTCCCGGCAAGCCGCTGCGCTGGTTCGGCCGGCACGACGAGAACGCCGCGTGGCAGCTTCTCACCTCCGACGCCGCGGGCGAATTCTCCGAGTTCGCCGCGTGCATCCTGCTCGCCGATCGAACGGGACCGGCGACGCGCGAGATGCTGGAGACGTTCATCGCGCAGATCTGCGCGCTTGCCGCGGCGCACGGCGCCACCGTCGACGCCCCGGACGCCGTCGACGAGGCGGCGCGCGCCGAGGCGCTCGACCGCATCTGTGCCGAACGCGACGTGCAGATCGGGCTCACGCTCCTGAAGGCCGAGCCCGCGACCATCGCCGGCACCCGTCTGCGCGGCGTCGCCGAGGCCGCGGGATTCCGCCTCGACGACGCGGGCCGCTTCGACTGGATCCACGAGGACACCGGCGCCGTCGTGTATTCGCTGCAGAACGTGCGCGCGGAGCCGCTCGACCGCGAGTCGCTGCGGGTCATGTCGACCAACGGCGTCGTGTTCCTGCTCGACGTGCCGCGCGTGACCGACCCCGCGCGCGCATTCGACCAGATGAAGCTTGCCGCCAAGCGCATGGCGCAGACGCTCGACATGACGCTCGTCGACGACAACCGCCGGCCGCTCGACGACGCTGCGCTCGCGGCGATACGGCAGCAGGTCGACGCCGCGGGCACCGCGCTGCGCGACGTGCACATCGAGCCCGGCAGCGCGCGGGCGCTGGCGCTTTTCGGCGGCTAGCGGCAGCGCGCCTTTCGCGGCTGCCTCCCTCCCGATGAGCGGCAAGGGCGCAGGTTCCGCATCGCGCGATGCAGTTCCGGCGGCGGCCGGCGCGCGCGCCGCGGCGCTGCGAAAGGAGATCGCGGAGCACGACCAGCGCTACTACGTGCTGGACGCACCCACGGTCAGCGACGCCGAATACGACGCGCTGTTCCGCGAGCTCGTCGACCTCGAGAGCCGCTATCCCGCGCTGGTGACGCCGGACTCGCCGACGCAGCGTGTGGCGGGAGCCGCCGCCCCCACGTTCGCTCCGGTCGCGCATCGCGTGCCGATGCTGTCTATCCGCACCGAGACGAACACCACGGTGGAGGGCGCCGCCGATTTCGACGCCAGGATCCGGCGCGAGCTGAAGCAGGCCGACGACGACCCGCCCGTCGAATACATGGCGGAGCTCAAGTTCGACGGCCTCGCGATGAGTCTTCGCTACGAGCGCGGCGTGCTGATCGTGGCGGCGACGCGCGGCGACGGCGAGACCGGCGAGGACGTCACCGCGAACGTCCGCACGATCCGGGAGATCCCGGCGAAGCTCGCCGGGCGCGCGCCGCCAGTGCTCGAGGTCCGCGGCGAGATCTACATGACGCGCGCCGCCTTCGACGACCTCAACGCGCGGCAGGAGGCCGCGGGACAGAAGCGCTACGTCAATCCGCGCAACACGGCGGCGGGCTCGGTGCGC
>Ga0265332_10001352_pt1 | contig 13901 bp, 8 predicted proteins | sample 41926metaG_FD_202084 | JGI IMG/M metagenome (GOLD analysis project Ga0265332, IMG submission 202084) | Rhizosphere microbial communities from Carex aquatilis grown in University of Washington, Seatle, WA, United States - 4-19-26 metaG | ecosystem: Host-associated > Plants > Roots > Rhizosphere >...
GTCACGGAGTTACGTTCCCAATCAGAGATTGGGAACGAGATAACTCCGTTTCATAAAACCGAGTTACATCCCGTACATCAGCCTGTACCCAAGTTCCCTGGGCAGGCCGGCGTTCAAGATTTTCTCCGCCGCGCCTTGAATATCGTACACGGAGCGGATCAATTCATACTCCCACGCGGTCGAATCGAAAATGCCGAACGCAAGCATCGGATTTCCATCCCGCGGCTGGCCGACACTGCCCACATTGACAAGATGCTGTTCGGTCGTGGAAATCGACTTTGCCCGGCCATGAGGTGAAAAGATACCGGGAACATGAGTGTGCCCGATGAAACAAATCTTTTCTTCGAAATGTTGAATTGCGGCAACGGCATCGTCGGCATTGATAACATAGTCCCATAATTCCGGCGAAGCGGGAGAAGAATGAACGAGGAGAATGTCTTCTTTTTTCTCGGCCATTGGCCGCGAGGATAAGAACGACCGGTTTTCGTCTGTCAGTTGACCGGCAGTCCACTCGATCGCTTTCTGCGCGATAGGGTTAAAATCATGAGGGCCCATAGGGTCCAACGCCGCTTCGTCATGGTTTCCCAAAATGACTGCCGAACACCGGCTGCGGACAATATCAACGCATTCATTGGGATTGGCGCCGTACCCGACGACATCGCCGAGGCATATGATCTCATCAACGTGTTTTTCTTCGATGATGCTCATCGCTTTTTTCAGCGCTTCGAGGTTTGCATGGATATCGGAGATAATGGCGTATTTCATCGGCGATCTCGGTATTGTTGAAAAACTTCTGACAACCTTAGCACATCAATCATTTTTTCTGTACCTCCGTTTCCCAGTTGACGACAAGAGTCAGCGGGGTTGAATTCTGGGATTCGAACGGCACATTGACCAGAAATTTCTTTCCGTCCGGAAACACATCATAATCGGCGTACGGCTGTGCGACGATGGCGGGAAGTTCGAATAGAGGACGGACATGCTCGATTTCCATCGCTCCTTCTCTATAAGAAATATCCGCCGCCATCATCTTGTTGTCCAGGCTGAAATAGTAGAGCTCCTTCCCATCCCTGCGCCATCTGGGGGAATCTCCACCGTCGACGGAGACTTGACGTTTCGACCCGCCTTCGGGGAAAGAGCGCACGTAGATTTCGTCCTTGCCGGATTCGTCGGAGGCATACGCGACCCATTTGGAGTCGGGGGAGAACCGGGCGTCTTTTTCATTGAATTCCGTCTTCAGAAACGGAAACGGCTTTTTGTCCCCCGACATGGGAAGAATCCACAGATCGGTTTGGCCCTTGGCGTTTTCGGCAGAGGTGTAGAGAATAAATTTCCCGTCCGAAGACCAGTCGACGACAAACTTGTTTTCACTGTTGCGGAGAAGAGCTTCTTCTGTACCCGCCCCGTCGGCAGATTTCCGGTACAAGTCATACTTACCGGCGCTGTTGGCAGAATAGACGATCTCGCGTCCGTTGGGAGACCAGACCGAATACGTCTCAAACGTCGGTGTAAAGGTGAAGCGCGTTTTCAAGCCGCGCGAGAGGTCCTGGATCCAAATGTCCGCGTTATGGGATTGAAAATCATAAATATAGCAGGCGAGTTTTTTTCCGTCGGGCGAAAGCCGCGGAAGATAATACTCTGCTAGTTCGCTGTTGATTTCGCCGGTTTTTTTTCCGCTCCGATCCATAAAGACGATCTTCGACCCAAGCTGGACGCTTCCTGTCTGATAAAGGAGTAATCCATTTTGCGAGACCGTGAACATGCTTCTGTCGACCGATTGGTCGAATGCCAAGCCCGACGCAATCGTTATAGGTTCTCCGGCAAGTTCAAATGAATGCTCATCCATGCGTTGAGCGACAAGGCTCCCTCCTCGCGTGAAAAGAAGATAGCCCGAGGCAAATTGCGCGTTCGAAGAAGTGCGCGCCAGTACTTGGCTCTCTTTCCCATCGATCGATCCGACACAAATTGCGTCCCCTTCGTTCCTGGATCCTGTTGCAACGGTACGAGCAAGGTACAGGAAATGTTTGCCGTCCGGAAGAAACCAGGGCCAGCGGTGAGAATTCTCACCTCGTGAGGAATCGAGCGTTGTGACGCGAACGAGATTTCCGCCCTTGGCAGGAACCATCACAAGCGGGTTGGACGGGCCGGGAGCAAAGACAATCATCCCGTCATTGTTCCATGTGCCGCCGCGGGAAAAAGGAGCGTCGCAGATGGTGACAGGTACGCCTCCGGCGACGTCGATTTTTTTCAACTTACCCCCTGCCGCAAAGGCGATAAATCGGTCGTCCGGAGACCAGAAAGGCTGGGAAGCGCCGTCCGTTTCTGGGAGCCGGTGTGGGCTAAGGTCGTCGATGCCGCGGAGATAAAGGCCATTCTTTCCCGTTGAATCTGTTGCGGTAAACGCAAAATATTTTCCGTCGGGCGAGAGCACCGCAGGCCCCGAAGTGTTGCCGTAGAACTGAAAATTAGTTTTCGCCGGCGCGTTGATGGTCGCGCGGATGACCACCTTATCCGGTATCGGCGACAAAAAGACTTTGTAAGCGAGCACGCAAACGAGAATCAGCAGAACAGAAATGACGATCCATGACTGACGCGGCATTCCAAGAAAGGAGCGGCTTGCGAGAGCGGATGAATCGGATTGGATCGCCGATTCCGGTTTCATTTTTGGAAACGAAGCAGTCGAAAACGTTCTGCTTAGCCTCGTTCTGCTCGAAGTCCGCTTAAACCTGTTCAGATCGATCGCCACCTGCTTGATCGATTGCATCCGTTCGTTCGGGTCCTTCTCCATGCACTCGAGAACGATACGATCAAGCTCGGCGTCGATTTCGGGCTTGATCGTCGACATTGGCGGTACGTCGACGTTCACGATCTCGTACAGGATTGCGCTCTCGTGCGCCCCGTTGAATGGAGACCTTCCCGTTAACATTTCATAAAGCACCACTCCAAACGAAAAAATATCTGAACGATGATCAGTCTCTTGCCCCTGCACTTGCTCGGGCGACATATATCCAAGCGTTCCCACCGTAGCGCCCTGTTTTGTTAATCTCGACACGCCGACAAGCTTTGCCAACCCGAAATCCATCACCTGAACGATCCCGTCTTTGCGGATCATGATGTTCTCGGGCTTGATGTCCCGGTGGACGATCCCTTTTTCGTGGGCGGCGGCAAGTCCATCGGCGATCTGGATCCCATAATCAATGGCTTGCTTTTGCGTGAGCGAACCTTTTTTCTCCTGCAGAGTTTGCCCGTCAATAAACTCCATCACGATAAACATCTGCTTGCCCCCTTGGGGGTCTTCATATTCCTGAATATCATGAATCGTACACACATTCGGATGATTCAGCGCCGACGCCGCTTTCGCTTCCTGAATAAACCTCGCCTTGTCCTGTTCCGAGGCAGCAAGGTGTGCCGGAAGAAATTTCAGGGCAACAAACCGGTCGAGCTTGGTATCCTGGGCTTTATAGACAACACCCATTCCGCCCTCACCGAGTTTCTCAAGTATTTTATATTGCGAAATTGTTTGTCCAATCATAATTTAATCCTTCCGCTCCCGCCAAAAAGCGGCGGGATGCTCAAAGTCGCAACGACTCGTGGCGAAGCATCTTCCAAAGGAATTCCTTCGGGATTGAGAACGCTTGCGGGCAAGTTTGGCACTTCGTCGAGCTTCTTATGGATCTTATCCGCCAGAGGCGGATGCGCCTTTGGCACATAATGCGATATCATTTGTCCGATCATGAGACTATTTTCCCTTCATCATTTCGATATATTCGGGCTCAGTGCGGATGCTGTCGAGGTCAGGGTCTCGCTTGATCCATTCATGAAATCCGTAACCTGAGGCAAGCGCCTTTTTCAATGTTTGAAGCGCCGCGGTTTTGTCCCCGACGTTGGCATAGAAGCATGCTGCATTGTAGAACATTAAGGGATCGTTCGGGCTTAATTCAATTGCCCTGGCCGCCTTGATTTTTGCCTCGTCATTTCGACCGCTTCTCACCAATGCAAGGGCGAAAAAGATATGAGCACGGGCATCGTCCGGATGGAGCGACAGGTACCTGGGAAACATCAGCATCGACGCCTCAAGCCATTGGCTGACTTTTTCCTTCTTTTCTAAACGACTATAACAGAGCAGGATGTCGCCGTACGCAGTATAAAAATCAGGATTGATCTCAATGACCTTTAGAAAAAGGTCCGCCGCTTCCCGAATGCGATCTGTCGTAAAATACGTTCGCCCGAGTATCCAGTATGCTGTGTGATTGCCTGGATTGAGCTCGATAGCTTTTTGACTCGCTTCGACTGCCTCGTCGTGAGACTTCTTGTAAAGATAGACCAGTCCGAGAGCGGAATATGCTTCGGACAACGAAGGGTCGTACATCAACGCTTTCAGTCCCGCCTCTAATGCTTTGTCAAGGTGCGCTTCGTTCCTTTCGAACTGCTGGTAGAGGTGTGCGTATGCTTCGCTCATGCCCGCGTAGGCATCGGCATAGCGCGCATCATATTCAATCGCTTTCTGAAAGAGTTCGATCGCGATCTGCACGCCGTTCTTTGTGAACCGGTATAGCGAATCACGGGCTCTAAGGTTGCAGTCGAAAGCTTGGGCGCTCAACGTCGGCCGCTTCGTTAGCACAACCTGTTCCTTCGGAGTAAGCTTGACCATCAGCGCATCGACGATCTGCTTTGATACCTTTTCCTGAATATCAAAGACATCTTCGAGCTTCCCCTTGTATGTCTCCGCCCAGAGTTGAGCGTCGGCTTCGACGTCGACAAGCTCAACCGCGATGCGAAGGTTATCCTGAAATTTCCTGACGCTCCCTGCCAAAATATACCGCGTTCCAAGTTCCCTTCCGATCGCCTTGACTTCCTTCGTTGTTCCTTTGTACTGCATCGATGTCGTCCTGGGGACGACTCGGATATCCTTCAGCCTCGATAAGTTGATAATCAGTTCTTCCGTGAGGCCGTCGCTGAAGTAGTCGCTCTCTTTATCCGGGCTGATATTTCCGAACGGAAGCACCGCGATCGCTTTCGCCTGCGGTTGAGACGGTACGCTTTCAATGAGACGCCTCGTCTCTTGAAGAGAATGGAGAACCTCATCCATAGTTTGATACCGCTGCGCCCTGTTCTTCGCCAGCATTTTCTTTATCAGGGCGTCTACCTGATGAGGAATTTTTCTATCCATCAGACTGGGAACTGGAGGATCTTCATTCACGATCAAGTACAGAAGTCCGGCTTCGTGTTCAGACTTGAACGGCAGGTCGGCGGTGAGAAGTTCATAGAGGACAACGCCGAGAGACCAAATGTCCGACCGCTGGTCGGCAGATTCACCCTGAGCTTGTTCGGTGGACATGTACGACAAAGTTCCCAGTGAAGTTCCCGTCCTCGTCAGACCCGAACTGCTCTTGAGCTTCGCGATGCCGAAATCCATAATCTTGAGCTTCCCGTCATTCGTAAGCATCACGTTTTCCGGCTTGATGTCGCGATGGATGATGTTCTTGCCGTGCGCCGCTTTTAACCCTTCGGCAATCTGCGATGCCCAGTCAATCGCCTGATGTGCAGGGACGCCGGTTCCGGAATTCAGATTTGCCATATACTTTTTCAGCGTCGCCCCTTCGAGATACTCCATCACGAGAAACATTCCGTCTTCCTGTTCATCGATCTCATAGACGTTGAGTATGTTCGGATGATTCAGCGCAGCCGTTGCTTTTGCCTCCTGCAGAAACCTCGCCTTGCTGTCGGGCGAAGCCGAAAGATGAGAGGGAAGAAATTTTATCGCGACCGTTCGGTCGAGTTTCAAGTCCTGGGCTTTGTAAACAACGCCCATGCCGCCCTCACCGAGTTTCTCTATAATTTTATAATGCGAAATTGTTTGGCCGATCATACTCTATCCCTACTTCTATGGTTTTTCAATGATTACTATTTACCAACGATTGAAATCTCTTATTCTCTTTGAGCAAATTCCATCTCGGGTCGATTTTTAATAACGTCGCAGAGACTTCGGATGGAATCGACAGAAGACGAGCAAGAGCATCGATGGCCGTATCCTGATCGCCCGTCATTGCATGGATCCGTGCAAGGTCGGCAAGCCGGTATGAACCCCGCCAGGCTTCTTTTTCAATGGGAAGCATTTCAACGCCATGCTTCCCGGCCCGGACAGCATCCTCTTTTCGATCAATGCCTGCGTAGGCTAAGCCGAGGGCACTATACAAACGCTCATCGGCCGGGTGCACTTTGACCTCTCGTTCCAACTGGACTCGTGCGCTGTCGTAATATCTCCTGGCCGCGATTATATTGCCGTGCATCGTTTCGAGTTGCGCGCGAAGAAGCGATGACGGAGAATACTGAAATTGATCATTCACGATAACATCGGCGCTTTCATGATCCAGTGCCGCCTTTGCCCCCTCATAATTGCCGGCCAGCAATTCAACTTCGAAGGTCATGCCGGCAAGGAGGTATTCCGAACCGCTGTCTTTTCCTTGACGGCGGCATTCCTCAACAATTTGCCGTGCCGCGCTGATATCGCCATTCCAGAGAAGAATATTTTTGGCCTTTTCCCAATAGATCGCGGTGACATCCGGCGTGAGTTCGATCGCCTTGGCGTAATTGCGGTCCGCTTCTTCGTAGTCGCGAAGAAGTGTTTGCGTCTCTCCAAGCTGACGGACCAAATCCGACGAACGCGGGTTGAAGATAATCGATTTTTTGAATGCTTCAACCGAGCCAGCCATATCTCCCTGACGCCGCAAAACGGCAGCAATGCCGTAATGCACGTTTGAATTATTCGGCCTGTACTTCAGGGCAAGAGAGAATTCTTCCAGTGCACTTTTATAGTCGAGCTTGGCATGGTAATAGAACCACCCCATCGCCTCATGGGCTTCCGAGAGTTCAGGGGCCAGCGTCATCGCTCTTTCTGCGGCTGCGCGGGACATCTCAATACGGCTTTCCGTATGGTCATAAAAAAACCAATACATCTCCGAATGAACATACGAAAGCTTTGCATAGGCCGCCGCAAACGATGGATCGTAACGGATCGCCCGCTCGAATAACTGGACGGCAATCTCAAAATCTGATTTTGAGACTCTCCGTTCCGTGTATTGGATCGCCTGAAGGTAGCAGTCGTAGGCTTCTGAGTTTTCTGTGAGAGAGGTTTCTAACGAGGTCTTCTCGGTCTTTGCCAATGCAACATCCATCGCGCCGGCAACTCTTGTGGCAATATCGGACTGTAATTTGAAGGCGCTCGAAAGGATGGATTCCATCGACTGCGACCACACCTGTGTACCGTCCTCGACTTTGATGAGCGTCGGATTGACCCGGACATGCGTCTCTCCGTCGATCGTCTCCCAGCGGACGGTCCCCTGCAAAATATAACTGACGCCCAGCTCCTCTCCTATTTGCTTGATGGTCTTCGTCGTCTTTTTGTATTGATTCGCGCTCGAACGCGCGATAACGCTCAATCCTGATAATCCCGACAAGCGGCTTGTCACTTCGTCCGACATTCCGTCGACAAAATAATCTCTGTCCGCAGAGCCGAGGTTTTCAAACGGGAGAACAACGATTATTTTTTTGCCGTTCTTCGCGGCGAACTTTGAAAGGATGGTGTCCCTGAAAATAAATCCGGCAACGACCACGAGAGCAACTATCCCCGAAACAATCATATTCTTTTTTGAAAGGAACCTGGTCGCCGGTGCTTGTGTCGCTGCCACAGGCGATGGCGCTCGCAATTCTTGAGGAGGATGAAATTCTTGTGTCCGAACAATTCTCGTTGACCCTTTTTTTAAGCGGCGGAGATCGACGATGATTTCGGACATCGACTGGTACCGGTCTTCAGGGTCTTTTTCGAGAGATTTTTTCAGAATGTGGAGCAGTTCCGGAGGAATGTCGGTGCGGTACTTGGAAGCGTCTTCCGGTTCTTCGTTCACGATGGAGTACATCATCGCCGCTTCATGCTCTCCGCGGAACGGCGTTTTCCCTGTTGTCATCTCGAACAGCACGACCCCGAACGAAAATATATCGGAACGGATATCGGCCTCAATTCCCTGAATTTGCTCCGGAGACATATACGCAAGCGTACCGATCGTGCTCGAGGTTTTGGTCAGCTTCAACGAACCTTTCAACTTCGCCAGTCCAAAGTCCATTACTTTGATCTGGTTCTTGGAGTTAACCATGATGTTTTCAGACTTGATATCGCGGTGGATGATGCCCTTGCTGTGCGCTTCCTGCAACGCTTCACCGATCTGTATGCCGAATTCGACGACCTGTTTGATCGCGAGCGGCGAAGGGATTCCACCAGGTCCTCCGGCGATCGTGTCGCGGAGCGTTTTGCCGTCCACAAGTTCCATCTCGATAAATTGCTGGTCGTTATATTCATCGATCCCGTAAATAGTGCAGACGTTGGGATGATTCAGCGCCGACGCGGATTTTGCTTCCTGGATGAACCTCAATTTTTCCTGTTCCGATTCGGAGACGTGTGCCGGAAGGAATTTGAGCGCGACAAGGCGGTCGAGTTTGATGTCCTGGGCTTTATAGACAATGCCCATACCGCCCTCGCCAAGCTTCTCGAGTATTTTATAGTGAGATATCGTTTGTTCGATCATGCAGTGTCCATAGAAAAAGAATTAGCAATATGGTATCACGCAAAGGCGCTGGCAACGCAGTAGTTTTACAGTTTGAGAAATTTTACTCTCGTTCCCAAACTCAGTTTGGGAACGAGTCGCTCAAATTGTTTTTTTGTCTGAAAATATTGATCACTTGACACTTTCGTTCCCAATCCGAGATTGGGAACGAGAAAACGCTTGAAGTAATAGTGTCTAGCGTGGAACTGTAACACTACCGGCAACGCCATCCCCTTGGGAGAAGCCGTTAAGTCGTTTATATTATTTTTTGCGTCTTGGCGTCTTTGCGCGAGACAAATTTTGCTGTTTTTTCAAAAGGCACGATTATTCCATCGTCGCCTGCCAGATATCCGATTCGGCTTCCGTTTTGATATAGTAGAAAGTCCGCTGATCGGACGACAATGCATGCAGGTTCTCGACATCGACTTGGAGCAAGGCATCAAGTTCTTTTACGGCGTTGGTCATTCTGTTCAGCAGCAAGATCTTTCCTTTGTAAAAAAACATCACTTTGTTCACTCCTTCGATCCAATGGGGAAAGGTGCCGTAATCGACGACGTTCTTGAATTCATTGTCATTCAAAGAGTATGTATAGATTCCGTCGACGGACCCGTCAGGAAACACTTTTGCTCCGATGAGAAGTTGATTGTCCGGCGCAATATCGGTGACACCGAGACGATTGACCGTGCCAGGAATGTTCGGGATTGTCCTGACAAGGCGCTGCTCGATGGGTTTTGTCAGATCAAACACCCAGGTTGCGCTCATGCTTCCACCCATGATATTAAGCCCGTTTGGAAAGAGGTGCGGATTGTTGACATTATCCTGGCCGTTCGTCATCTGTTCAAGTCCACTTCCGTCGAGATTAATCCTCCATAGCTCGTATTTTCCGCTCCGGTCGGAATATGAATAGATTGAATTTCCATCCTTCGACCATCTCACTCCCCGGTCTTTTGGTTTATCGTTTGTCAACCGGCGGATATTCGATCCGTCGCTGTTCATCACATAGATGTCTTCTTGGATACCGGAGCTCGCTGTAGCGATCCGTTTTCCATCGGGTGAAATGTCGAGCCAATTGTACGTTTTCGAGCCGCTGGTGATCTGCACCGGCGGTCCGATGAATCGTTCGTTCACAGGGTCGAATCCCACTCGATAAATATTCGCGCGCGTTTCCAATGAAGAGTAGATGAACTTCCTTCCGTCATGGGAAAGTGTTAGCCACGCACAATTCGACGCCGGGACGGTAACCTGCTCCAATTCTCCTTTTGCATCGCCGGATTTTTCATCAATGGCGACTCGCCAGACATTCATGCTGCCGCTTCTATCGCTTAAGAAGTAAATGAACCGGCCGTCGGGCGACCATATCGGATTCCAGTCGATGGCCGCGTCATTGGTAATGCGGGTTTTATTTTTTCCTTCGCTGTCTATCGTCCACAAATCTCTCCAACCGGATCCGGTCGGCAAACCCCAGTACGCAATCCTGGTTCCGTGAGGAGACCATTGCGGTTGAACACAATCACCCGAATCCAGCAGCGTTGCCGCCCCATCCCGGATCGAGACCGTCCACAGCTGGCTTTTTGTCGTTCTCCCATAAGGGACTCTCACTTGCTCTGTTGCATAGACAAGCATTTTGCCATCCGGCGACCAGGCGGGATTGTAGCCGGTTTTTGTAAGTCTTCGGACAGATTCACCCGTTGACCCCATAAGATAAATCCCGCCTCCATCTCTGTCCGAGCAGAACGCTATCTGATCGCCATTCGGCGAAAACGCAGCGCAACTGTTCTTTGAATGAGAGTCCTTGGTGAGATTGATAGGATTCCCTCCTCCGATCCGCTGGAGGAAGATATCCTGCTCTCCGCCTTCAATATGAGTAAACGCGATAAAATTTCCGTCGGGGGAAATATCGGGGTACAATTCTTCCCCCGGCATATCCGTTATCTGAGACACGGCGACTCGAATCGGTGCACTCGCGTTCCTGCCCAAAAATAGAATGACCGCAATGGCAACGATCAAAACACCGAGCGCAATTTGAAGGACCCGGGCTGAATTCCACGGCATTATCAGAGCCTTCGAAAGCCGATCTTGCCCAGCGGGAGAAGGTGAGACGGGCTGAAATCCGGATGCATCGTGTTGAATGGATCGGATTGACGTGATTTTTGATGTCTGCTTTTTTAATCGCCGGATATCAACTGCCATATCGATGGCAGTCTGATACCGTTCGTCGGGATTTTTCTCCAATGCTTTTTCGAAGATCTTCGACAGCTCCTCCGACGCATCCGGCAAGTATTTCGCGATCGGTTCGGCAGGTTCATTGACGATAGAATAGACCATCGCTGCCTGGTGCTCGCCGCGGAACGGCATTTTTCCGGTCAGCATTTCATAAAAAAGAACGCCGAATGAAAAGATATCCGACCGCGAATCGACTTCTCCCCCGTTGATCTGTTCCGGCGCCATATATGCAAGCGTGCCGACGGTGCTCGAGGTCCGCGTTAGCTTCAGCGAGCCTTTCAACTTTGCCAGGCCGAAATCCATCACCTTGATCTTGTTCTTCGCCGTCACCATCACATTATCGGCCTTGATATCGCGATGGATAATATTTTTGGAATGCGCTTCGTGCAGCGCTTCGCCGATCTGAATCGCGTACTGCGATGCTGTATCCAGCGAAAGCGGACCTTCCGCAAGTTTTTCGCGGAGCGTCATCCCTTCCATATATTCCATGACGATGAACTGACGCTTCTCCCCGTTCGACTCGTCTTTCTCTATAGAATAGATCGTGCAGACATTCGGATGGTTCAAAACAGCCGCAGTTTGCGCTTCGCGGAGAAATCGGTCGTTATCCTGCTGCGAAAGGGAGCTTTGCGGAGGAAGAAATTTCAGCGCGACGATGCGATTGAGGTCGGTGTCCTCGGCTTTATAGACAACGCCCATGCCGCCTTCACCGAGCTTCTCGATGATTTTATAGTGTGATATTGTCTGTCCAATCATAGCTGAATCTTTCCGCTCCCGCCAAAAAGCGGCGGGATTCGCAAAATCACTGCCACTCGCTGAGAAACGCTCGTGGGTGATTTTGGAACTTCGCCCAGCTGCTCGACGATTTCATATTGCAGAATTGTTTTGCCAATCATGCGAATTTTTCCTTCCCGCTCCCGCAAAAAAACGGCGGGATTCGCAAAATCACTGCCACTCGCTGAGAAACGCTCGCGGGTGATTTTGGAACTTCGCCCAGCTGCTCGACGATTTCATATTGCAGAATTGTTTTGCCGATCACGATATTCTCCGTTCAAAAATTGAAGCATACCCCCTCCCCTATAAGGGGAGGGCCGGGGTCACTTCGAAAACCACTCGGCCGTAAGGCAGCGATACACTGCTGTTGTGATGTCTTCACTTGAAGCCAACGTGTGCACTGCGCTGTCGTGAGATACCCGCCAGCGAACAAAGGAGGGTAATATCTTATAGATCGATTCTAATAATTGACTCATGGAATAAGTTCCGGACGACGATTGGATGTCGACAGTTTCATCCCAGAATGAGATGATGTGGAATTTGTGATGTTGCCGCACAAGGATGAGGTCGATGAATCCTTTATGCGCTTTATATTTCGGATGGATGTCAGATGAGAAAATTGTTTCGAAGGTGCCGATCTGATTCTCTTGTACGGTAAGCGCAAGGATATGGACGGCAAACGGCTTCGCCTTTAACTTGCTGATGTTCTCCGAGCCGGCAACAGAATCGTCAAATCGTTCAACGGTCGGCTCGACCTGAATGGGGGTATATTCGAGAGAAAGATCCTCGGATAGTTCCAGTTTCCATTCGGTCGATTCTGCAAAAAAGGGCCGGAGTGAGTCGACCAGCTGCCGGTACACGCCGCTCTCTTCATAGTCGACCGATTCCTTCCGGGAATTCCAGATCGTCAGGGAAATGCATTCCTGCGCATTGCCGGTATTTTGAAGAAGAGATGCAAAAGCACATCCTTTCGTTGACCGGAGACCCGACAGTACCGACCGGGCGTACGTCTCAGCATTCTTCTCCGACTCTTCAGCGCGTATGATATGGGTAACCAGTCTCAGGAACATCGCCGCCTCACAAGGAATTGTGAATTGAAAGATCTAAGAAATACCTCGCGCCAAGGCGCAAAATCAATAAAATAATTCTACACCAGTGTCTTTGCGGCTTGGCGGCTTTGCGCGATGCCCACGGGTGTTGAACTCTTACAACATCCGTTTAATCACCATGATGGTGATGTCGTCGGATTGAGGATGGACGCCGGCATGTTTTCGCACTTCCCTGACCACCGAATCGATAATTTCTTCGGCGGAGCTGTTTTTTTGTTCGAGAAGAAGAGCTTGCAGGCGCTCTTCTCCAAATTGTTCCTGGTTGCCGTTCATCGCTTCGCTCACGCCGTCCGATTGAACAACTAAGAGATCCCCGACCTGCATGGCGATTTGTTCATCCTCATATTGCGCTTCCGGAATCAGTCCGATCATGAGTCCGCCGGTTTTCAACCGTTGAATTGCATTATCGCTTCGAATCAAAAACGGCCAGTCGTGTCCGGCGTTCGAATAGTGAATATTGTGATTTTCGATGTCGATGATTCCGTAAAAAAGCGTCGCAAATTTTTCCGGGCTTGTGCTTTCGAAGAGCAGCTTGTTTGACCGGAGAAGGCATTCCGACGGTACCTGGGAAACCAGGGTCTGACCGCGAAGAGTCGCCTGGAGATTTGCCATGAGCAGCGATGCCGGCAAGCCCTTTCCTGAAACGTCGCCCAAACACAACGCCATCCGTCCGTCGCTCTTTGGAATAAAATCAAAATAGTCTCCGCCGATGGACTGAGCGGCAATGCTCCGTGCAAAAATATCGTACCCGCGAAGGCCGGGATTGCTTCGCGGCAGCAGGTCCCGTTGAATTTTCGCCGCCAGACCGACTTCCTGCTGCATCTTCATGTACAGTTTTTCTTCTTCAATCAGTCTGGCATTTTCAACAACCTGAGCAGATTGTGCGGAGATGATTGCGAGAAGGCGTTGGTCGTCCGTGTTGAACGATTGGCCGTCCTTCTTGTTATAGACGGTCAAGACGCCGCGAAGCTCTGATTTCACGATCAACGGAACACATAACAATGTTTTAATATTATCGTCCCATTGAACGCCCCGGAACCTCGCATCGTTTGCAGGGTCATCAACGCTCAGAGGCTTTTTGTTCAAATGCATCCAACCGATCAGCGCCTGGTGCATGTGAAATGCCGGCGCTCCGGCGGACGAGACCATCGTGCGGATCAGCGTCTTCATCGATTTTTGTTCGTCTTCCACAAGCGTG
>Ga0265332_10001355_pt1 | contig 13886 bp, 2 predicted proteins | sample 41926metaG_FD_202084 | JGI IMG/M metagenome (GOLD analysis project Ga0265332, IMG submission 202084) | Rhizosphere microbial communities from Carex aquatilis grown in University of Washington, Seatle, WA, United States - 4-19-26 metaG | ecosystem: Host-associated > Plants > Roots > Rhizosphere >...
GCAGCCAACATCTTCCGCCGCGCCACGCTGCTCCCCGGCGCGCATCAGGCGGCGGCGTAACACCACCGCCCGGTCTCACGCACTTTCCGTTCCGGACCGACCACGCCGTTCCCCGAACGGATACGAAGATCCGAGTGATGAGGAGGTGCGACGCTTCGATCGCAAGCGTAAGAAGAAGACGTCGAACAAGGAGTGGAAGTCGGCCACGGACGCGGACAGCCGCGTAATGAAGATGAAGGACGGGAGAACGCACCTGGCCTACAAGGCCGAGCATGCGGTCGATCTAGACAGCGGTCTGATCGTGGCGCCCGTGGTGTATCGCGGTGACGATTCGGATTTCGAGACGCTGCCGGTAACGGTGGAGATTGCACGCGAGCAGCTCACGACGGCCGACAGCCCGCACCAAGTGGAAGAAGTGGTGGACGACAAAGGGTATCACAAGGCGGAAACGATCCAGACGCTTAGCGAGGTGCAGCGCGTTCGCACCTACATCGCTGAGCCGAAACAAAACCGCCGCCGCCGGTGGGACGACAAGGAGCCGGGTCAGCAGCGGGCCGTCTATGCGAACCGGCGGCGGATCAGAGGCAAACGCGGCCGCCAGCTGGGACGCTTGCGCAGCGAGAAGGTCGAGCGGAGTTTCGCGCACACCTGTGAGACCGGAGGCGGGCGCCGCGCATGGTTACGAGGAGTAGTGAACGTCTCGAAGGCGCACCTGATGCGAGCGGCGGCGTGCGACCTCGGCATCATCATGTTGGCGCTATTCGGAGTTGGGACACCCCGAACCCTCCAAGGAGGGATGGGATTGGTTCTTGCCATGTTGCTTTGGCTTACAGGCCGACGCTACTCGCGGCAAATCGTCCACTCGGCGGCAGGCGCGTGCTACCACGTATGGGCATCGCTCACAGCGCCGAGATCGATCTTGCGCCGCGAAGTGGCTTTTTCAATGGGCTGCTAACTCATGCCGTTTTCCATTTTGAGTCTATGTGACGTTCGGCTAAGCAGCTTGAAATCATTCGGTTTATTTCTCAGAACTGTGGAAGTGTGTAAGTCATTGTGTAAATTTCTCAAAAACCAGGTACCTCAAGGCTTTCTAGAATGCTGAAATCGTGTTAGCGCGAATCGCTTGCGGAAAGTATCGGAAATAAAATACTTTTCGTAAGTGAAACGCGAACTTCGCCACGCCAGGGAGTATCTCGGCGATCTGGCAGCAGGCGGGCCCTACCACTTTGCCTCTTGTGATGTTCAGTCGGACCTCGGCGTTTCCGCTGATGCTGCCAAGCTCGCGCTGAACCGGCTCGCCTCGCGTCTCCGGCGCGGGGCCTTTACGTCATCGCCCCGCCAGAATATCAATCGCTCGGGTGTCTTCCCACCGACGAGTTTATCCCGTCGCTGATGAAGCATCTCAATCTCCCCTGCTACGCGGGCCTGCTGTCGGTCGCACCGTACCACGGTGCGGCGCAGCAGCGGCCACAGGAATTCCAGATGTTTCTACCAAAGAACCGCCGATCACCTTCAGGGCGTAGACAAGATATACCGTTCCACCAGCCACATCTTATCGATGACTGTCGTCGTGTCTCCAATCGTGATCTGCAGGCTGTCCATGGCAGTGCCGACGTCGTTGGCAACAAGCACCGTCATCGTTCCTACGCTTTGGCCAGCAGATGACAACCCCAAATCGCTTCCATTCTGGCTAGCTGTCACCGCGGGTAACGGACTAGCCGAGATAAACAGATAGACGTTCGTCGCCTGGACCTTCCGTCCCTTGGTAAAAAATGGAAGCTTCTCCGAGAGCTTATCAATGGTCAACACGCGTTGTGTCGCGCCCGCCAAGGGATGGTTCGCACTGTACCACTCAGTTGGAAAGTCGTGCTTTAAATCGAAAGCTGCGAAGAGCCCGTCCTCTTGGCTCACCCCCTCTTCCATCTTGACATAATCCATTACGGATTTTGCGGCCGCGGCCTTCAACTTTTCGCCGCCATCCACTGACGTGTAACGCATCCGAATAATCACGTCTGTGATCGTGTCGTAGTCGAATTGCCGAAACTCGTTCGGCAGCTCCATGCCCAACTTGCAAATAGCCCCCGCGCCTTCGATGGGCAGGTAGCGTTCGCCGTGAAAAGTCGGCTCAAATACGCCGCTTTCCTCCTCCAGTGAGCTAATGGCCACGGCGGCAACGGGTACGTTGACCGTCATGAAGCGGTCGTCTCCGTCGTCGGTGTTTTCAACGTATTGGCTAGGCCTGGTGTTGTTCCAACGGAATTTGTGCTCGAGGAGTCGGATCGTACAATTAAGGCTTGTGCATGGGCCGAGAGTGCAGGGCATCCTGAAGCTTATGGACTTGACTCTCCGCAAAATGTCTCCGGAACGATCCATGTCGTGCAGCACTTCAGGCACAGAAAATTCGCAGGAACCCGTTTCCCTGAGCTTGATCAAGGCAAACGGGTTCAGCTGACGCAAAGAAATTGACTTGGATACCTCGAAATCGTAGCCGGGTTTCTCGCAATTCGCCGTCTCGAGTTGTTTCAGCCCCAAGTAGAGGCGCTCACCGGCCAGCAAGCCATCGTGGGCAATATCCCAATATCCGAACTGAATAAAGTCCGAGGTCGCAAGCCCCCGCTCGAAACGATACAGCTTTTCGGCCTTCGTCGCCTGAGCATAAGCAAGGGTGTAGAGCTGATAGTACAAGCCACGGACTTGGCCATCCATCCACGAGTACAGTTCCTGGTTCGTGTATTTGCTGTGCAAGAAATCCTCGACCTCCTGCGCGTTATCGATCTGCTTCTGCTGGTTCGTAATCTCCTGGTTGGTAATGGCTATCCGAATCTGCTGGGTCAAAATCTGTTTGTCGATGCTCTTGATCTCATAGCCGGCGATGTTCGCTTGCTGAACACGATCCTGAAGCTGGCGCAGGAAGCCAGCCTTTCGGCCCGCGCTTGAAGATTGATACGACAAGTGGTCGGAGACTATGCGCAAAGCGCGAGCATTCGCCTGGGCGGCCGACCCAAAATGTTGTCCTCCAATCTTAATGTCTGCCCCGACGCCAAACGGATGCGCGGCTACGGTCGCTTCCGGGACTTCATAAAGCATGCCCCCAAGGCTCTCGATGGCCCCGATTCCAATCATCAGATCGGCAGCGGCGGTTGCTTTATCCATTTCCTCCTTTTCATACTGGATCAACTTCAGCCCGCTTTCGTCAACCGGTTGCTCGATCTGATCCGGGATTTCGGTAAAGTCCGCGTCAGTATCGGGTACTGCGCTCAGGTCTTGGCCAATCAGCTTGAGGTAATGCTGCAAGCGATAGACCGGACCTCGGCGACTTTGCTGTAACGCGTCAAGTGCCTTTGTCGCTTCGTCAACTTGCTGCTTCTTCACCTCCATCACCAGCTTCTGAATGCTGCTTTCGTGCGTCGCATGGAGCCGTGCGAGCGCCTCCGCATCCCCTTTCTCCTTTGCAGCAAGAAATGCGTTTCCCAGCGCTTTCACCTCAGCACACAGCTCGAGCGCCTTCTGTAGCTGGTAGTTGAAGCGGTAGTTCGGCATCGGGCTGGTGAGGTCATTGAGAACACTCGACAAGCTGAGTCCCTGCGCGGCGGCTGCCACCAATAGTCCCGGATCAATGGGCGGCTCAAACAGCGGCAGCTGGCGGAATACGCCGTTGATGTCTTGGCAATGCCGGATCTTGAACAGCCGATCGTCGATCGTGTCTCGAAGCGCTTGCAACTGTGGGTTATCGGGAATGCAGAAGTAGAGAGTCGTCGCGAAGCCGAAAACATTCGCCAATCCGACCACGCCATTGCTCGTCCCTATATCCGCCGACGTTTGGTTGCTGAACGGAAACACCAGCTCCAGTTCGACCATCGCATTTCCGAACGCGTCCCACTTGTCGAGCAAGGAATTGTAGGTCTCCGGGAGCATCTTGCCCCGCTTGGGGATCTTCTGCGCCCGCGGACCATAGACGTGCGAGGCGAGGACATAGCACTGAGTCGCAAGATCGAGCGAGTTCTGTACAAAGTAATAATCACCGTAGGCAATCAGAATCTGGATGTACTTCATGGCCACCCATTTCATGTATGCCGACGGGCGCGAGCGGGCGATGAGGTGCGGTTCGAACGGATTATCGCGCCATTCATTGATGGGACCGCTCATATCCGCCGGATTGTCCGGCTGATTTGGTTGCAGCCCGAGGAAGAGCTGCTCGATGCTGGTGGTCGCATCGATCTCCCTGAAAGGAAAAAACTGCCAGAACCGCTTGGGGTCCGTATCCGGTCCTGGTGCGTATGGGTTGAGGACGTAGTGACAGATAGCCAGTGCCTGATCAAATTGTTGCGCTGCCAGCAGGCGATCAACGATCGCCATTGGCGCGTGGAAGGCGGCTTCCCAGTTGTAAAGTGAGTACGCCCGCTTTAGCTCATGATAAATGGCGGGTGCCTGAGTACCGCCAAAGGCGTCGACTTTGTGGGGAACGGTGGTGCTGTCATCGGGAATCTTGTTCAAGTAGTAATCGAACAGGCCGGGCAAATCTCGAGTCGCAACGGCGCCTAACAGCTCGTGAACAAATGGGTGGTAGAACGGTATCCCGGATGCACTGGGGTCAACGAAACCCGTAACCGATCCGTTCGCGATCACGAAATATGGCGGACCGTTCATCAAGTCGGTTGTTTGCAGAGAATGGATAGAGTTATCATCCGTGTCCATGTGAAAGTCAGTTACCTCGGATGGCGATGTAAGCAACGTGGTCGGAAACAGAAAGAGTTGGCTACCCGTAAACTCAAAATACCCCAGGTTAGATCCAGGCTTCAACGGGCCGCCGTCGCGGACAATGACATGGATCCTTGGCTCAGCGTCGGCGGCCAGTTCTGGGATGAACTGGTAGAGGTACAGGACGTTCAGGGAGGTGGCGGGAGAGGAAAACGGTCCATACAACGCTCCCGTTGAAACTTGCTTCTGGCCCCACTTCCCATTTCTGAGTTCGCTCCAAGCGAGCTTAATTTCCCAGGACAAGCTCGGCTGATTGTCTTGGACGGGGATTTGAATCTCCCCAGCGTCGCTTGTTTGGAGATTCTGTGGGGCTGGCGGTGTTGCCTTCTTCGCTATTTGCGGAAAGAAGACCAACAACCGCCCCTTCCACACCATGGGGATAACGTAGGAGCCATTCTCGACGAAGTGGCCGTCGCTGTCTTCCAGGTCGTAGCTGGGAATGTCGACCTGAACCGCTTCCCACGCATGCCAGTTTCCTTGAACCAAGTCCAAATATCTGTAGTAGAAAAGGTACGGCGCGTTCCTGGCGCGAGCGAACACGTGCAGGGCGAGGTACACAGGTGCGCCAGTCTGGGTGTCGACGCTGAAATTTCCGTCCGCATCGATTCCTTGCTCCAAGAACAAGCCAACGACTTTTAGATTTGCCACCTCGTCGACCTTAAACAGGTAGGTCTTCAGGGCATCTTCTACAGTCTGAATATTTATGTCCTTCTGCAGGAGGTCCGATCCCAGTTCCGTAAAAGGGGGACTCAGGTCGTCGCGAGGCGCGTCAAGCCAGTTTTCCGGGTGGACGTAGACTTGGCGGTTCGCCTGCCATAGCGGGTAGCTCCGCATCCAGTTCCAACGGTCGCGATCGAGAAGTGTCGCTGAGACGCCATACTGTGCCTCTAGCCCTAGGAGGCAACGCTGAACAAACAATTGGACAGACGAGATTGCCTGTTTGATCCGCGAGGTTTCCATGCAGGCGCACATTTGCACGTCGATGAGAAAGAACTCGAACAGACTGTCTGCGTCTACTACGCCCCAATCGATCAGGTCCCGCTGGACCAGGAGATAGCTAATGAGGGCCTGCTTCTGGTGTTCTCGAAGTTGGTCGTTCAATGATTTGACCACCTGTTCCCACTCCGTTTGATCGTAGCGGGCGCGCAGCGTGGCCCGGATCAATTGGGCAATGATGAGACAGACGACAAAGTTGGAGCGGGGATCTGCCCACTGAAATAGTAGATCAACCGCCGCACCCGTAGCATTGGCAATTGCTAGCGCATTTTGCAATTTCACCAGATTGACTTCGTTGCTGAAGGCCTCCGGCCGATTCAGATCAAAGTGCTCGGGAGCGATCAGACGATCGATGTCGTTCTGCGCCCAGAGCGTCACGGTAGCCAGTCTCTTGCTCAGCGTCGCGGCATCGGCCGGATTACTGCTTGCCCAACCAAATAAATCCAACAGGGTCGTGTCGACCTGGGGCAGGCTGTCGCGCAGGCTGGTATAAGCCTGCAGGCGGCGCCAGTGTTGCGTCGTGACGGCGTTGAAGTCGAAGCCATCGAAGTCCGCCGGATGGTTCTGCCAATAGCTGACTTCGTCAGCGCTTAGGTTGAAACCCCTTACCAGCAATGCGGCCTTGAAGAGACTCACAAAAGCGCCGCTGGTTCCGGCGCTAGAATAGTCCGGCAATAAGGCCGACGCGGGGATGAGTGATTTCGGGGGGGTGGCGGGAATGAACGGAGTTGCCGACGTGCTCCACTGCAGGGCATCGATTTTCAAGTCTGTCAGTTCAAGGGCATACAGCTTCCCCGTTTTCAACTTGATCGGGTTTGTCGACCAGATATTGCTGGGATCATCTCGCTGGTTGGGGAAAGGCAGGCTTACGCCGTCGATCAGCAGTGGAGCGGGCTGCGGATCGCCGGTGTCAGTCGTGGCAATGAACGTATACATGTCGTCCGCGGGCGGGATCAAGTAACCCTTCCAGCCCGAGGGGTTCCCGGGTGGGGGGTCCTTGATTTTCTGCAGCGTGACGACCGCGGCTTCGGAGGTCGCTTTGGTGATCAGAACATCCGAGAGCAGGACATCGGTCACGTCGCCGGCCAAACCCGCAATGCCCGACAGGGTGTCGACAATCAAGCGATGAGAAAGACGCTGCCGCAGGAAGGGTAGGAAGTGCTGGAGAAAGTAGAGACGCTTGGTCGGTGCGGTATTGTTGTCAGTTGCAGAGGGATTGTCCGGATCAGGTGGGACGTTCACGTCGCCTATGAGCAGATTCGTCTTCGCGTCAGGCGAATCCGGGAAAACGGCAAGAAGGACGTCATTGAAGAGATTCACGGCCTGCTTCGCGAGTCGGTCAACGGCGGCTGCCCATTGAGCATCACTGACCAGTGCCTTGGCCTGCTTGCTTTCATCGTCGGTGAGAATGCCGGTAACCTGCAGCGTTTCGCCCACGGGGTCGTACTTCAGTTTCTGCGCGAGCGGGTCCGGGATCGAAATAGTCAGTCCTTTGAGTGTATTGGTTGTGTAGATGGTCGTGCCATCTAAGAAACCGACGATCACGTCCACCATTGACTGCGCAAACAGCAGGCCCGCGTTGGCGCGGACTACATCGTCCGTCGCCTGATCCGGGTCCGCCGGTACGTCAGGGTGGTCGTCGTCGATACCGTTGAGACCATCGTAGAGAGTCCTGGTAACCTGCAAAATCTTCTTGTCGGAAGGGCCGAGCGGACGCTTCGGATCGTCCTGGTCGCGGATGATGTAGTCGAGTTGGCGGAACGTGAAGCCCGCATCCTCCATATTCCCCCAGTCCTGGAGTAACCCGACCGCGTCTTGTGCGCTGGCGAAGGGATCACCAAACAACGCAATTACTTCCGGCAAATCGGCGACCTGTACGTGCAGCAGCTTCGCAAGCAAGCCGTGCCGATAGAGAGCAGACAGATTGGATAGGGTCAAAGCGTCTGGCAGGGAGCGGAACGTCATGATTGCATTGATGTCGGGGACCTTCAGCTTGAGTGCGGCCAGCAGCACGGGCAGGTGATCCGTAATCTTTCCTGCCGCCATTAAGTAGTTTCCATTCGTGTCCGCCTCGAAGATTTTGTCGATACCGAGGATGTTGTGCGTCAGGAACAGACGGCTATACAGCGAGTTGTCGCCGGCCGTGCTGATGTCAGCCCAGAACGACAGTGCCTTATCAAGGTCGAGTCCCGTAAGATCGACCAGTTTACGGACCGCAACCAGTTGGTGGATAAAGTCGCAAGAAATGTCTTGCGGCACATTTGGAATATCCGGACAGTTGCCGTCCCCCTGAACCATCCCACCAGAGAGCGATGCCGTCGATCCGCCGCCAGCCGCCAAGGCCGAAACGCCAATCAGTGCCTGGTCAGTTTGGGCAATCGTCCATCCGAGCTTTCGCCAGAGGCGGATGAAACGGTGAATGCGGTCGTATTCCGGGCCCGTCACGGCGCTCCCGTCGAGGTGAGTCAATCGTACCTTGTCGAGATCACAAGTGTCCCGGGCCGGAACCCAAGTTACCCAACCTTCCCTCCGCGTCATCACGCCTCTTGCGGAGACGTCTCCTACGACTGTCCCACTTGCATCTGTGAGCCAGAGCGAATCCGTACCGAACTCCTGACTGAAGGTCTTGCCATCCGTCAGGGTTAGCGGCCCGGCGATCACAGCAGGCGCGTTGTCAACGGTACCGGCGGTCGCCTGAACGTATCCAATCACAGACCCTTGGGCATTGGTGATCGTGCCGTCTTGGTGCAATGTCGCGACCGGTTCGGGGCTCGCGCTCGGAACCAACGTACCTGAGACAGGCAGCTGCGGGCCCTCGCCAGACTCCAAGACAATGAGCTGCCCAATTCTCTCAAAGTAGCAATACACCCAATTTTGAAAATCAGGCGCCTGCAATTGTCCGGCTGGATCCTGCTGGTGGCAAGGGTCCGGATTGAGCATAGCGTCAAGCACGGGTACCAGTGGTTGCACGTTGGTCAGGAAGGCAATCAGTTTGGCGAACCGGATCGTCCGATCCGTACTGCTGGTGTCCACCAGCGTCTGAAGAAATCGGTAGCTGAAACGTATACTGTCAAGGATCGCTAAAGCCTGTCCCTGCGGGTACGCAGGGTTGATGAACTGCGTCTTCAACAGGTCCACGAGGTCGGTGTACTGGATGCCCGTTCGGGGCAGAAACTGCTTCTTGACGAATGTCAGACCCTTCTGTCCCGTGGTCGGGTTTTCGTCGACGCTGAGCATGTCCGCGTCGCTGCTGTAGCCGTAGTATTCAGACACGAGCCTGACGCCGATCTTGTTGCGGTAGTCGTCTTGGCTAAGAGGCGAAGATAGGGTCAGATCAAAGTAGTCTTTCGGCCAGAAGGCTTCCTTGGTGAGGATGATGTATTCCTCCTGGGTGATGGCGAGAAACTCTGCGTCGACCGCACGATCGAGGACCGTCACATGCAGGACCTGCAGCTGCTTCTGCTGATCTGGCGTGAGGGCCGCGGTCGTCGTTTCGCTCGCCGTGCGGAACGTATCCAGCAGCTGGTATCGACTGGTTCCGAAGTTCTTCAGGAATACGCGGATTGTATCGATAGGCTGGTGGTACGGGAGCGTGAAGGGATAGACCGCATTCTGGAGAACGCTGTAAGCCTGGTAGTTGATATGCTGCGGTTGGGCCAGCAAGTCACTGGTGGTCTCATCGGTAACGTTGAAGACATCCAGGGTTGCCTGCTTGGGAACGTTTCCGTCAGCATGGTACTTGTCCAGGTGCACGATGAAGCTTTCCATTATTTCGTTGACCAGATCGATGTACGGCAAGACGGTGAAGGTATTTTCGCAGGTCAGCTCCAGGCAACCGAGATCGGGCCGCCGGCGGAAGAGTTTCTCCAGCGGGGTATTGGCTAATCCAGGATGGATGTTCTTGTTGTCGGCGGGATTGGGATCGCCCGTTGTTGGGTCCGGCCCGAGATCGTTGTTCCTCAAATATTGGAAGTACTCGACAAGGATCGCGGCCGGACTGTAAACCGACAGGCAGTCGTCGCACTCGCAGTTATCGATGCTGCCGAACAGTGTCTCCAAGTTCAGTGGAACAGCCTTCTGATCGGCGATGGCTTGGAGGACCGGAAGACGCTCTTTGGCGGACTGCCCGCCGTCGATAATGGCCAGTCCGCTTCCCCGGATGCTCTCGCGCATCGTGATGAGGGCGTGCTCATTGCGGATGTGGGTGTTGATGGCATTCGTGTACACCTGCTTCGCTGCTTGTTCCCCGAGCGTACCACTGAAGGAGTTCATGAACGTGGACTCAGGAAGCTCGGCTATGCGGAAGGCGGACGTCAGGTTTGCCTTCATGAGCAAGGGAACCGCTTCCGGAATGGGGCTGACCGCCTGCACGCGTTGCAGCGTTTTCAATTGCTCGACGACGTTCGCCTGGGTTCCATCGGCGATGCCTTTAAGGGCGTCGGGCCCCTTCAGAGCCGTGTAAACCGATGTAGTGCGGATGTTGAAGTTAGGTTGATTGCTCAGAAAGGTCGTGACCCCCGCGCGAACGTCCGAATCCGCAATCGGCACTTCTGTGTCATGTACCATTCGCTGCAGCACGGCGGTGGGTTCCGCGTAGAATAGCTTCTGTCGCAGTGCGATGGCGAGGTTGGTCTTCTTTTCATCCGCCGTCGCACCCGGCGTATTTGCGGGAACCGCTTGCGGATCGACGATGGCAGCCAGGCTTTCGACATTGAAATTGAGGGCCACGTCACGCAGACTTGTAAGACCCGGCTGCTTGGTCAATGCCTTGACGAGTGGAACGTTGTCACCTGACAAGTTCGCCAAGGAGTTTGCCAAGGTGACCTTCTGCAGGGATGTTACCGGGAGCTTGCTAGACAGGCTTGCCAGGGCGGTCGGCATATCGCCCTTCGCGGCTTGCAACGCGAAAGTGATTGCCTGGCGCTGCTTCGTATCGGCCAGAACCGCGTTTAGGGTCTTGATTCGTATGTCAAGACTCGGTGGTGATGGCGGTTGGCTGGACGATGCTGCGGACCGCGTTAATACGTTCCTGCTCGCCTGGCTCGAGGCCGCTTGCTGTGACTTGGATCGTGTGGGCTTGCTTTGATTTCGTCTTGTCATCGAGTCACCTCAGCACTACTGCGCTGCCCAAGGCTGCATTGTTTCGAACGTGTGCCTCAACAGCGTCCAAAGATCTCGAATCCTAACCTCTCGTCGTCCCAGCGCCGCATCCGCCAAGACCACCTCGCCCTTCTGCATCCAAACCCAAAATGGGGACGATCGAAACCTTCGCATCCGACCGACCCCTCGGCTCAACTCGGCCCACTCGGCCCTACGTCCCCAACCGGCCTCCGCGACGTCATCAACTGCCTTACTAGCGAGCCCTGGGCTTTGCGCGAAGGCTCCCCCGATGCCAAGGAACATCGTGACCCCGCAGCAGAAAAATGCCGCAACACGCCCCCTTGCTGTCTGCCCCAGTGCCTTCATTTCTCCTTCCCTTCTCGGCCTTTGTGGGCCGCATCAACCCAACAGACTCACCGGGCCTACGCGCACATCTCGAGAGGCATCGTCAGGGTCAGCCAGGACCACCGCCCCTTGCATCCGAACCCGAAATCGTGGCGATGGGAAACTTCGCATCTGACTGACCCTTCCGCCCAACTTGGCCCATTCGGCCCTACCTCCCCAACTTTCAGGCCTTTGAGGTGCTGGCCTTGCAGTCTCACTGGCTTCTCCCCGCGGTCGCCTTGAGGGCTTCGGGTTCAAATGCGTCTCATCGGTGAGAAGGCAAAAGGCCCGCTCGATCATGTCGCGTAGGAACGAATAGCACTCCGGCAGTAGGTCTCGCGCCCTTACTCGACGCGTACGTGCAGGGCATTACTTTTCTCATTCTATGCCAAAGTATTAGAATTTATACATAAAGACAGAATCCCTTTGCATCACTGCTCGTTGCTCGATCTCTGTAGCTACGACGCTAGGATCAATTTGCAGGCCGAGGCCTCGCAATACAGTGTTCGCATTCGGCCACTTATATCCTAGAACGTTGTGCGTTGCTGAAAGAGGCAAGGCTGGTTGCTGCCTAAAGAACGCAACGTCACCTTCAGAGAAGATAGCTGCGCCGGACGACGGGTGTGTGTGCGATGTGGCTGCGACATCTGCGCCCAACTCACCGATGTTGACACTAGATTCGTTACCGAGCCGCAGCAGGGGCGTCCTTTCGTTACCGTAGGTAACAAGCCCTATCTCTTGCCGCAGGTTCACAGACGCCTGGAACCGAAGCACTTCCGCACCGGTGGCGGCACGCGTCGTTTGTCCCGACACCCAAACACCAACCCGATTCAGTCCCGACAGAGACTCCCCTCCGTTGAGAGCTTCAGGCGCGCCAAGTTTCAGCGCCAAGTTTCCAACGTTGGAGGCGAGTCCACCCCCCAAAAGCGCACCGCCAAAGCCTGCCAACCCAGCCGTCACACTACTAGCGCCGAGGGACCGAGCCGTCCCTTGCGCGACCTTGCCGCCGGCAGTCCCACCGATTGTTGGGAGGACCAATCCAGCAACAATACCACGCGCAGCGATTGCCTCTCCCGCACCAAGGACGATCAATGGTGCGGCCATTGCGGTCAAAGCCACCTTCGCATCTGCATTGAGTTGGTCCGGGTTACCGTGGACGTTTTTCAAAGCCGTTAAGCCGTGGCAACCATGCTGACACACGGTACCCGTTCCGGTCGCCGCATCGGCTTTCGCAACTAAGTGAAGCGTGAGGTCCTCTTCACGCGCCTTGTTTTCGGCCTCCCGCTTTCCGGCGTCTTGCATCTGTTGAATCTGGTCGACAGTCAATGGCGGCATGTCAGCCGTCATTTTGTGCAAGTCCACAGCCTCTTGAGGAGAGCTGTGGCACGTGTTGGAATGGCATGGAGTCGATTCCCTTCCATTCGCGTCTTGATGGATCACCGGGCTGGCGGCGCAGTAAACATACAGGTTTCCAGAATCGACCAGCCCTTTTGGATCGCACGCTGTCCATCGAGCAATCCAAGGCACGTAGTACCTAGCCAGGTGATAGCTCAGCCCTGTCTCCTCTTCGCGTTCCTTCCCGGTGTAACGGTAACGCTTCGGCGTCTCGATCTCGCTGCGCACCGCCTGATACGACGTGCTGCCATAAGGGGTGTACTCCTCGTAGGAAATGATTTGCGCCTGATTGTCCAGCTCTAAGCTGGCCGAGCCGAGGTGGTTACCGAGCTGGTAGCGAATCAGCTGTTTAGACGTGCCATTGTCGATGCCATTGCCCGTCTCGACAAGAGCGACGCGCTGGCTGTCGTCCATGACGTGCAGCGTTTCCCGGACCAGGCCGGCAGCGGAACCGGAGTGGCTGCGATAGATTTCGATGCCGCCCAGATAGATGCGCTCGTCCTTCGGACTGCCGTTCGCAAGCTCGGTCACCTTGCGCACGCGCTGGCCGCTCGCGTCGTAGACGTAGTACGTCGTCTCCGGTGCACCGGTGTTGACGACCTGTTTCGCAGTCGCACTCAAGCGGTCGCGAAAGTCCCATTGCATCAGCGGCAGATGCGGCATGTGCAGCATGTTGCCATGGGCGTCGTAGCCATCGCCGTTGGTGCTGTAGGTCTCAGGCGTCGACCCAATACCCGTGCTGGTCAGCCGGTTGCTCATCTTGCCAGATTCGAGCTGGCTCGCTTCACTGTAGGCATATGTGCGGGTCCAAGTGCCCCCGCTGCCGGCCTGATGGGTAAGCGTGTTGAAGTTCCCCACTGCATCGTAGGCGTACAGCTCGGTGTAGTTGCGCAGCGCCTGCGGGTTGTTGAGCTGCGTTGCGCCCGCAAACGGGTAGTCGCGATAGTTGCCGTTCGGTGGGTTGAAGAGAAAACCGGACTGGTAAATGAGCTCGCGTCCCGTCGCCCGGCTCAGACGGTAGAGCGGGTCGTACGTGTAGGTGCAGGTGGGGTCTATTTGCGCGTTGCCATTGAAAGTCGTCAGGACCGCATCGTCGGCGATCTGGGTAATGTTGCCGGCCGGGTCATAGGTGTAGCGAAGGTCCTGCACAGTCTTGGGGTCCTTGAACAGGCTCGTGGCAAGGCCGTTCAGGTTCGCCGGCCGCGTCGTGGCAATGTTCGTCAAGCGGAACGTGAGAGGGTCGTAGGCGTAGG
>Ga0265332_10001368_pt1 | contig 13807 bp, 8 predicted proteins | sample 41926metaG_FD_202084 | JGI IMG/M metagenome (GOLD analysis project Ga0265332, IMG submission 202084) | Rhizosphere microbial communities from Carex aquatilis grown in University of Washington, Seatle, WA, United States - 4-19-26 metaG | ecosystem: Host-associated > Plants > Roots > Rhizosphere >...
CAATGGGATCGGCCGGTAAGAGACCGAGCGGATCGGCGTCGAGGTCGCTCTTCCGTTCTCCCCCTGTGCTCGCGCCTTTGCCGCCGCATGAGGCGAGCACGAAAAGCATCACGAGGAGCGAGCACCGAGGCATTCGGCGGCACACTACCACGGGGGGTTTCGCGGCCTCCACGCTAAGCTAGCCTCCGCCCGTGGCTTCAGCGTTGACCTCGCCGCTTCTCGAGCTCGCCGACGCCTGGCGGTCGGCGACGGCTCTGTCGCGCCGCCGCGTCGCGATTGCCGGTGCTTCGTTCACGTGGGTTGTCGCCCTCTTGGTTGCGCGCCAAGGAACCGTCGCAGGGCGGCTCGGTGCCGCCGCGGCCATGTCGGTCAGCGTTGCCGTGTCGATCGGCTGGAGGGTGCTCGAGCGGAGGCGCTTGCGGCAGCCAGCTCGGATCGTTGAGCGCCTCGTCCGCCGGGTGGCCCCCGAGCGCGCGGATCGTGCCATGCGCGCACTTTCGCTCGTTGGTCCGGGCGGGGAAGTGCATGCCGACGGCACGTCGGCGGCGCTCGCCCGCCTTCACGTCGCGCGATCGCTTGCCCAGCTGCCGGCCGAGCAGATCGTGGACCAGGCGGCGCGTGCCGCGGCGCGCGTGAGCGGGGTGGCCTTCGTCGCACTGGCGGGCGTGCTGGCGATCGTCGTCGCGCGGTCGTGGTCCCTCTTGGAGGGGGCCGACGTGCTCGTGGCGCGCCACGGGCTCGCTCCGGTGAGCGTCCGATGGCTCGACGATGTCGACGTCGTGGCCCGTCCCCCGGACTACCTGCGCGAGGCCGAGCGAAACGGACTTGCGTTCGGTTCGCTCGGATTGCCGTATGGAACGCTCGTCACGGTCAGAGGCATGCCCGTTCGCCCGGGGCGTCGCCTGCTCTTGAGCGACGGAACGATCGAGGTCCCGTTCGTCGAGGATGGCGCGGGAGGCGTGGTCGCGAGGTGGCAGGTCACGGACAACACGAGCCTGCGCGTCGTCGCGCGGTTCGGGGCCGTTACGATCTCCGGGGCCGAGGCGCTGACCGTCGAGTCCATCGCGGACAGCCCGCCCATCGTTCGCCTGGAAGGGGCGCCGCGGCAGGTGCTGCTGGTCGAGCAGGGTGGGGCTGACATCCCCATCAAGTACGATGCCACCGACGATCACGGACTGCGAGAGGTGCACCTTGTGTTGCGATCGGGCACGCGCGAGGAGCGCCGGGTGCTCGCCCACCTCGATTCGCAGACGACGAGCGACAAGGGGGGGTATCTGCTCAGGCTTCGCGACGCGTTTCTGAAGAAGAGCCACGTCCCGATCGAAGTCACCGTCGAAGCAAAGGACAACGATCCGTTGAGGGGTCCGAAATGGGGCGCCAGTCCCGCCATCGTTCTCGTCCCGCCCCATGTCGGCGAGCCCGAGGCGCTTCGGATGGATGCCCTGCGCCGCTTGCGCGACGCGGTCGTCGACTCGCTCGCGTGGCGGCTGTCGACCCCTTTGCCCAGCGCCCGGCAAGATCGAAGCACCTTCCTCGGCGAGGACACGCGGCGAGTCTCGGAGGCAGAGGCGCTTCTTTCGCAGACGTTGGCTCAGGCGTACGCGGGCATTCGAGTGCCCGTCCGCAGCCGCGCGACGCTGTTGACGCAGAATCAGGCCGTTCGCAAGGCGGTGGAGCGCGAGACCAAGTCGCCCTCGGTACGGACGCAAGCAGACGTCGTCAAGACGACCGAGCACTTCGCGCTCGTGGTGGACGCAGTCGTGCGCGGTTTGGGGCTGCGCGATTCACGCGACTCGGCGCTCCAACTCGCCGACGTTGCCGACGATCTGGCGCTGGGTGCCGGGCAGGACCAGCGCGCGGATCGCTCGTCGGAGAATCGGCCGGAACGGGGGCAACAGCTCATGGACGCCGCGACGACGGTTCTCGCGGGAGGAGCGTTCGAGATGAAGCGATTGGGAATCCTCGGGCGTGACCTGGGCGAGATCGTGGACGCCGACTTGCTGCGGGTGCAGCGATCGCGCGAGGGGGCGGACTTGGTGCATGCCGAGCTGGCGGCACGCGACCTGGCGGCGCGGTTGCGGGAGCCCGACCCGTCCTTCGGGACGCGGGGCGGGAGCGTCGGCCGTGCGGGAGGGGAGTCGGGCGGGGCCCACGGCTCGGCGGGCGATGAAGAGACCCCTCCGGAGGACGTGGACCGGGCCTTTCAGGAGGCAGCCAAGGACGTCGAGCAGCTGGCCCAGGATCATGCGGGAGAGGTCGTGAAGATGGAGCAGGCGCTGGCCGCCGCGACGAGCGACGACGAGGCGGACGAGCTGCGGCACGAGAGCAGGCGACATGCGGAGGCGATCCGCGAGGCGGCGAACGGCTTGCCCAGCGTTGGAAACGGGAGCGACTCTTGGACCAGCAAGGGGGCAGCCGCGCGCGAGCTCGCAGAGCAGATGGCGCGATCGCTCGAGCACGCCCGGGCTCAAGAGGCGGTGCAAAGCGGGCGCAGCGCGCTCGGCGCGCTCGACGAGGCAAAAAAGATCCTCCAGAGAGGCGGATGGCTCCAGGACCCCAGCGGCGAGGGGCAACGGCGGGTCGAGCGCGCTCGGAGTACTCTCGACACCGAAGAGAAATGGGTCGAGCAGCGGCTCGAGCAGATACGCAAGCGAGCGTCGGAGCGCGCGCGCAAGGAGCTGCAGCAAGGGGCAGACGAAGAAGGAAAGCTGGCCGACCGAGCGCGTGATCTGGCGCAGCAGGGCCGTGACCACGGCTCGCTGCCGCAGAAGGCAATCGACTCGGTCGGCATCGCCGAGCGTGCTGCGAGGCAAGCGGCGGAGGCGCTTCGAGAAGGGGACGGTGAACGGGGGATCGATCGCCAGCACGAGGCGCAGCGCAGTCTCGAGGCGGCCAATGAGCAGCTTCGCGAGGAAGACGAGTCGAGCGGGTCTTCATCCGCCGAGAGCGGAGACGACAGCCAGAGCCATGCGAGTCCGTCGCAAGGCCTGGGCAACGTACCCAAGCCCGGAAAGGGTCCTGACGAGTTCCGGAGGCGTGTGGTCCGAGGACTGGGACAACCGACGAGCGGTGCGCTCAGAGACGCGGTCCGCCGGTACGCGGAGGGTTTGCTGCGATGAAGGGCCGTTGGATCGCTTGGCTGGCGATCGCCGCTGCGCCGTTCGCGACTTCTTCCCCATCGCACGCGCAGGCCGACACAGCGCGGCGCGCGCAGGCGCTCATCGCGGGGCTCGATTGCGACGAGGCGCGAAAGGAGCTCGCCGCCGCGGATCCGGACGACCTCGCCATTGCTCTCGAGCGGGCGCGTTTGGCGATCTACGAGCTCGACTGCGACGGCGCCGCCGCGATCCTGGGGCGGCCCGAGCTTCAAAGAACGGATGCGGGCGGCCAGCTCGCGGACATCGCGCGCGGATGCCAACGTGTCACGGCGGCGCTCGCCAAGGACACCGACGCGCAGCTCGGTATCGAGGTGCGCTGGCAAGACGAGCACGACCGAGCGCTTGCCCCCCTCCTCTTCGACACGGTAGCAAAAGCTCGCCAGGCGCTTACACGCGACCTCGGTGTGGACTGGCCGAAGCCGACCCGCGTCGTCGTCGTGCGCGATCTCCTGTCGCTGTCGGCGATGACCGGTCTGCCCTACAAGAGCGCGCAGACCACGGGCACGGTTGCCGTGGCGAAGTGGGGTCGCGTGACGTTGCTCAGCCCGCGGGCGAGCCACCATGGCTATTCTTGGCGCGATACCGTCGCGCATGAGCTGACCCATCTGGCGGTCACCCGCGCGTCGCGTGACCGTGCGCCGCTGTGGCTGCAGGAAGGGGTTGCCAAACGGGAAGAGGTGCGATGGCGCGAGCCTGGCCCGTTCGACGACCGCCCGCCCGCTGACGCGATCGTGCAGCAGGGACGAGAGCGGGGGATGACCTTCCCGCTCGACAAGCTCGGCCCGAGCATCGCCATGCTGCCGAGCGCCGATGCTGCCACCGTGGCCTTCGCAGAGGTGACGAGCTTCGTCCATTTCTACGTCCAAAGTGAAGGGGATGGTGCGCTCGCCAAGCTGCTGCTGGAGCTCGAAAGGGGGAAAGAGCCGAACGAAGCGCTCGTCGCGGCGAGCGGGCTCGATTTGAAAGCCTGGGATGAAAAGTGGGCCGCCCACGTGACTTCGCTGCCGCGCGAGCCTGGGCTCTCGGCCGTGGGCCTGGGCAACGATCGAAATGAAGCGGAGAACAAGTGGAAGGACTTGCGGGATCGCTCGCGGCTGGCCGAGCTTCTCCTCGCGCGCGGCCACGCGATCGAGGCGCTGAACGAGCTGGACCGCATCCCTCACGCGGAGAGTGATCCCGCGACGGCCGATCCGAGCTTTCGCTGGCTGCGCGCCCGCGCTCTCGAGGGTGCGGGGCGCCGCGAAGAGGGTGAACCCCTCGTCGCCGACCCGTCGCAGGTTGCCTCCCCCTATGGTCCTTGGTGGGCGGTCCGCGGGCGCTGGGCACGCCTCCGGGGTGACGAAGCGGCCGCGACGCCGTCGTTCGCGGAGGCGGTCGCCGCCGATCCATTGAACGTGGAGGCCGCATGCGAGACGATCGAGCCGAGCGCGCTTCCCGACGTGGCGGAGAAGGCGCGGCTGTGCGAGGCCGCGCGTGCTGCTGCCGAGCCGCCGTATGACGAACAATAGTGCGCGGGGGTCTGCGAGGGGGCACGCGAGATTGACCCGCTCCGAGCCCCGCAGCTAGCATGGGGAAAAGGGCCATCTCGCCTCCGACGCGCCGTGGATAAAGCCAATCTTTGCGGGCGGCTCGTCGCAAGCGGTGGGCACCCTTCCCAATGAGATGAGCGCCGTCACCTACGCTACCGCCCAGATACTACGCGCGCTTCCTCGGGAGCGCATCGGTCGGGCGATCGGGCGCCTGGCCGATCGGCCTTGGTCGCCGCCCGTGGAGCGAGCGGTGATCGGGCTGTATTCACGCCTGTACGACGTCGAGCTCGACGAGTGCCTAGAGCGCGGAGGATGGTCGAACTTCGACGCGTTCTTCACGCGGCGTTTGCGTGCGCGGACGGTCGACCAAGATCCGCGCTCGATCACGAGCCCGGCCGACGGCCGCGTCGAGGCCATGGGCACCATCGAGAGGGGTGGAACGTTCGCCGTCAAGGGCAGGCCGTACTCCGTCGAAGAGCTGGTCGGTAACGACCACGAAGAGGCACGGCGGTTCGTGGGCGGCGCCGGATGCGTCGTGTACCTCGCACCGGGCGATTACCATCGCGTGCATGCGCCGGTCGGTGGCACCGTTCGTCGCATTCGCTCGATTCCGGGAGACTTCTTTCCGGTCAATTCCATAGGGATGCGCCACGTCCTGAACCTCTTCTGCCGCAATCGACGCGTCGCCATCGAGATCGACGCGGACGGGGACGTCGGCCGGGTTACCGTCGTCATGGTCGTCGCCATGATCGTCGGGCGCATCACGACCGTGGGAGTCGACGGGCCCGATGTGCCGATCGGCGATCACTCGTTCGATCCGCCGCTCCGTCTCGCGCGGGGCGACGAGATAGGCGTCTTCCATTTGGGTTCGACCGCGGTGGTACTCGTCGAGGAGCGCGCCGCGGGTCAGTGGGTCGTTCGGGAGGGGCCCGTGCGGTACGGCCAAGCGCTGCTGCGCGCGAGAGAAGCCTTGGACGGGGGGCGGGGATGAGCGACAACCGACGTGTCGTCCCTGCCACCGATTCTCTGGAATCGGCTCTGCCGGCGCCCGACCCCGACGCCTCGAAGTCCGATGGGCCGCCCGCACCGACGCCTGTTTCCGACGCTGGCGGTCGACGGCGCAACCGGCCTGCCCTTCGAATTCCAGACGACGAAGTCGCGCGCCCACAACCGACGGATCGGGAAACGCCCTTGCCCGGCGACACGAGCCGCGAGGACCGCTCCTCGCTGGTCGATCCGGGCGAGACCGCAGTCCTGACGCCCATGCGGATCATCACGATCAATCCCCCGCCAATGATGGCTTCGCCCCGCGCCGAGGCGAGGATCACGCCGCCGACTGGTGACGACGGCCTCGACGATGAGCCGACGCCCCTGGTTCGCCGCATTCAGCGTGGACCGGGACCTTCACCGCTCCCGTCTCCGCCGGCGGGCACGCGCTCCTCCCCTCTCAGCCAGGGGCCGCCCGCCGGCCCATCGCTCGCGCCGCTGCCCGCGTTGCAGCCGCCTCCTTCGATACAGGCCCCTCCCGTTCAACCGGCGCGCACGCCGTCGTTTCCGCCCGCTCCGCAGCGGGCACCCATGCCGTCGCCTGTGCCGGTTCCGCCCGTCCCGGCCCCGCTGACCACCGGGACCTCGACGGCACGCACTCCCGCCGCAGAGTCAAGGCCCGACGCTGGAGACGGCGAGATTTCGCTGGACGATCTTCTCGCGGTCGAAGCGACTCCCTCTTCACCCGGCGTCGTCGCCAGCTTGCCGGCCGTTCGTCCCCGGTTGCCGTCCCATCCGCCGGCGCCGCCGACCAGCCGGAAAGCTCCAGCAGAGCGGCCGAGCAAGCCGCCGCTCGTCATCGTTCCACCCCATATGGGAAGCCTCGCGCCCCAACAGCTCGACGGCGTTGCGTCGCGACGAAAGGGTCGCTTCTGGTGGGAGGAGCTCTTCAACGACGACTACCTGCGGGCCAACGAACGGGTTACCGAGGAGCATCTCGGGCGCGAGGTCCACTTCATCGAGGAGAGTCTCGGCATCGAGCGGGGCGGTGCGGTGCTCGACCTGGCTTGCGGGACGGGTCAGCACGCGATCGAGCTTTCGCGACGCGGGTACCGGGTGGTCGCCTTCGACCTGTCGCTCGCGATGCTCGCGCGCGCGGGCGACGAGGCGCAGGAGCGCAACGCGAAGCTCAATTTCGTGCAAGGGGACATGCGCGAGATGACCTTCGTGGACCAGTTCGACGGCGTGTACTGCTGGAATACGAGCTTCGGCTACTTCGAAGAAGAGAAGAACGCGTCGGTGATCGATCGCATCCACGATGCGCTGAAAGTCGGAGGGCTCTTCCTCCTGGACGTGGTCAATCGGGATTTCGTGGTCCACCAATCGCCTTCGCTCGCTTGGTTCGAGGGCGACGGCTGCGTCTGCATGGACGAGATGGTCGTCGACTTCATCACGAGCCGTATGCGGGTCAAACGGACGATGATGCTCGACGACGGCCGTTCACGGGAGATTGAGTTTTCGATGCGCATTTACAGTTTGCACGAGCTTGGCAAGATGCTGCATGACCATGGATTCAAGGTCTGCGAGGTGAGCGGTCGCATCGCGACACCGGGCGTATTCTTCGGCCACGAGTCGCCCCGCACGATCATTTTGGCCGAAAAGCGCTAATCGGACGCCATGGCCCTGCGCAAGATTGCTTCGATTGGGCACCCCGTTCTGCGACAGAGAGCGCGCGAGATCACCCGACACGAACTCGCCGGAGCCGCGACCCAACGTCTCATCGACGACATGGTCGAAACGATGCGCGACGCGAATGGCGCGGGCATCGCCGCGAATCAAGTGTACGAGCCGATTCGTGTTTGTGTCGTCGAAATCGCGAACAATCCTCGCTACCCGTACAAGCCCAACTGGCCCCTCACCGTTCTCGTGAATCCTGTGGTCGAAGCGACCACCGACGAAACCTTCCTCAACTTCGAGGGCTGCCTGAGCGTGCCCAACCTCCGAGGGCAAGTGCCCCGCTTTGCCGGCGTCCGCGTGCGCGCGTGGGACCGGGCGGGCGGCGACGTCGACTTCGATGTGAAGGGGCTGACCGCGGGGACGTTCCAGCACGAGCTGGACCACCTCGATGGGAACCTATTCGTAGATCGAGTCGTGGATACTCGCACGTTGTGCACGTTGACGGAGTTCGAGCGATTCTTCAGAGACCGGTTCGTCGAGGACGCGAAGGCGCTCGTGGCCCGGTTCGGCTCGTAGCCCCGGCGGGAGTGGACTACCTCACTCGTCGCGAGGGTCGATCCCTTCGTAACGAACGCTGACCACGGTGAGCTCGATCTCCTCCCGTTCGTCCTCCGTCGTCGCACTCTGCCGGATCCCGCCAGCTCGCTTGGGATCGGGTCTTGGGCGACGGAAGACGACCGTATCGCCGGCGCGCTTCTTCAATAAAGCGCGACCGATCGGCGAACGCCATGAAATGTAGCCCTTGGCGAGGTCGATCTCGTCCTCGCCGACGATGCGGTAACTCGTGCGATGCGCGCGCTCGTCCTCCACTTCGACGAACGCCCCGAAGAAGGCGGCCTCGACCGACGCCGTTCGCGGCTCGACCACTGTTGCGCTCTCGAGGCGCTTGGTCAGCCATTGCACCCGCCGGTCGATCTCCCGGAGCTTTCGCTTGCCGTAGATGTACTCCGCGTTCTCGCTTCGATCGCCCTGGGCGGCGGCGTCGGAGACTTCCTGGACAATCTTCGGCCGCTGCCGGTGGCGCAGATCGACGAGTTCCGCTTGGAGCTTCTTGGCTCCTTCGCGGGTGATGTAGTTTTGGCCTGCGTCGTTGGGCATTAGCGCGCGGAGCGGGCCTCGAGCTGGAAGTAATAGCTTACCAGGTCTCTCTCCTTGTGGCGTTGCGCGACGAACCGCAAGACTCGCCGGAAGGGCCAGACCCGACACATCTCCTCGGGGTGCAGGCGCGACGGGACGAGCATCGCCCAGCGGCCCGGATCCAATGACTCGAGGTCGGCCCAGCGAGCCAGCATGCGACGCGCGAGCAGCTCGCTCAGAAAGGCGCCGTGTCGCATCACGTCCCGCTCGTCTTCCGGCGTTCGCACCCGATCGTCTCTCAGCGTCTCACAAAGGTAGCGCTGCGCCATCTCGAGGCCTTCGACGTCGCTCCGCAGCTCGATCCCGTAACGCATGCGCAGTTCGCGCCCGAGCTCGCGGGCGAGGTACGTGCACACGAGGCGGGCGGCCGGGGGGGTACGGGGGGCCTCGTCGTGAGGCGGTGGGTCGTCGCGCATTCCCGGAGGAAGGCTCAGCGTCTCCACGGCTTCGGCTTCCAGCTCGCGCTCTGCCGAGGCCGACAGCGACCGGTCGCCCCGCGGCTCGACAACGAGGACGGGCAGCGACAGGTCGATGGCCAGCGGAGGCGCCTGCTCGGCGCCCAGTTGCGCGCGGTCGCGCGACTGCTTTATGCCATAGCCGCCGATAGGGGGGTCACTGGCCGCCGGCTCCAGCTCGGTCCCCGATGGAGTGAGCGGTGCCTTCGGAATGAGTGGAATGCCCCCCTCGGGGGCGGTCGTCGCCCGTCCCGTCGCGTCCAAGACTTCGCGCGCGCGCATTCGGAGCGAATCGGCCGCGGACGAGTCCTCCAAGAGGTCGCGTGCAAAGGCGTGTGCCTGCCGCACTTCGCCGGCCGCCGCCCACGCCTGTGCCGCTAGCAGTTGAAGCTCGTGGAACGCCGACATTGACGTCGAAAGCGCGGATACGCGCTCGGCAATGGATCGCGGCTCCTCGGTCCCTGCCATGAGCGCGACTCGTGCGCGCAAATACGTCGTCGCCGGGAGTCGTCCGCGCCGCAGCTCGATTGCGGCGAGCCGCTCGATGACGCCGTCGGTCTCGCCGAGAGACAGTTTCGTCTCGAGCGCCCACAAATCCGCGTCCACGAGGGGCCCGCGCGATGGCGGTTCGCGCGCGCCGAGGGCCGCTTCGATAGCGGCGAGCCGATCGCCGGCCGCCGGTACGCGCTGCGCGCGCCCTCGAAGCCAGGCGACGATCTCCTGGCGGGCGGGTCCCGTCTCTACGCCGTCGTGATGGCGCGTACGCTTGAGCGCACCGAGTGCCCGCACGAGCGCTTTCGGCTCCTGAAGCGCCACCCGTTTGAATGTGCGTTCGCCCGGGCGGCGCTGCGCAGTGAGCTCAATCGTGCCGAGCGTCAACGGCTCGTCCTCCGAGCGTTCAGCGAGAAAAGCGCTCAGGTGGATCGCTTGCAGCGTGGTTGCCGAGCGCACCGGATCCAAGTCGTCCGAAAGGGCGCTGACCAGCGCCGGCAGGTCGAGCCAGGCGCCCTCGTAGCGCTCCGATACGGGATCGTATGTACGGCCGTCGAAGAGCTCGGCGGTGCCGAGCTGCTCGACGATGCACCGCACGGCGGGTCCGCGCGCGTAAGCTCGCGCGATCCAAGGCTTTAACGCTGCCGCGGCCTCTTCGGCGAGCTCCCGGGTGAGGCCGAAATGAGCGAGTCGCGGCAGTGCTTCGCCCACCGTAGTGCGATAGCCGGTCTCCCGAATTGTCCCCGGTCCTGTCGCAGAGAGCTCAATGTCGCCCGGATCGAAAAGGCCATACTCCGCGGCCAGGGTCCCCTCGTCGGCGACGACGAGAACCGTTCCCCCAAGCTCGAGCGTGCAGCGCGACATCGATTGGTGTTTGTCCGAGAGCGGTCTAGGCCGACCACCTCCGGTGGGTAGGCGCGGACCTGAGCACGAATAGGAGAATCGTAGCCCACCTCACCTGGGTTCCGAAAGGCTCTCGCCTGAGTCCCCTCGGAGGCAGCCCCCTAGCTCCTCAGCTCCCCGCCTCCCTCTACGCGCTTCTACTCGATGACGCGCCGCCCCCGCTCGCTCCACCGGTCCGGTGACGCGGAGCGATGGCGGCCGTCCGGCCGTCGACGGGGCTCGATGTGCGTGGGTTTGACGCGCCGTCAAATTGTTGACCGCGCTCCGACGCGGTCGAAACCGGAGTGGAAGACAACAAGTTGGTTGGCATTGAAGCAACGTCCTCCCCCCGGGGTGAAAACCCCTTCGATGCGACACGCGAATCCATTTTCATCCATTGTCCTTGTGGCTCTTGGATGCGCGAATACGACGACGGACCCGAGCGACAGCCCACTCATGGTCGACGGGGTTGGTCCCGCCTGCCGCCTTGGCGCCGCGATTACAACGACCCCGCGACCGTCAATGGCTTGCCGCTTTGCCAGTTCCCTCTGACCCGAGGTGCCCGTAGAGGTTCTCGCCCGGTCGAGACGCGCTGTTACTCAGCCGCCGGGTCGGCGCTGCGAGGCTCTGCGTGGCCGGCGTCCTGGACCCGTTCTCGCCGATGCACTAGGATTTCGAGATTCGTGGGCCGATCACCCGATGAGCGCCCTGGTCTCCCATTCTGTTTCGACCGCTGCGGCTGGATTCCAGCCCAAGGCCGTCACGGATGCTCCCGCCACCGCGGAGGTCTTGGTGAGCGTGGTGATTCCGGTCTTCAACGAGGGCGAGAACCTAGCCGCGCTTCTCGATGAGCTGGCGGGCGCTCTCGATGCACACGGCACACGGTTCGAGGTCGTCGTGGTCGACGACGGGAGCTCCGACGGGACGGCCGCGCTTCTGCGCAGCCTCGCTGCGGAACGCCCGTACCTTCGTGCGATATTTTTCCGGCGCAATTTCGGGCAGACCGCTGCGTTCGATGCGGGTTTTCGCGCCGCGTCGGGAAATATCGTCGTCACGATGGACGGAGATCTGCAGAACGATCCGCACGACATCCCCGCGATGCTCCGCAAGCTCGAAGAGGGCTGCGACATGGTGGCCGGTTGGCGCTGGAAGCGCCGCGACGGGTTTGTCTTTCGGAAGCTTCCGTCTCGGATGGCCAACTGGCTGATTCGAAGGCTGACGCGGGCGCCGATACACGATTTGGGCTGCTCTCTTCGCGTGTACCGCCGGGAGGTGACCGAGGAGCTGCGGCTCTACGGAGAGATGCATCGCTTCATCTCCGTCATCGCGTTCAACATGGGCGCGCGAATCACGGAGGTGAAGGTCAACCATCGCCCGCGTCGTGCGGGCAGATCGAAGTACGGGCTTCGTCGAACGCTCAAGGTCATTCTCGACCTGACGACAGTCGTCTTTCTGCATAGGTACCAAACGAAGCCCATTTACGTGTTCGGCGGTCTGAGCCTCGCGATGTTCACCCTTTCGGTCGTCCTATGCACCGTGGTTCTCTGGGAGAAGTTCGCGGAGGGCGTCTGGGTTCACCGAAATCCGCTGTTCGTAATTGCCGCCATGGCCGCGCTCGTCGCCGTCCAGCTGATGGGGACCGGCATCATCGCGGAGCTAATCATTCGTACCTACTACGAATCAACGGACAAGCGCACCTACTCCGTAGCCGGGCGCGCCGGATTCGAGCCGCGGTGACCCGGAATGTGTGGCTTCGTCGGATTCATTCAACGGGCGTGGGCTCCCGAGATTCTGTCACCCATGTTGCGCCGCATCGAGCATCGCGGGCCCGACGCCGAGGGCAAATGGTCGGGTGCCTTCGGCGACTGGTTCGTGGCGCTCGGTCATCGCCGGCTGGCCATTTTGGACATCGCCGGCGGCGGGCAGCCAATGTCTACGCCGGATGGCAATGCGCACATCGCGTACAACGGGGAGCTCTACAACTTCCTTCGGCTACGGCGCGACCTCGAGATGGCCGGCGTGCCGTTTCGAACCAGAAGCGACACTGAGGTGCTGCTGCGGCACGGCGAGCGCCATTGGGACAAAGGGCTTCGAGCTCTGAACGGAATGTTCGCGTTCGCGCTTTGGGACCAACGAAACGGAAGGTTGCTTCTGGGGCGCGACCGGGCGGGCGTCAAGCCGCTATACTACGCCGAATTGTCCGACGGGGGCCTGGTCTTCGCCTCCGAGCTGACCGCGGTTCTGCAGCACCCGGGCCTTTCACGTCGCGTCTCGACCGACGGGCTTCTCTCGTATTTTTTCAGCGACTACGCGCACGCGCCCGTCACGATGATCGACGGCGTGAAGAAGCTCTCACCCGGCCACTGCGTCGAATGGCGGGCCGGACTGGCGGGTCCGGCGTCGCCATACTGGGCTTTGCCGGACGATGCTCCGATACCGAGCGACGAGGGCGTCTTGGCCAAGGACTTATGGAGCGTTCTGGGTCGCGCAGTCGAGCGGCAGCTCGTGGCCGACGTGCCCGTCGGTGTGTTTCTGAGCGGCGGTATCGATTCTTCCAGCGTCGCAATTCTTGCGCAGGAGCGCTCGACGCGGCGCCTCGAAACGTTTTCGATCGCGTTCGACGATCCGACGTTCGACGAGAGTACGTACGCGCGGTTGGTGGCGAGGCAAATCGGCTCGTCTCACGTCGAGGAGCGTCTGAGCGAATCGAATCTTCTCGACGTCATCGATCTGGCGCTTTCCAAGCTCGACGAGCCTCTCGCCGATCCATCGTATTTGCCGACTTTTCTCGTTTCGCGCCTCGCCGCATCTCGAGTCAAAGTCGTGCTCGGCGGCGACGGCGGCGACGAGCTGTTTGGAGGCTACCCGACCTATCGCGCGCACCGCTACGCTCGTCTTTATGCTTGTTTGCCGCGCGTGCTGAAGTACCACGTGCTCCGCGCGGTGGTCTCGGCGATTGGTCAAAAGGACACGTACCAGAGCCTGGAATGGAAGCTGAAGCGGTTCGTGCTCCGATGGGACGAAGAGCCCCGACGCCGCCACTTGCGCTGGATGTCGAGCCTCGATCTCGACGATCTTTTTCGCGCGGCGCCCTCGTGGATGGGTTCGACTCCGGCGACGCTCGCCCTGTCGCTTGCGGCGGGGCATGACCCTCTGAACGCAATACTGGCCTTGGACTTCTCGACATACTTGCCAGGGTCCGTACTCACCAAGGTCGATCGCGCTTCGATGGCCCATGGCTTGGAGGTTCGGCCGCCGATGCTCGACAACGAAGTCGTCGATTTTGCCTTTCGCGTTCCGTCGTCCCTCAAGGTGCGCGGCGCCGCCTCCAAGTACCTGCTTCAGCTCGCCGCGCGCACACACTTGCCGGAGGCGATCGTCTCGCGCCGAAAGAAGGGATTCGGCATTCCTCTTGCGCGTTGGTTGCGGG
>Ga0265332_10001370_pt1 | contig 13798 bp, 17 predicted proteins | sample 41926metaG_FD_202084 | JGI IMG/M metagenome (GOLD analysis project Ga0265332, IMG submission 202084) | Rhizosphere microbial communities from Carex aquatilis grown in University of Washington, Seatle, WA, United States - 4-19-26 metaG | ecosystem: Host-associated > Plants > Roots > Rhizosphere...
TGATCTTGGCAGTCGTAACGCGGAACTTCTAGGTCGGTCACGCACTACACGATAAAGGTTTCAAGTAAACAAAGAACCGCCCCGGTTGGGCGGTTCTTTGGATTGATGATTGCTTTCTTGTGGGGCCCCGGTTCCGGGGCCCCACGTAGTTGAGGTGCCGATCCGTGCGGATCAAGCGGCCAGTCTGAATAGGTCGCGGATCTTGAGATGGGTTGCGCTGCTCTTCATCTTGATGCAGTGGAGTCGGTCGCGGTACTGGCGGCGTTTGTTGGGCTGCTCGCCGACGACGATGAGCTGCACTGCCGCATACGACGGATCGCGGCTGATGACGTAGAACTCGCCTAGGTTGAGGACGATGGCGCACTGAGCTGGGATGCCAATGCCCAGGGACCCGGCAGGCTCTCCGGCGAGGTACTCTTGGAATTCCGCGCCGATGATCATTCCGGTCTTTGACGAGACCTCGCCAAAGTGAACGCAGCCGGTCCAAGGCAGTGCGCCCAGGGCGTACACTGCGCACAGGAAGTCGTCTGACGTAACGGCTTTAATGTCCGGCACCGTGGCGGTGAAAGCACGCTCAAACCACAGGAGTGTGCCGGCGCTTGAGCCCACGAACACGGCCTCGCCGCTGAAGAACTTCTTGATGAGAAGATCTGCATTGGGGCCGATTCGGCGCAGCAGTTCCGCGGTGTTGCCGCCAGAGATGACGACGACATTGGCCCACTTGAGGCCTTTCTTGAGCTGCTTGCGGGTAGGCCACGTACCGTCTTCGCCGGCAATTTGGCACGTCACGAACTCGCGCTCATTGAGGAGATCACGTAGCGGGCCGACTTCCTCGAAGGTATTGTCTTGGTCGGCTGGGGTGGGTATGACTAGTACCCGAGCTGAGTTTCGGTTGCTTAGCTCGCCCAGCAGTTTGAGGCCCTCGTCGACCCATAGTAGGGCGCCGATGGGCTTGTTCAGCCATCCGCCACCTCCGCCGACGAACCTGACTCGGTTGAGTCTCTTTTTGAGCCTCGGATCATACGGGCGCATTTACATCGCCTCCGGACTAGAAGGTACAAGAAAACAGCCCATTGGACTGCTTGATAATTATAAAATGCTTCTTCTATAAATGCAATACTGGGGTGGGGCGATTACCCGCCGCTGACGTTCTTGAAGATGCCGGAGAACGGTGAGAGCAGGAAATTCATGACGTCGTTGCCGAAGCCGGTGCCAAACAGCAGGCCGAGCAGGATGAGGGCGATACCGAAGAGCTTGTACATGCCGTTGGTGGAGCCGGAGCCGGTGTATTTTTCGAGCCAGGCTTGCTGGCCGGTGATGCGAAGCACAGTGAATGAGAATCTGACAAATACAATGCCGAGGCCGACCATGGCTAGGCCGATGAGGAGATGCCCTACAGTGAAGCCGCCAAACATAGCATAAGTATAACAAATCCCGCGCCAGATGTGCGGGACTTGTGGTAGTGCGGTTTGCTAAAGGTGGTTAGTGGGTGGCGCCGCTGGTGGTTTTGGCCTTGTTGATAGCCGCAACCAGCTCAGGTTTCTTTAAGGCGTGGGTGCCGGCAATGTGGAATTCGCTGGCCATTTTGCGCAGCTGGTCGACTTTGTAATCGTCGACGGCGAGTGGTGCATCGCCTAATTGTTCACGAAATGAGGTGGTTTTGTGGCCGTTGTTGGTGGCTGTCATTTTGAAGTCTCCCCTTGGATTAGTATCCTGCGCATGGTAGCTCGTGCTGGAAGATGGTGTCATTGGGGTTTGTGACAAATCTAGTGTAATGCGCGAGAATGAGGGGGTATGGGGCAGATTGTGGAGATGCATAGGGAGGCTTGGTGACGCGGCGGCGCTTGGATGAGATTATGGACCCTGGCTGGGCGAAGGCGCTGGAACCGGTGGCGGATCAAATTGCCAGTGCGGGTGATTTTTTGCGGGCCGAGGTGACGGCGGGGCGGACGTTTTTGCCGAGGCCGGATAACGTGTTGCGGGCCTTTAAGCAATCGTTTGATGGGGTGCGGGTGCTGATTGTGGGGCAGGATCCGTACCCGACGCCGGGGCACCCAGTGGGTTTAAGTTTTTCGGTGGCGCCGGGAGTGCGGCCGCTGCCGCGGAGTTTGTCTAATATTTATCGTGAATACGCGGATGATTTGGGGTATCCGATGCCGGCCAATGGCGATCTGACGCCGTGGAGCGAGCGCGGGGTGTTGCTTTTGAACCGGGTGCTGACGGTGCGGCCGGGCAATCCGGGGTCGCATCGCGGCATGGGCTGGGAGGCGGTGACGGAGCAGGCGATTGGCGCGCTTGCCGGACGGGGCGTCCCGATGGTGGCGATTTTGTGGGGCCGGGACGCGCGCAATCTGGCGCCGCTTCTGACCGGCGTGCCATTGATTGAGTCGGCGCATCCCAGCCCGATGTCGGCAGCGTATGGGTTTTTTGGTTCGCGGCCGTTTAGCCGGGCGAATGCATTGCTGCGGGAGCAGGGGGCGGCGGAGATCGACTGGCGATTGCCGTGATAAAAAGCGATGGGCCGGGACTGTGATGGTCCCGGCCCAAGGAGGCGAGCCTCCTGTTAACTTAACGAGCTTTTCCGCGCCATTCCCATTGTGAGTAGCAGTCGTCCGGACACCCGATGACAGGGGTGCCATTGGTGAGCGCCTTGGCGCCCAGGAACACGAGCCGGTTGGCCTTGCCCGTCAGCCACACGGCATCCAGGAAGTTGCCGTTGACGACGAAGAGGTACTGCGCGGTCCTGATGCACTGGTAGAGCTTGAGGGTGCCGGTGGACGTCCTTGGAGTCCAGGCCGTTTGCCTCACGCAGTAGCTGGTGCCGAATTGCTTCGGCGTGTACTCCAGCTCGACCACTGTCATGCCGAGCAGGGGTGCATTGAACCGGGCGGCGGCGCCGGTGAACGGGCCGGTGTTGGTGACGGTCCCGACCTTTAGCGCCTCCCAGTTGTTCTCGCGATGGTCGATCGCGTAGAGCTGGAGCTTGTTTCCATTGGCCTCCCTACCGCCGTAGTTGTTGAGGCAGACTACGCCGTGCCCGTCGACAGAGGAGGCACAGAGCTGCCCGATGTGCAGCGTGGTCTGGCTGGGCTGGGCCGCCTGGACCGTTTGAGCTGCCGACGTTACCTGCGCCGGCGCCGCCACTGCAGCTGACGCGGATGGCCCCGCCAGGGTCGCGACGCTCAGGCCGGCGGCGGCTGCGAGTGCACTTAGTAGGAGAGGTAGGGACCTTCGTTTGATTCTCATTGCTGTTCCTTCTCGGAGAGATGGTTGCTTCGAGTAGTCGTACGAATTGCTTTTAGCTTGGGTTGGTGATTATCACCTCCTTTTGCTCGGGCGAATTTAGATTAACGTGAAGTGTGCAAATTTACAACACGGATATGCTGTACTCAAGCATAAGCGATCTGCTATTATGAGGGCGAAAATAAGGTTTTATATATGTCAATTTTAAATCAGTTACCTATTACCGGGGTGTCTCAAACCTTTGATACCGTTGTCTTGACGCTGTCATGGCTGATTGTGCGCAATAGAATTCACCAGGCAAAAGGGCCCCTCGTGCCAACTGTCGATCACATGTACCGATATTTTGGCTACTTTGCAATATTCAACCTGTTCATGTCGTTGCCGTATCTGGTTCTGCCGGTGCAGGCCGGTTTGTTCCCGTCATTCATGGCGTGGGGGTATGTGATTGCAAACGTGTTTTTGCTTATGTCGCTGTCGCACATTTCGCGCATGACGTTGCAGATGCTGCCGCGGCTTGAGCGTTTTGACCGCTTGGCAATGTGGCTGTGGGGTGGTCTTACGCTGGTGATGACGGTGTTAAATGCCATGGTTATCGGCATGCAGTACCAGCCGACCTTCGATTCTGTGACACGGGTGACGCATTATGCGATACCGAGCTGGATGGGTGCAATGCTTGGTATGATCAGTTTTTTGGCTTATCTGCCGGCGATCGGTGCGTTCGTATACGGGGCTTATCACCAGAAGGCAGCGGCACGGGTTCGCTCACTGCTGCTGATCTTCGGGCTGCTTATTATCATGGTAGTGGGCCCGTTGCACGCTGTGGCGGCGAATTGGCAGACGTTTCTGCTGGCTGACGTTTTGAATATGGTGAGCTTGGCTCTACTGACGACCGGGGTCATTTACCGGTTTAAGCAGCAGGGGGAAGCTGTCGACAGGGGAAGCAAATCAGTGGTCGCGCCGTCAAATACGGTTTGAGCCACATCAGGCCGATAAACCCGGCGCCGTAGTTTGGGCCAGAAAAGAGGTGGGACGAGACCTTGATGGCCCCGGCTGGTCATTGGCTCATTTATGATAGAAGTTACGGTTGTTTTGGCTTGATGTAGCCAGCTTTGATAAAAAATTCGCGTCCGCCGGGGATTTGTTGGACATGCTCAAGTTCGGATTCGTCAAACCACCGGAGCTCAGCCAAGTCGTCACCGGGTTGGAGTTCGATATCTGCAGCATTCTGATCGAGATGTGCTTCGAAACGATTGAAGGTCATTTTTGCCCAGACCCGTTGCCCATTTTGGAGGGTTTTTGGAGAACCGCCTTGATCTACGAAGGGAAGCGGGATGAGCTCAATGTCAGTCAGATCAACACCGGTTTCCTCAAAGGTCTCGCGCTTGGCAGTGTCGCTCAGTGATTCGCCTTCATTTTGCCCACCACCTGGAATGTGCCAATTGCCTTCATAGGTGTGCCCCTTACCGGCTTCTCGTAGACCCATAAGGATTTTATTGTCAGCGCTAATTACAACTGCCGATCCGATGGGGCGGTCAATTTCCGGGAGATGCTCAGGGTTCCAATCTTCAGGTTGTGGTCGCTCGGGGCCATTCTCGCGTGATTCAGTCATAACTCCAGGATAACAAAAACAAGCCACTTTTTCGGTTTGTGGCTTGAAAATACTTACACTTGGTGGACCGCACCGGGCTATATCAGGAACTGGCGGAGCGGATTTGGATTTGGCTTTCTCGAAGTGAAATTATGTTACTCAAAAGGGATCGAGCTCGTACTGAGAACCCTTAACTTGGCGTCTCTTGATTTCGGTTTAAGCTTGCTTGTACTTCAGAGTCATTTTAGACTCGATTTTCGCCGTGCAAGCCACCAGCCTGATACAAACGCCAGGCTCAGTACAACGACGGTAAGCCCGTCTACAATTACCAAGTTATTGGGCGTTATTGACTGGTAGGTTGTTACGCTTAGCAAATCACTGCCGGTTATACCCACGAGCACCCAAAGCCCAGCTAACATCGCACCAAGCCACACGGCTTGGGGCTTAATTTTCTTGGCCCCCAAAGCTTTTAACCCGCGGGCGAAGGTGACAAATAACAGCCCCATAAGAATAGCCAGGATGATGGCACCAAAAGCATTTAGAGCTACGTTAGTGACTAGGATTTGTTCAGAACTAGCAGTAGATATGAGGGGTGGTGGGAATAAAGCCGTTATCGGGACTAGACTCGTGACAAATCCACTAATAAAGAATGCAACCAGGCCACCGATGAATGCTAGAACATACTGGACATCGGGTCTTTTATCGACATCTGAGATTGAGGGTTGCTTTGGCATAGTTTTAATGTCTCAAGCATAACCGTTATAGAGGGGAAAGTATAGAGAACGTAATTGTTTAAGGAGCACAGAATCTGTATCAGGGGCTGGCCGAGCGAATTTGAGGTTGGTTTGCTTTGGCTGCTACGAACCTAGCGTTAAAGCGCAAATGGAAGTATGAGCGCAATCAAAAGTAGCCCAATAATCATCAAGATGATTCGTAAGAGTGATGGCAGCACAGTGGTGGCTGCTCCTAGCGCGAATAAAGCCGCTCCGATCAGAGCGAAGGAGAGGTTGTGTCTCCAAGACCAGTTGGATTCTTTAAATTTCATGGTCATATGTTATTAACAAGTCTGATAAGCATAAGTGCAATGGTGGAGCATATCGGGCTCGAACCGATGACCTCCTGCTTGCAAAGCAGGCGCTCTAGCCAACTGAGCTAATGCCCCGAGTGCCGGGCGCCGGATGGGATAATTGCCTTGGTGGGCTTGGCAGGGCTCGAACCTGCGACCTCGTCATTATCAGTGACGCGCTCTAACCAGCTGAGCTACAAGCCCGCGCTCCATTAGGTGCGGGCAGGTGCGATAACTATGGTATTTAAGCATAAATTGCGTGCGTCGGCAACTGTGCGGGCTAATTAATAAGGAATCATGAGTGGTATTGATAAATATGACGATATAAGTTATGATAATCTTTAGGGTTTTGACCTAACAACGGAGTTGGGTCGACTCAAACAACGTTTACACAGTCGTGTTTTTCGAGGCGGGTGTTTCCCGCCAACAGACCTCAAGGAGGTGGCCGTGCAGGCCGATGGTAACCACGCAGCGGCAACTGTTTACCTGGATAAGCTGGCCGAAGAGCTGACGAACCGGGGGCTTGAGGCCTGGCTGATGGCTCCGCCGGGGCGCGTCCCCAGCGTGTACCTCACCAACCCGGGAGCTCGTGCTCTCGAGGAAAACGTCTATGCCGATTGTGGCAAGGACGGCCTGTGGTGGTTCTGGTGGTCATGGGCTGAGCGCATCTCGATGGCGGATGACGTGGACACCGCTGCCACTGTGATTGCGCGGGTGCTCAGCCTGCCGCGTAGCGCGTAGCATGATGCTGCGGCATTAACCCGACGGCCCGCCTCGAGAACTCATGCTCGAGGCGGGCGGCCCGCTCCGGTTCTCGGAGCGGGCCTCACCGTTTTTATTGCATAAAAGTATTGACCGGCGAGTAGTTGTTCTGTTATCTTATTAGAGTTACTTCGAGGGCTCACATATATGTGCAGACAACTGGCGTTAAGCGGAGCAATCACTTAGGCTAAAGTTGTCTCTTATTATGTGAGCTCCGCGGGAATTCCCAGCGGAGTTTGTTTTTTGAGAATTGAATAGGAATGGGTAGGTCGAGCGCTCTCCAGGCGCGAGACCAACAAACAATTTCATCGAATCAGTAAAATGGTTCGAACGACTGGCAGGTACAAACTGCTGGTCAAACAAAGTAAGAAAGTTACTTAAGGGCACATGACGGATGCCTTGACGTAAAGTACCGAAGAAGGACGTAGAAGGCTGCGATAAGCCTCGGTGAGCTGTCAATCAAGCTTTGACCCGGGGATTTCCGAATGGGGCAACCCAGCCGTGGTTATACGCGGTTACCCATATCTGAACAAAATAGGATATGAGGAGGGTACGTGGTGAACTGAAACATCTAAGTAGCCACAGGAAGAGAGAGAAACCTCAATTCCCTCAGTAGCGGCGAGCGAACAGGGAAGAGCCAAAACCTTATTGATTTTTCGCAAGTTCACTTGCGAGATAAGCTGACAGGCGAATATCAATCAAGGGGTTGTGAGATAGAGATGAACAATAAAGAACGCTTTGCTTGAATTATTCAGAGAGAGCGGTCTTTATTGCGACGAGTTGGCTGTCACCGCTCGGTAAGGTTAGAAAGTTGAAAGTTAGCGGAAGCCAGCGGAATCTGGTGCCAGAGACGGTGAAAGCCCGGTACGCGAAAATTTTCAGCCCTTATGTCTCTATTCTCGAGTAAGCCGGGACACGTGAAACCCTGGCCGAATCTGGAAGGACCACCTTCCAAGGCTAAATATACTTTACGATCGATAGCGAACAAGTACCGTGAGGGAAAGGCGAAAAGAACCCCGGAAGGGGAGTGAAATAGAACCTGAAATCATGTGCCTACAAAGAGTCGGAGCAGATTTATTTCTGTGACGGCGTGCTTTTTGTAGAACGATCCAGCGAGTTAATTTCGTGTGCGTTAGGTTAAGCCAGTTGGCGGAGCCGTAGTGAAAGCGAGCCTTAATAAGGCGACATAGTACACGGGATTAGACCCGAAACCGGGTGACCTAACCATGGGCAGGTTGAAGCGTAGGTAAAACTACGTGGAGGACCGAACCAGGGCATGATGCAAAATGCTTGGATGACCTGTGGTTAGCGGAGAAATTCCAATCGAACTCGGAGATAGCTGGTTCTCCTCGAAATAGCTTTAGGGCTAGCGTCACATACTACCTCCTGGGGGTAGAGCTCTGTTTAGGTAATGGCCAGCAATGGTACTGATCCTTGGCAAACTGCGAATACCGGGAGAGACTACTGTGGCAGTCAGAACGGCGGGGCTAAGCTCGTCGCTCGAAAGGGAAACAGCCCAGACCGCCATCTAAGGCCCCTCAGTCTACGCTAAGTGGGAAACGATGTCGGAACGCATAAACAACCAGGATGTGGGCTTAGAAGCAGCCATGCATTTAAAGAGTGCGTAACAGCTCACTGGTCAATTGTGATCCGGCGCGGAAAATGTAACGGGGCTCAAGCGTAGCGCCGAAGATGCGGATTAGGCGGCATTTATGTCGTCGAATGGTAGAGGAGCGTTCCTCGGGCAGTGAAGTCAGACTGGAAAGTCTGGTGGAGCGCGGGGAAGTGAGAATGCTGGAATAAGTAACTTTAAGCAGGGTGAGAATCCCTGCCACCGTAAGAGCAAGGTTTCCTGGGCCACGATTATCGTCCCAGGGTTAGTCGGGCCTAAGCCGAGGCGAGTAGCGTAGGCGATGGACAACGGGTTGATATTCCCGTACCGGCGACGAAAGTTCCCCCACATGACGCGGCGTGGTAGCGAGAGCGGATTTTTGGCTATATCCGTCTAAGCAGGTAGTCGGCAGCAATGCCGGTGAGACGCGAATGAAAGGTGCGCAAGCACTGATTCTCGTGAGCCAAGCTGACCAGAAAAGCTGTGGGATTAATATTCGTAGCCGCCCGTACCGCAAACCGACTCCGGTGCTCGGGTCGAGTAGACCAAGGTGTACGAGAGAACCCTCGTTAAGGAACTCGGCAAACAAGCGACCGTAACTTCGGGATAAGGTCTGCCTCCTTCGGGAGGCCGCAGCAAAAGAACCCATGCGACTGTTTATCAAAAACACAGGTCTGTGCTAACACGAAAGTGGATGTATACGGACTGACGCCTGCCCGGTGCTGGAAGGTTAAGTGGAGGGGTGCAAGCTCTGAAATGAAGCCCCAGTAAACGGCGGCAGTAACTATTGGATATCAGTAGTTGTAAAACCTGGCTATATGCTGGAAACCCCGTGCCTTCAATGGCTGTAGAATCCTGAGCTAGTAATATTGTATGATCGGTATACGTTCGGTATACTGACAATATGACTGAAAATGCGTCAGGTGCGGAAAATCAGCAGGAAAGGCTGCAATCCATTCCGATCGAACTTGGTCATTACTTATCCGGCTTTGCAGACGGTGAGGGAAGTTTCAATGTTTCGGTCGTCCAACGCAAGGAGGACTACCGGAACAAGTGGAAGATCGTAGTGAGTTTTAATATCTCGCAGCGTGATTCCCAGATCCCCATACTGTTTCGGCAAGCGCTTGGATGTGGAACGATTAGGTATCGAAAGGATGGTGTCTGTTATTTTGAAGTGCGAATACCGAACGACTTGCATACCCTGGTTAGAGAATTCTTTGCCCGTTTTCCCTTGCTATCCGATCGCCAATCTATGCGGTTGTATTATCTCCTTGAGATAGTCGACATTATGATGGCGGGAGAGCATACGAAAATGGATGGAATCAGAGCAATTCTTGATATCAGAGAGAAGATGGTAGTAAGTCGAAGGCGTAAGTACTCGATAGCAGATGTGTTGCAGAATCCTCAGAGGCCATACGCCGGGACCGCGTGAGCGGTATGATATGGTCCGTTCTGCATGGCGACATGCAGCTAACACTCAAGAACTGTCCTAAGGTAGCGAAATTCCTTGTCGGGTGAATAACTTGCCCGAGTAATTCGTAAGAATTACGCACTGAGGAAAAACAGTCGACAATAGTTCGAATCGTGCCAGTGCAAAACATGGCTAATATGCTGGAACATCCGAGAATGAAGCAGTACTAACTTGAAAGAGTAGTGATAATCTGGCTTCTGCGGACAATCAGCAGGGAAGAGACGAGAGTTTCGCCCCCAGAGACTACACGCCATGCCCCTTTATGGGTGATGATATAGTCCGATCTCTATGGCGACATAGAGTGCGCAGAAATCATAGCGCAGTAAAAACAAGTGTTGAAAGAAGAACATGAAGTTCCGACCCGCACGAATGGCGTAACGATATGGGTACTGTCTCAACGAGGGACTCGGTGAAATTGCAATACCGGTAAAGATGCCGGTTACCCGCACCAAGACGGAAAGACCCCATGGAGCTTTACTACAACTTGGCATTGGGCCGAGTTATAGCTTGTGTAGAATAGGTGGGAGGCTGTGAAGTCAGAGCGCTAGCTCTGGTGGAGCCGGAATGTGAAATACCACCCTAGCTGTAATTTTGTCCTAACCTGGCCCGCAATCTGCGGACAATCCAGATGCAAAGTCGGTAGCTTCTAATGGAAATCTTTCACTGCGGAAAATATTTTTTCCTCGCTGCGGAACTCGTCTCGATTGCTTGCTTGTCTCGCAATCGGGATTCAGACAGTCCTCGCTTCGGAGAAAAACATTTTCCTGCGTGAAAGATAAGTAATTAAATGTCTTACCGACTTCTACAAATCTGGTTGTATTGCCCTCAGGTTCCGGGTCAGGAACAGTGTCTGGTGGGTAGTTTAACTGGGGCGGTTGCCTCCCAAAGTGTAACGGAGGCGTTCAAAGGTTGGCTAGGTACGGATGGAAATCGTATCGATAGTGCAAACGCAGAAGCCAGCTTGACTGTGAGGCCTACAAGCCGAGCAGGTACGAAAGTAGGAGTTAGTGATCCGCTGCAATTTTGAAAGTGGAATCTGCAGCGCTCAACGGACAAAAGTTACCCTGGGGATAACAGGCTTATAGCGCCCAATCGTCCACAGAGACGGCGCTGTTTGGCACCTCGATGTCGGCTCGTCCTATCCTGGGGCTGGAGCAGGTCCCAAGGGTTTGGCTGTTCGCCAATTAAAAGGGTACGCGAGCTGGGTTCAGAACGTCGTGAGACAGTTCGGTCCCTATCTGGTGTGGGCGTAAGGAAATTTGAGAGGAGCGGCTCCTAGTACGAGAGGACCAGAGTGGACGAACCTCTGGTGTACCGATTGTTCTGCCAAGGGCATTGTCGGGTAGCTACGTTCGGAAGGGATAAGCGCTGAAAGCATATAAGCGCGAAGCCCACCTCAAGATAAGATTTCCCATGAGACCCCAGAAAGACGATCTGGTTGATAGGCACCAGGTGTACGCACAGTAATGTGTTTAGCCGAGGTGTACTAATCGGTCGATTGACTTTTTTGCAATGTTTGACCAGCAATTTGTGGCTATCAGCGCGATAAGCGTATGAGGCTGCCCATTCCAACTCAAGGCACATACAAGAGCCCTGAGGTCGTCAACTTTAGGATTTTGCTCCACTAGCTGGATGCGAGCCTGGTTGACGGCCCCGGTGCTTTTGGCGCGGGGGTTACACCGGTTCCCATCCCGAACACCACCGTTAAGACCCGCTGCGGCGATGATACTCGAAAGGGGAAAGTAGCACGGTGCCGGATTATTCAAAAACCATCCGAAAGGGTGGTTTTTGGCGTATAATGCGGCTATGTTTACCCCTTGGATCAAGCGTACGGCGCTGAAGAAGCGTTCGGATCGTGGCGCGAGCTTGGTGGTAGCCGGTGTGCCGGTGAATATGATCAGGCTGCTGACGTTATCAGCGCTGGTGGTGACAGTAGGGGTTACGGCGGTGGCGTTTTCGCGGGCGGCAACTCAGCCAGATGGGGGAGGCGTGCCATTTCCGGCGTCGACGCCGAAGGTGAGCCCCACTGCCACTCCATCGCCGTCGGGCATGCCGCCGACGCCGGCGTATGCCCCGTAGCTGTGAATTTTTAGGTGCCGAAGCGCAGTTGGTACATGGCGATGGCAGCGGCGACGCTGACATTGAGTGATTCTTTGCGCCCGACCATGGGTAGTTCAAGGATAGCGTCGGCGGTAGCCAGGACTTCGGGAGTGACGCCGCCAACCTCAGTTCCGAGTATGAGGGCAGATGGTCCGGTCGGCTGATACTGGTAAAGGTTAAGCGCTTTCTCAGCCTGCTCGATGACAATGATCGTGAAGCCATCGTGTTGGGACTGGCGGATGGCCGAGAGCGTGTCGGCAACGTGCAGGACCGGTGTCGAGGACTCGGCACCCAGCGCGGTCTTGGCAATAGCACGGTGGTTAGATGCCGCTACATGAGCTGGTCGTGGATCGTTATCGTGTGCTGGGTAGGGGGTGGTTCCGCAGGCGTAGATGCGCTCCATGCCGCAGGCATCGGCGGTGCGCAGAATTGAACCAACGTTGCCAGCACCGCGCAGGTCGGCCAGGATGAGGCGTAAGGGTAATTTGGTCATTGCGTCTAGTGTAACAGGTGCAATGAAGCATAATTACTATTGACAGTGCAATGTGTTTATGCTACCATCGCATCGACTACTGATCGGTATAGTATTTCTGCCAAGGGTTTTTCACATGATGACAAGCTTTTTGGTAGAAAAGCTAACGATAGGTTTGGTCGATTTTGAAATAATCTAAAGCAACTAAGAGGAGTGTAGCAATGGCAGGTACCCCGAGTGGTGGCCGCAAGGCAGCCGCAACCAACAAACAGCGCTACGGCCTGAACTTCTACGAGCAGATCGGCCGTAAGGGCGGTAAAATTTCTCGTGGCGGTGGGTTCGCAATGAATCGCGATCTGGCCGTTGAAGCTGGCCGCCGTGGTGGCAAGGCTTCGCGCCGCACCAAGAAGTCTGACGTTCAGACTGCTGCGTAGTGAAATTCCGCACTCAACGTGAGTGCATCCGAGGAAGACCCGACAGGGTCTTTTTTGGTGTCGCGGTATAATTGTTGCATGGTGAACGAGCCAGCATTGGATATGGATGAGACAGCCTTGGATGAGGCGCAGGCGGTGCATGAGCAAAAAGTTGCGGAATTGGCGAGCCAAGTAAGGGGATTTTACCGGCGGGGAGAGGGTTTTAAAGTTTACCACGCGAGCACGAACTCGACGCGGGTGCTGGAATTTGACCGCACGAGGATGGTGGATACGAGTGGGTTTGACCAGGTTTTGCGGGTGGATCGTGACCGCAAAGTGGTGGTGGTGGAGGCTAATGTGTCGATGGACCGATTGGTGGATGCGGTGTTGCCGTTGGGGTTGGTGCCAAAGGTGGTGCCGGAGTTTCCGGGGATTACCGTGGCGGGCGGATTGCAGGGTGGGGCGGGTGAGAGCAGCTCGTTTAAGTGGGGTGGTGTCCATTCGACGCTGAATTGGTTTGAGATGGTGCTCGCGGATGGGGATGTGGTGCAGGCATCGCCGGAGGAGCACGCGGACCTGTTTTTTGGTGCGGCTGGTGCCTATGGGACGCTGGGGGTGGTGGCAGCGGCTGAGGTGCAGTTAATTGACGCGGCAGCGCTAGTGGAGTTGGAGTTGCGGGTGGTGCACGGTTTTGATGAGGCTAATGCGGCGTTGGCGGTGGCTGTCCGTGAGCAGCCGGATTTTGTGGATGGGATTATGTTTGCGGCCGACCTGGGCGTGATTATGGTGGGGCGGATGGTGCCCAAGTCGGATGCGTCGCTGTGGCGGGTGGCGCGGGCGCGCGATGATTGGTTTTACCTCCAAGTATTGGCGGCGGTGCGAGCCGGGAAGACAGCGCGGGTGGCGATGCCGTTGCGCGAGTATCTGTTTCGCTACGATAGAGGCGGATTTTGGATGGGGATGTACGCATTTAAGCGCTTTGGTAAGCCATTTAACCGCTTTACACGGTGGCTGTTGGACCCGTTGATGCACACGCGCCGAATGTACAGCGCATTGCAGGCGAGCGGGGTG